>SCPN01000108.1_pt1 | contig 319602 bp, 353 predicted proteins | sample 6106831 | NCBI WGS metagenome assembly SCPN01 (sample SAMN10720447, study PRJNA508395) | human gut metagenome | isolation source: Participant 1, 0 month
TTGTTGCCTGCATCATCAGCACCTAATGCGCCATAACCATCACCATTAATATCAACTCTTAAGAATTCACCGTATGAACCTGTAGCATCTTTTACTGTAGATGTAATGTTAGCAGCCACACTTATATCCTGCTCTGCAAATGATTTGCCATTGCCAGTCTGTCTTGCAGAGAATGAATATGTTCCGTCTGCATTCTTAACTGCTGTCTTAAGTCCGTTAGTATCTGCATTAACTGCTGCTGTATACTCATATGAACTAAGCTTGTTTTCACCGAATCCACCGTATAACTTCTCACCATTCTTGACAACTCTGTAATGCTGCTCAAAATCAGCAAGATCAGATGTCTTAACCTTAACCGGAACATACTTAATACCAGTTACTTCATATGATACTAACTTTGTTGTTGTACCATCAGCATTAGTAATTGTACCTCTGTTGTATGAAAGCTGTGTACCATCTGTAAGTATCATCTGCTTTCCATCACTACTCCAGCCGGCAAGCTCATACTTCTTACCATCTTCTGTATCAATTGTTGCCATGCACTGATAGCTTCCTCTGTGAAGACCATGATTGGTTGTTGCTCTTGTTACTGTATCAAAACCGCCTTTATCGTACTCACCATGTGTATCCTTCTCATTAGATGATGTTACATCTCCTGCGTTATATACGCCCTCATTAGCCCAGTATTCCTGCCATGTAAGTCCAGCATATACATATGAATAATCATCATCTGCTGCATGTGTATCAGACACAAGAGCTGGAAGTGCTGTAACTGCAAGAACAGTAGCGGCTGCAACAGCAGCAATCTTAGTAAAAATGTTCTTCCTCATAAATCCTCCTTGTTTTGCGAAGCAAAATCCGAACCCATTGGTGAGGAGAGGAATTTTGCCTCCTTATAATTTTTTCTATTACAAATCTGCCTACTTCTTAGCTGATTTATAAGCATAGTAAAATGCCTTCTTGATGGCATTGCTTGATTTGGTTGCACCAGATACTGCATCAACACCTGATGTACTCTGATTTGCAAGAAGCTGTGCAGGAACCTTTGCATTTGCCATATTAAAATACTGCACATCCTGCGCACCCGCTTCTGATTCAGCAGTAACCGATGTAATCGTATCTCCCGATATGACTATTGTAACCGTTACATTGTAGTTATAAGTCTCACACACAGCGGAACCTGTATAAGTTCCATCTGCTTTAAATTTTGTATTAGCCGGTGCGTCACTGCCTGAACCGCCGCTCAGCTCTCCACTATTGTCAGAACCATTATCCGGCTTGGCTGACTGATTACCACTGTCAGAACTATTACCTGATGAATTACCAGAAACATTATCCGAACCGGAATTATTGCTATTTCCCGACACTTCATTTCCTGCACCGCCAGCCTGTGAGTCTGACTGTCCATCTGATGAAACTGATTCTTCCAGACTCTCTTGTGTTGTTCCTTCGGCATCTGTCTTAGCCGTACTGCTCTCAATCTCTTTGACCATTGCTGCAACTGTCTCTTCGTTAAAGAAATCGTTCCATTCCTCATTGTCTTCCGATGCCGACACTGTCTGTCTTCCTGCAAAGCACGACACCGTCATCACTGCACATATAACCAATGCCAGTCCATACAGAACCGTCTCTGGTTTCTTACCGTATGTCTTTCCGGCTCTTGCTGCCTTTACTGATACAGCCTTTGCTATTCTCATAGCTGCATAGCCTAAGAAAACTATGCTGTAGATAACTACATTTGCAATATACATGCCAAGTCCAAGTCTCGCATAAGGTATGTTAATGAGCATAATGTGAACATACATAAGACCATAAAACACATATGCTGTGCGCTGTAACTGCTTCCACTTCTTAGCCTGCATCTTCTTTCTTACAGCCTGAAATGAAGTTACTGTAAGCACAATCATTATTATGATAAGCACAAGGCTTATTATTGCTGCTGTAAGCTGTGTTGCTGATAATGCCTCCGGCTTAATAAAAAGCATTTTAAAATATGTTATTCCATATGTGAAATTATGACACAGGACAAGTATTGCCGCTGTAATTGACAATTCACCTCTTATCTTCATAAGCGGTGCAATCAGCTTGCTGCCCTTAGGCAGTGCACCTGTGTACATTACTGCAACGAACATTGCCGTTCCAATAGAGCCTTTTGCAAATATTCCTAGTATATTGTTCTTTACAAACAAAGGCATTGGCAGAAACTCAAGCAGGAATACCACAATAGAGATTACTGCCGCCCCTATATAGTAGATACCCGCGTGTTTTTTTAGTGAACCTTTAAGAAAATATATGAATAAAGCTACGATTATAAGTGATATTATTAATAACATGTCTGCTCCTTCTAGTCTTTATATCAACGGTTAGTTTTCATAAACAAAAGTAATTTCATCTATCTTTAATTAGTTTTTTCTAACTGTTCTATAGAATATATTTTAGTCCCCGCATTTGTCAATACAGACTGTTAATAATAATTCTCATTAAGGCTGTCTGGTAATTATTTCCGCGTTCATATTTGTTGAAAAACTGTCAGCTATTCCCTCTGACACATATACTTTGATTCCATCATAAAGTATCATCTCAAAATCAAGCGAGCCACTTCTATACAACTCTTTCGCACCATCAAGCCCCATTACAAAAAGCGCCGTTGACAATTATCTGCTGTTGTTCCGTCAGAACATACAATTGTAACAGAAGTCAGGTCGCTCTCTGATGGATAACCTGTCTGCGGGTCTATAATATGATGGTATACATGTCCGTCCTGCTCAAAATATCTCTCATATCCACCTGATGTTATAACTGCCTTATCAGCAGTGCTTAATACACCAAGATAACTGCTTTCACTGTCAGGATTCTGTATGGCAACCCTCCAGTCCGAGCCATCAGTCTTAGTTCCTAGCACCTGCACATTGCCTCCAAGATTAATGATTGCGTGCTCTATGCCGCAGTCCTTCATAATCTGAATCACCCTTGAAGAAGTATAACCTTTGGCAATTCCACCAAGGTCAATGCTTGCACCATCTGACAATGTCACCTGCTGCCCGTTAACCTCCACATTTGTATAAGAAACATGCTTAAGTACATCCGCAATCTCGCTGCTTTCAGGCACTCTGTAATTCTTGGTGGTAAATCCCCACAGCTCCATAACCGGGTATATCGTAATATCGAAAGCACCTTTAGTTTCTTTAGATACCTGCATTGCCCTGTTCATTATAAATGCGGTTTCTTCCGATACTTCACCGCTTCCATTTTCATTTATCTTAGTAACATCACTGTCCTCATTTCCTACCGAAAACATTGCATCAAGACGGTTAATCTCCTGACCTGCTTTACTTACTGCTTCCTCTGAATTGCTGCCATATGCAGTAAGCGACATATATGTATCCATTGCAAATATTTCCTGTGTACTCTGGGCTGTATCGTCCTTCTCTGGCTTGTTGCCACCACATGCCGTCAGAACAGCCGCTGCAAGAATTACTGTAATTCCTGACAATATATACTTTCTGATATTATATTTCATGCTTTTAAGTTTTATCCTCCATCTTATACTGGTTAGTTCTATAAAACTTTATAGCATAATAATTAAAATGTCAATCACATACGGTCACACATTCACCACGCAAAAACACCCGCAATATAATTGCGGGTGCTCCTGTAAAGAAAATTCTTATGAAATTAGATATCTTTTCTTCTTCTCATGTATACTGCTGCCATTCCAAGCAATGCACAAAGGCTTGCTGTAGTTAATGCGGCATACATTCCTGCATGGCTCATATCGCCTGTCTTAACTGTTGTATCTGCTCCTGTTGAAGTTCCTGTTGAATCATCTGGTTTCTCTGCCGGATTCTCGTTATCTGATGGATTTCCTTCAACATATTCAGGGTTCTGGTTGTTCTCACCTTCCCATGTAACATTTAAGTTATGAAGCATTGTTGTATTCTGCCATCCACCAGCTCCTGTTGTTCCTGTATGCTGTATTGCAACACCGCCAAAGCTGTTAGCTGCAATATCTGCTGTAAGGTCAACTACATGTGGATATCCCTTAGCTGCCTGATCTGCCAGCTGTTCTGTTGGTGTCTCAACATGAGCAGTGAGCTTATTACCTTCAACCTTTAAGCTGATTGTACAACCTGTTGCATAGCAACTTGCGATAACCTCATCAGAGATTTCTGTTACTGTTCCGTTGTCATATTTTACAAGTACAAATGTTACGGCATTAGATGATGCTTTAGTTCTTACTATTCTTAATCCGTATCCTGTAAGTGTTGATGTATCGAACTTGAGAAGTACATCCATATACTGACCTGCACTACCAAATCCCTGACCTGCTGTCTTAGCCGGGTCAACTACAAGCTCAAGTGACATATCACCATATGTACCCTCAACTGGTGTGTACATAATTCTTGAACCCTGTGTTCCTTCATATAATCCTGCCCCTACACAGCCATTACCTGTTGTTCCATATTTCCAAGGCTCTTCTGTATCAGCTCCTGCCAGCCTGAAGCTCTCTGTATCTGCTGGACGGTTGAATCTACTGTCCAGAAACCAGCTTTGATTTCTGACTGCTTTATATTAGGGAAGTTAGAAATCTGTAGAAAGTTCTTACTTCACTCCGATTGCCTTGTCATATACTGTATTTACCGGTGTTCCATAATCACTTCTGATGGTCTTAGATTCTACATTAGCTGATGTAATTCATACCATGGTAACATGCTCTCTGATCATTTCTTTTTCTGCTACAAGTATAGGATTGCCCTCTGCATCTGCTGTACCATGAATTGCAGACATGTCTTCTCTGCTTCCTAAATCAAGTGAGTAATCTACTTTAAGACTGCCCTGTCCGTCATTAGTAATAACTGGTGCCTTTGTAAATGCTGGTGCTTCAATCTTGCTTGGCTTTACAGTAATTCCAACTGCTGCTTCAAGACCTGACTCTGTAGATGCATTTATAATGACCTTCCTAGCTGCATCATCATTATTAGTACCTTCTACTTTGCATGTTCCGTCACCATTATCTGCTTCACTTATACCTTATCTTCGTCTGATACGCTGTATGTTATCTTCTGTGTTGTATCATTAGTTCCATAGAAATAGTTAACTGTTCCTCCTATTGAAGCTGTTTTTTCCAGATTCAATCTCTGACATCTGATGTTATTGAAGCTGTGTTGCAACTGTGTCCTGTCCGGGCGCTTTAATTACATCCCTAACTCCTAATGGATCCCAGTCGTCACTGCCCTTTAAAGATTGTATGTGTTGTAATATGTCTTACCTGACACAACCTTGTAGGCTATCAGAGTACTGACTTGCCTGTCATATCAACGGTTTCTTTAGCACCCTCACCACCGATTGTGATGCTCTGTCCATTATGAATTATGTTGCTCTGATAACACTTTAATGAAGTTGATGGTGTTTTAGTCCATCCAATTGATATAGGTACACTTAAATTACTGTTATATACACAGTCTACTACGTGTAATTGTGCCGCCTTCTTAGTAAAGAACTGTGTAGGTTCAGCTTCAACATTAATATCTTACAATTAGCCCAACTGAAAATGTTGAACCTGTACCATATGTTGGGTGTGGGTTTTCCCGATTGACTCCCTGGCGGATACTGCTTTTCTGACCCATTCCGCATCCAGAAGCTGACCATTCCATTTTCCATTTTGCAGAAGAAACTGACCGATCTTAGCAAATCCTCAGTGACCAGCATCAGTCCAGCCGCCAACTGAGATGTGCTGCGGGCTTTCTTCCACCATTCACCGGTAATTCCCAGAGGTGTAAATAATTTTTCCTGTAAATATGCCCAAGGCGTCTTTCCTGTCACCTTCTGTACCAACGCCGACAACATATAGGATGCATGCGTACTGTACACGAACTTGCTTCCCGGCACATGAGGCACACGAGCCGTCAGAAAATTCCGAATCCAGTCCGTCCTTCCTTCAAATGGAAAATCATGCGGATCCTCCTCAAAGCCGACGGTCATGGTCAGCAGATTCCAGATCGTTACCTTTTTCATATTTTCACAGATATTGTCTGCTCCGATGGCTTCCACTTCTTCCTGAAAATGCAAAAGAACTTGATCATCTGTCCGAAGCAGTCCGTCCTGTATGGCAAATCCTACACCCATGGCCGTAAATGTCTTGGATGCAGAAAATAAAGTGTACGGCTTGTCCGGGCTATAAGGTGTCCAGTAACCTTCCACCGCCAGCTTTCCATGACGGATCATCAGAAACGAATGAATATCAATGTGCTCATTTTCCAGAGCATCCAGAAAACGTTCAACACCTGCACTGTCGATTCCAAGGGATGCAGGAGATTGCTTTGGAAAATGCCATCGTTCCGCGCTCATTTCTCTTCGCCTTTTTTCCCGTCAGAAATATGAACTCTCGATAAGAACTGCCTGGTTCGCTCTTCCTTTGTGCACAAATACCTCTTCCGGTGTACCGGACTCCAGCACCACGCCGCCATCCATGAACAGTACCTTATTACAGATCTGATAAATAAAATTCATCTCATGAGAAACGATCACCATGGTTCGTTTTCCTTCTCACGCTGCCGGATTACATCCAACACCTCACCGATCATCTCCGGATCAAGGGCAGAAGTAGGCTCATCCAGCAGGATTGCTTTCGGTTCAGTGCGTTGCACGGGCCAGTGCCACCGCTGCTGCTGCCCGCCGGACAACTGAGACGGAAAGAACTCCTTTCGTTCAGACAAACCTACCTTGTCCAACAGATCATCCGCGATCTTTTCCGCTCTTCTTTGATTTATTCTGTACATGAGTCAGACCCATCATGACATTTTCACGGGCATTTTTTTCTTTGAACAGATTGAACTGCTGGAACACCATGGCGGTATTTCTCCGCATGTACAGAATATTCTGTTTTCCCGGATTTTTCACATCGAAGGAAACACCGTCCAGCTCCATCTGTCCTGCATCCGCATGCTCCAGAAAATTGATGCACCGCAGAAGAGTGGATTTTCCAGATCCTGAAGATCCAATGATGCCAACAATATCACCCTCTTCCACAGAAACATCCACACCTTTTAACACTTCTGTATCTCCAAAGCTTTTATAGATTCCTTTCAGCTCAAGCACGACTGGTCACCTTCCCTTCACTTCGTTTCAATTTTCGCTCTACAAAATTAAATGCTCTCGCCAGCACAAATGTCACTGCCCAGTAGATGAGAGACAGTGCAATATACATTTCAAAATACCGCACATTTCTGGAAGCCAGCAGTTTTCCCTGTGCCGTCATCTCCACAACTGCGCAGACAAATGCAAGCGAGGTACTCTTGATCATGTTGATAAATTCATTTCCAAGCGAAGGGATCGCAACGATCAATGCCTCAGGAATGATGATATGGATATAAGTCTGAAATGTGGTCATTCCAATGGAAAGTGCTGCCTCCCGCTGACCCTTGTCAACGGAGAGAATGGCTGCACGGATATTTTCCGAAGCATATGCACCTTCATTTAATGCAAATGCCACCAGCACGAACACCACATTGGGCACGCTGTTGATATTCAGGTTCATGCCGAAATAATAATTCAGGTACTGCAGCAAGATCGGGATTCCGTAGTAGGACAGATACAACTTTACCAGAATCGGCGTTCCTCTTGTAAATGATACATAGAATGCTGCGATCTTAGACAGCACCGGCACTTTATTGATCTTGATCATCGCCACAAAAAATCCAAGAAGAAATGCGAAGAAGATCGATACCAGTGCGATTCCCAGTGTCACCGGCAAATATTGCAGCAGCGGTCCTAAATCTTCCAGAATAACGGAAGGTTTAAATAATTTCAGCATGATGTGTTTGCTCCTTTCCCATAAAAGAACCGGGCAGCCAGCCTGAACGTCCGAATCCTGTTCGCTGTCTGCCCGGTTATCGCTTCACCTTCTACCAGTCGGCCCGGTCGATACCTGAGTAATCTTTACCCCAGTATTTCTCTGAAAGTGCTGTCAGTGTTCCGTTGTCTTTTAATGTCTCCATTGCTCCGTCAATGGCGTCTGCCAGTGCCTGTCCCTCATCGGTCTTCGCGATTACGAACCAGGTACTCGGGTTCTGCAGCTGGCTTGCTTCCTCATCCGGCAAAGATACGAAATCAAAATCATATCCATACTCATCTTTGTATACCTGAAGGCTGGACTCTCCGCCCATCATGAAATCAAAGTTTCCCTGATATAACTGCATATAAAAGGTTGCCCAGTCAGCATCTGCATACTGAATATTGATCGGATTGTCTGGATGCTCCTCGTTGAATCTCTCCAGGAACAACTGCCATGCATCACCTTTTGCATTACTTACCGTTGAAAGTCCGCCCAGATCCTCGATGCTGTTGATCGGATGCTCATCCAGAAGACCTTTTCTTACATAAAGTCCAGATGCCTCATAACGGTCATAATGTTTAGGGAAAATGTATTTCTCCTCACGGGTTGCATTCTTACTTAAGCTGTTAAATCCAAGCTGATAGCGTCCGGTGTCCAGACCATTGAAAATGCTTTCGAACTCGGTGATCTCAAATTTAAATTCATACTGCGGAAGCTGCTCATCAATTGCACGAAGAAGATCTGCTTCATATCCTGCCAGTTCTCCGTTTTCATCCATATAAGAGAATTTTACGGTATGTCCATCAGTTGCACAGGTAATGGTCGTCACATCTCCGTCAGATGCCGTTGCATCTGCTGTCTCGTCTGCCACATTCGGCTCATCAACCGCATTCTCAACCACAGTGCTGTCCGCTTCCGGATTTGTCTCAGCACTCTGAGTGCTTCCGCAACCGGTCAAAGCAAGTACACCTGCAGTCAACACGGAAAGTATCATCACTCTTCTCTTTTTCATAATCTTTCTCCTCTGTATTCCCATCTAGTTAGTATGGATTATTTATGAATCAGATTATATTCCTATAATTCCTATTTGTCAAGTAGGTTTTATATATTTTTGCAAAGTCATGCATAAAAATAATCTGAAGTATGCGGGGGAGCTTGCTTCCCTAAGCATACCTCAGATTATTTTGGTATATGATGCGCAGCGGCATATCGAGCTTTTTAGCTCGTAAGCAGCGGTAAGCACCGCAAGGTGCAAAAAAGCGAGATGCATAACTTGCTCTTTCACTACAACACCTTACTTCCATTTGCAGTCAGCCGGAATTTCATATTGAGGATTTCGGCTGCCCCACGGCACATCATCATTCTTCCGAGAAAAATATCAAAATACTCATACATTGTACAGATACTTTCATCAATCTGCAGGTTCAAAGAGATCAGTTTCTTCTCTTTGTTAATCTTCAGCTTTGCCTCTGTGACTGCATAATTTACTCTGTCATGGATATCAAAAGTAGCCCGGTCCTTATCCCTCACACGATTTCTGCGTACATCCGTCTTATCTGCAATGATCAAAGCCGCACTGACCGGATCTGTCGCTCCGCCTGTGGATTCATCATGATTACCGATGGCAGACATGATCATAATACGGTCCTCCAAAGACAGATCTTTGCCTTTCAAAAGTTCATTTGCCAGAATGGCTCCATATTCTGCATGGCGGCTACGACTCACTGCATTTCCAATATCATGCATAAACCTGCAATCTTAGCAAGCTCGATGGTTTCCTCCGTTTTCTTTCTTTTTCTTAGTACGTGCCTATTTTACGTGAAGCCATCAGGCGGTGCTATCCTGCCTCCCTGAAATTCAGGTAAATTATAAGTTAAAAAGCTGTCGCATTCTGTTACTTCTCCAAAAACTGTGCCGGAGTCATGCCCACATAGCGTTTGAAGTATTTATAGAAATTATTGAGGCTTGCATATCCCACCCGGAACGAAGCCTCCTGAATATCGCATTCATGACCGGAGAGCAGGCGACATGCCTCCTCGATTCGAAGCTGATGAATATAGGAGAGAATCGTAATACCCATATGCTTCTTGAACAGCCGGGCCAGATGGCTCTCGGTGCTGTATGTCACTTTGGAGAGATCCTCCAGTTCCATGTTTTCTTTATAATGATTATGAATATATTCCAACATCAAATTAACCGTCTCGTTGGATGTGAATTTCCAGCCAACAGCGCGAAAGATAGCTGCTTTAAGCTGCTCAAAATCCACCGGTTTGGACAGAATATCACTGACACCCAGGCGCAGGGCCTGCTGTGCATTTTCAAAAGAAGCAAATGCAGTCAGCACAATGATCTGCGCCCCCACTTCCCTGGACACTTCCTCGATCACCTGAAATCCATTTTTCTGAGGCATATGAATATCCAGAAAAATCAACCGGGGAGATGTCTCTTTAATCAGTTGAATCGCTTCCTCCCCATCTTCTGCATTTCCCACGATCTCAATAGGGAGCTGCTCTTCCTCTAGAAAATGACAGATAATATTTCTGGTAGCCAGCTCGTCATCACAAATCACAGCTTTAATCATCGTCCTCTTCCTCTCCGTCTATCCAGTTCTTGTAAGGGATCTCAATCGTCACTACCGTTCCCCCAGTCTTACCTGCCTGCAATTTCAGGACACAGTTATCTCCATAAGCGCTGGTCAGCTTCTCATAGATCATAGAGAGTCCATGACTGCTGCCACTCTGAATCTGCAGTTCGATCTGCCGGTACCATTCCTCATCCAGCGCCGGACCGTTGTTCCAGATCTGAAAATGGATCTGCTTCCGCCCCGCCTTTATAGTCACCGTCAGTTTTTTCTCTTTTTCATTGGAAAATCCATGGGTAAATGCATTTTCCGCCACAGGCTGCAGGAAATTGAACGGCACGATGGCCTGCTCCAGTTCCGGATCCATGGATATTTTATAAGAAAATCCCACCGGATACCGCAGTTTCTGCAGCTTCAGATAAGCTTCCAGATAATCAAGCTCCACCGCCAGCGGAATCTGCCGGCCACGGATCCGTACCGAATAGCGAAGCATCTTCGACAAGTCAATGATCGACTGATAGAGAGGTTTCATGCCCCCTTCCAGTGCCTGGGCCGCCATACTGTTCAGCGTATTGAACAGAAAATGGTTATTGATCTTCAGATCCGTCACCTGAAGCTCGGAATCTTTCAGATGCATCTGCAGATCCTTCTGAATATCCAGCGAGCTGCTCAGATTCTTTTCTGTCTCAAACAGTTCCCGCCGGTACTGGTCAAATTCGCAGAAATTACGTATGGCCTTCGCCACCTTCCGGAAGCAACTGCAAAATACCAAAACTACCGCTCTCCGGCATATCATACATATACACTTCTTCTGATGATTGCTTGCTGTTAGACTGCACAATATATCCACCCTGCACCCAGCCAAGAAGTCTGTCATCCCACAGAACCGGAACCTGAAAATAGTCAGTCCGCAGGGACATACAAATGTATTTTCCGATGCTTCCCCACAATTCTGGTCAAGCTTCAGACAATATGGCTGATTTCCTTTTCAATCCCGCATTTTTTGATGCAGGGTTCTGGAAAATAGTCACTTTTCAATACGACACGACCAGATGTATTTCGAATCACAAATGCCATGTGCAGACTCTCCAGAAACTGTGTGCGGACTGCCTCCACAGCCGCATAGAGCTGATCATTGGCACTGCTGCCCGGCAGCGGCCTGGTCTTATCGATCAGACTGTCCGGATCGATGGATACCGGACTTGCCACCAGCAGATGAACCAGCGGCACATCGCCTGTGTTGACAAATTCGTGCGTGCAGCCTGCAGGCATATGGAATCTGGCTCCCGGCTCAAAGATCTGTGGCTCTCCATTGATATAACCAATGCCTCTGCCTTCCAGCACATAGACAAACTGCTCCTCATAATGCACATGCCGGAGCATGGTCTTTCCCGGTTCCACATAGACGGTTCCTGTCCGAAGAGACGCTTCCTCTGATCCCATTCCCGGATATTCCGGTTCCATCCATTCAATATATCCCCAATCTGTCTCCTGCACCCGCATATTAAGTCTCTCCTTTTTGTCAACTGGCCTGTGCTTATTATACACTGTCAAAGAGGAGCTGTCACACTCTGAAATCATTCAGCCGCGTGTAGCCCCTCTTTCTATATCATTATTTTACTTTTGATCAGTCATCAAAAGATCCAGCCGGGTACAGCGGGAATTTTGCAATCAATGCTTCCGCTTTTGCCTTGCATGCCTTTAAGTTAGCTTCATCTTCCGGAGCCTCTGCTACCTGGTTGATGATTGCTGCGATCTCACGGATCTCTGGCTCTTTCAGTCCTCTCTGTGATACAGCAGTCAGACCAATACGGATACCGCTTGTTACACCCGGTTTCTCCGGATCAAACGGAATCATGTTCTTATTTACAGTGATGCCTACTGCATCCAGTGCATTCTGCATGGTCTTACCAGTCAGACCTTTACTTCTTAAGTCAACTACTAACAGATGGTTGTCTGTTCCGCCGCTGACAATACGGAAACCGTATTTCTGAAGCTCTTCTGCCAGGCATTTCGCATTTACAATAACCTGAGCCATGATATCATGGAACTCCTGAGATGCTGCATATTTGAAAGACCAGGTCTTAGCTGCCATAGTGTTGAACATCAGAGAGCCAAGGCTTCCAGGGAAAGTTCCTTTATCAAGAATTTTCGCATATTTCTCTTTACAGAATACCATACCACTTCTTGCAGAGCAGAAGGTTTTGGTTGTAGAAGAAGATACAAAGTCTGCATATGGAATCGGGCTCGGGATGACTTTTGCAGCAACAAGTCCTGCAATGTGAGCCATATCTACCATGAAATATGCACCAACTTCTTCAGCGATCTTAGAGATACGCTCATAGTCGATCAGTCTGGAATAAGAACTTGCACCTGCAATGATCATCTTCGGTTTGTTCTCTTTTGCGATCTTCTCCAGCTCATCATAATCAATCAGCTCAGTCTTCGGATCCACACCGTAGAATACATGTCTGTAGATTTTACTTACCCAGTTAGCTGGTGAACCATGAGTCAGATGTCCACCCTGGTCAAGACGCATACTTAAGATCAGATCACCCGGATTCAAAACAGATGCAAATACACTGTAGTTTGCAGTTGATCCAGAGTAAGACTGAATATTTACATGCTCAGCACCGAACAGCTCCTTCGCACGTTTCCATGCAAGCTCCTCTACTTTATCTGCCACCTCAGATCCTGCCTGGAATCTCTTTCCCGGATATCCTTCCAGTGTTTTATTGGTAAATACGCTGCCGCTCAGTTCCATAACTGCCAGCGGTGCGGTACTCTCAGATGCGATCATCTCAATATTATGTTCCTGACGATTTAACTCCTCATCAACCAGTGCCGCAAGTTCCGGGTCTGTCTGTCTTGTTACTTTAATCATAGCCTTATTCTCCTCTGCGTTTTTTTTTGGTTGTTCTTTGATATAATCAATATATCATGTTCCACAGACTGATTCTATTCTCAAATCCGGTCTATTATTTATCATTTTTACTTCTGCTTTTATGCAAACATCAAAATCCATCTACTTAGATGATACCCTGTGCTTTCAGAATAAGCTGTGCGATCACTGCAGACCCGATATAAGTACCGATCATAACAAGAATAGAAACGAGGATTCCCTTCCAGCCGATTTTCTTGAACTCTACCCAGTCTTTACTGATAGACACACCGGCATATGCCAGTACCGGGCAAGCTGCCGGAAGAAGTCCGATCTTTGCCACCTGTTCTGCCACATATGGACTGGTCACCGTGTTGTAAGGCATTGCCAGCAGAATTCCAAGATAGTAATATAAATGATTGCCGGAATCTTCGGCGTGTACTGTGCAATACAAAGGCTTACTAATGCGATACCAAATAAGATCAGCATACCAGGAATTCCATCCAAAACCGATACAAACGTATCCGGGTTGCCATCTGTGATCGTATTGATACAGTTACCGATAAGAACCAGTACCATGGTAATTGCCAGGATCAGCACATATTCAACTACTTTATCCAATGTCAGTTTTTTCATCTGTCAGTCCTCCCTCTCTATTCTGTCTTTCCTGCATCTTTTCCATGAAACAGCGGAGCCAGCTTTTTATACAGGAAATTACACATCGGAAGGCCGATCAATACCGTCATTACAATACCATCCGCATTGGACAATACATTACTGGTTCCTGCATAAGCCGTGATCTGATCAGCCATCTCCGGGAAGACTGCAGCCAGGGATGCTGAAGATGCTGCCATCATACTGCCGCTTCCGACGCCACAGGCCATAGCCAACGCGTAGGGATGAAGAATATTGATCGTTGCAAGGAAGCTTGCCATCACACCCATGAAAATAGTTCCTACCAAAGTTCCAACTACATAAGTGGTCATTACACCACGTCCTTCTGGAGAGTTCAGACCATATTTCTGTGCGATGTAGCCAACATTCGGCTCACGGCAGATAGAGTGAGTCATACCAACTGCTTCTCTCTTGAATCCAAGAAGCAATGCAAACGGCAGTGCCAGAACAATTGTTCCTAGATTGCCAAACTCCTGAAGGATTAATGCTGGTCCGGCTTCGATCACCTGCTGGATCTGAGTTCCACTGGTGACTGCAACCTTCGCCAGAAACAGTGAAATACCAAAAACCACAAAATCACTGCTCACCTCAGATGCTTCCTGCTTCATCCATTTGATCGGTTTCTGAAGAGAAAGCACCAGAGTGATCACAATCGCATACAACATTGGAAGCAATAAAATATTTCCAACAGGTGTCGGGATTTTGATTGTATTAATCCACTCACAGGCAAATACTACAATCAACAGTGTCACGTGCAACGGCCAGCATTTCAATATTTTCTTTGCATTCTCCATAGTTCATTCCTCCTCGTTACTTTTTGGCAAGTGCATCAACAGCTTCAAATACGGACATGGCATACGTTCCCGCACCAATGGCAATGGCCGGTTCATCCGCTTTAAAATGCGGACTGTGCCATGAATATACGCAATCCTTATCCGGATTTCTCACGCCTAACCAGTAGAAAAATCCAGGTACATCTGACTGCGATGTAAAAACGGAAAAATCTTCTCCACCCGTTGAGGGAATAGGATCTACCGGCTCAGCTCCTGTATCGCATACTGCCGCATGAGCAATATCATAGAGTATCGGGTTATTGTCTGTCACTGCCAGTTCATAGAGATATTCCAGTGTTCCCTCACACCCGTAAGCAGTGCTGATGCTTTCCGTAATCTCATGAAGCCGTCTGTCGATCATAGCCTGTACCTCTTTCCGATAAGTACGTACAGTTCCATACATCTTCACTTCGTCCGGTGTAACATTATTGGTGGTTCCTTCTCCTGCTTTTACATTGCAGATAGAGATAACTGCCGAATCGATCGGACTTACATTCCTGCTCACTACAGTCTGTGTCGCCTGAATGATTGCTGCCGCTGCCACAATCGGGTCCACATTACGCTGCGGGATCCCGCCATGTCCGCCATGACCCTTAATGGTGAAAATAATACGATCCACGGCCGCCATCAGTGGTCCATTTTTGACTGCCACAGTTCCTACCGGGATCTCCGGTGAATTGTGCATACCAAAGATTGCATCCACCTTTGGATTTTCCAGACAATTCAGCTCCATCATCTTCTTGGCGCCAAGATTGATCTCTTCTGCAGGCTGGAACAGGAATTTGACACTTCCATTCAGTTCATCACGAAATTCTGCCAGGATCTGGGCCGCCCCCAGCAGAGATGCCATGTGTGTGTCATGACCACAGGCATGCATCACGCCCTTGTTCTGTGACGGATACTCACTTGTCGATTCTTCCAGCACCGGAAGTGCATCAATGTCCGCACGAAGTGCAATACACGGTCCTTCCTTTCCCCCTTTCAAAAGTCCGACCACACCGGTCTCAAGTCCGATATCCAGGATTTCAATTCCCCAGCCCTCCAGTTTTTTCTTAATGTAGGCTGTGGTTTCATGTTCCTGAAAACTAAGTTCCGGATGCTGGTGCAGATGACGAAATTGCCCAAGAAATTCCTCTTCATGCTCCTTCATGTACTGTCGTACTTTCCCGGAGATTTCTGTCAGTTCTGCCATTTTACATTCTCCCTTCATTTTTGGTTAAAAAAAGAGGTTCTTTCCACAGAGTTATCAAACTTTGCGAAAAAAACCTCTTTGTTTTCTGTGTTCTTATTATCTCACAGATCAGGGTTACAAGCCATAACAGATTTTGACATTTTCTTTACGGATATTGACGCTTTTTACCAATTTCCGTAATTCTTTTGTGCAAATATAACAACTTCTACTCATCCCATCCATCAAACAACCGGATATTGACACAAATATTTCTGGTCACATCGCCCTCGATAGTGTCCAGGTCATCCATGTCGGATACAGGCGGAAGGTCCGCCTCGTCCTCAGACAGCTCCAGACTGATCCAGTCATAGACTGCTGCATTGACTTCTTCAATGGCATCATCCAGAGTATCCCCCACTGCCTCACAGCAGGCCAGATCCGGAAGCCATGCTTTCCATGTTCCGTTGTCCTGCTTTCTGATAATTGCCGGATATGTGAATTTCATATTTCTTCTCCTTTTCCATGTGCAGTTCACTGCTCCTGCAGTGCCCGGTCCTCCGCCATGCGCTGACCTGCAGCACTCATTCCACTGCATCGCCGCGGTCGCTGACCAGATGATACCCCACACTCTCCACTCTGCGTGACAGGCATCCTCTGCATTCCGCCGCTTCCTCGCCGGTGCAGATCTTATTGTCATAAAGTTCATAAGCTTTCCGGTTCTTCACCGGTGACAGATTGGGCATCACCACGTTGGCTCCCCGCTCCAGTCCTTTTTCTCTTCCTCGCGGATCCATGGTGCCAAGCGCCGTGGTCGCCGGAAGCAATACCTTCGGCAGCATAATACGGATCACTGACAGCAGATACAGCGTCAGCTCCACACTGCCTGCAGGTTCCTGCGCAAACCGGGTGTCATGGTGTGGGATAAAGGGTCCGATTCCCACCATCTGAGGCTTAAGCTTTTGTAAAAATACCAGATCCTCTGCCAGGCAGTCGTCCGTCTGCCCCGGACTGCCTACCATAAAGCCAGCTCCCACCTGGTAGCCAAGCTTTTTGAGATTCCACAGACAATCCATCCGTTCGGACAACTTCTGAGTCTCTGGATGAAGCTGGCCATAATGAACTGCATCTGCCGTCTCATGGCGCAGCAGATACCTGTCCACCCCTGCCTCTTTGAACCGCTTGTAACTGTCATAGGATTTCTCCCCGATAGACAGGGTCAATGCACAGTCCGGCCAGCCCTTTTTGATCTTGCGGATGATAGATTCCATCCGTTCATCCGTATAGTACGGATCCTCGCCGCCCTGCAGCACAAAAGTACGAAATCCCAGTTCATAGCCATTTTCACAGCAGGCCAGAATCTCTTCTGCCGTCAGCCGATAGCGGTCCGCATTTCGGTTACTCTTACGGATTCCACAGTAATAGCAGTCATTTTTACAGTAATTGGTAAATTCAATGAGCCCTCTGGTAAATACCTGATCCCCGTAGTATTTCTTCCGAAGCTCCACGGCCCGGGTCTTTAAGGCTTCCACTGCTTCCGGATTCTTATATGCCTGGATCAGTTTCACAAACTCATCCTTTTTAAGATTCTGATTTTCCAAAAAATCCTTTACGATCTTCTCCATCTGCGTCCTTACGTCCCCATTCATCATAATCATCCAGGAAATTGTACTCCTGATCATCCTTATGATATCCGATCACCGTCCGAAGATTGATGTTGTGCACACTGTTGAAAATATTATATTCGATCACATCGCTGACCTGACGGAAATGCTTGATCAGCTCCGTCATCTCATCACGCTTGGAACCTTTTTCACCGCCGCAGGTAGCACAGTTCTCTGTAAAGCGGCATGCACACTGGATAAAATGCAGCTGATGATAGTCTCTCCATGCCTCGATATCTGCTTCTTTTACCATATAAAGCGGGCGGATCAGTTCCATCCCTTCAAAATTCTTGCTGTGAAGCTTCGGCATCATGGTCTCTACTTTTCCGCTATAGAGCATCCCCATGAGGATCGTTTCGATCACATCATCAAAATGATGTCCCAGCGCGATCTTGTTGCATCCCAGCTCCTTGGCATGGGAATAGAGATAGCCTCTTCTCATGCGGGCACACAGATAACAAGGATTGCGGTCAACTTCTGCCACAATATTGAAAATATCGCTCTCAAAGACAGTCAGCGGAATATCCAAAAGCTTTGCATTATCCTGGATAATCTTCCAATTATCCTCATTGTAACCTGGATTCATCACCAGAAATACAAGCTCAAACGGGAATTTTCCATGTCGCTGCAGCTCCTGCATGAGCTTCGCCATGAGCATGGAATCCTTTCCACCGGAGATGCAGACTGCGATCTTGTCACCCTCCTGGATCAAATCATATTTCTGGATCGCACGCGTAAAACTTCTCCAGATGGATTTCCGGAATTTTTTGATCAGACTTCGCTCGATTTCCTTGGTCTTTTCTTTTCTTGCGTCCTCTTCTTTCATGAAGCGCTCCAGCTGCAGACGCAGATATGCGCGGTAACCTCCGGTAATATTTCCCGCATCATATCCATGGGAACAGAGCAGTTCCACATAATCAAGGCTCCGCTCACCTGTGTGACACAGAACCCACACAGGCTTATCCTTCGGGATTTCTTCGTAGCGATCAACAAATTCCTTCATGGGAACATTGATGGCTCCCTCGAAGGTTCCTCTCTGATACGTATCTGCCGGACGCACATCTACGATGGTCACAGACCCGGGAGTCAGTTGTTCCAGTTCTTCTATGGTAATGGTCTTCATGCTTTTCCTCCCGTCTTCACCTTTGCCCGGGTGTCTGCGTCTGTCAGATCCTTCACCACTTCTCCGGCAATGATCAGTCCCACCACGGACGGCACGAATGCATTGCTGCCCGGAATTGCCCGGCGCTCCGTACATTTACGGACTGCTCCCGGCGGGCAGATGCAGTGCTCGCGGCAGCTGATAGCCATATCATCAATGGGCTCCAGCGGCTGCTCTTTGGAATATACAACTTTTAACTTTCTGATACCGCGCTTCTTCAACTCCCGGCGCATGACCTTCGCCAGCGGACACACACTGGTCTTGTAGATATCTGCCACTTCAAACGCAGACGGATCCATCTTATTGCCTGCTCCCATGGAACTGATGATGGGCGTTCCTGCCCGCTTCGCCTGCTCCACAAGCTCGATCTTTCCAGTCACTGTATCAATGGCATCCACCACATAATCATACTGGGTAAAATCAAACTGCTCTGCATTATCAGGCATATAAAAGGTCTTATAGGTGTTGACCACCGCATGGGGATTGATATCCAGGATCCGGTCTCTGGCCACATCCACCTTGTATTTTCCAACGGTACTGCGGGTTGCGAGAATCTGACGGTTAATGTTGGTCAGGCATACTTTATCATCATCGATCAGATCAAGAGTGCCCACACCGCTTCTGGCAAGAGCCTCCACCGTATATCCGCCGACACCGCCTACACCGAACACAGCAACTCTGGCATTCGCCAGTCTCTCCATATTATCTTTTCCAAGCAGTAACTCGGTTCTTGAAAATTGATTCAGCATTTATTTCTCCTCATCTCATTTGTTCCCTCTTATACTGCAACAAATCCCAGGAAACGTCAAGATGCGATTAAGAGCCATGCACATATTTTGAAACATGTACATGGCTCTTTCTTAACGTACAAACATCCGCACCAGTTTCTCTTTCCAGCCGGTGTATGGCTGATACCGCATGGGCAGATCCATCCAGGTGGATTTCTTCACAATGCTCTTCTCATGGCTGAACAGATCAAAGCTTTTCTTTCCATGATAAGAACCCATACCGCTGTTGCCAACGCCTCCAAAGCCCATCTCGGAAGTTGCCAGATGAATGATGGTATCATTGATGCAGCCGCCTCCATAAGAGGTCTCCGTCAGTACCTGTTGTTCGGTCCGCTTGTCTTCTGTAAATACATAGAGTGCCAGAGGTTTCGGTCGTTCCTGCACAAACCGAATGGCTTCCTCTATATCCTTTACCGGTATGACCGGTAAAACCGGGCCAAAGATCTCTTCCTGCATAACTGGATCCTCCGCTGTCACATCAGCAAGCACGGTCGGTGCAATGCGGAGTGCATCCTCCTGGACCTGACCACCTGCCACCAGTTTCATCGGATCGATGAGTCCACGAACCCGGTCAAAATGCTTCTGATTGATCATCTTTCCATAATCCGGGTTTTCTAAGGGATGCTCGCCAAACATCCTTCTGATCTCTTCCTTGATACAGGTCAGAAGCTTCTCTTTCACCGACTTTTCCACCAGCACATAGTCCGGTGCCACGCAGGTCTGTCCACAGTTCAAATATTTTCCAAATACCAGCCGTCTGGCAGTCAGCGGAATGTTCGCGGTATGATCCACGATGCAGGGACTCTTTCCTCCCAGCTCCAGCGTCACCGGAGTCAGGTGGGCACTTGCCTTCTCCATGACCAATTTTCCCACATTCACACCACCGGTGAAGAAAATATAGTCAAATTTCTGATTCAGAAGATCTTCATTTTCTTTCCTGCCGCCTTCTATTACCGTCACATAGTCTGAAGAAAATGCTTCCCGGATCAGCTTCGCCATCACAGCTGAAGTCGCCGGTGAATAGGCAGACGGCTTCAGCACACAGCAGTTGCCCGCTGCCAGTGCTCCGATCAATGGCTCCAGCGTCAGGAGCATCGGGTAATTCCACGGAGACATAATGAGCACCACCCCATATGGCTCCTGCACCGTAAAGCTTGCTGCATGGAACTGTGCCAGCGGGGTGTGTACCCGTCTGTTCCTGCTCCAGCTCTTCACATGACGTCTCACATACCGAAGCTCTGATAAAGTCAGCCCCACTTCACACATATAGGATTCTGCTCTTGATTTTCCAAGATCGGATCGTAATGCCTGGTAAAGCTCCTGCTCATATGTTAAGATGGACTGCTCCAAACGATTGAGCGCGTCGATCCGCGCCGACAGGGCGCGAGTCTTTCCTTCCATATAATAGGTACGCTGGGCTTCCACTATTTCTTTACTTTTTCCACAGCTGCCTGCGGATCCATCTCTCATTTCCACATCTCTCAACATGTTTTCCCCCTCACTGCCAGATAAATCTTCTCCAGTTCCTTCCGATCCATCAGCACCGGCACCGGATACAACGGATTAGCCTCCTTGTCCGCATGCTTCGCCATAATCGGAATATCCTTCTTACAGATCTCAGGAAAATATCTGGGAATTCCCATGGAGTCGTTCATCTTCTGGATCCAGTCGATAAAACACTGCGTAGCTTTTGCATCATCCATCTCCGGCTTCGCCACACCCGTATTTCTGGCAAGCGTTCCCAGCTTTTTCTCGCAGTCCGGACCATAGATTCTAAGAACGATAGGCAGAATCACCGCATTGGCAAGACCATGGGGAGTCCCGTACTGTCCGCCCAGAGAATGTGCTACCGCATGAATATAACCCACATAGGATTTGTAAATGCAACCCCGCACAGTAAGCAGCCCTGAGCATTCCTTTCTGGCTTCCTTATTGTGTCCATTGTCATAAGCATTTTTCAGATGCTCATGGATCAGACATACTGCTTCCTCTGCCATAGATCTGGTCTCTTTGTAGTGGAGCCGCCAATATATGCCTCTACTGCATGAGTCAGTGCATCCATACCGGTAGTAGCTGTAATATTAGCCGGAAGTCCTACTGTCTCATGATAGTCGAGCACCGCATAGCGCGGGATCAGTACAAAATCATTGATCGGATATTTATAATGTTGTTCACTGTCAGTGATGACCGCAGCCAGTGTGGTCTCACTTCCAGTTCCTGCTGTAGTTGGAATTGCGATCAGAAGTGGAAGCCTCTTATGTACTTTGAGCAGACCTTTCATCTGCTGAATGCTCTGGTGGGGCTTTACGATCCTGGCACCTGCAGCCTTGGCACAATCCATGGAGGATCCGCCGCCAAATGCAATGATTGCCTGGGCTCCTTCTGTCAGATACAGCTCTCTGGCCTCCTCCACATTCCAGATAGTGGGATTGGCCACAGTTCTGTCATAGATACAATAAGAAATATTGTTTTCCGTCAGGGTCTTCTCCAGAAATGAAGTAAGCCCCAGTCTGCGGATTCCCTCATCCGTCACGATCATCACTTTCGTGATCTTCTTTTTGCGGCATACCTCCGGGATACCTGCCACAGACGGAATGATCTTCGGATTCCGGTAAGGCAGGAACGGCAGTGCCATCTTAAATACCATCTGAAAGCTCCGACAGTAGATTCTTCTTAATACAAACATAAATATTTTGCCTCTCAAACTAATTTTTTATCTATCTTGACGCAAAATATTCAAAAATCAAGTGGTGTTCTGCACAAAATCTCAGATTTTCTGTGCACAGATGTCGTTCAAACAACACTTATCGCAGTAAGGCTTTGTTCTGGCAGTGCAGATCTCCTGCCATGATAGACCAGCCGGTGGCAGAAATCGCTGCCTTCCTCCGGCGGGATCAGCTTCCACAATGCCATCTCCACCTTCTTCGGATCCTTGATGCCGTCCACCAGTCCCATGCGGTTTACCAGACGGATACAGTGAGTGTCCGTCACAATGGCAGGCTTATGAAAGACGTCACCCATGATCAGGTTGGCACTCTTTCTGCCCACGCCCGGCAATGCCAGCAGCGCATCAAAATCCTCCGGTACTTTTCCGTCATATTTTTCCCACAGGATCTTCATGCAGGCACTGATATCTCTGGCCTTACTTTTGCCCAGTCCACAAGGCCTCACAATTTCTTCAATATCATTTACATCTGCTTCTGCCAGGGATCTCACATCCGGATATTTCTTATAAAGTCCTTCCACCACCACGTTCACTCTGGCATCCGTGCACTGGGCTGCCAGCCGCACACTTACCAACAGCTTCCACGCATCGTCATAATCCAGTGTACAGTCCGCATCTGGATACGCTTTCTTCAAACGGTCGATGATCTGAAGGGCCAGTTCTTTTTTCTCATTTTCTTCCATACTATATAGATTTCCTTTGTGTTTTTATTCGCAACTGTCTCCAAACAGTTTGTCTGCGACCAGTATATCAGCTTACATCCATCCAGGCAAGTCAGTCCCCATCCACGATCCGATACCCTACGCCTACTTCTGTAAAATATACTGAGGCTGTGCCGGGTTGTTTTCCATCTTCCGCCGGATATTTTGCCATGTTGACCCGCAGGATCCGATTGTCATTCTGCATGTTTGGTCCCCAGATCTCTTTGATAATGAAATCATAGGTCAGCACCTTGCCTGCGTATTTTCCAAGAAGGCTCACGATCTTGTACTCATTCTGAGTCAGATTCACATCCCGGTCTCCCACATAGACCCGGTGCTTGTCATAGTCGATCAGCAGGTCTCCTGCCCGGAACTGCCCGGTCTGCATGCCTTCTGCCGTCAGAACAGTGGCTCTTGCATGGCGGATGGCTGTCCGCACCCGCGCCAGCAGCTCGGAAGTGCCAAAGGGCTTCGTAATATAATCATCTGCACCTGCATCCAGTGCTGCCACCTTATCCTTCTCGTGAGTTCTGGCGGAGACCACCAGAACCGGCATGGATGACCACTGCCGTACATTTTTCAGGATCGTCATTCCATCCATATCAGGAAGTCCCAGATCCAGGATCACCACATCAGGGCACTGGGAAGTGACCATGCTGTAGCCTTCCGCGCCTGTCGTAGCGATCAGAACATCATAATTATTTGCCTCCAGAACTGTTCTGAAAAAATTCCGGATACTTTTATCATCTTCGATCACCAGCACTCTGTCCTTAATATCCATCCGTGTCCTCCTCATTCATGGGCAGCCAGAAGGAGATTCTTGCTCCGCCTTCTGCCCGGTTTTCTGCATGCATACCGCCTTTGTGTGCTTTTACAATACTGTGGCAGACAGACAGGCCGATTCCCATATTCCGCTTTGAATCCGACTCTTCCTCGTCTGACGAGATCTTTCCTTCAAACATGACCGGCAGCACTGACTCCTTGATTCCCTGTCCATCATCCTCCACAGCGATCTCCACCCGCCCCGGCGTGTGTGTCACTATGATCCAGATCTTTGTATATGTCTTCCCATGGAGCACTGCATTTTCCAGAAGATTCACCAGCACCTGTTCGATCAGGACACCGTCCATAGCTACCATAAGAAATTCTTCCGGCATCTTCACTTCCACCGATGCCTCCGGGAAGCGTTTGCTGAACTTGATCACTGCACTGCTGATGATCTCCTCCACCACCTCGTCCTCCGTATTGATCCTGGCATTTTCCCCATTGATCCGGTTACAGACAGAAGGTTTTCCACGATTCGGATCAACCACTGTGCTTCATCTTTAATATCCTGCACCAGCTCCATCTCCCGTTCCTGTGTCAGAACCTTCTGATTCTCCAGTATTCCTGATGCAGACCCCACAATAGATGTCAACGGTGTGCGAATATCATGGGATATGGCCCTCAGCAGGTTAGCTCTGGTCTTTTCCTTCTCCACTTCCAGCCGGATCTGCTCCTGCTTCTTGATCCTGGTAGTCAATGCGCTGACACAGATAGATACTGCCAGCATGGTGAGAAATGTCATGGGATATCCTGTAATTGTAAAATTCAATGCAAAATAAGGATAGGTAAAGATATAATTCACACCGATCACCGCTGCCATGGAAGCAATGATGCCATACACATAGCCATCCGTCAGCAGAGAGATGAACAGCACCGCCAGTACGAACAGCATGGGCACATGAAAATCCGAATTCGATACCCGATGGAGCAAATGGAAAGGCCTGATGTAGCTGCCAGGATCGCTGCTGTGATCGCCATATTCCGATTCTAGTATGCTTCTCTTCATAATTATGTGCCCCTTTATTTTCTGTTTTTATCATAGCCCAGGCAGCATCAAGTGTCAATGTGCTAAGGGCGTCTCATACCACAAAAAGGCTGCCCGCTTCAGGCAGCCTTCCCGTACTTTTTCTCTACTGATACAGGGATTTCCCGTATTTGATTTTTCCAAAGATCTTCTGCACCAGGATCACCGGCAGGCTGATCAGAATATATAGGGTAGGGATCCCACCCAATATTCCCATCGTGCCTACCAGAAACATACTGCCAATCTGATTCATGTCATTCCCTCTTTTCTGTCTGTTTTCTTGATTGCAACGAGCATAGCACATTCCCTTTTTCAAATCTACGGCTCTGGCAGCATCTTAACCATGCATTAACTTAGGCTTTTTTCTTCTTAACCGGTTCTTAACCCTGTCATATTTTGCCTTTTCTTGTCATATTTTCCATAAAAATTACAAACATTTTGCACAAAAGACCTATCATTTTTATAAAAAAGATAGTATAATTTATCTATGATTTCAAGTATCAGGAGGGAATAGTATGGCAAAAGAAATGATTGCAATGCTTCTTGCTGGCGGACAGGGCTCACGACTCTATGCTCTGACTCAGAAGCTTGCAAAACCAGCAGTTCCATTCGGCGGAAAATATCGTATCATCGATTTTCCCCTTTCTAACTGCATAAATTCAGGGATTGATACGGTGGGTATTCTGACCCAGTATCAGCCGCTGGTTCTGAATGAATACATCGGCAACGGACAGCCGTGGGATCTGGACCGTCTCTTTGGAGGTGTGCATGTACTGCCGCCTTATCAGAAGGCATCCGGTTCAGACTGGTATAAAGGTACAGCAAATGCAATCTATCAGAACATTTCCTTTATTGAGCGCTACGATCCGGAGTACGTGATCATCCTTTCCGGTGACCAGATCTGCAAGCACAGGACTACAGCGATTTTCTGCGTTTCCACAAGGAGAAAAATGCAGAATTCAGTGTAGCCGTTATGGAAGTACCGTGGGAAGATGCATCCCGCTTTGGTCTGATGGTAGCTGATGAAGATGACCGTATCACAGAATTTCAGGAGAAGCCAAAGAATCCGAAGTCCAATCTGGCTTCCATGGGTATCTATATCTTCAACTGGGATATTCTGAAGAAATATCTGGAGGAAGATGAGCAGGACCCGAACTCCGAAAATGACTTTGGAAATAATATTATTCCGAATCTGCTGAAAGATCATCGCCGCATGTATGCTTATCATTTTAACGGATACTGGAAAGATGTAGGAACTATCCCGTCTCTTTGGGAAGCGAATATGGAAGTCCTTGATCCGGAGCACAGCGGTATCAACCTGTTCGATGACGACTGGAAGATCTACAGCCGTAACAGTGGTATGTCCGGTCACAAGATCAGTGCCAATGCTGTGGTAGAAGATTCTATGATCACCGATGGATGCCGCATCAAAGGAACAGTCAAACACTCCGTTCTCTTCTCCGGTGTTCAGGTCGCAGAAGGTGCTGTGGTAGAAGACGCTGTTGTCATGGGCGGTACAGTCATTGAATCCGGTGCAGTAGTAAAACACTGTATCGTCGCTGAAAATGTAAAAATCGGTGAGAATGCCGTGGTTGGTGCAATGCCAAAAGATGGTGAGCAGTGCGTGGCAACCATCGGATCCGGTGTGACCATCGGTGCAGAGGCTGTCATCGGCCCCAATGCCATGATCAGCAATAACGTAGAAGGCGGTGAAGAAAAATGGTAAATTCCAATACAAGAACTCTGGGAATCATTTTCCCCAACAGCTATGACTATTTCGTGCCGGAACTGGTTGGCCTTCGTCTGATGGCATCCATCCCGTTCGCAAGCCGTTACCGCCTCATTGATTTTACCCTGTCCAGTATGGTGACCAACGGTATCTCCAATGTGGCAGTCGTTGTAAGCAATAACTATCAGTCTCTGATCGACCATCTGGGAAGCGGCCGTTCCTGGGATCTGGTTCGTAAAAATGGCGGCCTGAATATTTTCCCACCAAATGCATACAGTTCTTCCAAGCCATATGTTGGACGAGCTGGCGCACTGGCAAATATTCTGGATTTTCTGAAAAAACAGAAACAGAAATACGTCCTTCTGGCAAATGCAAATATCGCGTCCAACTTTGATTTCAGAGCAATGGTGGATGCTCATGTTGCAAGCGGCGCAGATGTGACACTTGCTTATCGGGAACAGGAACTTCCAAAGGGCTTTGTGGAAGCTCCAGATGATGCCAAAGGTTACTACTACACCCTCCGCATGGATGAAGACAAACGCATCAATAAGCTCTATGTGAACCCGAAAGACAAAGGTATCCAGAATTTCTATCTGAATATTATGGTCATCAGCCGCGAACTGCTGATCGATCTGATCAACGAAGCTTCGCTTCTTGGAAAAGAATATCTGGAGCGCGATGTGCTCCTTCCGAAGCTGAGCAAGCTGAATGTCCAGGGTTACAAATACGATGGCTACACCGCTTGCATCACTGGTCTTAAGAGCTACTTCGATGAGAATATGAAGCTTCTGGATGACTATAATCAGGATGCACTGTTCGGCAAAGCTCAATCTACACCAAGGTTCGTGATGATACTCCGACCCGCTATATCACTGGCGCAAAGGTAAGCAACATCATGGCTGCTGATGGCTGTATCATCGAGGGTGAGGTAGAAAATTCCATTCTCTTCCGTGGTGTGAAGATTGAGAAAGGCGCCAAAGTCAAGAACTGTATCCTCATGCAGGACACTGTGGTAGAAAAAGGTGCTGATATTGAATACCTGGTAACTGATAAGCAGGTAACGATCACCTCCGGCACTGAGATGAAAGGAACGGACAGCTATCCGGTCTATATCGCCAAATTCAGAACTGTATAGAATACGATTATCAGAAATTGTACATAACGAAGGAGCTGCACATCCGTACAGCTCCCTTTTTGTTCCACATATGATTATGTTATGTACACCAGACTCACAATTCGGTGTTATTTCATTACATCTTAGCCACTTTCTCAAATTCGTCCTGAATCTCTTTGGATGGAACCGGAGTCAGAAGGCTGACGATCACGTTCACAGCCAGGCCAACCAGGAATGCCGGAAGAAGCTCGTAGATTCCAAGTGCGCCACCCATGGGACGGATAAGGAATTTCCATACAAATACCATAACTCCACCGCTGACCATACCAGCCAGTGCACCCTGCAGAGTGGAGCGTTTCCAGAACAGTGCCATCAGAACCAGTGGTCCGAAGGAAGCACCGAAACCTGCCCATGCAAAGGATACGATCTGGAATACAGAGCTGTTCGGATCTCTTGCGATAAATACACCGATCAGAGCAATGATCAGAACGGTGATACGCGCGATCAGCATACCGGTCTTCTCACTCATGTCCTTCATAAATACTTCTTTCAGAATATTCTGAGAAGCACTGGAGGATGCTGCCAGAAGCTGTGAATCTGCGGTGGACATGGTCGCTGCCAGAATACCTGCCAGGATCAGACCTGCTACGATAGCAGCCAGCACACCATGCTGAGAGATCACACCTGCCACTACAATAATGATGGTCTCCGGATCCTCCAGTGTCGGGATCACGCCAACCTTGGACATTGCATTACCGACAACTCCGATGAAGACTGCAACAAACATGGAGATCACAACCCACACAGTTGCCACTCTTCTGGAAAGCTTCAGCTTCTTTACATCCTCAATTGCCATAAAACGAAGCAGTACATGAGGCATTCCAAAATATCCAAGTCCCCATGCCAGCATGGAGAAGATCGTCAGGATTCCATAAGGTGATGCTGTTCCAGTTGCCGCATCATGGATCTGTGTCAGGCTGAAGTATCCTGCCATGGACTGCGCATTGGCCATAACTGCCTCAAAGCTTCCCACTTTCGTGATACCAAAACCAAATACCACAATAATCGCCAGTGTCATAACGATACTCTGTACAAAGTCCGTGGTACTTGCTGCCAGAAATCCGCCCAGAGTCGTGTAAGCCACAATAACAATCGCACTGATGATCATAGCCGGAACATAATCAAGACCAAACAGATTTGCAAATAATTTTCCGCAGGCAGCAAAACCGGATGCGGTATAGGGTACAAAGAAAATAATGATCAGAACTGCTGCGATCACAGACAGCGCTCTCTTTTCATCACGATACCGATTAGAAAAGAACAACGGCAGCGTGGTGGAATTGTTACACACATGGGTATAATTACGAAGACGTTTTGCAACCAGGAGCCAGTTTACATAGGTTCCGATGGCAAGACCAATGGCTGTCCATGCAGCATCTGCAGTACCTGTCAGGTATGCAACTCCCGGAAGTCCCATAAGAAGCCAGCTGCTCATGTCAGATGCTTCTGCACTCATGGCCGTCACAAACGGGCCTAATTTTCTGCCTCCAAGATAAAAATCGTCGGTAGTCCGGTTCTCCTTTGCCAGAACTGCACCGATGGCTACCATTCCAATCAGATAGATCAGAATTGTCGCCAGCATCAAGATCTGTATAGTACTCATTCTTGTTCTCCCTTACGTTCTATATTTATTTTCTGCAAAAAACACTTTATTTTCGCATCTGTCATGCATTCTAGCACAATATAAAACAGGATACAATACAGAGCAAAGTATAGACTTTGTTCTAGTTTTTCGTCTTCATACTTGCGATCATCATCGGAAATTTACACTCTGCCTCTTCTGACAGAGAGTATTCGCCCTTCCGCAGACACCATTCATACAGAAGTGCCCGCTCACACATGGCATAATAGCGCACCAGTTCATTGACCCGCATATCTGCCCGGAGCGTTCCCTGCTCCTGTCCACGGGTGATGATCTTCCGAAGCAGCTTATAATACGTCCTGCCATGATCCAGCAGCGGCCGGTCACCGTGAGTGGTGAGCTGCGTGGAATAAAGCCGGGTCAAAAGCTCCATGTTAATGGTCTCTTCAATCATGGTCAGCAGTTCACGGTTCAGATATAACAGCACCTCGTAACTGTCTGCATCATCTGCGATCGTCGGCTCCAGTTCCTCGTATTTCTCATCCATCATATAGGCAAGCGAACCAAGCAGTGCATCTTTTCCTTCAAAATAATGGTAAAAAGATCCCTTGGAAGTCCCGGACTCTTCAATGATTTCCTCTATGGTAGTGTCCTCGTACCCCTGCTCATAGAACAGTTTCCATGCAGCAGATACGATCTTACTCTTGGTTTTCTTGAGATTTTTCTTAGCCATTCTGAGACTTACCCTTTTGTTTCCGGTTGTATTTCCTTCAGTTTATGAATACAATCCAGCATTGCCTCCAGTGCCTCTTCTTCGTCTTCACCTTCACACTGGATCGTCACTTCTGTTCCCGGGCAGATTGGAAATGCAAGAAGACTCATAAGACTCTTACAGTTTCTCTCATGTTCACCGCTCTGCAGTCTGATGCGGGAACGGAATTTGTTTGCCTGGTCTACCAGCATGCTCGCCGGTCTCAAATGGATTCCTTCTTCATTCTGTACAGTTATATTTTTACTTACCATAATCAGTTTCCCCCTGTCATACAGCTCCTAGTATAACATAAACAGAGTGCGTCTGCACGCACTCTGTAGAAGTTTCATATATTGTTAACAATTCCGTAACGGCTTACTGCCTTTTACTTCATCTTATTTGATGATCTCAAACAACGGCTTGCATGCCGGGTAGATCTGACGGAACTGCTGATATCTCTCTTCGTATTTTGCTACCAGTTCCGGCTCCGGCTCTACAGTGCCGATGATCTTCACAAGCTTATCTGCTGCCGCTTCCACATTTTCATATTCTCCGCAGGCAACCGCCGCCAGCATAGCACCGCCCAACGCCGGTCCTTCCTCGCTCTCGATCATATCGACTTTTAAGTTCATGACATTGGCAATGATCTTTCTCCAAAGCGGACTCTTGGCTCCGCCACCACAGATCTTGGTGCGCTCAATCTTGATCCCCAGTGATTTTGCCACCTCCAGAGAATCCCGCAGTGCAAATGCCACACCTTCCAATACTGCCTGCGTCATATCCGCCCGGCTGGTGTCCATGGTCATGCCGATGAAGGTACCGCGGGCATTCGGGTCATTGTGCGGGGAACGCTCTCCCATCAGATACGGCAGAAAATACACATGGTTCTCCCCCAGTTTTGTGATGGCTTCCTGCTCCTGGGCATAGTCTTTGGTCCCGATGATCTCATCCATCCACCATTTATTACAGGAAGCTGCACTGAGCATGCATCCCATCAGATGATAATGTCCGTCTGCATGAGCAAACGCATGCAGGGCATTGTGCTTGTCTACGCCAAATTTTTCAGAGGAAATGAAAATGGTTCCGCTGGTACCCAGGGAAATGTTGCACATGCCATCTCCCACCGTACCGGTTCCGACTGCCGCCGCCGCATTGTCTCCGGCACCGGCTGCCACCTTCACTGTGTGCGGAATTCCAAGCTCGTCTGCAATCGCCGGAAGCACGGTTCCCACGGTCTCATAGGATTCATAGACCTTTGCAAGCTGATTCTCTCTGACTCCGCAGATCTCACACATCTCCTTTGACCAGCAGCGGTTCTTCACATCAAACAACAGCATGCCGGACGCATCCGACACATCGGTGCAGTGTACACCGGTCAGGCGATACGCGATGTAATCCTTCGGAAGCATAATCTTTGCGATCCGTGCATAATTCTCTGGTTCCTTATTCTTTACCCACAGAATCTTCGGTGCGGTAAATCCCGTAAAGGAAATATTGGCTGTATATTCGGAAAGTTTCTCTTTTCCGATCACGTTGTTCAGGTAATCGCATTCTTCATAAGTACGGCCATCGTTCCACAGAAGTGCCGGTCGAATCACCTGATCCTCCTTGTCCAGGATCACCAATCCGTGCATCTGTCCGCCAAAACTGATACCTGCTACCTCTGATCTGTCACAACCATCCAGCAGTTCCTTAAGCCCGTCCATGGTCCCCGCAAACCAGTCTTCCGGCTTCTGCTCTGACCAGCCCGGATGTGGAAAATAAATAGGATACTCTTTCGAAACGATCTTTTTGATCTGGCCTGCTCCGTCCATCAGAAGCAATTTAACTGCAGATGTCCCCAAATCCACTCCAATATAAAGCATATTATAACCCCCCTCTTTACTTTTACGCCCTTCCTCGCGTTTTGTTATTATATTACCGTTATCAGACTCTCTTTTCAACCGTTTGTATGTAATTTTTGCAGAACATTCCATAAAGATCCGGGAGAATCTCTGATTCTCCCGGATCTTTATGATTACACATATTTGTCCTGTATATTCTCTATCCCGCATATGGAATGGATTCAAAATACTGGTCTTCGGTGATGCCGTTGATCTTGTGATAGAATTCAGAGTCACCTTCCGGCTCTGTATAATGGATTTCACCAGATACTTTTCCATCCGTCGTCTCAAACAGAGCGATTCCTGCATCGTTGGTGCCGGTGATGCGGATCTGTGTGCCTGTCTGCAGCGTAGTCTGTCCGCCATTGACAGATACAGGAAGCTCCCTGGTCACCGTCAACACACTATATGGATAATTATCTATATCCACCTGGAAAAATTCCTCATCCGGCACTAATTTTCCATCGTCACCAATGCTGTATGTCATGCTGCACTGATAGCTGCCAAACACGTTAACATTTTTCTTAAGCATCAGCATTCCATTTTTGCGGCCGCCTGCGGAGACACTGCCATCACCGATGAACAGATTATCCTGCTGGTCGGTCATCTTCAGTTTGCCGTCCGTCACTTCATAGAGAAACAGTTCGTAGTCATCGGATGCATGGTCTGCAACCAGCAGAACAAACACTCTGCCATCCTCCAGGTAGAGGATCTGGCTGTCACACAGGCGGTCAAAATATTCGGTCTGTTCTTTCTGTTCATTCAATTCAATGGTCAGAGTTCCACCGCCAAACTCATTTTTCTGATCCATGTAGACGTTGAGATCGCCGCAGTTCACCGGGGTGTTGCCGGAGCCTGTCTGAGCCACTGCTGCGTCACTGTTTTCGGTCTGCTGCGCCCCGCCTTCCAGCCTGCTGGTACGGATCTTTGTGACGATTTCTTCTGTTAACTCCCCATTACCTGCAGATATGGTCTCCGGCGTAGTATAGTCCGGATTCAGGTAAGAAGCATAGGAGCTGTATGGAAGCGGCACGGTCACGGCTCCCATAGCATACGGACCTACTACATAAGGATTGAAGGTGACCATGATCCCCGACTCATTCAAGTACCAGTTAAATCCATCCTCACCTTCCCAGATCTGTTCTACCGTATCCTGATAATCTTCAAATAATCCATCGCTGTAGTTTTCCTGCAGATATTTATCAATGTCCTTTGTGGCCTGCTGACGGAACGAGGGCATGTTGCCACAATGTCCTGGATCTTCAGTTTTCACCGGTCATGGTGTCAAAGGTGGTTCCATAATATGCATAATCGCCATGAACCCCACCTGCATAATCATTATTGTAGCTTCTAAGACTGATCACCTGAGAATCTGCACGCATCACATTATAACTCTGAAAACTACTATAATAGTAAGAATACGTACCTAAATCTTCCATGCCGGAGACCGTACTCATACTCTCCAAATCATTTTCCGCATATTCCGATGTCTTTTCTGCATTTTCCCAGAATGTGGATGCATCAGCCTCCGACCAGTCATTGATCTTCTGAGCAGCTGCATCATTTCCCGGAATCTCCACCTGGAGCTGCTGTGTCTCCGCATGCATCAGCCACTTAGAGCCATCATCGCTGTGCCAGTCCTTTTGCTGATTCTCCATCTGGATCAGAGGGGCACCGGTTGCTGCCTGTTCGATATTCGCATCCGTCTGTGACCCATCGGTCTGCGTCTCTGTGGTCGCATTTTCTGACTGTTCCTGATCTGCTGCCGTAGCCTGATCTGTACTGGCTGTTGTGTCATTTCCACAACCTGCCAGTGCGGCTGCCATCCATATAGCCATTCCAAGTAATAACATTCGCTTTTTCATACGTTTCCTCCTCTTTTGCATATCGCCATTCCAAGTCATACATGTATCCATCAGGGGTGCATCCATAGTGCATTTTACAAATGCAGCTCTGTGTGCCCGGATCACTGTGTATCCAGTTCGATCTCAATATAATCGCCCAGCGCATGGGGCACTTCCATGCAGATCCACACTTTTCCATCCGCCAGATAAGAATACCCATACGGTGCTGTACCGTCTTCTGAGTAATCATAGCCAGCCAATGACTGCGCCAGCGCATCCGGACTGTCATAGATGGCTTCCAGCCGTTCCCGGAAATAATCTGCCAGATCTTCCTTCACATAATAACCGGTGCCTGCAAACATATTTTCTGCAAGCTTTTCCACATCCACATGATCCTTCAGGCGAATGCTCTCACCGGTATTCAGGTCAATGTTGTAGGTGTATTTGAACGTGTATTCCTCTGGCGTATCCGGTGTATTTACCGTACCGTCCATCAGGATCGATAAAGTGTCCGGAGTCATGGTCTTCACCGTGTAAGTCACACGATAAGTTCCATTGCCCTCCCACTGATCCATAACTGTCTGTTCTGTTGCCAGCATGATCTGGTTCCATTTTTCCTGGATTCGTTCATCCCGGAAGCCCTCGATCTGGCGAGATTCGTCTCCGGTCAGCTTTTCCTCCCGGATCTGATAAGTTGCCTCCGTATACGGATACATTTCCAGATATTCCTCGTAAATGTTATGCCCCGTCTTCAGCACTTTTCCGTCCACTGTCACCAACAGCAGTTCACTCTGGTAACAGTCAAGAAATGTATCTGTCAGACTTCCCATCACAATATATTCACCGGAAGAACCAAGCTTGTTCACGTACTCTTCAAATGCCTGGTTCAGATCCAGCATAACGACCTTGTCCCCGCCGTAAGTTCCAAAAGAAATGGAGTTGATCCCTGCATTTTCGTCCATTTCCAACGCCTTGTCATCCTACCGTATCATTTCTTCTGTGATCCTCATTTTACATAGAAAAGTGCCGCACAATATTTCGCTCTCATCTCCACTGTATACATGGAGCCTGATGCCCTCTGGCGTCTCCTCTCCTTCCGGCTTCACAACCTCTTCCACCGGCGTCACGGTCTCCTGCACCTCTGTCAGAAGCTCCGAACCAGAATCCTTTTTCCCACATCCGACCATGCTGATACACAGCACCGCCAGCATCATATATTCTTTCCATTTCTTCATATAGGCAATCCCCCGTATCTATAGGGTCAGTTCTCTCTGATCCCTGTATGCAACTACCCAAGGTCACGCAGCTTGTATCGTTGCTTCTGTTTATTATATGAATTTCAGGCTTTTATTATAGCAAGAATATATTATATAACTATTACAAACTTCTTAAGTTTTGTGGAAGAGAGGGGGTGAATTTTGTCTCATTTTCATTGACCACATCCCCTCTGAACAGGTACAATAGAATTACCAATCAAAGGAGACTTTAAATGATGTTTCAGAATTTTTATCCGAATAAATTGATCCGCTCAGTCTATGAACTGAACTGGGAAGAATTGTCCAGAACCTATGGCGGCGTGATCTTCGACATTGACAATACGCTGGTTCCCCATGGCGCAGCGGCTGACGAGGCGGCCATCCAGCTTTTTGCCCGGATCCACAACCTTGGCATGAAGACCATGCTGGTATCCAACAACGGCGAAGCGCGGGTAAAGCCTTTTGCACAGCAGGTACAGACTGACTACATTTATAAGGCTGGCAAACCAAAGGTGGAAGGCTACAATAAAGCCATGGCGAAAATGGGAACCGACCCGAAGCACACCCTGTTCATCGGCGACCAGATCTTCACCGATGTGTGGGGAGCCAACCGGGCTGGCATCTACACTATGCTGACCCAGCCTGTTGACAAATCCACCGATGAGATCCAGATCGTGATCAAACGCTGGTTTGAGGGACCTTTCCGAAAGGAGAGATAGAAAATGAAACTCATCTTTCATATTGATGTCAATTCTGCATTTCTGTCATGGACGGCATGCGGGCTGTTGGAGGAAGGTGGGGTGGACACTCTCCCCACCGACATCCGTGAGATCGCCTCTGTCATCGGCGGCAGCGAGAAGAGCCGCCACGGAATCGTGCGAAGAGCACACTTGCCAAACAATATGGGATCGTCACAGGCGAGCCACTCTTTCAGGCCCGGCGCAAATGCCCGGGTCTGGTTGTGGTGCCGCCAAATTACCAGTTATACGTGCGAAAATCCGACCAGCTGATCCGCATGCTCCACGAATACACACCACTGATCCAGCAATACAGCATCGACGAAGCGTGGATGGACATGACCGGCATCCAGGAAGCGCACAGACCTGTAGGATTTGCTAAGGTCAGAAACCGGATCTACCGGGAACTTGGATTTACGGTAAATATTGGCATCTCTGTTAACCATTTGCTGGCGAAGATGGGCAGCGAGCTTCAGAAACCTGACCGGGTACACACCCTTTTTCCAGAGGAAATCCCGCAGAAAATGTGGCCGCTTCCGGTAGATGAGTTATTTTTTGTTGGAAAAACTACCGCAGCCCATCTGCACAAGCTGGGCATCCACACCATCGGCGAGCTGGCGCGGACCGACCCGGGGCTTCTGGAAATGCATTTGAAAAAGCATGGACGTGCCATCTGGAAATACGCCAACGGAGGGGAACTGGATGCGGCAGTGTTCGAGCGCAGATCTTCCAAAAACAAAGGTTATGGAAATGAGACTACACTGCCGGATGACGTGACTGACATGGAAACTGCCTGCCAGGTGATCCTGTCCCTGTGCGAGACCGTTGGTGCAAGACTTCGTCAGGATAATATGAAAATATCGGTAGTCGGCGTGCACGTGAAGGACAATTCTTTCACTGAGAGAAGTCGTCAGACCAGCCTTCGCACTCCAACCAATTCCACAAATCTCATTTATGAAGAAAGCCGACGTCTTTTCCGTGAATTATGGGATGGCAGGCCTCTCCGCCTGATCGGCGTGTTCACTTCCAAGGCAGAACAGTCCGAGTACGAGCAGCTGGACCTTTTCCAGACTGCAAGAAATGAAAAACAGGAGAAGCTTGATAAGGCCATCGATCAGATCCGTAAAAAATACGGCGAAGACAGTGTGCGCCGCGCCCGCTTCCTCGACGGCGAAATGAACCATATGGCAGGCGGTCTCAATAAAGAAAAAAGCCGCTATCGGCAGAGGGGAGGAATAAGTGAAAAGCCATCCGCCAAAATTGACAGATGGCTTCTTCGTATAATATCCACATTTTCTATTTTCGCAAAACAAATGTTAGTATATGAACAATCAGCGTGGGATCAGACTGACTATTTCAGCACATAAAACGCTGCCCCCACATTTACAAGAAGCAGCGTCTTTTACACGAACATAAAATACTTATTTATTATATTTTGCTTCGATGTTACAGATCTTCTGCACACGTTCTGCATGTCTGCCGCCCTCGAAGGTTGCTCAAAAACGCATCCAAAATCTTCTTTGCCAGCTCATTTCCGACAACACGTGCACCAAATGCGATGATCTGTGCATTGTTGTGTCTGACTGTCATCTCAGCTGAATACGGCTCGCTGCATACTGCCGCGCGGATTCCCGGCACTTTATTTGCCGCCAGAGAAATTCCGATACCGGTTCCACAGATCAGAACACCTTCTCAACTTCACCGGCAATAATAGCCTCTGCAACTTTCTGTCCCTGATCCGGATAATCTACTCGAACTTTGCATCATATGCACCGTAGTCTACGCACTCATAACCCTTCTCGGTCATGTACTCCATCAGTTCTTTTTCAGATCAATCGCTGTATGATCGCAGCCAAAACCCACTTTCATTTTACTCGTCCTCCTCAAGACTCAAGATATTTTATTGTAGCAGATGTAGTTGCAATTTTCCAGTGTATCCTATCACAAAAAAGTTTCCTTTATTATGTTCTCAACCTGTTCGCAGTCCAGCGGGTGATATGCGGTCTCGTAAGTTGTTAACAAATTGATTGTCGGAATGACCTGGCAGCTGGCATACATTTTCAATTTTTCAAATGCACGGTTAGCATAAGCCGACAGATCCATCATGCCAAAATGCTCCCAGTAAAATATTTGTTTGTTCTGTGGGTGGCAAATGGTGAAATCTGGATAAATTGTCATGTCTTCGCTGCGAAATGCACACTCGTACCGATAAGGAATTCCATGATGATGCAATGCATTTGCAATGATCACTTCTGACTTGGAACGTACACGTTTTCCGTCCATCGTTTTGTGTATAAGTTTTTCCGGATAACGAGGATTCGATTCATATGATTCCTGCATCCATTTTTGTAAATATTCATCTGTTGAATTGTCTGGGGTAAAATCTTTTGAAGTCTCAAGAAGTTTCTGAATCTCAGAATTATTGGTAAACCATTTTTGCTGTTCCAAACTACGCTGCTCATGTTCTTTTATGTATCGATCCATGGAATCTAGTTCTTGACATGCATTTTTCAAATTCATCTCTGTTATTTCACGCTGTGCCAGTTTTTCTGCCAATTCACGTTGATTCTTCTTGATATAAACAGGGGTATGCCCATTTGCTATATACCATTTATTATATTTTCCATTCTTTGTGATAAATAATTTTTGATTCGGAAGTAACTCTAAATCTTTTTGCAATTTGGCAATTTGCTTTGCAAGATGCGCACGCTCTTTTTTCATCTCGTAAATATACATCTGGAAATCTCCTGAATTAGGTCCTGAATATTGAAACTGTTATCACCATAACGCACTTCTCTGTATCTGTCAAGCAGCTAATTGGCTTTTTGCGGGCATGTATTGGCTTCCCGCGGGCTTGCTTTTGGGCAGCCGGTACCTCTTCTCCGCGCTTGCTGCCCAATTTCTCGAGTATTTGGCTTCTCGCGGACTTGGTTTTGGGCAGCTGGCACCTTTTCTCCGCGCTTGCTGCCCATTTTCTCATCTAATCAGCTTCCCGCGGACTTGGTTTTGGGCAGCCAGTACCTCTTTCCCGCGTTTGCTGCCCAAACATCCTCCCGGCAGACCACCGCGGAACAAGTTTGGGCACATTCAAGACTCAAAACCGCGGCGATCAACCAACAAGTCCACCTCCCCCCAACGAAAAAGAGCCCATACGGGCTCTTTTTCGCAAATAGTTTCTATATTAGGAGAAGTTAAACTTATTAACATATATATTAGGTACTCATGGCACTTAGGTTCTCATTAGTAGATAGATATCTACACCACTCGCACCTAGACTCACCTAAATAGCTAGAGTATCTATGCCGCTCACTACACCTCGAACATCATCTGTCCATAGGTCGGTACTGGCCAGTACTCACTGTCCACGATGGTCTCCAGTTCATCGACCGGTGTTCTAAGAGCTGCCATTGCCGGAAGGACTTTCTCATGGAAGTCTTTTGCGGACTCGGCTGCATCGGTAACTGCTTTCAGGTTATCAAGAGCTTGCTGAGTATCTGCCAGCAGGGAGCTTGCTTTTACAAGAATGGTCTGCTGTGCGGTAGTATCAGCCTGTGCATATGCGCTCTTAACGGTGCTCATGGAAGATGCAACGCTGTTAACATAAGCGATGACTGACGGAATGTACAATTTTGCAGCCATGTCGATCATGGTACGAGCCTCGATGTTGATCAGGCCTGCATACTCTTCCAGCTTGATCTCGCGGCGGGCTTCCAGCTCTCTCTTCGTCATAACGCCCAGTTTCTCGAACATCTCAATGCTGCTCTCATCTGTGTATGCCGGGATTGCATCCACGATACTCTTCACGTTCGGAAGACCTCTCTTAGCTGCTTCCTCTACCCACTCATCAGAGTAACCATTACCGTTGAAGACAATGTTCTTATTCTCTTTCATGGTCTTGTAGATGTAGTCAATTGCAGCTTTTTCAAAGTCCTCAGCTCCTTCCAGAGCGTCGCATGCTTTGTTGAAGGATTCTGCTATCATGGAGTTCATAACCGTGTTTGCATCACCGATGGATACAGAAGATGCTACCATACGGAACTCGAAACGATTGCCGGTGAAGGCAAACGGTGAAGTACGGTTTCTGTCGGTCGGGTCTTTTGGCAATACCGGAAGGGTGCTGACTCCAAGATCCAGAGTTCCAACCTCTGCACACGGAAGCTGATCAAACGGAACACCTGCTACAATGGCATCTACGATCTCGCCAAGCTGATCGCCCATATAGATGGAGATGATTGCTGGCGGTGCCTCATTAGCTCCCAGTCTGTGATCGTTACCAGTGTTGGATGCCGCTGCACGGAGCAGAAGAGCATGCTTGTTGACTGCTTCCATCAGGCAGGCAAGTACACACAGGAACTGAAGATTCTTGTTCGGTTCCTTGCCCGGTTTGAACAGGTTCACACCATTGTCGGTTCCCAGAGACCAGTTGTTGTGTTTACCGGATCCATTGACTCCTGCAAATGGTTTTTCATGAAGGAGGCAAGCCAGACCATGCTTGGTTGCGGTGCTCTTCAGTACATCCATTACCAGGAAGTTGCTGTCCAGTGCTGCGTCAGCCGGTGCGAAGATCGGTGCGATCTCATGCTGTCCAGGAGCTACCTCGTTGTGCTGGGTCTTAACAGTGATACCCAGTTTCCAGAGCTGCTCATCCACATCTGCCATGAAATCTGCAATCTTGGTCTTCAGCGGTCCGAAGTACTGGTCCTCCATCTCCTGTCCTTTCGGTGCCGGTGCTCCGAAAAGAGTACGTCCAGCATAGATCAGGTCCGGACGCTCCAGATATTTTTCACGATTTACAATAAAATACTCCTGCTCAGGTCCAACATAAGAGCTGACCCTTTTAGCATCGGTATTTCCAAACATTTTTACAAAACGAACACCTGCTTTGCTGACAGCATCACATGCTTTGAGCAGCGGAGTCTTGGTATCCAGAGACTCGCCGGTGTAAGAGCAGAATGCAGTCGGAATACAGAGGATTCCATCTTTCACATATGCCGGTGATCCTACATCCCATGCGGTATAACCTCTTGCTGCACAGGTTGCACGGAGTCCGCCGGACGGGAAGGAAGATGCATCCGGCTCGCCCATCATCAGGTCCTTACCGGAAAAGCAGTTCTCGATCTTGCCACCCTTCGGAATATCTGCGAAGGAGTCGTGTTTCTCAGCTCCGATACTTACAATGTACGGCTGGAAAATGTGTGTGTAATGAGTTGCTCCTTTTTCGATCGCCCATTCTTTCATGGCTTTTGCCACGATGTCGGCCAGCTCCAGCGTAACCTCGCCGCCCTCATTCATCAGTTTTACCATCTGCTTGTAAGTCACTTCCGGCAGACGTTCTTTCATAACTGCTTCGTTAAATACGTCCTGACCAAATACTTCAGCCACATTTACACTCATACTTCTCTCCATCCTTTCCTTGACATATAGCAACTTCCTTACTCCCGTCAGAGTTGTGATCTGCTCTGCAAACCCGGCTCTGAACAGCTGTCGTCAAATGTCCGTTCATGTAAGCATACTGTCCATTTTTCTCGTCGCTATAACAAAAAAAGATGCTCCACCCCTCAAAGTGGAACATCTTTGTTCGCTCAATCTTTATGTCAGAAGCTTTTGCTGCATCTGATGCTATTAAAATACACGATACCCCATAAAAATGCAAGTAGTTTTATTTTTTTTGTGACCTTTTTCAATTTCCGGTACGAATCTGCAACGCCTTTTGATGATTTTGAATAATGACATTTTGAGATTCACCGCCATATTCCCCATCCAGAGTCCAGGGGATCTCCTGCTGTGCTTCGATGGTTAACCGGGCAGTCCGAAATGAGATCATATAGTGTGTATCCATCTCTTTGAGTACGATGGCCGCCAGAATCTCCTGCAGTTCTGCCGCATTTTTCGGAAGGCGTACAAAAGTCACTTCAAATACACCATCATCAAACCGCACATTCTTTCCTATGATGCTTTTGAATCCGCCAACAGAACGGGAATTGGTCACCATTCCAAAGATGAAATCGCCTTCCCCGCTGCATTCCTCTGAGGAAAATTTCAGGTGATAAGACGGAATATTGGCAAGGCGCTTGACTCCCTCCAGAAGATAAGCCATATTGCCGAGAACATTTTTCATATCCTGCGGCGTGGAATATGCCACATCCGTGAAGATGCCAAATGCTGCAATATATACAAAATGACTGTTGTTGAAGGTACCCACATCACTCAGGAAATCTTTTCCGGACACTGCCAGACGGGCGGCTTTCACCATATCCCGCGGAATCTTCAGACTTCTGGCAAAATCATTGACAGTTCCTGAAGGAATGTAGCCAAGCGGCAGCTTTTTCTGCCGGTGCATCATGCCTTCTACCACTTCATCCAGGGTTCCATCACCGCCGCTGCACACAACCAGATCGTATTGGTCTGACAGATGCTCAATCTTGCGGGTGGCATCTTTCGCCTCCCTGGTAGGATAGATGGTGATCTCATATCCCGCCTCGGAAAATACCTGAATGATGTCAAATAATTTTGAACGGATATTTCCTCTTCCTGAGTGAGGATTATAAACGAAAAACAATCTTTTTGCATTCTCTCCCATAACAGCCTCATCCTTTTCGCAGAACGCATATGCAAGTTTTACGCTTTGTGCCGGTTTCCCAGCCAGTATGTGTTTCTAGTTCTTAGTGGATCAACGCTCCCAGCAGTCCATAGGACACGATGGACATGATCACTGATGCCAGTGCGATTCCCAGCAGCACCGCCGGAAATGCTTTTTTGAATTTCATGCCGAGCAGTGCAGCCAGCAGAGAGCCGGTCCATGCACCGGTTCCGGGAAGCGGAATCCCTACGAACAATACCAGTCCCCAGAATTCATATTTTTCTACCTGCTCACGCTTGCTCAAGGCACGTGCTTCCATCTTCTCAACCATGGGACGGAAGGTCTTCGTCTGTTTGAGCCAGTTAAAGATCGGTGTGATCAGCAGCAGGATGAACGGAACCGGAATAATATTTCCGATAATGCAGATCCACAGTGCTCTGGTAATATTGATGTTCAGCACAGATGCTGCCAGCAGACCACCTCTGAGTTCCAGGATCGGTACCATGGAAATGATGAAAACGATCATTTCCCGGGATACATGGCCGCTCAGCGCGGAGATCACCCATGACATAATTGATTCCATTATTTTTTACCTCATATAGTCTCTCAAAAATTCATAAAATGCTTCCATCTGCTCATCGGTTCCGATGGTCACGCGGAGATAATTGTTGATCCGCGGCTGGTCAAAGTAACGGACATAGATATCCTTCTGGCGCAGCGCCTGGAACAGTTCTTTCGCCGGGTAATCCGGGTGGGTGATGAACAGGAAATTTGCCTTGGAGTCCGGGAAGGAGAATCCCATCTCTCCTAACACTTCCTTGGCATGCTCCCGGGTCTTCATGATACGAGTGCGGGTCTCATTAAAATATACCTGATCCTTCACAGCTTCCACGCCGCAGGCCAGAGAGGTCTGGTTCAGGGTGTAGGAATTGAAGGAATATTTTACGTCGTTTAAATATTTGATCAGCTTTGGAGAACCGATGGCAAAGCCGATCCGCATACCGGCCAGAGAACGGGATTTGGAAAATGTCTGTACCACCAGCAGATTCTCATATTTTTCCACCAGCTTCAGGGCAGACTCCGCACCAAAGTCCACGTATGCTTCATCTACAATCACGACCACATCCGGGTTATGACGGATGATGTCTTCCACATCGTCAAGTCCCATAGCCAGTGCTGTAGGAGCATTGGGGTTCGGGAAGACGATACCGCCATTCTCCCCATAGTAATCTTCCTTGCGGATGCAGAAATTCTCATCCAGTACCACCCGCGTATGTGGGATCCGGAATTCTTCTGCCCATACAGGATAGAAGGAATAACTGATATCCGGGAACAGGATCGGTTTTTCAGAGTTAAAGAAGGTCATGAATGCCATAGCCAGCACATCATCAGAGCCAACTCCCACAAACACCTGCTCCGGCTTTACGTAATAATTCTCAGCCAGTGCATTTACCAGCACAGAGGCCGCCGGGTCAGGATAACGGCGCAACACATCCTCGTCTGGATGTCGCAGTACCTCAGCCACGCCTGGGGCGGGCGGATAGGGATTCTCGTTGGTGTTCAGTTTGATCATCTGCGGCCGGTTGGGCTGTTCTCCCGGTGTGTAGGGAGTCACCTTCCGGACATTCTCTTCCCATGTACTCATCTTATCTTATTCTCCTTTTAAGGTCGCAATACCTTTTTCCACCATAAATACCGGATGATAGGACAGCTTTGCAGTCCGCAGACCTTCCTCTCCTGTGTCATCCTCACGGTTCACATATTTGTACCCGGATACTTCATGCTCCAAAAACTGCTGGTTGATCAGCGGATAAGCACCTCTCACATCTGCATATGCCTTTTCGATGTGCACGACAAATGTATCATCACTCACAGGCTCGCCCAGGGTAAATGCCACTACCTTTCCCCTGCACGAAGGAGTCCGCCCTTCAGATGAAGTTCCTTGAACAGCCGCAGGGAGTTCAGCGTCACACACATCTCCTGATTCTTCTCCGGGTCTTCCTCACAGCCATTGGCTCCGCGCCATTTCAGAGCCATCTGAAAGCATTCTTCCACATTGGAATCCGTAATGGTCTCATATGACCAGTCCGGGTATGCTGCCTTGAACTGGTTAATATGGTTCTTCTTCCCGTGATATTTTTTTCCTGATAAATTAATCAGTTTTTCTGTCTCATAGACATAATCTTCATAATCTCTGGGCCAGACCACCTGGAATTTTCCTGGGAAATAACTCTCCAATTCATTCATTTCTTCTGTACTGAGAGCATGCAGCTGAAACGGATATCCTTTTTCCTGTGCATCCTGCATCAGAAGCTCTACAACCTTTTTACGGTCCCCGGCTCCGATCGGATACGTATAAGAATAGGCACCTTCAGGTCCTGTCCGGAAAACTGCTGTTCCTTCGATCTCCGCCCAGCCCTCATTGTAGAAACGTGCCCACAGATAAACATTTGCAAATGTTCTCTCGCAGCCTCTGAGTCTGCGTTCAGACAGATGCTTCAGAATCGTCTCCCTGTCATCCAGTTCGGGTCTTCTGAATAAAATCTCCATCATTTAGTCAAACAGCCTTTCTTTATACACGCCGGCATCGATCAGTTCCCTGAAGGAACGGACTACCAGCGGCTTGTCCTCTTTATAGGTTACACCAAACCATTTGTCGCGGGATTCCAGAACAGTTACATTGCACACACCGGTCTGGATCAGCTGATCCACAACGGTAGGGATCAGATACTCACCCTTGGTCTGGTCTTTGAGTGCACCTAAAAATTCTGCAAATCCTTTTTCCAGAATGCCAAAGATCTCCGGAGTGAAGCCCCACATGTTCATGGATACCGGACAATGTGCCTGAACTGCTGTGAGACTTCCATCCTCTGCCTGTACGGCTGCACCTTCTGCGGTCTTTACGATATTTTTGGTCTCTGTTACTTTGGTCAGGTGACCCTGCTCATTGACACTGCAGATACCTCTGGTCACGCCGCCATTTTCACTTAAGGTATTTTCCAGAAGGAAGCCTGCCATGCAGAAATCCAGTTTATCACTGGCCGGATGTTCTTCCACCAGATAGTCATGCACTTTCACAAATGCTTCTTTTCCATAATAGTCATCTGCATTGATCACCGCAAATGGCTCATTCACCAGATCTTTACAGGAAAGGATCGCCTGACCGGTACCCCACGGCTTGGTTCTGTCGGCAGGTTTTGTGAATCCGGCCGGAAGGTCATCGATCTCCTGAAATGCATAAGCGGTCTCCACCAGCTTCTCCATACGGTTGCCGATGATCTCGCGGAAATCTTTTTCCAGATCCTTGCGGATGATAAATACGACTTTATTAAATCCTGCTTCCAGCGCATCATGAATCGAATAATCCATGATGATCTCACCGGACGGTCCTACTGGCTCCAGCTGTTTGATACCGCCGCCGAAACGGCTGCCGATTCCTGCTGCCATAACTACCAGTGTTGTTTTTCTCATGTTTCCCCTCCTGTATTCCTACATGATACTCTTCATAGTTTCAATTACTTTTCCAACATATTCTTTGCAAAGCTCCTGGGTGGTTGCCTCTACCATGACACGCAGCAGCGGCTCCGTACCGCTCTCACGCACCAGGATACGTCCGTCGCTTCCCAGATCTTCTTTCACCTGTTCGATCACTTCTTTTACCGCCGGATGCTCCAGCACTGCTTTCTTGTCTGTCACTCGTAAGTTCTCCAGCAGCTGTGGATAGATTTTCACCTCAGATGCCAGTGTTCCCAGTGTCGTCTTCTTCTCCAGCAGCACTTCCATGATCTTCAGGGAAGTCAGGATACCGTCACCTGTAGTCGCATGTTTGCTGAAAATAATATGGCCAGACTGCTCACCGCCCAGACGATAGCCGTTCTCCATCATATTTTCAAATACATATTTATCGCCGACCTTGGTCTGCTGGTAATGAAGTCCAACTTTGTCGCATGCCTTGTACAGACCAATATTGGACATGACGGTGGTAACGATCATATCATCCTTGAGCTGTCCGATCTCTTTGAGATATTTACCACACATAGAGGATCAGGTCTCCATCGATCACATTTCCATTTTCATCTACTGCCAGGCAGCGGTCTGCGTCTCCATCATAAGCGAATCCTACATCCAGTTTCTTTTACAAATGCCTGCAGTCCCTCGATATGGATCCGCAGTCACGGTTGATGTTGGTTCCGTCCGGTTCGTTGTTGATCACATAGGTCTTAGCCCCAGTGCATCAAATACATCTTGCAATGGAAGATGCACTTCCGTTGGAACAGTCAAGTCCTACACGCATGGTCTTGAAGGAACGTGTCGGCAGGGAGATCAGATAACCGATGTAGCGGTTACGGCCTGCAGAAAAGTCTACCGTGCGTCCGATATTTTCTCTGGTTGCAAATGGGATCTCTTCGGTCTTGCCATCAATATAATCCTCGATCTTCTGCTCCACATCTGCTTCCAGCTTGTAGCCGTTTCCGTTGATGATCTTGATTCCATTATCATAGAACGGGTTGTGGCTGGCAGAAATCATGATGCCAGCAGTCAAAGCCTTCGGTCCTTACCACGTAAGATACGCTCGGTGTGGTGGTTACATGAAGCAGATATACATCTGCTCCGGATGCAGTCAGACCTGCTACCAGTGAGTACTCAAACATATAGCTGGATCTTCTGGTATCTTTTCCGATCACAACCTGTGCTTTGTGTTCCCTGCCATAGTACCAAGGAACGACCTACTTTGTAGGCATGCTCAACGGTCAGATTTACGTTTGCTTCTCCACGAAAGCCGTCTGTTCCAAAATATTTTCCCATGTTTTGCTCCTTACTATCCTACTTAATATATTTTTATAAGGTCATCTGACAGCGAAGACCTTAATCGTTCATATTGCCAGCTTCTTTGCCTGATCGGCTGCGATACGGCATCGATGATCTCCTGGATATCTCCATTCATGATCTTATCAAGCTTATACAGTGTCAGGTTGATCCGGTGATCGGTCACGTCCCTGCGGGAAGTTGTAGGTACGGATCTTCTCGGAACGGTCTCCGGTACCGATCTGGCTGCGGCGCATCTCTGCCTCCGCATCATGTCTCTCTGCTGTTCAATATCATACAGCTTTGCACGAAGCAGTGCAAATGCCTTTGCTTTATTCTGGGCTGTGATTTCTCGGTCTGGCTGTATACCACGATTCCAGTCGGGTAATGCGTCAGACGCACTGCGGAGTCTGTGGTGTTGACACTGTCCACCGTTACCGGATGCGCATAACGTCGATACGGATATCTTTGTCCTCGATCTTGATATCAATATCTTCATCAACTTCCGGCATAACGGCCCACTGATCGTAGAAGTGTGGATACGTCCACCGGACTCTGTCTCCGGCACACGCTGCACACGATGAACGCCAGACTCATATTTCATCATGGAATATGCGCCCTGACCATTGATCATAAAGGTCACACTCTTCATACCGCCGATACCGATCTCGTCGCACTCCACGATCTCCGTCTTCCAGCGTTTGGACTCTGCATAATGCACATACATCCGATAGACCTCAGCTGCGAACAGAGCTGCCTCATCTCCACCTGCGCCAGCACGGATCTCCACGATAACGTTCTTCTCATCATTAGGATCCTTGGGCAGAAGCAGGATCTTCATCTCCTGTTCCAGCTCTATGATTCGCTTCTTCGCGTCAGACATCTCTTCCTTGAGCATCTCACGCATCTCATCATCAGACTCGCTCTCCAGCATGGCGAGACTGTCTTCTACGGTTTCCTGACATTTCCGATATTCTGTGTAGGCATCCACCAGCGGCTGCAGGTCAGACTGCTCCTTCATCAGCTTGCGGAAACGATTCTGGTCATTGACTACCGACGGTTCGGTCAGTTCGTTGGTGATCTCTTCAAACCGTCTTACCAGATCTTCCAGTTTATCAAACATCTTTTTTCCTCCATATCATTAACCACAGTACACGCCGCTCACGACCCGGTCAAGTCCTGCCAGATCCTGAATCACGCGCACCTCTGCAAAATGTTCCTTCATAAGGGCGCTGACCGCTTCTCCCTGATCGTAGCCGATCTCGAAGAGCAGCCGTCCGCCTTTTCTTAAATACTGCACACTCTCTGCCGTGATCTTCCTGTAAAAATCAAGGCCGTCTTCTCCGCCATCCAGTGCCATACGTGGCTCATGGATACGCACCTCTTCTTCCAGTGTCTCCACCACTGCTTTTTCAATATATGGTGGATTGGACAGAATCATGTCATACTGCCCCTGCACTTCTGCGAAGAGATCGCTGTGCAGAAATGTGGCTTCTACCTGAAGCCGCCCGGCATTTTCTTCTGCCACCTGCAAAGCCTCTCTGGACAGATCCACACCGGTTCCGTGAAGGATTCCACGGCACTTTTTCTCTCCCAGCTTCAGAACGCTCAATAAGATGCATCCCGATCCGGTACACACATCCAGAATGTCCATGCCGCTCCTCACATAGTTCAGTGCCTCTTCCACCAGCACCTCGGTGTCCTGTCTGGGGATCAGCACATGTTCGTTGACCTTGAATGTAAGGCCCATAAACTCCTGCTCCCCGGTCAGATGCTGCAGCGGAATGTGGGTGCTTCTCTTGTCTATCATCTGACGGTACAAGACTTCCTGTTCCTGCGGCACTTCCCGCTCTGGGTCCAGAAAATACTGGCTGCGGCTCACCCTGTCACATATCCCAGCAGATACCAGGCGTCAGATCCCACTCTGCGATCCCGGCATTCTGAAGAATCTCTCTTCCTTGTTTTAATAAGGTTCCCAGTGTCATCTACAGATCCTCGATCTTGATCTCATCCAGCTCTTCCAGTTCCGGTGCGTCTGTCTGCGGATTCCAGCTGGCATATCCGGTTCCAGCTCCGGCACATCAATGGCTCCTCCTCTTTGAGTCCCTGGAATGCTCTCCAGTCAAAGACTGCTTCCACTGCTGCGATGGCAACCTCGATCATGTCATCATCCGGCTCTTTGGTGGTCAGCATCTGCATCCCTTTGCCCGGAAGACTTAAGATCCGCATGACAATATTGTTGCTGCGTCCTGTCAAGCGAATGAACTCATATGCCACTCCGGCAATGACCGGAACCAGCAGCACACGGACGACCACTCGTGCCACCGGTGACTCTACCCGATGAAGATAAAGAAAATAATACTGATCACCATAACGATGAACAGAAGCTGGTGCCGCAGCGCTGATAACGGGAGCTTTTCCGCACATTTCTCACACTCAGTGCTCTTCCGCGCTCAATGCAGTTGATACACTTGTGCTCTGCACCATGATACATATACGTTCTGCGGATATCCTTCATGGAAGAGATCAGTGCCACATAGAGAATGAAGATTCCCATGCGGATACAGCCTTCCACAATGGCCAGCAGTGTATTGGATACGATAAATTTCCGAAAAGTCCGGACAGGAAGTAGGAAGCAGCATAAAGATCAGCACTGCCATGATCACAGAAAATGCCACGGTCGCTCCCATCACTACTTTCTCTGTCTTCTCACCAAACAGCTTCAGAAGAAATTTCTCAAATTTTCCGGCTTTGCCTCTTCTTCCTCATCCTCATAAAAGCTTGCGGACCAGGACAGAGTCTTCATTCCCAGGATCATAGAATCTATAAAATTCACCATTCCCCGGATCAACGGCAGCTTCGCCCAGGCTTTGTCTCCTGCAATACCAACATACTCGTCAATCTTTACCTCGATCTCGCCGTCCGGTCTTCTCACGGCTACGGAGTACTGGCTCTTATTTTTCATCATAATGCCTTCCAGCACTGCCTGACCGCCTATTCCTGATGGTTTCAATATTTCACATCCTTTGGTTTAATTAAAAATAGGTTGAGATTACTTCTAACCTCAACCTTACTTTTAGCAATCTTATTTGCTGATACCATATTTACGATTGAACTTATCAATACGTCCGCGGGCTGCTGCCACTTTCTGCTGTCCAGTGTAGAATGAATGACACTTGGAACAGATCTCCACATGGATATCAGGTTTGGTAGAACCGGTAACAAATGTGTTACCGCAGTTGCAGGTTACGGTTGCCTGATAGTACTCCGGATGGATTCCTTCTCTCATATTCTTTTCACCTCTCTTATTATTCGTGAACTTCCAGCACAGGTGCTGATTCCCGGCCAATACCGCTCCGATACTTCCACGGTAAGATATCCCGGGCTAACCCCGCAAGTCCCTGCGGTTCTCTGATTGCCTGTGGGCAATCACCTACATTAGCCATTAGATTATAGCACAGGCACATGCCTGATGCAAGAATTTCTTAGAAAAATCTTGTCTGTTTTGCATTTTGTGCAAATTCTTTGTTGTCTTTGGTCCGTGAGAACAGGTTGAGGATGGTCTCTACGGCATCATCTGCTTTCATTCCATTGAGTGCTTTACGGATATTGTCCATAGCCTGCTGCTCGTCCGGATCCAGCAGAAGGTCATCTCGACGGGTACTGGATTTGGGAATATCGATAGCCGGGAAGATTCTCTTCTCGGACAGCTTCCGGTCAAGCACCAGTTCCATATTACCGGTACTCTTGAACTCCTCGTAGACCACGTCATCCATCTTGCTTCCCGTATCAACCAGAGCCGTTGCAAGTATGGTCAGGCTTCCGCCTTCTCTTAAGTTTCTCGCTGCACCGAAGAAACGCTTCGGCATATGCAATGCAGCCGGATCAAGACCACCGGACAGGGTACGTCCGCTTGGCGGAACGATCAGGTTGTAGGCACGGGCCAGTCGGGTGATGCTGTCCAGAAGGATCACTACGTCCTTTCCTGACTCTACCATACGCTTTGCACGTTCGATCACCATCTCCGACACTCTCTTGTGGCGCTCAGCCAGTTCATCGAATGTAGAATAGACAACCTCCACATGCTGTCCCTCGATCGCCTCTTTTACATCCGTAACCTCCTCTGGACGCTCATCGATCAGAAGGATGATCAGATACATCTCCGGATTGTTGGTGGTAATGGATTTTGCCACTTCTTTCAGAAGGGTTGTCTTACCTGCTTTCGGAGGAGCTACGATCATACCACGCTGTCCTTTTCCGATGGGTGCGATCTCATCCATCACACGAACTGCCGTACTTCCTCCTTTCCGTTCCAGACGAATCCTCTGATTCGGGAAGATTGGAGTCAGATCTTCAAAATTCGGACGTTTTGCATTTACATCCGGATTCAGATCATTCACGCTTTTCAGATATAACAATGCACTGAACTTTTCTTTTTCCGTCTTAATCTTCGTATTTCCAACCAGGATATCACCGGTCTTCAGTCCGAATCTGCGGATCTGTGCCGGAGATACGTAGACGTCATGCTCTCCCGGAAGATAATGATCACTTCTGATAAATCCAAAACCGTCTGCCATAACTTCCAGAATACCGGTCACGGTCTGTCCACTGTCCAGCTGTTCCATATCAGCCACGGTGCGTCCGCTGTCTGCAGCCTGCGCTTTCACTGACTCTGCAGCTCTTTCCTTCTCGTCTTCTGCCAGCATCACCTGGATCACAGCCTCTTTCCGCATGGTAGAGGTTCCTTTGATGCCTCTGCTCTTAGCCACATCTCTTAATACTGCCAGAGAAAGAGACTCATATTTTTCTTTCATATTATCTGCCATAAAATCCTCCTGCGATTTTTTCTTCGTCATCTGTTGTCTTAACTAAATGGGGAAATGTTCCGCCTGACGTGCGAAATAGTTGTATGGAATCTGTCTGTCGATGAATACCTGTCTTTCTTCACTAACACTATTTTTAGTATACTCTCTTTATCCCTAAATGAAAAGGGAAACTTTCATTGATTTTTATTTTTTCCTATGATAGATTGAATATATGAGACTATGGAATGACAAACCTTACCACTCTCTGGACTATGAGTTAAAAAAACGGTTCGGAGAAAAAGTATATCGACTGGCGTTAAACGGCGGCATGACCTGTCCTAACCGGGACGGCACTGTAGGTCACGGAGGCTGCATCTTCTGCAGCGGCGGCGGTTCCGGCGAATTTGCCTCCAATCCGGCCCTCTCCATCCGGGAACAGATTGAATCCGGCAAGGAACGGCTCTCCCACAAACGCCCGGTCAATGCATACATTGCCTATTTTCAGGCATTTACCAATACCTATGCACCGGTAGATTATCTGCGGACCATCTTCACAGAAGCCATTGCCCATCCCCAGGTGGTATTATTATCTATCGCCACCCGCCCGGACTGCCTGCAGCCAGAGATCGTGGAGCTGCTGGCCCAGTTAAATCAGATCAAGCCTGTCTGGGTGGAGCTTGGACTTCAGACCATGCACGAAGATACCGCCCGTGATATCCGGCGCGGTTATCCCCTGCCCGTCTTTGAGGATGCGGTGAACCGTCTGCGTGCGGCTGGTCTGGAAGTGATCGTCCACACGATTCTCGGACTTCCGGGAGAAGACCAGGAGCGGATGTTTGAAACCCTGCATTATCTGAACGATCAGGATATTCAAGGCATAAAGCTCCAGCTTCTGCATATTTTGAAAGGGACAGACCTGGCAGTCCGCTATGAGGAAGACCCGTTCCAGGTATGTATTTACTATGGAGGAATATGTGAAGCTGATCCCTGCCTGCGTGGAGATCTTGCGCCCTGATCTGGTCATCCACCGGCTGACCGGTGATGGTCCTAAGGATCTGCTCATCGAGCCCCGCTGGAGTCTGGCAAAGAGAACTGTGCTGAACAATATTCACCGGGAATTCCGTCTGCAGGATACGTGGCAGGGAAAAAAATATAGAAAGAAGGAGACGCCCCATGGCTGATACGCTGAGTTTATATAAACTGATCATTCTGAAAATGCTGGAACAGGTGGAATATCCGCTGACCAACTCTCAGATCACCGAATTCATTCTAGACAAAGAATACACCAATTATTTCACCGTTCAGCAGGCACTCTCCGAGATGGATGAGACCGGTCTTGTGAATGTGACTACCAAGCGAAATAATTCTCTGTATCACATCACCGATGCCGGAAAAAATACACTGGAATTTTTTGGGAATAAGATCTCTGATGCGATCCTGACAGATATTCACAATTACCTGGAGGAACACAAGATCGCGATCCGTGAAGCTCTGTCTACCACCGCTGATTATTTTGTAGGAAATAATGGCGAGTACGTGGTACGCTGCCGCGTCCGTGAGCAGGATTCCAATCTGATCGACCTGACTTTCCAGGTTCCATCAAAAAAGCAGGCGGAATCCGCCTGCAGTCACTGGGCTGAAAAAAGCCAGAATATTTATGCTACGATCATGAAAGAACTCTTGTAAACCTTCAGAGTGCATCCGCAAATGCAATTTTGCGAATGCACTCTGAAGGTCATTTTATCCTCTTCTCAATGTATGAATATCTTCTCTCAATTCTTTGATGCTTTTCAGGATATGGTCGAATGCTCCTGCCTCAAAGCTTCAAGATGATCAGTCCCACCGGAACTGCAACGATCATGCCGATCAGACCGGCAGCACGCCACCAATGAACATGAATACCAGTGTGGTCAGTGTATCTATGCCGATGCTGTCACTCACCATCTTCGGCTGGATCAGCTGTCTTGTGACCTGAGTCACGGCATAGAGGATCACCAGTCCTGCTGCCAGCGGGAGATTACCGCACAGCACCAGATACAGCGCCCATGGAATCATCACTGTTCCGGTTCCCAGCATAGGCAGGAAATCCAGAACCGCAATGATCAACGCAAGGAATACTGCATACTCAATTCTCATGACCAGGAATCCAACAAATAGAATGATTCCTACGATTCCCATGATCTTGAACTGTGCACGGAAATATCCGCCCAACGCATAGGTGAGTCGATTCCATACCAGCTTCAGCTGTTCTGCTGTATCCGTTGGAACCAGCTTTCTCGCCATCTTCTGGATCCGGTCTCTCTGCGCAATAAAAAAGTAAGCGAACAGCAGAGTAAATAAAAACGATATCAGAATTGACGGAATGTTCTTTGCCACATTTCCTGCAGCACCTACCGTAATGCTTCCCAGACTTCCGGCAATCTGTCCCAGATTGGAAGTGATCAGATCCGTCAATTGTTCGATCTTATCACTCATCTCCGGAGACATACGGCCAACCAGCTGCTGCAGCTGGTCTCCCAGGTGATTCAGGCTATCCAGCAAGGTCGCATAATAAGTCGGGAAACGCTCCACGATCTTCGCGCCTTCATAAAACAACGCAGTGATCCCATAATAGCATCCCAGCACGATCAGCAGGATCGCACCTAAGATCACCACAAAGGAACTGTGCTTCCGCACAATGTGCAGCCGTTTCTCCAGGAATTTCACCAGTGGATTGGCAATACAGGCGATCAGCCAGCCCAGCACCACCGGCATGAAAAACTTCAGCAATGCCGGTCCTGCCAGTATCAGTAACAGGACTTCCACAAGGAAGATCCCTACATTCAGTACATTTCGTCCGATCCGCTTTATCAACACTGCTCCCTCAGTTGTTTTATGCGCATCTTCGCTCATCTTATACTCCTTCTTCCGATTCATCCTCTCTCAGAGAATTGATGACCTCCCAGATCTCATCACGACCTTGTTTGGTCTCTGCAGAGAATGGGATCACTTTTGTTCCAGGCAGCAGATTCAGTCCTTCTTTGATTGCTTTGATCTGCTTCTGCACCTGACTTCTCTTGATCTTATCCAGTTTTGTAGCAATGATAATGGGTTCAAATCCCTGATGGACCACCCAGTCATACATGGTCTTGTCATTGGCCGACGGGTCATGACGGATGTCAATGAGCAGAAACACTGCACGCAGCTGCTTTGATCCATGCAGATACCGCTCGATCATTTTACCCCATTTTGCTTTGATCTCATTGCTTACTTTTGCGTAACCATAGCCCGGCAGGTCCACTAGGTACAGGTCACCGTTTACTTTATAAAAATTGATGGTCTGGGTCTTACCCGGCTGGGAAGATGTCCTGGCCAGGGACTTCCGATTCAGAAGTCCGTTGATCAGGGAGGATTTTCCCACGTTGGATTTCCCCGCAAATGCCACTTCCGGCCATTCATTTTCCGGAAGCTTGCTGGTGATGCCGCATACGGTCTCCAGCTCTGCCTGCTTGATGATCATATATTTTCTCCTTTCCCAATCTGCATTGTGCAAGGCCACGACACCTGCGCAGTCCTTCATTACTGCACAAATGCATGCGAGATTACATCATTCATATTCTGTGCATAGACCAGTTCCAGTCCGCCGGTGATCTCTCTGGACAGCTCTTCCACATCACGGCGGTTTTTCTCCGGTACAATAACAGTCTTCATGCCAGCCCCTTTCGCTGCCAAAAGCTTCTCCTTCAGGCCGCCGATGGGCAATACCCGTCCACGGAGCGTGATCTCTCCGGTCATGGCCACATCTGCCCGCACCGGTTTATTTAACACTGCAGACAACATGCCTGTTGCCATGGTGATTCCTGCTGACGGACCATCCTTCGGCACTGCGCCTTCCGGAATATGGATGTGGATGTCATGCTGCTGGAAATACTCCGGATCCAGCTCATAGTCATCGCTGACGGAACGGATGTAGCTGATTCCCGCCTTGGCAGACTCCTGCATAACATCTCCAAGCTGTCCGGTCAGTTCAAATTTTCCTTTACCCGGCATAAGGTTCACTTCGATCTCCAATGTATCTCCGCCTACGCTGGTCCATGCCAGACCGCGGACAATCCCCACCTCATCGTGCTCAGCCTTCATAGTGGTCTCATAGATGCTCTTTCCCAGATATTTCTCCAGATTACGCTCCGTGATTTGAACCTTCTTCCGGTTCTTCTCCAGAATCTCCCGGTCTGCTTTTCTGCACAGGGATGCGATCCGTCTCTCCAGTGCACGTACACCGGATTCTCTGGTATACTCATGGATGATCTTCTGCATCGCCTTCTCACTGATCTGGAATCTGCTTTCATCCAGTCCATGCTTCTTCATCTGCTTCTGCATCAGATGCTCCGTGGCGATGTGGTATTTTTCATTTTCAGTATAACCACTGACCTCGATGATCTCCATACGGTCAAGCAGCGGTCTCGGTACGGTGCTCAGATCATTTGCTGTACAGATAAACATCACTTCTGACAGATCCATGGGGATCTCCACATAATGATCCCGGAATTTGCTGTTCTGCTCGCTGTCCAGCACCTCCAAAAGTGCTGAGAAAGTGTCTCCCTTATAATCTGCGCTGACCTTGTCGATCTCGTCCAGCACCATCAGCGGATTCTTCACACCTGCCTGACGGATGCCATCCACGATACGTCCCGGCATGGCTCCGATATAGGTTCTGCGGTGTCCGCGGATCTCCGCCTCATCATGAACGCCGCCCAGACATATGCGTACGTATTTCTTATTCAATGCTTCTGCAATAGAACGGGCTACAGATGTCTTACCAGTTCCAGGCGGTCCCACCAGACAGAGGATCGGACTCTCACTGGCATCCAGCATCTTGCGGACTGCCAGAAATTCCAGAATACGCTCTTTGACTTTTTCCAGTCCATAGTGCTCCTTTTCCAGAATATCTTCTGCCACTTTCAGATCCAGCCTGTCTTCGCCTCTCTTGTCCCACGGAAGATCCAGCAGTGTCTCAATATAGCCGCGGCTCACCGATGCCTCTGCAGAATTAAAGCCTGCATTCAGAAATCTCTGGATCTCTTTCTCGATCCGCTCCTTCACTTCATCAGAAGCTTCCAGCTTCTCTACCGCTTCACGGAACGCCTCCGCTTCTGTATTCGGGCCATCATCGCCCAGTTCCTCCCGGATCACCTTCATCTGCTCCCGCAGATAATATTCCTTCTGCTGCTTATCTACCCGCGCTTTTACCTTTTCCTGCACGCTTCGGCGGTAACGCTCGATCTCAATCTCATTATTCAGGGTGATGCACAGCATCTCGTAGCATGCAGACAGACTCTGTGTCTCCAGAAGACGCTGTTGTTTCTCCCAGTCAAAGGGCGCATGTACCATAACCTGTGTGATCATATCCTCCAGGGTTCGGCTGTCCAGCACCTGACGCACCAGTTCCTTACTGTTTCTGCTGGCTCCTTCGCAGTAGGTCTGAAAGATCTCCTTCAGATTGCGAAGCATGGCTTCCTTGCCAACCAGCGGCAGATCGCCGAAATCTTCCGGCTCCGACTCCTCCACCTGAGCATTCAGATACTCACCGGTCTCAAGTTCCACCAGTCTGGCCCGGAACATACCTTCCACCAGTACCCGTAATATATTGTGCGGCATCTTCACGATCTGCTTGATCTCCACGACCGTTCCGTATGTAAACAGATCCTCCTGCTCCGGCTCTGTATCCGGATCTTGCTGTGTCACCACAAACAGATTCTGCTTCTGAGACAATGCCTGCTCCACAGCCTTGATCGATCTGGATCTGCTCACGTCAAAATGCGTAACCATCTCCGGCAGAACAACCATTCACCAGTGCCACCGCAGGAATCCTGTATCTGTTGTCTCCATCTGCCATCCCTCCTTCTTTATCTAAAAGCCGTACCACGGACGGCTGCCGTGTATGTTAACACACCAGCCTGTCTTGTGACGGCTCCCTCATTTAATTTCTTCAACAATTTGGAACCGTCTTCTCACGCTTCTAAATTGTCACTCATTTTCTTGCTATCATCGGGACTCCGCTGCCATCCACCGCTTCTTCTGTGATGGTACAGCTCTCAATCGTGTCATCCGACGGAATCGTAAACATCAGATCCATCATGGTCTCTTCCATAATAGAACGCAGTCCTCTGGCTCCTGTCTTGCGGGCAATGGTCTTATCCGCAATGGCTTTCACCGCATCATCTGTAAACTTCAGATCCACGCCATCCAGTTCAAACAGCTTCTGATACTGGCGGACGATGGAGTTCTTCGGCTCCAGCAGAATACGGACCATATCATCTCTGCTCAGTGGATCCAGAGATGAGATCGGCACGACCATGAACTCTGGAATCATACCGATTTGATAAAATCCTCCGGCAATGCATTTCTCAGAAGTTCCCCTACATTTCCTGACCTTGTCACGGATATCTGCATTAAATCCGATGGACTTCTGATCCATACGTGTCTCAATGATCTTATCCAGACCATCAAATGCTCCACCGCAGATAAACAGGGAATGTTGGTGGTATCGATCTGGATCAGCTCCTGATGGGGATGCTTTCTTCCACCCTGAGGTGGTACGGATGCAACGGTTCCCTCAGGATCTTCAAAGAGCCTGCTGTACGCCCTCTCCGGATACATCTCTGGTGATGGACGGGTTCTCTGATTTTCTGGTGATCTTATCGATCTCGTCAATATATATAATGCCTTTCTGGGCACGTTCAATGTCATAGTCTGCAGCCTGAATGATCTTCAGCAGGATGTTCTCCACATCCTCACCCACATATCCGGCCTCAGTCAGAGTCGTTGCATCTGCAATGGCAAACGGAACGTTCAGAATGCGGGCCAGAGTCTGTGCCAGAAGGGTCTTTCCGGAACCAGTAGGTCCAAGCAGCAAAATGTTGCTCTTCTGCAGCTCCACATCCAGATCCTGCTGTGCAAGGATTCTCTTATAATGATTATAAACTGCCACGGACAGTACCTTTTTTGCATTTTCCTGTCCGATCACATATTCATCCAGAAAGCTCTTGATCTCTTCCGGTTTGAGAAGATGGATATCTTCCTCAGATGTGTGATTGTTCTCTTCCTGCATCTCTTCTTCAATGATCTCTGAGCAAAGTTCTACGCAGGCATCGCAAATATAGACGCCATTTGGTCCCTTCAAAAGCTTCATGACCTGACTTTCTGTCTTGCCGCAGAAGGAACACCTGATTTCATTTCTAGCCATGTGTGTCTCCCTTAGTGTCCTGCAATTACCTGATCGATCAGTCCGTAGGACTTCGCCTCTTCAGCAGTCATATAGTTATCGCGGTCAGTGTCGCGTACGATCACATCCAGCGGCTGACCGGTGCGCTCTGCCAGAATACTGTTCAGCTTTTCCTTGGTGCGCAGAATGTGTTTTGCTGCGATCTCGATCTCCGTTGCCTGTCCCTGTGCTCCGCCAAGCGGCTGATGGATCATGATCTCTGCGTTCGGAAGTGCAAAACGTTTGCCTTTTGCACCGCCTGCCAGAAGAAATGCACCCATGCTGGCTGCCATACCAATACAGATGGTAGACACGTCGCACTTGATATAATTCATAGTATCAAAAATTGCCATGCCGGCAGTTACAGAACCGCCCGGGCTGTTAATATACAGATGAATATCTTTTCCCGGGTCCTCGGACTCCAGGAACAGAAGCTGAGCCACGATCAGGCTGGCTGTGGTCTCATTTACCTCTTCTCCAAGGAAAATGATACGCTCCTTCAGCAGTCTGGAGTAGATATCATAATTTCTCTCTCCTCTGCTGGTCTGTTCAATTACATAAGGTACCAATGCCATTTATTTGTCCTCCTCCTGAATGATGTAACTCCCTCGTCTGTGTATATCATTCGTCTATAAAAGGGCACAGCGAACTGCCATGCCCTTTTGTATCTTTCTTTTTAAGCCTCTACTGCAGCTTCCGCAACCAGTTTGGCAGCTTTCTGGACTGCGATATCCTTCTTCATCTCTTCCATCTGACGCTCGCCTAACAGCTCTTTGATCTTGTCAGCTTCCATCTTGTACATGTCAGCCATCTTCTTGATCTCTTCCTCAATGTCAGCTTCCTCAGCAACCAGATTCTCAGCCTGAGCTACTGCTTCCAGTACCAGACGGCTCTGGATGTTCTGAAGTGCTCTCGGTTTCATCTCTTCCATGTATTTCTCCTCGGTCAGGCCGGTGAACTGGAAGTACTGATCCAGAGAGATACCCTGAGACTGGATTCTCTGAGCGAACTCATCCAGCATCTGACGGGTCTGATACTCTACCATAGCATCCGGGATCTCCATCTTAGCTCCCTCGATGATCTTGCCGATTACAGCATCCTCTTTTGCTCTTGCAGCCTCATCCTCTTTCTCTTTGAGGAGTTTAGCCTTAATATCTGCTTTATATTCATCCAGAGTATCAAACTCAGATACTTCCTGAGCGAACTCATCATCTACTGCCGGAAGCTCTTTTACTTTGATTCCGTTTACTTTGCATTTGAATACTGCTGCTTTTCCAGCCAGTTCTTTTGCACCGTACTTCTCCGGGAAGGTTACGTTTACATCAAGCTCTTTGCCGATCTCAGCTCCAACAAGCTGATCCTCGAAGCCCGGGATGAAAGTATTGGATCCGATAGTCAGATCATAGTTCTCACCTTTGCCTCCCTCAAATGCAACACCATCAACAAATCCCTCGAAATCAAGAGTAACGATGTCACCCTGTGCTACTGCACGGTCGTCAACGGTTACAGTACGGGAGTTAGCCTCGCGCTCTTTGGTGATCTGTGCCTCGATCTCCTCGTCTTTTACTTCGATTGGTGCTTTCTCTACCTGGATTCCTTTGTACTCACCAAGCTCTACAGCCGGTTTTACAGCTACAGTTGCAGTAAATACGAACGGTTTGCCGCTCTCGATCTGAACAACGTCGATCTGCGGATGGGAAACGATCTCCTCGCCGCACTCTTCTACTGCATCAGAATATGCAGACGGAAGCATTGCATCGATTGCATCGTTGTAGAATACTTCTTTTCCATACATTTTCTCGATAAGCTGACGCGGAGCTTTTCCTTTACGGAATCCCGGAATGTTAATGCTTTTTTTCATTTTATTGTAAGCACCCTGGATTGCTTTCTCTACGTTCTCTGCCGGTACTTCTACGGTCAGTTTCGCCATGTTTTTCTCTAATTTTTCAACCTGTACACTCATTTTTATGTTATATCCTCCTTGTATTCTTAGATCAGTATACCCTGATTCACATACTCATAGACATTTTAAGAGTATAGCACAAAAAAATAAGACTGTCTAGGCTTTTTCCTGCTCAATACACAGAAAAAAGCCCGTCCAGCCTTGGTTTTTCACACTTTTACGGCTTCAGTCGTCCGTTACTGACCGGATGACATCTGCTGTTCCTGCTTCATGATCATCTTTTTGACCATCTCGCCACCGATAGAACCGGCTTCACGGCTGGTCAGATCACCATTGTAACCGTCTTTTAAGTTCACGCCAAGCTCGCTGGCAACCTCCTCCTTAAAACGGTTCATGGCAGATTTCGCCTCCGGTACCGCCATACTGTTGGTTCCGGATTTGCTGTTCTGATTTGTCATGCTAATCACCTCCATGCCCATAGTATTCACATTTACATGGAAGAAATACTGGTAAGTGTTGGAGATTCAGAGCCATGCACATGCGTCGTAAATATGTGACTCATGCTTGCATGGAGGCGCATATTTCGGAGCATGTATATGGCGAGCAGCCATACATGAGCAAAAGTAAAGCCTCGAAGAGGCGGTTTTGCGAATGTGGCTCTGAATCTTTCTGCTACTATGCAAATGTAGCTCTAAATCTTCCCAATGCTTTGCGAATGGTTCTAAATCTTATACCTTAAAAATAATGCTCTGCGCCAGCTCCTGTGCTTTTTCTTCTGACACCAGCTGGCTCACCAGCGACAATGCAAACGGGATTGCAGTTCCCATGCCACGGCTGGTAGTCACATTTCCGTCCTGAGCCACCTGATCAAATACCACCTGTGCTCCGGTCAGATGCTCCTCGAATCCCGGATAGCAACATGCTTTTTTCCCTTTCAGGATTCCCAGATTTCCCAGTACACTTGGTGCTGCACAGATAGCTGCAAGCTTTTTCCCTGCTTCAAAGGATGCTGTCAGAAGCTCTGTCAATGCTTTGCATGCTCCCAGATTCTTCGTTCCTGGCATACCTCCCGGCAATACAAAAAGTTCTGTTTCTGAAAAGTTTTCCTGTCCAATACAGGTATCACACTTAATCTCAATTCCATGCGAACCGGTCACTTTTGTCTCTCCGGTAATGGATACCATATGGATCTCCACACCTGCTCTTCTTAAAATATCTACAACTGTCAGTCCTTCGATCTCTTCAAATCCGTCTGCAAGAAATATACATGCTTTGCTCATGTGCGTATACCTTCCTTCCCGTGATAGGTGATGCCATGTGCTGTCCAGCCTTTATGGCATTTGTTTATGCTTTTTATATGTATTGTATCATTTGAACACGGGTTATGCTATATTAAAATGTAAGATACCCAGGACACAAATTTAAAGCTGTCATGTGTCCATACATTATATAAAACCAAAAGGAGTCTGCCATGAAATCATATGAAATCGAACGCAAATATCTGATCCATACCATTCCCTTTGATCTGAAGGAGTATGCATTTCACGATATCGAACAGGGTTATCTCTGCACCGAACCGGTTGTCCGCATCCGCAAGCAGGATGATACTTATTATCTCACTTACAAATCCAAAGGGCTGATGGTCCGGGAAGAATATAATCTGCCCCTGACCGCCGAGGCTTATGCACATCTGCGCGAAAAAGCTGACGGCAAGCTCATCACCAAGCGCCGTTATCTGATTCCCTTTGGAAAATATACTATTGAGCTGGATCTCTTCTCTTCCCCGAGACCGGACCTCATGCTGGCAGAAGTGGAATTTTCCTCTGAGGAAGAAGCTCTTGCCTTTAAAGCACCTGACTGGTTCGGCGAGGATGTAACCAGTTCATCCGAGTATCATAACAGCACACTAAGTCAGTCCTGATCTTTTTCGAATCTCTTCTAATAGCTGCTCCTGCGACTTTCCATCTTCCGATTCCGGTATCCGCACAAAGTGAAGCCGCAGGAGTCTCCATGCCAGCCACATGCGGGCATAAATCTGTTTCATGATTTTCTTCATACTATAATCCTCCGTTTTATTCTTATAGGCATTATTCCCTGTTTATTCATTTTTGAATCCCAACAACAACTGTCCGTTTCATAATTTCTAATCTATCATTGCTGGTTTGATTACAAATGTATGCTTTATCATACAATCCGCTTTATATCTTCTCCATTTTTTCCTCTTTATCGTACTACGTTCGTATATTTTATTGCAACTATTACTTTTATTTCCAGTACAAATAGAATTAGTTTTCCACGTTTCTGTTCATATAAACAAGTCAAATCGGGAACTTGCTATAATAAGCGCAGATTCAAGAAGGAGAAGATCATGACCAGTTTAAAAGTTGCCGAAACGCTGAAAGAGCTGAGACATCATCGCGGATTTACTCAAAAACAGCTCAGTGAACAACTTCATATTTCCAGACAGGCTTATTCCAATTATGAGAATGGTACGAGGCTTCCGGATCTGGAGACCGCCTGCGTGATTGCAGATTATTTTCAAATCTCGCTGGATCAACTGGTTCGTGTCGGACTCCATCCCGAAAAACCGGCAGATCCATTTGCTTCACTTCCAAAAGATATGCAAGATTTTTTGTCAGATTACCACTGTCTGCCCGATGAGAAGCAGAAACGGGTACAAAGCTATACACAGTTCCTGCGCGATCGGTAAGTATGGTTATATGAATGCTAAAAGGATTCCAGAATGATTGAACCCATTCTGGAATCCTTTCTTCACTTAACTTCCTGCAAAATTTTTCTTGATTTTTATTCCATGGCATGCTACTCTGAATCTAATCTGTATGTATCATTGTTCTATATCCAGATATTCAGTCCGTCGAAAGCAACTATCCATTTTATCTTTAATCTTTGCAGGATTCTTTGCATGTTCCAGTTGTAAAATTTTATAAATTCCTTGCAACGCAAAGCTAATGCAGATACAATAAAGGAGTACTCTATTGAAGACACTAAATGAAGCGTTGGGCAGCATACGCGGCGAGGTGGGGGTGGCTGCCCAAAATCTAGCCCGCGGGTTGCTAATTGGTGAAGTATTTGGCAGCAAACACGGCGAAGTGAGCGTGGCTGCCCAAAATCTAGTCCGCGGGTTGCTAATTGGATGAAGTGTTTGGCAGCAAACGCGATGCAGTGGAAATGGCTGCCCAAAATCTAGTCCGCGGGTTGCTAATTGGATGAAGTATTGGGCAGCATACGCGGCGAAGTGAAGGTGGCTGCCCAAAATCTTGTCTGCGGGTTGCTAATTGATACGTTTAATATCATAATCACGCCTTTTGATCTCTTTGGCGAAGGCAGATACTGCTATACATTTCATGCACGCTGCGACGAGAATCCGTCTCTTGTTTTGGAAGATGGCGCAACCAGAATTTTCCTCAATACCCGCGGAACCAACCGTAATGAAGTATCCGAAGAATTAATTCAATTTCTGGAGTATATGGAGCAATCTACTTTGGATGTGGATATCCCCGATACCAATGGAAATCTCATCAAAATCCATAACCATGTCAGGCAAGTAAAAGCCAGTGAAGAGATTGGAGTGAAGTTTATGCAACGATGGGAAGAAGAAGCTATGTGGAAACGTGAAGGCAGGGAGGCTGGCCTTGCTGAGGGGCTCAATAAAGGACAGACTATAAATCAAATCTCCATCATACGATTTCAGCTTCTCAGCAAACAGATGACACCTGTTCAGATTTCTGATATTCTGGGACTTTCTTTGGCGTTTGTTCAGCAGATCTGTGACCTGCTGACAACACACCCACAGGAACCTGATGAAAAACTTGCTGATTATTTCTTAAGTAAAAATAAATAAAAATAAAGCCCCCAACTGTGCTGATATGTCCCACATATATGGTCATACACAGTTGAGGGCTTTTATCCAATCCACTAACCTTTATACGCAATCTTTCCCGCGCAGATAGTGTAATGAACCTTTCCTGGCAAGGTCCAGCCTTTGAACGGACTGTTGGTTGCCTTTGATGCAAAATGATCCACTGTCCACTGTTCTTTTTCGCCGAAGATTACCAGATCCGCCGGTGCTTCCGGTTCCACGCTTCCCGGCACCATCCGGTAAAATTCTGCGGGATTCTTACTCATCAGTTTCATAAGATCCATCAGCGTAATATATCCTGGCTCCACCAATGAATAGATACCAAGTGCCAATGAGGTCTCAAGTCCGGTGATACCACTGGGTGCCTGTGCCATCGGTTTTGCTTTTTCTTCTTCACTGTGCGGCGCATGATCTGTCACAATCATATCAATAGTTCCATCCTGGATACCTTTGATGATCGCCTGTCTGTCTTCTTCTGTCCGCAGAGGCGGATTCATCCGTGCCAATGTACCATATTTCAGCACCGCTTCTTCCGTCAATGTGAAATGATGCGGCGTTGCCTCTGCATGAACATCTGCTCCCAGCATCTTAGCCAGACGCACCAGCTCCACAGAATTCTTTGAACTGATATGTTGGATACAGACAGAAGCGCCGGTATGCAGTGCCAGCATACAATCTCTTGCCACCATCACATCTTCTGCTGCTCTGGCAGCACCACCGTATCCGATCTGCTCTGCCACTTTTCCTTTGTGCACTCCCGGCTCACTCATCAATGCCGGATCTTCCTCATGGAAAGCCAACGGAAGGCCCAATGCCTTCGCCTGCTCCATAGCCTGCACCAGCAGCTTTTCATCCATCAGCGGGATTCCATCATCGGTAAAGCCAGCTGCTCCCGCATCTGCCAGTGCCTCCATATCCACCAATTCTTTGCCCTGAAGTCCTTTTGTGATAGCCGCCGCCTGCAGCACATGGATCGGTGTCTGCTCCCCTTTTTCCTGCACATAGGAAAGTGTTTCCAGATTATCTACCACCGGCTTTGTATTTGCCATGCAGACTACGGTGGTAAATCCGCCACGGGCTGCTGCTGCCGCACCAGTCTCAATATCTTCCTTATAAGTAAGGCCTGGATCGCGAAAATGCACATGGGCATCCATCAGTCCCGGTGCCACCACAAGTCCTGTTGCATCGATTACTTCCGCATCTGCCGGAACCTTCAGAGCTTTACCAGTCTCCACGATCTGGGAACCTTCGATCATCACATCCATGATCTCGTCCACTTCCCTCACCGGATCTATTACTCTGCCTCCTCGAATCAATAACATGTCTTCATCCTCCAAGTGTCTGGCTGCTGTATGGCAGCAACCTTTTTCTACCTCTTATGATACCGCAGGTTTTTCCTGTGGGCAAGGAGGATTATGATGTGATATAATGTAATGAGCGCAAGAGAGCCAGAGGGAGCTCGTTCACTCTTGGCGAACGGCGAAATTGTGAAGTGATGTAATCACGACATAATGAGCGCAAGAGAAAAATAATCAGCTACAAAGGCAGGACTATCATTATGAAAAATTTTTTAAAGGGAATTGGCATCGGCATCTGTATCGGCATTACACTGCTTGCGGTCTTGCTGATCGCATCTCACATCACAGGATGGCCATCTTTTTTACATAAAAATGCATCCATGCAGGAAGAATTTTCACAGGATTCAGAAGTAGAGGAATCTGTATTTACCGGAAATACCGGTATTGAGAATGATTCCTATCAAGAATCTGATTCGAACTCGGAAGATACAAGGAACAACGAGTCCGAAATGGCAGAAGACTCCACTCAGGTATCTGAAGATGCCGATATAAGCACAGACGAAGCATCGGGAACCGGCGATGTACTTCTGGCCTTTGCCGGTGATGTAATGTTTCCAGAAGCTTATCTGGATGCCTACAACCGTTCCGGTATTCAGGCACTTGCTGACAACAATATGCTGTCCCATATGCAGGATGCTGACCTGTTTATTTTCAACGAGGAATTTCCGTTCAGTCTTCAGGGAGAAGCCATGGAAGATAAGCAGTTCACTTTCCGTGCCGACCCGAAATATGTGAAGATTTTTCAGGATCTGGGTGCTGACATTGTGACTGTTGCCAATAACCATTCTCTTGATTTTGGCCGGGATGCTTTCTGTGATACCCTTGCCACTCTGGATCAGGCTGGCATCACCCGGATCGGCGGCGGCTATAATGACGCCGAGGCATCTGCACCTGCTACACGCACCATCAATGGACAGACCTTTGCCATCTTTGGTGCCACCAGAGTCTCTCCTTCCTGGGACTGGTATGCCACTGACAATCAGGCCGGGATCTTCCAGACCTATGATCCAGCCAGATTAAATGCAGCCATCAAAGAAGCCCATCAGACTTGTGACCATGTGATCGTCTTCGTACATTGGGGCATCGAACGAAATGAGACCCCTGAAGATTATCAGAGGTCTCTTGCAAAAGGTTATATTGATGCCGGAGCTGATCTGGTGGTCGGCTGCCACCCTCATGTGCTCCAGGGCTTTGAATACTACAATGGGGTTCCCATTATCTACAGTCTTGGAAATTATTTATTTGGAAATCGTGATGGGCAGACGGTTCTGCTGGAGACCACCTTCTCCGATGAAAATCCACCCTCTGTGAAGCTCATCCCCTGCCAGCGCTCCGGCGGTGTTCTGAAAGAGATTCAGAATCCATCCGGATTGTACCAGAAGTTGACAAATCTGTCCTTTGATGTGACGGTTGGGGAAGATGGTGTGTTGAAAAGTCAGGAATAACGAGTAAAAAATAGATTTAAAAACACACAAATAAAAGCCTCTATTAAAGTTAACTATGAATTATCAAATTTCCTACCAGAAAATCTTGCTACATTATTACCTTCAACAGACGAACCTGAATCTCGTTTGTTGCTTGACGACGCAGTCAATGATAAATAAATATCTGCAGAAATATTCCAAAGAAACCGCGACAATTTGTCACGGTTTCTTCTATCCTCTTACCGGATCAAATGCATTTTTTCAATGATCCAACTTTCATTTTCCATATGATATTCTTTCCCACAGTAGGGGCAGATCCGCTGTCTGACGGCATCAAAGCTGCCGCCACAATCAGGGCAGAAGACAGATGTGATGGAGAATCCCGGTTCTTCCTGTCTGGAAATATTTTTCACAAAGACTGTGTCGATGCAGTCTCCGCATTTCTTAATCTTTCCATCATTTTCATAATAATTGATCCACCAGGTTCGGATGGACATGTGCATCTGGTCTCCTTCCAGCCAGAGTTTGTTCAAGCAGAGGCCATTGGGTATAGGTCATCTCAGAATATCTGCGAACTGTGCATCCCGCGTTCCAGCCACGCATAGCAGGCCAGATTCTCCGGTTTTTCCGCCAGGACCGCCATACGAACCAGCGCCACCAGTTGTCCCTCAAATTTATTAAAGGAAAATTTCTTATCGTATCTCAGCATCGTATTGGTGATCTTTCGCTTGGAACTGGTCCATTTGAGCAACGAAATATGTTTCATGCCATCCCGGTCAAAAACTGCAGCCAGAAGTCTTGCATCTCCCACCAGATAACCGATCATACCACCAGCCAGCAGTGCCATCATAAAGCTGTTGAACAGCATGGACGGCAGCGCCCGGAAATTGGTAAATATATTGTGAAATAAAGTAATGATGAATACGCTCGCCATAGACAGGGTCATGGTCTGCGTAAAGATCTGCTTGTAGCTGGCAATGGATTTCGTCTTTATAAAGAAGAAATTCACAACTCGTGGGAACAGATCCCTGATCCGAAATCTGGTGCCGCAATAAGGACAGCCCTCCTCCAGCTTCAGCGCCGCATTTACCGCACCACATTGGGGACAGGTCACTCGAATCTGATCTGCTCTCGTCGTATCCGGCGTGTGCGCCACGATTTCATACATAGTCATCTCCAATTGCTGCTCGAAAACCGTCTCATTTGCATTGTGAAATGCAAGCGTTCCAACACCTGCTCAAAAACATATCCGTAGTATACCAGAGGGATTTGCGAGATCTTTTTCCAGTTCCATAACCGGTTCCTTTGGTAGGAACGACTCGTTTCTCCATCTGCAATCCCTTGTTCCGCAGACGCTCTCTCTGAAGCTTCAAAAAATATGCAATATCTCCGTCGGCATCCTCGGGGAGTTCCTCCTGTCGATACCAGGCATTCAATTCCTTCGCAAAACGGTCGTAAATAAAATGCTTGTCATCCCATTCCGGCGCATACTCCCTGTAGGTTTTATCATCTTTCAGGTATTTTCTGACCCATTTCGCCCCATAAAGACACAACAAGCATCCTACCACCAGAAGTGCCCCTTTCAATCCTGTGGAAATATCTAGCGTCAAACAGGAAATCAGCGTCGTACCCGCTGCAATCGCCACCGCACCTTTGAACAGGTCGCCGCCAGATGCCTCCCTGACTGTTATTCTTCTCTGCGTCCGAATCTCTGAAAAAGCCATATTTCTTCTCCCGCCTTTGATCTTTTGTATGGGGGTATTTTACCATATGCTTATAGGGCAAACAACAAAAACCGCTGCCCACACATGCAGCGGTTTTCATTATAGGAGTTATGTACGTTATATGGGATGTGGAGAGCCTTTTACGGTAGATTCCTATACACAAAAAATACAAACAGAACTACTAAAAAAATATACATTCCTGCTTTTTCCCATGTCCTAAGCCGCAGATCTTTATCCGTTATATATGCATATAAAGATTTTAACACAAGCCATAGTAAAAATGGTCCCCACAAAAGCAGAACAGGATGAGCATTATATGCCTCGCGAAAATTTCCGTGCAGCAATTCCAAAAGCATATGTGTGACTCCACAACCAGGGCATTGCAAATGTGTAAAATACCGGAACAGGCAAGGAAATCCTGTTCCGGTATTGCTTACAAACACTGTATAAATGCCCAACATCAGGCATATCAGAAAAACATTTTCTATACGCTTATGATTCATGCCTCATCCTGTTCAATCAGTTTGTTAAGCTCATGCTGAATCAATGCATATGCAATCACGCCTCCAAAGATATATAAAATCAAATAGAGAACTCCCCCATTAGAAGCCGGCGTTCCTCTGTTAGCCTTTGCCTTATCAATCTTCTCGCCACAGCAATATGCCCAGTAGAGACCATAAATGCCGCAGGTGATCAATGTGAAGATCAATGCCATGACTCCTGTGGTTTTCTGTTCACCAGCCGCCTGATTCGTTTCATCTGTCAGGCATACAAACCAGTATAAGCCATAGATTCCACAAGTAATCAGCGTAAAAATAATACTCAGTGCAATATTTCTTTTCTTCATAACGCACTTCTCCTTTGTGTTTATTTTTATTGATTATATCACTTATAAGACTTTTAGACAATGTAAATCAGACTTTCATATATAAAAATCCTATACTTAAATCATCTTCACTAATCTTCTGAAAGTGCTCGGCAAAGTTCTCTAAAAGCAGTTCCTCCACTTCCCTTTCCTCATATTTCACCAGCCATCCATTGATTCTGGCAACTGAGGACGGCGATCTGCAGAAAGTTGCCAGGTTTGGGAAAAAAATTTTATTTTTTGCATAAAAATACCACCGGTTTCTCAACCAGTGGCATCAATCAACTTTATTGTTTTACCAAAGAATTATTGATGGATGTGCCCCTTCCCAGATTTCTTTTGGGCTAACAGGCGTGTAGCAGCACAATCTCTACTTCAATAATTCTTTAAGTAATTTTTCATGCGGGTAACAGGACTTGAACCTGCACGGGATATCCCACCAGAACCTAAATCTGGCGCGTCTGCCAATTCCGCCATACCCGCTCAACGGATTTATCTTATCATCTGTGACTGAAAAAGTCAAATCAAAAGGCACTGCTCATCGCAATGCCTTTTTCACATAATTACAGTTCATCTGCACCATTCGCAAAATCACGCTTGCAGCGCTTTTCACTGCTACGTGGTTGCCTGCCTTACTGCTCCAGCACCAGTTTTGCCGAGCCATACATACCGGCATCATTACCAAGTGTTGCCAGCACAAATTTTGCGCCGCGACAGCCGCGGAAGGTATATTTGAGATAATATTTCTTTATGTAGTCCAGGATGACCGGGCCTGCTTTGGACACGCCGCCACCGATGACAAATACTTCCGGATCAACCGTAGATGCCACATTGGCAAGTGCCAGCCCCAGATATTTTCCGAAACGTTCTGCTACATCTTTGGCAAATGCATCGTCTGCTTTTACTGCATCCCAGATATCTTTGGCAGTCATGGTCTCTGGCTGAAGGGTTGTTCCCTTGGTATCAGCTCCCTGACGGATCATCCATTTTGCAAGAGTCACCATTCCATTGGCAGATGCCAACTGCTCCAGGCATCCCTGGTTGCCACAGCCGCAATTCCAGTCCACAGCATCTTCCACATGAATGTGTCCGATCTCGCCGCCTGCACCGTTGGCTCCGGTAATGATCTTTCCATCAATGATGATTCCACCGCCAACACCGGTTCCCAATGTTACCATGACACCGCTCTTATGTCCGGCTGCGGCGCCTTTCCACATCTCCCCCAGAGCTGCCACATTGGCATCATTGCCACCCTTACTCACAAGACCGGTCAGTTCGGTCAGTTCTCTGGTGACCTCTTTATAGCCCCAGCCAAGGTTTGCGGTATGCGGCACAATGCCCTCTGCATTGATCGGCCCCGGAACTCCGATACCGATACCAGTCACCGAATCCTTCTCAATTCCACGCTCTTCCAGCTTCTTCTGTACTGCTTCTGCAATATCCGGAAGAATGGCTTTTCCTTCATTCTCGGTTCTGCTGGGAATCTCCCATTTTTCCAGCAGCTCACCGTCCACACGGAACAGTCCCATCTTCACAGTGGTTCCGCCTACATCAATTCCAAAACAGTATTCTTTCATCCCTTTATCCCCCATGGTCTTATTTTTTATTGCGGCTAATACTCTCCTGCACTCTGCGATACAGCTCCTGAGCTGCATTATAGCCCATCTTCTTCTGTCTGTGATTAACAGCCGCAGACTCTACGATAATCGCCAGGTTCCGGCCCGGACGGATCGGAATTGAATGACAGGTCACTTTATTACCAAGGAACTCGGTGTATTCCTCATTGAGTCCCAGACGGTCGTACTCTTTGTCCTTGTCCCACTCTTCCAGTTTGATGACCAGATCAATGCTCTGGGTCTCACGGACGCTTTCAACACCATACAGAGTCTTCACATCAATAATACCGATACCGCGAAGCTCGATGAAATGTCTGGTGATCTCCGGTGAGGTTCCTACCAGCGTATCATCGCTGACTTTGTGGATCTCAACCACATCGTCGGTGATCAGACGGTGACCACGCTTGATCAGCTCCAGAGCCGCCTCACTCTTACCGATGCCACTCTCGCCCATAATCAGGATACCTTCACCATAAACATCCATCAGAACACCATGGATAGAAATACATGGTGCCAGTTCCACGCCAAGCCAGCGGATAACTTCTGCCATCAGGTCAGATGTGATGCGATGGCTGGAAAGCAGCGGCTTGTGATATTTCTTTGCCAGTTCGATCATATCCTCATCCGGTTCTGTCCGGGTGGAATAGATCACACACGGAATATCGCTGGATAAAAACTGCTCATAATTGGCCAGCTTTACATCTCTGTCCAGACTTTTCAGATAGGTATATTCTACATATCCAATGATCTGTACACGCTCACTTGCAAAATGCTCAAAATATCCGGCAAGCTGCAGAGCCGGACGGTTGATCTCCGGGCTGCTGATCTCGATCTCATCGGTGGATACTTCCGGCACCAGATTTACAAGCTGCAGCTTCTCGATCATCTTATTTAACTTTACGGATGACATATTCTGTACTCCTTTTCTTCACGCGGCTGAACCGTTTCCAGCCTTCATATAATAAAAGTTTAACACGTTTAATTCTGCTTCGCAACATGGAAAAACTCGTAGACCTGACGGGCTGACAGACTGTTCATCCCCTCTACCTGCGCCAGTTCTTCCTCGCTGGCTGCCTTCAGATCATCCAGAGTCTGGAATGCCTTCATCAATGCCCTCCTTCTTGCCGGACCAATACCTTTGATATCGTCAAGCACCGAATGCACCTGCTCCTTGCTTCTAAGAGAACGGTGATATTCGATAGCAAACCGGTGGGCCTCATCCTGAATACGTGTCACCAGACGGAAGCCTTCACTGTCCCGGTCAATAGGGATCTCCACATTATTAAAATAGATGCCTCTGGTCCTGTGATGATCATCCTTTACCATACCACATACAGGAACGTGCACGCCAACCGCATCCATAACCTTCAGCGCGATGTTCACCTGCCCACGGCCTCCATCCATCATGATCAGATCCGGATAAGTCTCATAATGAGAGAGTCTTCTGGTCAGCATCTCTTCCATACTGGCATAATCATCAGCCCCCTGTACCCCACGGATCCGAAACTTTCTGTAATCAGACCGCTTCGGTTTTCCTTTTTCAAATACGACCATAGAGCCGACTGTCTGGAAACCGCTGATATTGGATATGTCGTATGCTTCCACTCTGGATATCTCCGGCAGATTCAAAAGTCCTGCGATCTCCTTCATGGCACCGATGGTTCTCCCTTCTTCGCGGCGGATCCGCTCTTTATCCTGATCCAGCACCATCTTCGCATTTTTCTGGGCAAGTTCCACCAACTTCTCCTTCTCACCCTTCTTAGGCACATAAATATGCACCTTCTGACCTTTCCGCTCGCTCAGCCAGCTCTCAATAACTTCCGCTTCCCCGATCTCATACTGCATCATGATCTCTCTGGGAATATACGGAGTTCCTGCATAAAACTGCTTCACAAATGCTGCCAGGATCTCTTCTTTCTTATCATCTGCCGCAATGTGCAGACAAAAATGATCTCGTCCGATGAGACGTCCATCCCGGATAAAGAACACCTGCACTACCGCATCTTCCCGGTCTTTCGCCATAGCGATCACATCTTTATCTTCCATATCACTGTTCGTGATCTTCTGCTTCTGCGCAATCTTCTTCACACTTCCCAGCAGTTCCCGATATTCAATGGCTTTCTCAAACTCCATCTCTTCTGCCGCCTGCTGCATCTTCTCTTCCAGTTCTTTCAAAATGGGGCATAATTTCCATTGAGAAAATGTAATGCTTTTTCACGGATTCTCCGTATTCTTCTTTGGAAATGTAGCCCTGACGGGGGCTGGACACTGATGAATGTGATAGTTCAGACAGGGCCGTTCCTTTCCCTGCATCTTCGGAAGCTGCCGGTTACAGGTGCGGATTCCATACAGCTTGTGGATCAGATCAATGGTATCCTTTACCGCAGCTGCGCTGGTATACGGTCCATAGTATTTTGCTTTGTCTTTGTACATCTGTCTGGCAAACAGCACTCTTGGGAAATCCTCCTGAACCGTTACCTTGATGAAAGGATATGCCTTATCATCCATGAGCATGGTATTGTATTTGGGCCGATGCTCCTTGATCAGATTGCACTCAGAACCAGAGCCTCCAGCTCTGAATCCGTGATAATATACTCAAAGCGCGCAATATGGGTGACCATCTGCTCGATCTTCACCCCTTTATTGCGGCTGGACTGAAAATACTGCCGTACACGGTTCTTAAGCGAAATGGCCTTTGCCCACATAGATGATCGCATCCCGCTCATCATGCATCAGATATACGCCCGGCTTGGACGGCAGTTTTTTCAGTTCTTCCTCAATATTAAATGCCATAATTATTTACTCTGCGAAAATCAATTCTTCCTGGTGATATTCATTTGCTTCATCTCTCACCTTATGGAAGATCTCCATAAATTCTTTACCGGTAATGGTCTCCTTTTCGATCAGGAATGCAGAGATCTGATCCAGACACTCACGGTTCTCTGTGAGCAGACGTTTTGCTTCCTCATAGCTTCCTTCAGAATCCGCATAACTTCTTCATCCACATGGGATGCCGTCTCATCACTGCAATTCAGGACACTTCCATTGTCCAGATACATGCTCTCTCTGGTTCCAGTCCCATAAGACCGAACTTCTCGGACATACCATACTGGGTCACCATGGCTCGCCAGATTAGTCGCCTGCTGGATATCATTGGATGCGCCGGTAGTAACAGAATCAAATACTACCTCTGCTGCACGGCCTCCCATGCATACGACCAGACGGGCAAGAATCTCTTTCTTGGACAGAAGGAACTTCTCTTCCTCCGGTGTCTGCAGTACAGCCAAGGCTCCGCTGGTACGCGGAATGATCGTGATCTTCTGTACCGGCTCAGCATCCTTCTGAAGTGCACTGGTCAGTGCATGACCAACCTCATGATAGGATACCACTTTCCGTTCTTCTTCCTTAAGATCTTATTCTTCTTCTCTTTACCCATCATGACCACTTCCATGGCGTCAAACAGGTCTTTCTGGCAGATGGCTTTTCTGCCATTCTTGACAGCCATGATAGCTGCCTCGTTGATCATATTTGCAAGATCTGCACCTACTGCCCCACTGGTCGCCAGTGCAACAGCTGCCAGATCTACCGTCTCATCCAGCTTCATTTTCCATGAACCTTCAGAATGTCCTCGACCTTTTGAGATCCGGGCGCTCCGATGATCCGGCGGTCAAAACGACCGGACGCAGAAGGGCCTGATCCAGCACCTCCGGACGGTTGGTTGCCGCCAGAATGATGCAGGCCTGATTGCTCTCAAATCCATCCATCTCAGCCAGCAGCTGGTTCAGGGTCTGTTCCCGCTCATCGTTGCCTCCCATACGGGAATCACGGCTCTTGCCGATGGCATCGATCTCATCAATAAATACGATACAAGGTGCATTTTTCTTAGCTTCTTCAAACAGGTCACGGACGGGATGCGCCCACACCTACGAACATTTCCACAAAATCAGACCCTGCCAGAGGAAGAACGGCACATGTTTCTCCTGCCACAGCCTTGCCAGCAATGTCTTACCAGTTCGGGAGGGCCTACAAGCAGTGCACCTTTCGGAAGCTTTGCACCGATCTCGGTATATTTTTCCGGATTATGAAGGAAGTCAACCACTTCCACAAGAGATTCCTTTGCCTCTTCCTCACCAGCATCCTTAAATGTGACACCTGTCTCTTTCTCAATATAAACCTTGGCTTTGCTCTTACCGACGCCCATGACGCCTCCGCCTCCGCCCATACGGCGCATAAATCCGCTGAACAGAACCCACAGAAGAATCATCGGTACCACAATGGACAGAATATTCAGCGCAATGCTGATCATAGCATCATTCTGGATATATGGCTGGATCTCCACATTCTTCTCTCTCATCAAAGGAAGAAGCTCTGTATCATTCGCCATCTTACCTGTATAATAAGTAAGCGTTACTCCATCTTTATCTTTTTCCTTCGGTGTGATCTTCCATGTAGAACCCGTATCCTCCACAGAAGCTACCTCATCTGCCTCCAGCATATCCAGGAATTTATCATATGTAATCTCCTGGGATGTTGCCTGTGTGTACTGATTGTTAAACAGTGCCCACACCAGGATCGCAGCTATTACAAAGACAGCAAACATCAACATATTCTGTGTGTTTTTCGGTGCTTTACCGCCATTGTTATTTCCATTCCCTTTATTGTTTGGGGGTGTATTGTTATTCATCTTTCTCCTCCTTGTGCGTAACACTTCTTATTATAGTGAACCTTCCTTTATAAATCAATACACCTGTTCGCAAAAAATCCGTACTTTTTATAAAATAAGTATAAAAAAACAAAAATTTTTAAATGGTATTTTTATTTTAGAAGCGATATAATATAAAATGTTTTTTTAATTACATTCAGGAGGATTTAACCAATGCCAGTAAAATACGTATTTGTAACAGGTGGCGTTGTATCCGGTCTTGGAAAAGGCATCACTGCCGCTTCCCTCGGACGACTGTTAAAAGCGCGCGGTTACAAAGTAACCATGCAGAAATTTGACCCTTATATCAATATTGACCCAGGTACCATGAACCCCGTACAGCATGGTGAGGTATTCGTGACCGATGACGGCACCGAAACCGATCTGGATCTTGGACATTACGAGCGTTTTATCGATGAAAATCTTGATAAGAATTCCAATGTGACCACCGGAAAAGTATACTGGTCCGTTCTTCAGAAGGAGCGTCGCGGCGATTACGGCGGCGGAACCGTTCAGGTCATTCCTCATATTACCAACGAAATCAAAAGCCGATTTTATCGGAATTACACATCCGAAGATATGCATATCGCCATCATAGAGACCGGCGGTACTGTCGGTGATATTGAAGGTCAGCCGTTCCTGGAGGCAATCCGTCAGTTCCAGCATGAAGTCGGTCATGAAAATGCGATCCTGATCCATGTCACACTGATCCCTTATCTGAAAGCATCCGGCGAAATGAAGACCAAACCAACCCAGGCTTCTGTCAAAGAGCTGCAGGGTATGGGAATCCAGCCGGATATTATTGTATGCCGTACCGAGCTTCCGCTGGAAAAAGGTATTAAGGACAAGATTGCTCTGTTCTGTAATGTTCCGAAAGAGCATGTTCTTCAGAACCTGGATGTGGAATATCTGTATGAAGCACCGCTTGCCATGGAACAGGAGCATCTGGCGCAGGCTGCCTGCGAATGTCTGAACCTGCCGTGTCCGGAACCGGATCTGTCCGACTGGACCAATATGGTAGATAAGCTTCGTCATCCGACCACAGAGGTCAACATTGCACTGGTCGGAAAATATATTCAGCTTCATGACGCTTACATCTCCGTGGTAGAAGCACTGAAGCACGGCGGTATCGACAATCGTGCTGTTGTAAATATCAAATGGATCGATTCCGAGACCGTTACTGAAGAAAATGCAGATGAGCTGTTTGGTGACGTGACCGGTATTCTGGTTCCCGGCGGATTCGGAAGCCGTGGTATCGACGGCAAGATCACCGCTATTAAATATGCCCGTGAACATAAGATCCCGTTCCTTGGCCTGTGCCTTGGCATGCAGCTGTCCATCGTGGAATATGCAAGAAATGTAGCCGGACTGGACGATGCCCACAGCATCGAGCTGGATCCGAACACCCAGTACCCGGTGATCGCACTGATGCCGGATCAGAACGGTGTGGAGGATATCGGCGGAACCTTACGGCTTGGCTCCTTCCCATGTGTGCTGGATAAGACTTCCAAAGCTTACGAACTGTATGGCGAGGAACTGATCCATGAACGTCACCGCCATCGTTACGAGGTCAATAATGATTTCCGTACAGTCCTGACCAGCCATGGCATGGTTCTCTCCGGTTTGTCTCCAGATGGACGTATCGTGGAGATGGTCGAACTGAAGGATCATCCGTTCTTCATCGCAACCCAGGCTCATCCGGAGCTGAAATCCAGACCGAACCGCCCACATCCGCTGTTCAAAGGATTTGTGGAAGCTGCTGTGAAAGCAAAAAAATAAATCATAACAAAAAAGCTGCCGTCCGCCGGTTCTCCCGGCTGACGACAGCTTTTCTTATGCACTTATGCGAACAGTTTCTCAATGTCACTTCTGGAACCTTTCAAGGATCCCTGTACCATCTCCGGCTTTCCGCCGCCTTTTCCGCTGAATGCCTCGTTAAGTTTTTTTGCAAACTCTCTGACATCGGTGGAACTGCTTCCGATAATATAGCGGTAACCAGTCTCATCTGTTCCTACGAATGCAGCGCAGATTCCCTGACAGCGCTCGCAGGCATCATTTACAAAATTCCGCACAGCAATGTTGTCCAGTTCTTCTTCAAACAGGCAGACAAATTTATCATCCGCCTTGATCTCTTCCAGCTTGCCTGCCAGGTAAGAAGCCTGCATCTGATTAAGCTTCATGCGGATCTGATCCATCTGCTCTTTCATATGAAGAACCGCATCCCCGACCTTCTCCGGCGGTGCTGACAGAGCTACCGATACAGCGGTCACACCCTCCTGCTTCTTCCGGTAATCTTCCAGTGCCCGGTCACCGCACTGAATAGTCATACGACAGCCGCCTCTGTGGCGGTCACAGCTGATCACTTTGATTATACCCACTTCACCGGTGCGGCTTACATGAGGTGCACAGCAGGCACACATGTCCACATCCCCGATACGGACGATCCGCACCTGTCCTTCGATCTCGATCTTGCTCCGATAATCCATGGAAGCCAGTTCTTCCTTAGTTGGATACAGAATCTCCACCGGAATATTATCCCAGACTGCCTGATTGGTCAGTGTCTCCACTTCCCGCACCTGCTCCGATGTCAGTTCTCCGTTAAAATCCATGGTGGTCTCGGCTGCTCCCAGATGAAATCCTACATTGTCATATCCATACAAGCGATGAATGATGCCGGACAGCATATGCTCTCCTGTGTGCTGCTGCATTCTGGAAAAACGTTCCTTATAGTCCAGTTCACCTTTTACTTCTGTTCCCACGGCAATCGGGGCTTCTGTCTCATGATAGATCACTCCATTTTTCTCATGGGTATCTGTCACTTTGATTCCATCAATCCAACCCTGATCCCCGAACTGTCCGCCTCCTTCCGGGAAAAATAAGGTGCGGTCCAGAACTACCCGATATCCTTCCTTTTTCCCCTTGGCAGTAACCTTCTCCTCACAGGACAGTACCGTGGCAGTAAATTCTCTGCCATGGCTGTCGTGATAATATAATTTTTCTGTGGCATCACTACCGGATGCCAGATGTTTTTCTTCCATAATATCTGTCTCCTCTGTCATATGCCTTGAATTAAGCATGTGTCTCTTTCAACAATTTATCCAGTGTCGGCTCCAGTCCGAATTCTTTTTCAATGGCATCGATCTCTGCCCGTGCCTGCTTTTTCGCAAAACCCGGAATCACTGCACGCACCGCACGGATCAACAGATTCTTCGGTGTGTGGGACAGATCCACAAACTCCAGCAGCTGTGTCCGGTAGCCGCTCTCTGTCAGCAGATTTGCACGGATCGCATCGGTCATCAATGCCGCTGTCCGTTCTTTTACGATTCCGTATCTGGTCAGGATCGACAGATTCTCACTCTTCATCTGCCCATTCAGCTCATGCTGACAACAGGGCACAGAAAAGATCAGCTTTGCTTTCCAGCGGATCGCATGATACAGGGCATAATCCGTAGCCGTATCACAGGCGTGAAGAGATACCACCATATCAATGGGCTCATCGCTCTCATAACCACCAATATCACCGACCTCAAAGGTCAGCCGGTCATATCCATACTTCTTCGCTGCTTTGTTGCAGTTGGCGATCACATCTGCCTTCAGATCCAGTCCGGTGATCTTCACATCCCGCTTCTTCAGTTCCACCAGATAATAGTAGAGGATGAAAGTAAGATAAGATTTTCCGCATCCAAAATCCACGATCCGTATGGTCTGATCTGTGGGAAGAGCATCGATCTCATCATCGATCAGTTCCACAAAACGGTTGATCTGACGGTATTTGTCATACATGGTGCGGACGATCTTGCCTTCTGCCGTAAAGATTCCCATATCCACCAGCGGCGGAATGATGGTTCCTTCCTCCAGCAGATAATGTTTCTTCCGGTTGTTTTCTGTCTGTGCCTTAGGTGCCTGGGTGGCTGCCACCCGCTTTTTACTGCCGGTAACTTTTCCTTCTTAGAAATGCGGATTGTATGCTCCCACTCTCCATCCCAACCGCTGCACTGACGAAATGCCTGTTCCAGCGCCTGTTCCACAAATGGTCTCACCTGATCGGCTTTCAGATTTTCGTGAAATACCTGCTTCTCCGTATATTGCTCCGCCTGCCAGCCATTGGTCTTTCGGTTCAGCACAACTTTCCGGTAGGCAGCTCCCTCCGACTCTTTTTATAGCATTACTTAAAATAATTTTATATAAGCCATCACTCCAGAGGTTCTGAAGCGCACTCTTAAGCTCTGTCATCTGTACTTCCATCCATTCACTCCTTATGTCCATCTCCTGACGGACGCTTTTGTGTCAGTATAGCACAGTTTTTTGCATCATCCAAGAACTACATCCAATGCAAGCATTAAAGTAAATCCAAATGCGAACAACAGAGTACCAATATCCGAATGAGGTTCCTCTGACATTTCCGGAATCAGTTCCTCCACCACCACATACATCATGGCTCCCGCTGCAAAGCTTAACAGATACGGAAGTGCCGGTATGATCAGTCCTGCTGCAAGTATGGTGAGAAATGCCCCTATGGGTTCCACCGCACCAGACAGGACCCCGTAGACAAATGCCTTCCCCTTCTTCATGCCTTCTGCTTTTAATGGAAGGGAAATGATCGCTCCCTCTGGAAAGTTCTGAATGGCAATTCCCACTGATAGCGCCAGAGCTCCAAGAGCTGTGATGCTGGTCTCCCCGGACATCCATCCGGCATAGACCACGCCCACTGCCATTCCTTCCGGAATATTGTGAAGGGTCACAGCCAGCACCAGCATGGTCGTACGCTGTAATTTTGTCCTTGCGCGTTCCAGCCCTTCTGCTTCTTCGCTGTTCATATGCAGATGCGGGATCACATGATCAAGCAGCAGCAAAAATAAAATGCCAAACCAGAATCCCGCTACTGCCGGAATCACCTTTGCAATACCTTCTGATGTCACCTGTTCCATGGCCGGTATCAACAAACTCCAGATTGATGCCGCCACCATAACTCCTGATGCAAATCCAATCAATGCCCGTTGTACCAACGGATGAATCTTCCCTCTCATAAAGAATACACATCCCGCTCCTGCCGATGTCCCGAGGAATGGAATGAGAATACCTTTGATCACCTCTACCGTCATATATCTTTCTCCCATCTTATTATTAGTCTATGCTAACCTACTTGTCTTAGTTACTCCGGAGCCTTCACCAGGACCCCGGAGTGATTTTAAATAATATAATCGTGATTCTGTTCCTGGCTCCAGTCCACCAGATCCTGCAGAGTCACATGATCCACCACCCCACGGATGGCATCATCCAGCTTTCTCCAGAGCAGAATAGTGGTACAGCTGTCCATACGATTGCACACCGGTGCGCCTTCTTCCAGACAGTCTACCGGACTTAAACTTCCTTCTGTCAACCGAAGAATCATGCCTACCGTATATTCTTCCGGCTTTTTCGTCAGGAAATAGCCTCCCTGAGGTCCTCTGACACTTCTCACAAAACCAGCTTTGTTCAGAACTGACATGATCTGCTCCATATATTTCTCAGATATCTCCTGGCGCTCTGCGATCTCTTTGACTCTCACCGGTTTGTCCGAATCCGACAAGACCATATCAAGCATCATGCGAAGGGCATATCTGCCTCTTGTTGATATTTTCATTCTCTGTCTCCTTATTGTTTTTCCAGAATTTTCCGCACCTGCGGCAGCATCTGGGTGCTTCGTTTCAAAATGCCCCGCATATGGGCGATGGCAATTCCATAATTGGTGATTGGCACTCCCTGATCTTGCGCACATTTCATACGGAAACGTACTTCCCTCTCATTAAGCATGCATCCACCGCAGTGGATCACCATGGCATAGGGTGACAGATCTTCCGGAAATCCCATACCGGAGCTGGTCTCAATGTTCAGCTCCTTACCTGTATAGCTTCTCAGCAGACGCGGTAGTTTGACTGTTCCGATGTCATCGCACTGCCGATGATGCGTACAGCCTTCCGAGATCAGCACTGTATCGCCCTCCTTCAGCTGATCAATGGCTGTCACACCCTGAACAGCCTCCTCCAGAAGCCCTTTATAACGGGCCATCAGAATGGAAAATGATGTAAAGGGATCTCTTCCGGCACCACTTCAGACACCTGGGCAAATACAACTGCTGTGATCACCATAGCCGGTGGCTCCTGAAACCTGCAAAGTCTGTGCCAGTTCATGGTCCCGCACACAGACTGCCGCTCCTCCTCCATCCAGAATATCCCGGATCACCTGCTGCTGAGGAAGGATCAGACGCCCTTTAGGAGCTGCCTTGTCGATGGGGATCACCAGTATGATCCGATCCAGCGGTTTGATCAGATCCCGTACCAGAGCCTTTTTTCCGCTGTCTTCCTGACCCAGATGAGCAATGCACTCCTTCAGTTCCTGAATGCCTGTCTTCTGCAGGGCACTGACGCAGATGCCTGCTGTCGGAATCGATCCGTCAGAATCTGTCCGCAGAAGTTTTTCTTCTGCATTTTCATCCAGCAGATCACATTTGTTCCAGGCGATCAGATATGGAATCTCTTTTTTTCGGAACAGTTCCAGCAGCTCCTTATCGCAGGGTTTCAGTTCTTCGGTACTGTCTGCCACAAGCACTGCCACATCGGTCCGGTTGAGCACCTGTCTGGTCTTCCTGATCCGCAGTTCTCCCAGAGATCCTTCGTCATCAAATCCTGGTGTGTCAATGATCACCACCGGTCCCATAGGCAACAACTCCATAGCCTTTGTCACCGGATCGGTCGTCGTGCCACGCACATCGGACACCACCGCCAGATCCTGACCGGTCACTGCATTGACCAGACTGGATTTTCCTGCATTTCTCCGGCCAAAGAATCCAATGTGGATCCGTTCTCCGGAAGGAGTTTCATTCATCCCCATCCCGTATCCCTCCTTTTCATATATCTATTATAGGGAATTTCTATCCATAATACAATCGGAAAGTTTTCACTTTCCTATTGTGATTTTCCTTTTCATATTGTATCTTATAAAAGACAGCAGGTTCATTATTCAGAGTAATAAGTTCTGTTGTCATGTTGATATGTTGATACCATCAAGAGGAAAGGATTGGATTATGGAAAATACGCATTCGATCATGGATATTTTTGGCACCAATGTCTTCAATGACAAGGCTATGCGCCAGTATCTTCCGAAGAGCATCTACTATGAGCTCCGCAAAACTATTGAAGGAAGAAAAGACCTGGATCCGGCCATCGCTGATGTGGTAGCCGCAGCCATCAAGAAATGGGCAATTGAAAAGGGAGCTACACATTATACACACTGGTTCCAGCCGCTGACTGGCTTCACCGCCGAGAAACATGACGCTTTTATCACCTCGCCAAAGGAAGATGGATCTGTTCTGATGGAATTTTCAGGAAAAGATCTGATAAAGGGAGAACCGGACGCTTCCTCCTTCCCGTCAGGCGGACTTCGTGCAACCTTTGAGGCCAGAGGCTATACTACCTGGGACTGCACTTCCCCTGCATTTATCCGCGAGGATGCTGCTGGAGCGATTCTTTGTATCCCCACCGCATTCTGCTCCTTCACCGGAGAAGCACTGGACCAGAAGACGCCTCTTCTTCGTTCCATGGAAGCTGTTCAGGAACAGTCACTCCGTCTGCTCCGTCTCTTTGGAAACACCACCTCTCAGAAAGTGGTTCCTTCCATCGGTGCTGAGCAGGAATATTTCCTGATCGACTGCAATAAATATCTCCAGAGAAAGGATCTGATCTATACCGGCCGTACCCTGTTTGGTGCTATGCCTCCAAAGGGTCAGGAGCTGGACGATCACTATTTTGGTACTCTTCGCCAGCGCGTTGGTGGTTATATGCGCCAGGTCAATGAAGAGCTCTGGAAGATGGGTGTACCTGCCAAGACACAGCATAACGAAGTTGCTCCGGCACAGCATGAGCTTGCTCCAATCTATGCTGAGGCAAATGTGGCAGCTGATCACAACCAGATCATGATGCAGACTCTGAAACGTGTGGCTTCCCAGCAGGGTCTGGTCTGCCTGCTTCACGAAAAACCATTTGCCGGTGTCAATGGTTCCGGCAAACATAACAACTGGTCTCTGACCACTGATGATGGCATCAATCTGCTTGATCCGGGCAAACGGCCACATGAGAACAAACAGTTCCTGCTGATCCTTGCCTGCCTGTTAAAAGCAGTGGATATCCACGCAGACCTGCTCCGCGAATCTGCAGCCAATGTAGGGAATGACCATCGTCTTGGTGCTCACGAAGCTCCGCCTGCCATCATCTCTGTCTTCCTTGGTGAGCAGCTGGATGATGTGCTGGATCAGCTCTTAAGCACCGGAAATGCAACCCACAGTCTGCGTGGTCACAAACTCCACACTGGTGTTAAGACCCTTCCGGACTTTACCAAAGATGCGACTGACCGTAACCGTACTTCACCGTTTGCATTTACCAATAATAAATTTGAATTCCGTATGGTAGGTTCCCGCGATTCTATCGCCCATTCTACTGTTGTGATCAACACCATTGCTGCAGAAGCTTTCGCAGATGCCTGCGATATTCTGGAAAAAGCAGATGATTTTGAGACTGCACTTCATGACCTGACCATTCAGTATATCTCTGAGCACCGCAAGATCATCTTCGGCGGAAACGGATATTCTGAGGAGTGGGTAGAAGACAGTGGTCTCCCATATCGATCGGCACTGACGACTGAGAAATCCATCCGCATGTTTGAGCGGTTCCACGTATTTAATGAAGCAGAGGACCACCACAATGAAGGCGATCAACATCGAAGCACTGACCATGATCGACATGACGGTAAAACAAATCCTTCCGGCTGTGATCAACTACACCGGTACCCTGTCCAATATTGTTCAGTCCCTCAACGCAGTTGGCGTATCTCCGTCTGTGCAGTCTGATCTGCTCAGGGATATCACCTCCCTGCTTAACGAGGCCAATGCTGCGGTCCGTGTTCTTCGCAAGATGAGTACAGAAGCATCCGGCATCGAAGACAATAAAGATCGTGCTCATTTTTACCATGATCACGTAATGCCTGCTATGGAGGCCCTTCGTGCTCCGATAGACAAGCTGGAAATGCTGGTTGATAAAGAAGTATGGCCAATGCCTTCCTATGGTGATCTGATATTTGAAGTGTAAAAAACCGGCTGTGAAATTCAGGTTTCACAGCCGGTTTTTTATTTATCTTCTATCCAAACAATTTTTCAAATCGTTCCATAGCTTCCACGGTCTTTTCATAATTACCGAAGGAAGTCAGACGGAAGTAGTTCTTACCATTCTCACCAAATCCAGCACCTGGAGTTCCAACCACCTGGATATTTTTCAGGAGATAATCAAAGCACTCCCAGGATTCCATGCCATTGGGGCACTCAAACCAGATATACGGAGAGTTGATACCGCCGAAGAAACGGATACCAAGCTTGGTCATGGTGTCAGCGATCACTTTAGCATTTCTCTTGTAATAGTTGATATTTTCCTGACACTCTCTGATGCCTTCCTCAGAAAATACAACCTCTGCACCCTTCTGCACGATATAGGAGGTACCGTTGAATTTGGTGCACTGACGACGGTTCCACATGGCATTCAGAGACATTTCCTCGCCATTAGAAGCCTTGAATACCAGCTCCTTCGGAACAACAGTGTAGCCGCAGCGGGTTCCGGTAAATCCGGCTGTCTTGGAGAGCGAGCAGAATTCGATGGCGCATTTCTTAGCACCCTCAATCGCAAAAATACTTCTCGGCAGTTCCGGGTCTGTGATAAATGCTTCATAAGCAGAGTCAAACAGAATCACTGCTTCATTTGCCAGTGCATAATCAACCCATTCTTTCAACTGCTCTTTGTTATAGCAAGCTCCGGTTGGGTTATTCGGAGAGCACAGATAGATCACATCTGCGTGCTGCTCCTTGTTCGGCATGGGAAGGAAGCCGTTCTCTGCATTTCCAGCCATATAAGTAACTTTATTTCCAGCCATGATATTGGTGTCTACATAGACCGGATAAACAGGATCCGGAACCAGTACCACATTGTCGTGTCCGAACAGATCAGTAATATTTCCGGTATCACTCTTGGCTCCGTCAGATACAAAGATATCTCCGGCATCCACATCAACACCGTTTCTCTTATAGTAAGCGGTAATGGCATCTCTGGTCTCCTGATATCCCTGCTCCGGACCGTATCCTTTGAAAGTCTCTGCAGAAGCCATGGCTTCCACTCCCTGATGCAGTGCATCGATGACCACTTTCCAAGCGGAAGTGTCACATCGCCGATTCCCAGACGGATGATCTTCGCACCTCCTCCGGATTCTGCTCTTTGTATGCAGCCGTGCGGTGTGCAATCTCAGAAAAGAGATAGCTTGCCTTCAGATTCAGATAATTTTCATTTAATTTTGGCATGTCTCAGATCCTTCTTTCTATGATAAAATATGTTTGAGCGATCATATATGGACAAGTTGTCCATAACGGACTCATTGTACCAAATAAAAACGGAACGTGTCAATAAAATGCATAGGCAAGCTGAAAATATTATGAAAAAAATAAAATACAGTAAAATATTTTGAAAGGAATAAAATAATGAATACAGAAAAACACATTCGTCTTGCAGCACTGGATCTGGACGGAACCACTCTTCGCAGCGATAAATCACTCTCAGAATATACGATTGAGACATTGAAGAACGCTCATGAGCATGGCATGCACATTGTTGTTGCCAGCGGTCGTTCTTTTGCATCATTACCGGAACAGGTGATCCAGTTTCCATGGGCAGAATATGCCATCACCTCCAATGGTGCGGCAGTCTATGAAGTACATACCGGAAAACGCCTGCGGGAGTGTCGGCTGAAGCCTGAAGTTGTGGAAAAGCTGCTTGCCATTGCAGAAGAGAATCATGTCATGGTGGAAGGCTTTGTGGACGGAGTTCCCTATTCAGCCCGTGCCTATGTGCAAAATCCTGTTTTATTCGGAGCCAGCCTCTATTCTGTATCCTACGTGAAAAGTACCCGCCGCCCGGTGGAAGATATTTTTGCATTTCTGCTGGAACACAAAGAAGAACTGGACAGTCTGGATATTGTTGTGGGAGATGAACGAACCAAAGCAACACTGCGAAGAATCATATCTGAGCAGGTAGAGGGAATCTATCTGACTTCTTCCGTACCAACCTTGCTGGAAATATCTGATGAAAAAGCAGGGAAAGCGACCGCCCTTGCTTTTCTGGCAGACTATCTGCAGGTTCCACAAGAGGCAACCGTTGCCTTTGGAAATGCGGAAAATGACATTGATATGATCTGCTGGTCAGGCATCGGTGTTGCTGTAGAAAATTCTCCGGAAGAAGTGCGCCGCGCAGCCGATGAGATTACCAGAACCAATGACGCAGATGGCGTAGCCAGATGGATTGAGAGGAAACAATTAGCAGATTTCTGCATGTAATTGAAAAAAGGAATCTTGGCAGTGGGAAATTGCCCAGATTCCTTTTTTATCGAAGATGAAACGCACTTCCGTCATTTCTGTTGCCATTGGTAAGAAAACTCGTTTATAAATTCATTAAATTCATTACCAGCTTAATCATTATATCCTTCTCTTCAGGCTTCGATTCAGCAATCATTAATGTAATGGCTACCAATGTACCATCACTAAATCGCTTAGCATTATTTAAGAATAAAACATTATTTTTATCTAAGAATTCCAAGAAAAGAGATGCCGCTATTCTTTAAGAACATTATTTGCCCATTTTCTGAAAGCTATACTTCTTTTGGAATTAACTCGATACCCTACAGACAAAATCATATCCAAATTATAAATTTTAGGTTTTCTTCCCCCTGTACTTTTGTCGGAAAAACCGACAGAAGTTTCATCCAACTCCCCCGAAGCAAGGATATTTGAAATGTGTTCACTTACTGTAGCATGCTTAACATCAAATAACACTTCTACGACTATATCTTAATCTGAACACATCTTACTTAATATTTTTCTAAAAGTCTCTGGTGTTTACAATTTGTTCAAAATTTTTGTAAAATATTACCATAACAAAAAGAAGCTGTACATTGTTCACCCAATATACAGCTTCTCTCCGTTTATTCTCTATAATTTTTATATAAGATTGCAAAATAAATAATATACGCAAGCATTCCCAGTATGCCCAAGACAGAAGCAATAACTTCCAGATGGTTGTCTCCTCTTATTTGCAGTATCGTCGGAAGCATGATCAGCAAGAGCAGACATAGAGGAATCAGTATCTGAGAAATTTTTCGCAATATCCTGTAACGTTTTGAGGACATCCCCTCCGGAACACAGCTTTCAGGATGCATCAATTCTGCCCGAATGACCATTCCTAAGCGCCCACAAATACGATGCGCATGGTATTCTTTTCCATCAATTGTAAATTCCGGGCATAAGCCTTCCTTTGTGATGACCAGATCAAGATGATTCCGCTGCGCATACCGGAACAGCTGCTCTGTCATCTGTCTGGGTGTGGTACAAAAATCATCCGGCGAAAAACTGAAGGTTCGAATACTTTCACTTTCCACAACCTTTTTATAATCATCCAAGATATCAGCAAATTTATTTCCCTGTTTTTCTTCTGCTTCCATTTTCTGCAGATAGAGATCCACATTCAGGTCTGTAAGTTCTGTTTCCTGTATTTCCCCACAAAAGGAAAGTGCTGCCGCCAGCTTTTGCTGCTTCTGCCGGAGCTGCTCCTTTTGTTGTTCCAATGCCTCCTGCAGATCTTTTCTTCCATCTAAAATCTGCTGGATCTCTTCCAATGGCATATCCAGTTTTCGAAACATATAGATCAACTTTAATCTACGGATATCTTCTTTATTATATTTTCGATATTGATTTTCCTTCTCTCTGCTTGGGTGTATAAGACCCATTTTTTCATAATATCGAATGTTCTGTCTGGTAATTCCAGTTAACAGTTCTGCCTCTTTGATCGTCACCATACCGTATGGCCTCCTTTAATTTTGCCTTGATTTTAAAGGATGAAGTAACTATAAGGTCAACTGTTTTTTTGCATTTTTCAATCGTTCATAGAATTCCGTGTAAAAATCAGCCGTCGGATCATATGGTGTCAGATAAAATTTTTGCAGCACATCCATACTGATGTTCTTCATCTGTTCCGGATGTGTTTCTATCCTTGTTTTCAGGTCTCTCAGATAATAATGCCAATCACATATATAGGTCTCATAACGCTTCAGATCCGGTGTATCCAGCCATTTTTTAATCTTCACCTTAGTCTTATTGGGCTTTGGACATTCATGTACCTGCAGAAAATATTTAAAAGATCCATTTTCATAAAATCTTCCCAGTGGGAACAGACGGCAGATGCCCGGCCGAAATGCATGGATGCTGCAGCGTCCTTCCGGGTTCAGAAACGAACAGGCTTCTGTATTTCCAGATGCCATTTTCAGATTTGGCAGGATCACACTGTCAACGATCTGTAATTCGATCTTATCCACCATCAGTCCATTAAAATCCGTATGTAATCCACAGCAAAGACGGTGGATATCCAGAGGATCCAGCACAATGGACTCCCCCATTCCCTGACAACAGGCAGAGCAGCCCTCACATCCACCACAGTCTGCCTTTACCAGATCATTGGATGTGTACAGTCTTCCATCTGACACTTCCTTCATATCTATATTTCTTTCCATTCCTGTACCTCTTTTTATTCCTTCGACTTATGGGATCCGAACTCCGTCTCGCCCATCCGTACTTCCTGCAGATGTTTTGCCAGTTCCTCTGGAACATAATCAAACAGATAATTTTTACTTCCCGGAAATTGTTCTACATAATCCCGGCGGATCTCCTGATTGATCCGTTCAATCTCTTCCTTCAATTCTCTGGCAGACATCATGGCGCAGCCCTGACCTCGGATGATCACCTGCTCCAGTCCATCAGAAGTTGCTACTGTCACCTGATATTTCCGTCCAATCTGATGAGCCGTCCGCTCGATAAAGCTGTCCGCAGTTTCCGCCTCTTTGGTGTAGACCACATGAATATTGTGGTATGGGATGATCTCTTCCTCATGGCCTTCTACCCGATAAGCATCAAATACAAGGATCAAATTGCATTTCCGGAATCCCTGATAATTGCACATAATATCCTGCAGCTTCTCTCTGGCTCCCGCCACACTGACTTTTGCAAGCTCACTTAATTCTTCCCAGGCAAAGATCACATTGTAACCGTCCACCAACAGATATTCCGGAGTCTGTACTTTAGGCTTGTATTCGCTTTTCCGTAATGTTTTATTCGATTCTCCGTAAACTCTATGGTTTTCTATTTCGGTATTCCGAAATCTCTTCGGTTCTCCGAATGTGCGGCGGAAAATCTCTTCCAGTTCCTCTGTATCTGCTGTCATCTGGGCATAATCCGGTTCTCTTCTCGTATTTCCTGCACGTTGACGCAGTCTCTCTGCTGCCTCAATCATCTCTGTGTCCGAGAGTTCACCGTCCTTGCGGCCGCCCTCTCCGGTCAGCACACTTTCCAGATGCATATGTTCCGGTACTTCATACCATGGAATGACGGTTCCTGCTCCATGATAACAGAAGACAGAAGAAGATGGATAGGCCAGATCTGCCTCCGGATCATAATCATTGGCTTTCAGCACATCCTCTTCATTATGGCAGGGAGCATACCCATGGAAGACACAGGTCAGTCTGCCACGCCCTTTGGTATACGAAGTCACATCCTTCTGATAATTTTTAATACATTCTACCGGGACGCTTCCGGCCAGCAGAGACATCTCCCCTTCCTGCTCCGGCAGACCCATGGTGGCTCCCATACGTTCCAGATCTGACATGGCACGTCCTACATTTTCTGCGGGAATCTCCAGCCGGAAATCATACCAGGGCTCCAGCAGACGGCTCTCTGCCTGCATCAGTCCCTGGCGGACTGCCCGATAAGTCGCCTGTCGGAAATCACCGCCCTCCGTATGCTTCTGGTGCGCTTTCCCACTCATCAATGTGATCCGCACATCCGTCAGCTCTGCACCGATCAACACTCCCCTGTGCTGACGCTCTTCCAGGTGGGTCAGGATCAGCCGCTGCCAGTTGCGGTCCAACACATCCTCTGAACAGGCAGATGCAAACTGCATACCACTGCCTTCCTCACCCGGCTCCAGCAGCAGATGCACTTCCGCATAATGACGAAGAGGTTCAAAATGACCGATTCCTTCCACTGTATTGATAATGGTCTCTTTATAGACGATATTTCCCTCATCAAAATCAACGGACACACCAAAACGTTCCCGTATCAGTGTCTTCAGTATCTCAATCTGCACTTCTCCCATGAGCTGCACTTCAATCTCCCGCAATGCTTCATTCCAGTGAATATGAAGCTCTGGCTCCTCGTCCTCCAGGATCCGCAGGTTTCCTAGCAGCTGTACCGGATCACAGTCTCCTGGCAATGTCAGTTTATAATTCAGTACCGGTTCCAGTACCGGCACATTGATCTGATGCTCCCTGCCAAGCCCCTCTCCGGCCTTCGTCTTTGTAAGTCCGGTAACCGCACAGACCACACCGGTCTCCGCTTCGTTGACCATCTCATATTTTGTTCCGGAATAGACGCGGATCTGATTCACCTTTTCCTGCCAGCCTTCTCCATCCGCAGTTCCATCCAGCAGATCTTTTACCTTGAGCACGCCGCCTGTCACTCTGAGCCATGTCAGACGATTACCCTGCTCATCCCGGCTGATCTTAAATACACGTGCGCCGAATTCCTGCTCAGACTTTTCTGCATAAGCATATTGTTCCAGACCTTTCAACAGTTTATCCACCCGGTCAAGCTTCAGTGCTGATCCAAAATAACACGGAAATACATGTCGATCATGGATCAGCTCACGCACAGTCTGCTCAGGAACAGACCCATGCTCAAGATAGTATTCCAGTGCCTGTTCCTCACAGACTGCCACATTTTCCAGAAATTCTCCTGAGTCTTGAGCACAGTCAAAGTCCACATCGATCATCCAGTTCTTTCTTCAAATGCTCCATCAGCCTCTTTGTCCGTTCCATTCTGGTCCATTTTATTAACAAACAAAAACACCGGGATGCCATAGCGTTTGAGCAGCCTCAGAGAGTTCTTGTATGTCCCTGTACTCCGTCCGCACCGCTGATCACCAGCACTGCATAGTCCAGCACCTGAAGAGTACGCTCCATCTCTGCCGAAAAATCCGCATGTCCCGGCGTATCCAGCAGAGTTACTTTCTTATCACCAAGGGCGAATTCCGCCTGTTTGGAAAATATTGTAATTCCTCTGGCCCGTTCCAGCTCATGGGTGTCGAGAAATGCATCCTTATTGTCCACTCTTCCTAGCTTTCGGATCGTACCACTCTCATACAACATGGCCTCCGACAGTGTTGTCTTTCCCGCATCCACATGCGCCAGTACTGCCATACATAGATGTTTCAATGCAAAATGCCCCCTTCTTATATGTCCATTTATTTTAACACATAGAAAGAGGCTTTGTCTATTTTACGCAGAAAGTCCGGAAAGCTTCTCAGCCTCCCGGACTCTTCTGTCATTTATTCGCAAACACTCTACAATATAGGTTAACTTCGCATTAAGCACATACAGTTGAAAAACTGTTGTAATACTCCTTAAAAAATTCATTCAGTATACTTAAAATTTTCTTCATAACAGACACCTTTACCTTTCTGTGAGCTGTGTTGTCTTCCACAGTATGTTCAGTTACGATTGGATTTTCAGATCTGATTTCCTTTTGTTAAGTATAATGTACCACAACCTTATTAAAATGTGAAATACATATAGTGGAAGAGTCGCGATACTTTTTAAGTATTAGTCGTTCCATGCGCCGCCACTTCTTTCAAAAAATTATTATATACGTTCTTGTACCCGATTGTAAAGAATGCTATATTGACAATGACAACAATAAAACTTGAAAAAAGGAGTATTTTCATGGAATTTCAGACCGTAATTGAAAAAAGAAGAAGTATCAGAAATTTTGATCCAGGAAAGGAAGTCAGCCGCGAGCAGATCGAGACACTGATCCGTGCCGCCTCCCTGGCTCCATCCTGGAAGAATCAGCAGACATCCCGCTATTACTGTATCCTGTCCCCCTCTCGGATCGAGGAGTTCCGTCAGAAATGCCTCTCGGAATCTAATCAGAAAAATTGCGCCGGTGCACCGGCACTAATCATCACCACCTTCAAAAAAGGAATCGTGGGATTTGACAAAGCTACCGGTTCCCCGGTCAATGAAGCAGGCGACGGCTGGGGCTACTACGATCTGGGACTTCAGAATGAAAATCTTGTCCTCAAAGCCGCTGAACTTGATCTTGGCACTCTCATTATGGGCATCCGCGACGAGCCAGCAATCCGGGAATATCTTAAAATTCCGGAGACCGAAATCATTGTCGCTGTAATCGCCGTCGGTTATCCGGCCGCCGAACCTTCCATGCCCAAGCGAAAAGCAGTGGAAGAGATTGCAACATTTTTATAGATTCTGACATGCAAAAGGCTCCCGGAACCTGACGGTTCCGGGAGCCTGTATTTTATTTGTGTTAACGAAGTTTTCCAAAAGTTCTCTGTACTTTTTTGCCTTTATTTGCATTTCTGATGGTTGGAATTGCTCCCAACAGAAGGAACGCATATACCAGAACCAGGTTTGCTGCATAAGAACCAAAATCAATGATATCTTCAGACAGAAGTAATGGGAAGTAACGATAACCTGTGGCGATATCCACTTCCAGCTCTCTTGCTATCATAATAGCCCAATCCAGGCGGTCTCCTACATAGGTCATGACAAGCATCAGGATCACGCTGATTACGATTCCTCGTTTGCTGAGCTTTCCGCTTCCAATCTCATAACCTTTCAAAGTGCAGACAGCCATGACCACACCGGAAAGAGCAGCCACATAACCAAGCTGGCTTAAGATCACGATACATGCCACACCGAGCAGGGATCCTACCAGTGCACCGACGATACCACCGATCATATTTTCTTTCTTTTCATTTTCCTGATTCTGTGCCAGCGTAATGTTCTGCGCCAGAGAGGCTGCGCACTCCTCACAGAGTCCGATGTGATTACCGGATACCAAGTAGCCTTCGGTCTCTGTCTCGCGTCCACAGTACTGGCAGCACGGCACGTAGCCTTTTCCGCGAAGAAATGCAGTCAGTTCCTGAATGGCTTCCTGCGCATTGGCACGGAGCTTTTTCTGATTGAGATAGCTTTTCAGTACCATAGTTACCGTATGTCCTTCATTTACCAGTCCGGACACAGTCTTATGTGCTTTCACGAACTCTTTGATTTCATCCTTTGTCAGGGTTTTTCCCTGATTATCAGCCCCCAGGCAAATGTTCAGCATATAATAAACTTTACCATTTACCTCATTTGGTCCCACAATCAGTTCAAAGCCATCTTTCTGTCCATGCAGCACTTCCTGTTCTTCATCAAACCGGAGTCCCAGATACTGCCCAAGCTGTTCATAGTTGCTTTTTACTTTTTTGTTCATGTTACACTTTTCCCCTTTTGTATATTTTCATAGAGAAGTATAACATAACCCTCTCACAAAAGAAAGGGGCTGTAAAAAAACTCCCCTGACAGAAAAATCGCCCAGACCGTGAGGTCTGAGCGATTTTTTGGTATAATTAATTATGCTACTAAATAATAATACCAATGGTAATTATACTATGCGTCAGCTGAAATTACCATTAGAAATCGAAAAATTGATCGATATTTCCGATCCGGTATACACTTTTTGTGAGGTTATGGATCACATTGACCTATCCAGATATTTTGTAGAGAAAGGCTATAAAACAGGTCGCCCAAGATGTGATGCTCAAAAACTCCTTAAAGTAATACTTTTTGCCTTTATGGAAAATGGCATCTGCTCCTTACGAGAAATAGAAAAGCTCTGCCGTAATGACATTCGTTACATGTATCTTCTTGATGGCATGAAAACTCCTTCTTTTGCTACATTTGGAAACTTAATCCGAAACGAACTAACCGATTCTATCGAGCAGATATTTGAAGACATTAATTCATATATTTTTGCCAAAGATCACGTGGATCTGCAGCATACATACATTGACGGGACAAAAATTGAGGCAAATGCCAATCGATATACCTGGGTATGAGAAAAAATCGTGTGTGAAAAACCGGCAGAAAGTCTTTGACAAGATTTCACTCTTGATTGATGCTATGAATCTGGAAGTACTTGGATATCTCGGAATAAAATTTGAAAAGCGTGAAGCGTACGCGGTTGACTATGTCTCTGAATTACTTACGATGTACAAAGAAACAACTGGACTGGATGAAACTTCTTTCGTTTCCGGACGTGGTCATAGAAAAAGCATTCAACAAAAACAATACGAAGAATTGCATGAATATCTGGAACGTTTGAAATCCTATGCATATCACATCGAGACCTGTGGAGAAGAAAGAAACAGTTATTCCAAAACAGATCATGATGCAACTTTCATGCGTTTAAAGCGTGATTACATGGGAAACGATCAGCTACTTCCGGCATACTACCTACAGGCAGCCATCTGTGATGAATACATAGCTGTAATCGACGTAAAACCATATGCATCCGATATGGAATGCTTTGTGCCTTTGATGGAAAAATTCAATCGCACATATGGTCATTATCCGAAATATCAGGTTGCTGATGCCGGATACGGTTCTTACAATAATTATCTTTATTGCGAAGAACACGGCATGGAAAAACACATGAAATTTCCCATGTACAAAAAAGAAACGACGGACAAAAAGTATCATGAGAATCCGTATCGTGCTGTAAACTTTGCAAAAGATGCAGATGGAAATCTCTTATGCCCAAACGGTCGAAAATTTCTCTTCAAGAGAACACAGCATGTGAAATATAATAAATATGGAAGAACGGAAGAATTATACGAATGTGAATCTTGTGAAGGGTGTCAGCATAAACAAGAATGTTGTCCGAGAGCACACAAAAACCGAACGATCCGAATGAATCAGGAATTAACTTCTATCCATCAGGAAGTGCTGCAAAATCTTGAATCCATACATGGTGCTCTCTTGAGAATGAACCGAAGTATTCAATCGGAGGGAACTTTTGGTGTATTAAAGTGGGATAAAGCGTATAAAAGATTATTGCGAAGAGGCGAGAAAAATGTAATTCTCGAGCTTACACTGATTTCATGTGGATTCAATCTTTATAAATATCATAATAAAAAGCAACGACAGACGAAAGTTGCATAAAACTTAAGCGGGCATGATTAGCCGAGCTTTATTAAATGCACCATTTTTTATACCCAAAGATGCAGACTTGCTTAGAAATAGAAAAATTCATACAAAGAAACAACAAAACCGACATTTGCCGGAATTGGCGTTTCTTAATTAGGGACTTATTTTACAGCCCCTTTTTATTATCTTTTATGTAGTACTTATGCAGTTGCTTTTTTCGGGTTCTTCAAAGTCTGAACACCCTCAATAACAAGCACGATAGCAAGAACGATCAGCAGAACTCCAAGGATCGTCTGTGCCCACGGACCCCAGTCTGCACCGCCAGCCATGATCATACCAACCTGATTCTTAACGGTCAGTGCCAAAGAGCAGATAGTTACAACGATCATGAATGCCATAGGGATCAGGAACATCTTGTTGTTCTTTCCGAGGTTACCAAGCCAGGTAGCTACAGCCAGAAGACCGATACCTGCCAGCAGCTGGTTTGCTGCTCCGAACAGACCCCAGATCTTGCCGTATCCGTTCATACCAAGGAGAATACCAAGTACAACTGTCAGGATGGTTGCAAAGTACGGATTAACCATAACTTTCTTCCAGCCCTCTTTGACATCAGCAGCAGTTTCGCCCGGCTCAAGCCAGAACTCCTGGAACATGAAACGCGCAAGACGGGTTGCAGTGTCCAGTGATGTCAGACAGAATGCAGAGTAGGTCAGTACCAGCAGAGAGTTCAGGATGGTGTAGCTTCCCGGAATGATATCGTCGATCATATGAGCAATACCACCACCGAAGATAGCGGTTGCTCCAACCAGAGCGCTGTCCGGGTTAGCTGCGTTCCATTTGTAAGCATATCCAATTGCACACAGAGTCAGCACTGCAAGTACACACTCCAGAAGCATTCCGCCGTAAGCGATCGGTCTTGCATCCGTTTCTTTGTCAAGCTGTTTGGACGTGGTACCAGAGGAAACCAGTGAATGGAATCCGGAGATCGCACCACAGGCAACTGTTGTAAACAGTACCGGGAACAGATACTGCATTCCGTTTCCGTTGTCAACCGCAAATCCGGCGAATGCCGGGAAGCTGCTGTCAAAGGTCGGATGAGCTACGATAACACCAAAAGCGGCTACTGCCAGCATCGCGTACAGCAGGAAGGAGCTTAAATAGTCACGCGGCTGAAGAAGGATCCATACCGGTGTCACAGATGCAACTGCAATATAGATACCTACGATCCACATCCAAGTCTTGGTGGACAGATAAATCGGATGGAAATTCATACCAACTGCCATAATAAGAATGATGGCAAGTACTCCAACAACAGAAGCAATGCCCATTGGCATATTACGACGATATACGCAGAAACCAAATACGATAGCGATCAGAATAAACAGCAAGGAAATCATTGCCACCGTAGCTGGAGTTGCGGATTTAGCCATATCAAGTGCGCCGCTCTCATCATATACTGCTCCAAATGTAGAAGCTACGATAGAAGCAAATGCTGCTACTACCAGGATCAGAGTCAGATAAGAGAAGATGATAAACAGCTGTTTTGCGCGTTTGCTCATGTTTGCGGAGATGATCTCTCCGATGGACTGTCCTTTGCTGCGGACAGATGCGAACAGTGCACCAAAATCGTGAACGCCGCCGAAGAAGATTCCTCCGACCAGGATCCACAGAGTTACAGGCAGCCAGCCGAACATAGCTGCGCCGATCGGTCCGGTAATCGGGCCTGCGCCTGCGATAGATGAGAAATGATGTCCCATCAGAACCGGTGCTTTTGCCGGTACATAGTCCACGCCATCTTCCATGGTGTGAGCCGGTGTCTCAGTTTTGCTTTCGCCTACGCCCCACTGCTTGCACAGCCAGCCGCCGTAGCAGACATAGCCGATGCCAAGAATGGCAACACAGACGACGAGAAGTACTAATGAATTCATGTTAACTTTCTCCCTTCAATGTTTGCGAATATAGTACCTTTTTCAAAATTTTCGCGGTATGGCGTCCCCCAAGGTTTCCGTCGATCTGTCCTGTCGACAGTTCCACCAGTGCGGTATGGTGATCCATCCAGCCATGCAGTGAAAAATGAAAACTTTTGTAAATGCGGCATTTTTTTAATGCCTTTCTTGCCGCTTCATCACAGGTATCGCAGATGAAGATCGGTGTAATATAAGAAGCCATATGTCCTGGTCCCACATGGATGCGCTCCATGGCCTCCGCCTGCACATGATCTCTCCACTGCTCGTAAAGCTCCAGTGTCAGATGCGGAATACTTAAAACATATAGAAATTCTTCATTGTCTGCCGACCACAGTTCTGCTTTTTTCGATATGACATACTGCCCCGAATGTTCAAAAAAATCACAGCGGGCTGTGATTGGGGTCTGGTCATCCTCGACCAATTGAATATTATAGCAGGAACTGAAGCTTCGCAGCAACCGCTCGATAGCTGCCTCTCTTGTATAATGCATTTCCAGTATCCATTCCAAAAATTAAATTTTTATAAAGTTTCTAAAAACTTTTTTCATTATAATACTCAATTAGTATTTTCGCAATACTTTTTAGGTTGTTTATAATACTTTTTTGATATTGATTTTCATCTTTGCATATTCATGCAGTATTCTCAATGATTCTGCCTGCGCTCCCGCTTCTGTTAAATCTACCGTACACACCACCTCTTCACACTGATCGACCAGTGCTTTTGCCCGGTTCAGGGATGCTTCATCCATCTCGCAGAACGCTTTTACACTGACTACTTCGGATGCCAATGCTTTCGCTGCCGGATAATCCAGGTCATTTTCCCATAGAATACCTGCAGCAAAGGGAATTCCATCTCTCTGAAGCTTCCGAAATACTGCCGTACCGGTTCCGTTTCCAGCCAGCACAAATACTTTCGGATCACCCTCTACCTTTGGCAACTCCAGATCACCCGTACGCTCTTCATAAGACCCAACTGTCATACCATAGAGCTTCGGTATGTAGCCGTCTGTAAAAATCTCCTCCGGTGTGCCAAAACGATCCACCCGGTCTCCATGAACACATGCGATCTTGTCAGAAATCCTTCCTGCCAGATCCAGCTCATGCAGAGACATGATAACAGACAGATGTCTGGTACGGGACATGTTCTGGATGATCGATAAAAATTCCAGCTTATAGCGAATATCCAGAAAAGACGTAGGCTCATCCAGCACAATGATATCCGGCTGCTGACATAGAGCTCTCGCCAGCATGACCCGCTGCTTCTGCCCGTCACTGGTCTTGGAGAAATCCCGCTCCGCCAGTTCTTCGATATGCACCAGTTCCATGGATTCCTGTACGATAGCCCAGTCTTTCTCAGACAGGATGCCAAATTTTCCCGTATAAGGATAACGGCCTGTTGCCACTACATCCTTGCAGGTCATCATCTCCGGGCGCACCCGCTCCGTCAGCACCACCGACAGCTTCTGTGACAGTTCTTTGCCGGTCAGCTTTTCCATGGAGGATCCATCCAGACAGGCCACACCGCCCAGCGGTTTTAACTGGCGGATAATGCTTTTTAAAATCGTCGTCTTTCCTGCCCCATTAGGTCCGATCAAGGTCATGATCTCACCTTTTTTCAGACAGAGCTCAATATCTTTGATCAGCGGAACGCCATGATATCCAACTGTCAGTCCCTTGGTATAAAAATAAAACTCTTCCATGATTTATTCCGCCTTTTCTTTCTTCCGATGGATCATAATATAGATAACAACCGGAGCGCCAAATACTGCAGTTACAGTACTGATGGATAATTCCGTCGGTGCAAACAAGGTTCTTGCCAGCAGGTCACAGAACAGACAAAAGGATGCTCCTCCCAGAAAACAGGCTGGAATCATCAGGATCGGCTTTGCTGTCTGGAACAGGCTCTTCACCAGATGCGGTACTGCAATTCCCACGAAAGAAACCGGTCCTGCAAACGCGGTAACACATGCGGACAGCACACTGGAAAGCATAACAAGAACTACACGAAACATCTGCACATTGAGTCCCATATTTTTCGCATAAGATTCTCCCATCTGATAAGCACTGATGGGCTTGGACAGAAGAAAGATCCCTACGGTGGTGATGCCAGTTACAATGGTCATCAACACCACATTTTCCCATGTGATACCGGAAAAGCTTCCCTTTGACCAGTTATGTAAATTCACGATATTGGCATCATCTGCAAAAGTCACTACAAAATCAGTAATTGCTGAACAGATATATCCGATCATAACACCACTGACGATCAGCATGGACATATTATCCATAACTCTGGACATAAGAATCACGAATCCCATACAGATCATAGCTCCCACAAATGCCGCCAGAATCATAACCCAGGGCTTACGCTCCAGGTGTAACCTAAGGATGCCACCATAATCAGCGCTACCACCAGCTTGGCTCCGGAAGAAATTCCAAGAGTAAATGGACTGGCAATCGGGTTGTGGAAAAGGTCTGAAGCAGATAGCCAGACAGAGCCAGTGCTCCTCCCAGGATTGCTGCTGCCAGCGCACGTGGAAAACGGATTCCCATAACAATGTCTGAAAATGTCTCATCTGCTCCATGTCCGCTTAAGATCTTCGGAATCTCTGCCACCGGAATATTCACCGTTCCGATACATACATTCATGGCCAGAAAGATCACCAGCAGGATCAGCAGGATCAAAATGCCACTCCATATCTGATATTTTCTCTTCCAGCATGTGCTGTTTTCTTTTGCCCGTTTGGCATCTTTATCTCCTGCCTTTCCTGTTTTATGCTCTAAGATGATCCAAAATATTTGCATGTTACTGAATCAGTTCAACTTGTATAAATAGGTCAGTCCGCTCTCATCACCGGTCAGCATACCATGAATATCTGATGTGATCGTTCCCAGTTCCATGGTAGACTGATAGAGGTTTTTCGTGGTGCAATACACATTTCCATCCTGTACAGCCTTGAATTTTGCCAACAGCGGACTCTTGGCGATCAGGTCATCCACAGATGCCAGTTCACCATCAATGGTGCTGTTGTAGATGATGTAATCCGCATCTTTGGCTCCTGCATAGAACTCTTCCATCTGCATACTCAGAGTGGAAGCCGCATCATCCTCGTCGCCCAGATCCTTGAAAATGTAAGTACCTCCCGCCAGTTCGATCATCTTAGGCAGATAATCGGCACTCTTACGAACATTGGCTTCCCCGGTACTGGTAATATAGAAAAATGCCACTGTCTTTCCCGTCGGTTCTTCCTGGCTCACCGCCTCGAAGGCACCTGCCTCCGCTTCAAATGCCTGCTCTGCCTCTTCTTCATGACCAGTCAGCAGTCCATACAGCTTGACCCACTCGGTTCTTCCCAGCGGATTCTTCTCATAGCTGGAATAATCCACCATCACCGGAATATTGAATTTCTCCAATTGCTCCTTGACTTCCGGTGTGTGATAGATCATGGTATTTTCAATAGCAAGTCCACAACCTTCTGACAGGATCTGCTCATAGTCCGGTGCAGAATATTTACCAGCATAGATGATATTTCCTGCTTCCATCTCCTGTTTTGCCGCTTCTATATACCATCCGTCTTCCTTTTGAGAGCTGAAACGAATGGAGTCCAATGCATCAATAGATACAAACATATCCATCACTGCCGATGCCACCAGATAAATGTTGGTCAGCGGCTGCTTGAACTATAATATCATTTGCCAGATCATCCGGTGCTTCTTTTCCTTCCGGAACGATCAGGTAACGACCATCATCTGCAACGGTGGATGCATATCCGTCATTATAATAGTCCACAGAAACTCTTCTGCATATGTTGAATTCCATACCTGTGATCGTAGGTCAGCTCCGAACTGATATTGGTATCTTTCTCTTTTCCTGCACCTGATCCGCTTCCGCAGCTGTCAGGAAACTGCCATTACGACACTCAGCAGCATAGCTGTTATTTTCTTCTTCATACTTCTTTACTCTTTTTCTTCTTTGTAAGGATCACGACTACCACACCTGCTGCAACTACCACTGCAAGATATATGATCTGCTGTCCTGGTGCTGCCTGTTTGCCGCTGGTAATGGAGTCGGATGCAAATGTCAGGGTATATTCAATCTCATGAGGAACACTCATGGCGGTAGTGTCTGCGATCACATCCATAGAGCTTATCCATAACAGTGACCGGAAGTTCAAATACAGAATTTCCATCCGTATTGATGGGGTCATAAGTAGTCTCTCCCACTTTCATATAGTCATAATGAGAACTACTCCATTCGATCTGTGCATATGCATCCCTCTTTACGACCAGAGTTGCCGGAGATGTGATGGTTGCGACCACTTCCTCCTTCAAGAACTACATCGATCTTGTAAGTTCCATCGCTCATGTCCACTTTCATGGGCTGAGCTTCTGCAGCTCCTGCCAGATCCACGCTGGCCAGGTCAGTCTGTTCTTCTGTACTCTCTGCCGCATAGCTTGTCATGGAAATACCTGTCACTCCTGTTACAAGCAGTGCTGCTGTCAAATTCCTGTCAATTTCATCCAGATTTTTCTTTTCATCTTTGTCCTCTCTTTCCATAGCACAACGACCGGGCAAATTGCCCGGGCCGTCCATCGACAGATCTTTCATCACTGGCTTATTCTGCCTTCACCGGATTGGTCACGCTGACTTTGTGATCATACCAGGTTCCTTTTCACCGATCAGTGCCACATCAAACTCTTTGTCAGAGCCGGTACCGGAATATCAAATCCGTATACTTCCTCAGATTCTCCGTCACTATAGGTAACGGTATCTGTAGTCGGCTCAAGTTCTGCTCCATCCTTCTGTGCATCTTCTGCAAGACCCGGATAGAGGTTCACGATCTTCTTGGAGGCAAGTGACACATGAATGGTCATCTTGCCGTTCTCTACTGTCAGGACACCTTTTCCATCGTTTGCTTCATTTACATGAAACATTCCGCTGTCAGTGTTAAACTCCACAGTGTAGACACCATCTTCCAACGGTGCTGCAGTCTCTTCTGCTTCCTCAGTTGTCGCTTCTGCTCCTTCTGTGTCAGCTTCCTTAGTCTCCTCTGCAGCATCAGCCTTCGTAGTATCTGCTTCAGCAGTCTCTTCTGTCTCCTGTGCAGGCGCCTCGGTCTGTACGTCTTTGCTTCCACATCCTGTCATGATGGCACAGCAATGCTGCCACCCCAGCAATGTAACGATCTTTCTTTTCATGTTCTGTCTCTTCCTTTACTTTCCGATGACAGCTGCGGTGTAGTGCTACAGAGATCCTGAACAGCCGGGATCTCACCAAGACCAGCGATCTGAGTATCGACGCTGTCAAAGCTTCAGAAGCCTTGAACTGGCTTAACCAGGAATCAGCATCCTCACCTGCCATGTCGTTATTTGCATGATCTCCAGCCACTACCATCAGCGGACGAAGAACAACTTTCTTGTAACCTGCATCAGCAACTGCTTTGATCACATTTTCGCATGAGGTCTCTTCCGGCTTACCCTCTACGGTTCCGATGAATACGTTCTTATATCCAAGTTCGTCCATCTGTGCCTGCATCTGGCTGTAGGAAACTTTTGCGGTATGGAAGTACCATGTCCCATGAATACAAATGCGGTTCCGTCCTCTGCTGCAGCATCTGTACTGTCATATCCAGCAGTCTTAACTGCCTCAGCGGTGATTGCTTCTGCAACTGCCTTCTTATCATCATTTACAGCAGAAGCGTCTGCTCCAACCTCACCAAGCAGCGGCTCAGCGATCTTAACAGACTCAAATTTATCCTCGTAGTTTGCAACTGCCTCACAAAGCTCATCGTACTCAGCACCATGCATCAGATGGGTCGGCTGTACAACCAGGTTCTTAACACCATTATCTACAGCTCTCTCAAGTGCCTGATCCATGTTGTCAATGTGCTCATCATCACGAGCCTGGATATGGTTGATAATGATCTGTGCGGTAAATGCGTCTTACAGACCAGTCCGGATTAGCCTCTGCAAAGCATCCTCAATGCCTTTGATATCAGCTACACGGCTGTCGTTGAAAGAAGTACCAAAGCTTACTACCAGAAGCTCGTTCTCTCCGATCTCATCCTGGTTACGCGGATCATCCTTGGAAGCATCTCCGGTGTCGCGTCGAAGTAATCCGGATCAGCTTCTTCACCTTCAACCAGCTCTTTCTGAGCATCAGTCAGAGCATCCATGCCTCTTTGCTGCTTTACAATCCTCATCGGTAGTCTCGGTTCTTTCCTGAACGTAGATCTTATCGATCAGAGCTGCAACCTCGTCTGCTGCTGCCTGGTCAGCATCTGCATCTTCTGCTGCATCCTCAGCCGGAGCTTCTGTTGTCTCCTCAGTGGTCTCTTCGGTAGTCTCTGCCGGAGCTTCTGTTGTTGTCTTACTTCCGCAGCCTGCAACTAATGTTGCGGTCATAGCTGCTGCACAAAGAACTGCTACAACTTTCTTCTTCATGTTTTTCTCTCCTTAAAGAAATATTTTGCAATGATACTGAAGCCGCTAAATAAAAGGGATGCGAAAAGACAAAACCAACATGCGTGCGCAGTCGGTTTATCGAAATCTATCTTTCGGTACAACCAAACCTCGTGATCTGGAATATGTATTTCCCGTACCACAGCTGGCAGGTCTCCTGACTCGCAGTTCCACATAGTCTGTCTGCCTTCCCAAGTCTCCTCAGTGGCATCATCGACAACTACTCGCTGCATACAGTGACGAGATCGCACAGGCCTCTCACCTGTTTCCTATTCTCCGCAAAATGCGGCACCAACTGTTTCTTATTTAGTTTTCAGAGCTCATTACGTTTGTAAGTATAGCACTGTCTGCTCCATAGGGCAAGTGTTAAAAGAAATATTATGAAACTAGAAACTTTCCAGAAAGCATTTACCCTTTTCTGCTGCTTGCAATGTGCTTTGATCTTTGATATAGTTAGGAATCATATTTTACCGTGAGGAGCACCCATGTTATTACAGATTCAGGACGGCACGCTCAGCATTGGAGCACAGACTGTCCTTGCACATTTGATTTTGAGATCCGTGGAAATGAGAAGATTGCCATCGTAGGCAGAAATGGCTGTGGAAAGACAACACTCCTTCGACTTCTGGCGGGAGAACTTTCCCTTGACCGTGATGATCATTCCAAGGCACAGGGAATCCTTACTTCTCGATCCCTGACCACCGGCCTGCTCTGTCAGCAGGCTTTTCTGACACCACCATTACCGTGGAGGAAGAACTTCTCAAATCCTGTCCATGTCCTGACAAATGGGATCGGGAACGTTTCACCTGGGAACAGGAATATGACCGGCTCTTCACTGGTTTCGGATTTTCCAAAGAAGATAAAAGGAAAAGGCTGTCGCAGTTCTCTGGCGGCGAGCAGACGAAGATTGCCCTGATCCGTCTTCTTCTTGCCCATCCTGATATTCTGCTGCTGGATGAACCTACCAACCATCTGGACGTGGAAACAACCGAATGGTTAGAAGAGTATCTGCGTCAATATGCCGGTGCCGTGGTCATGGTCTCTCATGACCGGTTCTTTCTGGACCGGACGGCTGATACGGTCTGTGAATTCCGGCAGCAGAAACTGATCCGCTATGCCGGCAACTATACTTCTTATAAAGAACAAAAATCCAGAGACCTGGCAATTCAGGAACGGTCTTACCGTCACCAGCAGGAAGAGATCGAACGGCTGGAGGAACTGATCGAACGATTCAAGAACAAGCCTAAAAAAGCGGCATTTGCCAGATCCAGAAAAAAGATCCTGGAGCGAATGCCAAAGATAGAAAAACCTCCAGTGGAAGATTATCACATGTTCACCGGTGCACTGGAACCATCCGTGCGCAGTGCCAAGTGGGTATTGGAGGCAGAACATTTACAGATTGGTTATGACAAGACACTGCTGGAACTGTCTCTTCGGATCCGCCGAGGTCAGAAGATCGGTATCATCGGTCCCAACGGAGCCGGAAAATCCACATTTCTGAAGACCGCAGCAGGACTGATCCCACCTGTCAAGGGAACTCTGACCCTTGGCCAACAGGTGCTGATGGGCTATTTTGACCAGCAGACCGCAGCTCTGCAGTCAGATCTGACCGTGGTGGAACATTTTCATGAACAGTTCCCGTCCCTGACAGACAAGGAAGTACGCCAGACTCTTGGCGCCTTCTTATTCACAGGGAAGGATACAGCGAAGAAAGTCTCTTCCTTGTCCGGCGGTGAAAAATCCCGTCTGGTCCTGGCAGAGCTCTTCAAAAGCTGTCCCAACTTCTTTGTGCTGGATGAGCCCACCAACCACATGGACATTCCTGCTAAAGAGACGCTGGAGTCTGCATTTCGTGCTTACACAGGCACCTTATTGTTCGTCTCCCATGACCGGTATTTTATCCGTCAGGTGGCAGAATCCCTGCTGATCTTTGATGACCAGTCCGTATTCTATTATCCGTTTGGATATGAACATTATCTGGCTCATCGAAACCAGGGTTCCGGCGAAGAGCTGGCAGCCAGTCTCCGGGCAGAAGAGCAGGCATTGTTAAGCGGATTTCAAAGTGTCCCCATGCCGGAGCGCCATCGCCTCAGAGAGTACAGTACTGAGCAGTCATACGAAGACTGGCAGCTCAGACTTCTGACAGAACCCATGGAGCAGACCCGTATGGAACTGGAACAGTTCTGGAATGCCAGAGATGAGATCCAAGAATGGACAGATCCCGCTTATGCTGAAGATTGCCTCCTCAAAGAGACAGCCCTTACCGATGCTTATACAAAGTGCTGTCTTGCCTGGTACGACAAGTGGGCAGAATTTCATCCCGAGCCGGACAAAGAGACCGGGCTGCTCCCATCTTAACTACCATCCATAACCGAAATACGCATGCATCCATGCCCCGGCTGCTCTTCCAAGTGCCATGCTCAAGATCAGCCAGGGCATACCTGTCTTCAGGCGGATCCTTCTGCTGAACACCGGCACTGCATCCACGATCTCCGTCAGTGCCATGGCCCAGGTTCCTGTAAACACACCCGAAAACAGACCAAACGCGATCACTCCCGGAAGTCCGATGGGTAACCTAAACTGATAGACACTGAACAGATTTCCGAGGATACCGCCTAAAGCCGCCGCATTTTCATAATGGATCACATAGGCGGCTGTGTGGGTCTTGCCTGCAAATCTGGAGATCACTCCCAGAGCGATCAGCAGGGCAAACATTCCTCCTGCCACCGCCAGTCCGCTGGCAAAACCCAGAAGGCCTGCAAATAATTCTCTAATCCACATCAATACTCGTCTCCTTCCGGTTGCAGCCCTCCACCAGCGTGGTGTTGACGTCATCCTCGTAGAGACGCATCTGTACTTCGATGGGTGTCGGATCTTTTGTGATCCGTTTTCCACCGAAATGATTATAAAAGACGATAATACCCACAGCGATCCCCACAGAATACATGATCTCCATCACCGTAAATCCATTGCTCTCTTGCCCTGTGACCAGTTCATAGGTTCGGGCAAATACCTCATGCACCCCCACATCATTATTAAATACCATTATCGAAAATGCGGAACCAAAGAAGATCAGCACACAGAGAATACTGACCTTTAGCCATGCCAGCCGGTCATGCGAATACTCCGGCGATTCATATTCAATAATAAAATCGGTCTCTCCCAGGTTCTGGATCTCAAGATCCGGATAGATCTGATGGATCAGCTCCACCACTTTCATGATAGAAAAAATGTACCGGTCACTTTTCTCTGCCTGTATTTTCAACAGCTTCAGGGTTTTCAGCCGGTTTTTCTTATTAAGATCCGTGCATTCCAGTTTTGCAACATCTCCCAGTCTCACATCCACATGATCTACCTGATGATTCCGGTCGATCTTCAAATACAGGATCTCACTCATGGTTTTCACACCTCCACTTTCCGACTTTCTGTGTCATCTCCATGTATCTCCTTATCTGTGATCCATGTTTCCCACAGTATGCCCGGAATTATACGGGATTATCCACAGAAGCCAGCTGGATTACCCACCTTCCAGCCGCTCCCTCATTGTTTTCAGGATCCGTTTCTCCATGCGGCTCACCTGTACCTGAGAGATTCCCATACGTTCAGCCACTTTCGTCTGTGTCTGTTCCTGCAGATACCTCCAGATGATCAGCTTTCGTTCTGACTCCGGCAATTCCTCCAACAGCTGTTCCAATACTACCCTGTTAAGAAGAGCCTCTTTTTCCCGATCTCCGGCAGATACACGCTCCCCGGCATTTCGACTGTCGATCCGATCCAGCAATGAGATCTCGCTTCCGTCTTCCTGACTGTAAGTCCGGTCAATAGACTCCACCTCCAGCCCTGCATCCAGCGATTCCACGATCTCTTCTCTGGACAGTGCAGTAGCTTCTGCCAGTTCCTCCAAGGTAGGCTCCCTCCCCCACCGATTCCGATAGTTCTCGGTCTCCCGCCGGATCTTCCATCCATTTTCCTTTAATGTACGACTCACCTTCACCAGACCATCGTCCCTCAGAAAACGCTTGATCTCCCCCATGATCATAGGCACGGCATAGGTAGAGAATCGCACCTCAAAGGAACAGTCAAATTTATCGATTGCTTTCATAAGCCCGATGGCTCCGATCTGGAACAGATCCTCGTTCTCTGTACCTCTGCCGGAGAAGCGGCGGACAATGCTCCACACCAGTCCCATATTCTGCTCAACAAGCTGTGCTCTCGCTCTCTCATCCCCATGGTGTGCTCTGTCGATCAGACCCATCACATCATCCATAGAGACTACCTACTCTTCTGCATTTCCAAGAGTTTTCCGCATGGTCACTGTAGTTCCCAGCCCCGGCTCTGACTCCACCTGTACTTCATCCATGAAGGCTTCCATAAACATAAATCCCATACCAGAACGCTCCTGCTTGGGACGGCTGGTATAGAGAGGTTCCATAGCCTGATGAATATCGGCGATCCCCACGCCTTCATCAATGACCTGCACCTGTACGGTCTGATCTTCTGTCCGGCAGCGGACGATCACGGTATGTATCCCATCGGGATAACCATGGATAATGGCATTGGTCACCGCCTCTGATACTGCAGTCTTAATATCCGCCACCTCCTCCAGTGTAGGGTTCAACTGCGTCACAAAGGCCGCCACCGCCACCCTTGCAAATGCTTCATTCTCTGAAATACTGTCAAATGACAGCGTCATTTCATTTTTCATCTGTCTTCCTCCTTGTCCAGCGAAATATACTGTTCAATGCCGGACAGCTCCAGCACCCTCTGGATCCGGCGGCTCATATGACTTATGATCACTTTTCCGCCCAGTGCCTCCATCATCTGACTTCTGCCGATCAGAAGCCCGATCCCTGCACTGTCCATAAACATCGTTCTTGAAAAATCAAACTCCACTTCCGTGACTGGTTCTTTCCGGATCATCTGATCCACCTGGATCCGTATCGACTCTGTCTTATGGTGATCCACCTCCTGGGGAAGCCGCACCACCAGACGCGCACCCTCTCTTATTAAAAATCCCATAACTGTTCTCCTTTCTTGCCCACCAGCATCCCATGCAAATATTCCCCGGCTTTTTTCACATAAAAAGGGACGTTGTATTTCTACAACGTCCCTCACTTCAGGGTTCTTCTTTTGTATATTACAGATTGTCCAAGAGACCTTGAGCATCTGTTGCTTTTCTCGTATTCGGGAATTCATCCACAACTTTCTGATAGTAGATCTTTGCATTCTCTGTATCGCCGGATTTCTGATAAGATCTGGCAAGGAAATACAGAGCATCTCCCTGGCTGTTATCCAGTTCATAGCATTTCTTCAGATCCGTGATCGCTGTGGCATAGTCACCACTCTCATAAGCTGCATATCCGGTTCTGTAAAGAGACTGTACCGCACTGGTTCCCACCTCTTTGAATACAGCATCATAGAGAACTCTTGCATCAGCGGACAGGCTTTCCTGATCTACTGACTGGAGCTGCTCCAGCGCTCCGGCTGCATCTCCATCTGCATGGGCTTTATATGCTGCCAGCAGTGCTTCCTGACTCTTCAGCTTATTTTCTGCATCTTTTGCAGTCTCCTCAGCCGCCTGCGTCTTCTCCTGGAGCGTTGTCATCTCTGCCTGGAGACTTTCCAGCGCTGCAGTCTTGGACTCTACCTGATCGCTGTACTCAGCCACTGCCTTGTTGAGCCCGTCATTATTTAACCGATGCTGTGCAGGCAGGATCAGAAACCACATAACCGCAACACCGATCACCAGTCCGATCACCATATTAAGCACTGCATGAAAATTACTGTTATCCTTCACTCCTACTGGCTGAATGATGGTCTCATTCCCGCTGGTGTACGCAATAGAATCTTTTTTATGGGCAATGACCGCTTCCTTTTCTGCCTGTTTTCCACCAGCCGCATCCACTTCCTTCATATACCGGAGGGCACGGGTATTGGTCCGGTCGATGGCCAGCACTCTGCGCAGCTCATTTCTGGCACGTCCATAATTATCCGCATGTATATAGAGCAATGCCAGCAGCAGATGACCTTTCAGAAGATTCATATTCGTTGAAAGGATCTTCTTCAGCTGAATGATCGCCAGATCATAGCTCTGCTGTTCACAGTATACCAGTGACTGGTTGTATTTCCGGATTGTCGTATTGATCATCTCCAGCTTGGCCGGATTGCTCTGAATAGACTCAATATAATCATCCGCCAGGTTCTTCTCCGGCTGGAAGCTGCGGCTGATGATCCACTGTGACAGGGCATCCACCACTTCTCCCATCTCAAAATATACCAGTCCCAGAAGGTTTCTCGCATCCGTGTTCTTCTTGTTGAACTTCAGGCTCTGACGCAGAGACATGACCGCACCGGTCAGGTCACGCACCTTCGCCTTTGCAAGACCTTCATTGTAATAAGCATTGGACAACTGGAGCATTCTTCTGTAAAGCTTCACATCTGCCCCACAGTGGCTGCAGTAGTCTGTTGTTTTCAGAACTGCTCCGCAGTTAAAACACTTCATATATCCACCTTTTCTACTGACGGTTCTTAATCTCTTTGAGCATCTCGTCCAGCAGATCCGTCACATCTGCCAGATTATTTTTGTACACGTTATCCTCCACCTGATCAATCTCAGGGCTTGGACGGAATTTTTTCAGTTCCTCTTCAAAATCAAGCATTCTTTCTGCTCCTTATCAGACTTTTCAGGCTTCCTACCAGATACAGGGATCCCACGCAGAAGAGCACACCGTCTCCCTTTCTCTTCATCGCCTCATCAAATGCATCATCAATGAAAGATATCTCTTCCACCGGACGGGTCGTATATTTGCGGAAGATCTGAGCCAGCTCCTCTGACGGAACCTGCCGGTAAGAATCAATCTGTGTCACCACGACACTTTCAAAATCCAGACTCTCACAGATGGTTCGGATCATCCCATCATAATCCTTTTCCTTTACGCAGGAAAATAACAGCGTCAGCTTCGTGTCCTTCTGGAATTTGCGGGCAGTCTTTACAAACTCTTCCACACCGGAGTCATTGTGGGCTCCATCCAGGATCACACCAGGAAGGACCGTTTCCATTCTTCCCTGCCAGTGCATGCGCTCCATGCCCCGATGAATATCTTCCTCGGTCAGCCCGATATCCATCACCTCTGCAGCAGTCACAGCTTCCATAGCATTCATGATCTGATATTCTGCCACGCTGTCGATTGACACGTCCATAGGTTCATAATACCCAGTATCCATGGAAAAATCAATCGTTTTATGGGTGTTCATCAAAATTTTATACATCTCCGGGCGTATCGCATAAGCTCTGGAATGCATCTGGGCGGCATAGGTCTCGATCACCTCAGAGACATCCTCTCTGGTGCCATCATAGACCACCGGACAGCCCTCTTTGATGATACCCGCTTTTTCTCCTGCAATCTTGGCACAGGTGTCACCCAGATACTCGGTGTGCTCCAGACTGATGGAAGTGATCACCGAGATCAACGGATGCTCGATTACATTGGTGGCATCAAACCGTCCGCCAAGCCCGGTCTCCAGTACCACATATTCCATATTCGCTTTGTCGAAAATGTAGATACCCATAAGGAACAAAAGTTCAAAAAAGGTCGGGTGTGCAAAGGTATCCGGCTGTTCCTTCAGAAGAGTATGGACCATATCCATCACTGCCTCAAAGGCTTCCAGGAACAGTTCATTGGATACATTTTCCTGATTGATCTGGAACCGCTCATTGATATCCACCAGATGCGGGGATGTAAACAGCCCCGTCTGCTTTCCTGCCGTTGTCAGAATGGATGACAGATAGGCGCAGACAGAGCCTTTGCCGTTGGAGCCGGCCACATGGATCAGCTTCATGCGGCGCTCCGGGTGTCCCATTTTCTCCAGTACGGCTTTTGTATTTTCCAATGTATTTTTTGTTGTGAATCTGGGCGTATCATTGATATACGCCTCTGCTTCTTGGTAAGTCATCTTACGCTCCACTTATTCTCCCAGCTGTGCCAGACGCTCTTTTACCTGGTTCATCATCTGGGTGTATTTTTCCCTCTTGTCACGTTCTTCCTGAATCTTTGCTTCCGGTGCACGGCTGACGAATTTCTCATTGTTCAGCATACCATTTACACGGGCAAGCTCGCCTTCCAGACGTTTAACCTCTTTCTGAAGACGCTCTCTCTCCTTCTCGATATCTACCAGTTCTGCCAGCGGCATGTAGATGGCTGCTTCTGGAAGAAGGGCAGATACAGCATCCTCTGCAATACCGGTCTTGTCTGCCTGCACGAGCACTTCACTTGCAAATCCAAGGGCTGCAAAGAATACCTTTCCATGCTCAAAGATATCGCGGATCTCTGCATTATCAGATACCACATAAACCGTTGCTTTCTTACTGTTCGGTACGTTCATGCTGGTACGAACAGTACGGATACCACGGACAGCCTCTTTAATAGTTTCGATGGCCTTCTCCTCTGCTGCGAAGTTCCACTCTTCTTTATACTCTGGCCAGGAGGAGATCATGATAGATTCCTCATCAGACAGGTTACAGAAGATCTCCTCTGTGATAAATGGCATATACGGATGCAGCATCTTCAGTGCATTGATCAGTACATGCTTCAGAGTCCACAGGGCAGCTCCCTTGGTTGCATCGTCATCATTCCACAGACGTGGTTTTACCATCTCAATATACCAGTCACAGAATTCTTCCCAGATAAAGTCATAGATCTTCTGAACTGCAATACCAAGATCGAAGTTATCCATGTTGGCAGTGACTTCTTTTGCAAGGCTGTTAACCTTGGACAGGATCCAGCGGTCAGCATCCGTCAGAGTATTCAGATCGATCTGCTCCGGAATCTCAGCCTTCTCCATATTCATCATAATGAAACGGGAAGCGTTCCATACTTTATTTGCAAAGTTTCTGCTGGCTTCTACACGCTCCATATAGAAACGCATATCATTTCCCGGTGCATTGCCCGTTACCAGAGTCAGGCGCAGAGCGTCAGCACCATATTTATCAATGATCTCCAGCGGATCAATACCATTTCCAAGAGATTTACTCATCTTACGTCCCAGAGAGTCACGTACCAGACCGTGGATCAGTACATGATGGAACGGGCATTTTCCAGTCTGCTCATAGCCGGAGAATACCATACGGATTACCCAGAAGAAGATAATATCATATCCGGTTACCAGTACATCAGTCGGATAGAAATACTCCAGATCCTCTGTGTTCTTTGGCCAGCCCAGGGTCGAGAACGGCCACAGTGCAGAGGAGAACCAGGTGTCCAGCGTATCCGGATCCTGCGTCAGATGCTTGCATCCGCATTTCGGGCAAACCTCCGGTGCTGTCTTGGATACAACGATCTCACCGCAGTCATCACAGTAGTAAGCCGGGATCCGGTGGCCCCACCACAGCTGTCTGGAAATACACCAGTCACGGATATTCTCCAGCCAGTGCAGGTAAATCTTGTCAAAACGCTCCGGAACAAAGGTCAGATCACCATTTTTGATTGCTTCGATCGCCGGCTTTGCCATCTCTTCCATCTTCACGAACCACTGCTGTTTGATCATCGGCTCTACGGTAGTGCCGCAGCGGTCATGGGTTCCTACATTATGAACATGGTCTACCACTTTTACCAGCAGTCCCTGTGCATCAAGATCAGCTACCATAGCTTTTCTTGCCTCATAACGATCCATGCCGTCATATTTGCTGCCCGGGCAGTTGATGGTGGCATCATCATGCATGATATTGATCTCAGCCAGGTTGTGGCGGCTTCCTACCTCGAAGTCGTTCGGGTCATGGGCCGGAGTAATCTTTACGCAGCCGGTTCCGAACTCTTTGTCTACATACGGGTCAGCGATCACCGGAATTTCTCTGTCTGTCAATGGAAGCTTCAGAGTCTTTCCGATGAGGTGTTTGTATCTGTCATCATCCGGATTGACTGCCACTGCCGTATCACCAAGCAGAGTCTCCGGACGGGTGGTTGCGATCTCCACATAACCACTTCCGTCAGCGATCGGATAATTGATGTGCCAGAAATGTCCGGCCTGCTCCTCATGCTCTACCTCTGCATCAGAGATGGACGTATGACATACCGGACACCAGTTAATGATTCTGGAACCTTTGTAGATGTATCCTTTCTCATAGAGACGGGTAAATACTTCCAGAACTGCCTCAGAGCATCCTTCATCCATAGTAAAACGCTCTCTGTCCCAGTCACAGGAGGAACCAATCTTCTTTAACTGCTCTACGATGGTGCGACCATACTCTTCACGCCACTCCCAGGTTCTCTTCAGGAACCCTTCACGGCCCAGTTCATTCTTGTCGATACCTTCTTCTTTCAGCTTGTTGATCACCTTTACCTCAGTGGAAATGCTGGCATGGTCAGTTCCCGGAACCCACAGTGCTGCATAACCCTGCATTCTCTTGTAACGGATCAGAATATCCTGAAGAGTATTGTCCAGCGCATGTCCCATGTGCAGCTTACCGGTAATATTTGGCGGCGGCATCACGATAGTAAACGGTTTTTTACTTCTGTCTACTTCTGTGTGAAAATATTTTCTTCCCATCCATTTGGCATAGGTCCGATCCTCAATGCTGGACGGATCATAAGTCTTTGCAAGTTCTTTCATAATCTTTCTCCTTGTTTCCTTTCTATTCTATAACCAGCTGTATATCCAGCGTATCCTCTGTATAGCTGTCATTCAGCAAAAGTTCTTCTGTGTCTACCCGGGTGCCATTCACCAACCAGTAGTACTGTTCCGGCACTTTTCCATCGTCCCCCGGCTGTACCGTAAGAGTCAGCGGATAATTGTGATAGTACATGCCGCTGTAGCTCTCACCAACATCCAGTCGGATCCGGCTGAATGCGATCTGCCCCTGTTCCGGTGCTTCCACCGTCAGCTCGTAAGGATTGGCTGCCCCCAGATGCTGCTGCAGACCTGCATGGACTTCCACACAGCTCTCCGCTGCGGCTTCCTTCATCTCTTCCACAGCTGCCTGTTGTCTGGTACGATCCGCATCACTGTAATAGATCTCCACGGAATGAGCGATCTTCGCATTTTCCTCATCGATCACTTCCAGTACATTGTCAGCTGCAAAAACCGTACCGGTCAGATCGCAGACCATGTTGACAAATTCTGTCCGATATTTATCTGACTGCATCAAGAGCGTCAGTGTATCCGTCATATCTTCAATAGGCTCATCCATGAGGTAGTCAAATATGTTCTTTGTCTCCAGATCTGTTGTGTCCTGATAGACTGCATCCAGATCATAGAGGAAAAACCGCACTCTTCCATCCCCATAAGCACTGCTGCTGGTCTCTGCACATTTCCATGACAGAAAATTATGGAATGGCCAGTCTACATTATTCATAATAATATTAACTGCATAATGCCGCAGCATATCCGGCATATCCACCGATTCTTCCAGCTTCGCCTGCCGTTCGGGATCATTAAGATCCGCATGTAGTCGATTGTAATATTCTCCAAACCGGGAACTATTCACTTCGTTAGGCTCATATTTTTCAATGTCACTCTTCTGTGCTCCAATGGCAGATGCCACGTTGTACCGGGTGTATTTTTCCTGAAGCTGAATAATTCCGTAATACTCTCCGTTCAGGAACAGAATCCCTGGTCTTGCTCCTGCACAGATGATGCCTGCTTCCTTCGCCAGTCGGCTGACCACATTCCACTTTATCATGGTTCCTTCATGATCGGAGCCACCATTTCTGAGAACCAGACGATTGTAAGTCTGCCCTGTGGCATTTCCAGCCATATCAGTTTCAAAGAAATCATAATCAAATGTCGGATGCTCACTGTCATACTGTGAAGAAGAGGTCAGTTTAATACTCTTCTGATCATAGCTTCTGGAACCATGCCCGGATACTGTGATCCCGGTTCCCTGTTTCAGCATCAGTGCCCCGTCTGAATCATAAAATTCAATATAGGCCGGTCTGGTCCATTCTCCGTTCTCTCCAACCTCTTCATAATTAGAAAGAATTCCAGTCTCCGGATCGTAGAGTGCCGACTGATCCGTACTTAAGGATACCAGCATCACATCAAACAGATTTTCCACATCAGCACCTACAAAATAGGTCTGTGTGTAAGTCTTCCCAAGCCCGCCGCCTTCCAGCACAGCCGCCCTCACAACCGTCACCTTTTCCGGCAGTCCCTCTTCCACATGGATCGGTTCAGTATAGACATCCGAATCCAGCGTGGGCTCATCGCCATTCAATGTGTAATAGATCTTCGTCCCCGGAATTCTGGTGGACAGCTTCAGATCAAAGGCTTCTGTCTGAAATGCGTCCTTTTCTGAAAACCGCACTTCCGGCTGCTCTACCCACAATCGAAGGACACCTATTGACACCGTGATCAGCAACAACAAAATCAGGATTGCGCCTGCATATTTTTTTTTCATATTTTGTTCCTTTTCCTGTGGTAAGAATAAAAAAGCCCTCTGCACAGATCTGTGCAAAGGGCGAATCATCGCGGTACCACCTTTGTTCGTATGTGTTCACATACCTCATTTCCCATAACGCAGGGCCAGGCGGAAATGACTACATTCTGGAATCTCTTCCGGCTTTCTCATCATCTCAGCTCCGAAGCTACCTTCTGCCTGTCCGTTACCAAGCCATCTTCCAGCCTGTGGATGACTCTCTCTGAGGTCGGTGCCAGCATACTCCTCTTCTTCCTCGCTTTTCCCATATACGGTACTAAGTTTAGATGGAAACAAAGGCTTTGTCAAGGGGTAGGCGACTTAACTTTTCTTAAATTATACAGTGCTCATACCATAAACAACGATTACAGCATAAAGAATTACTGTCACTAATGTATGTGCAGAAAGACTGGTGGACACATACTCTCCGTCTTTTCCCACATCAGAAAAAATCGGAATAATGAACGGTGCCGGAAGTGCATAGAGAACCATCAATGCGATTTCCAGTTCTCTGTCGAACGGGAACAGGTGGAAAATGATCATATTTGCCAGAACCAACAGTCCTGCCATAATGATCAGTCGCAGAACAATCGTCTTAAGCACCGGTCCCAGCAGTTCTTTTTTCAAGTTCAGCTCGTAGCCTACCATCAGAAGAACAACAGCGCTGATCGGTGCTGTAATGGTGCTGATCAGCTGGCTGACGATACCTCCTGCTGCAGAATTCATCACCAGACTTCCTATACCGGTGGCACCGAGCACAATACCAAGTGCCATACCAAGGAAGCATTTATTGGAAAACATATTTTTCAACAATGCTTTTACATCTACTTTTTCTCCATCTACAGAAGTCAGGCATCCAAGCCAGACCGTGTAAGCGAATACGGTCTGTCCCAGATCCACCGCTGCAAATCCGGACTGGCTGCCTACAATCAAACCATACAGTGCATACCCTAACATTCCGCCTTCCGCGCTGGCAAGCAGGAATGGAAGATATTTTCCATAAGGTTTCACTGCAGATCTCAAAACATAACCAAGGGCAATTGCAATGCCATATCCTATAAATACGACCAGGAATACGACAACTACCCGAACAGAATAAGCGGCCGTGAAAAAAGCGTTGAAAAGCATTACAGGGAGCATAATATCTCCCAGTAATGCTTTCAAACCTTTCAGGCCGTTCATATCAAAGATCTGCTTCCGGTTACAGAAATAACCAATTCCGATCATCACCAGTACCGGAAGCACCATACGGATCACATCAAGTTCCATTTAGTTTATTCCTTTATGAAAATTAGTGGATCATATCCTGATAGAATTCGTAAGCCTCTTTGTCAGTAAATCCTTCATGTACAACTTTGGCAACTGCCTGTGCCATCTCTACCGGATGCTGGCTCTGGAAGATATTTCTACCCATATCAACTCCACGGGCACCTTTGGAGATTACTTCGTAAGCAAGAGTCAAAGCTTCGTCTTCCGGAAGTTTCTTACCACCAGCTACAACGATCGGTACTGGGCAAGCTGCAACGATCTCTTCGAAGTTCTCGCAGTTGTAAGTTTTAACAAGCTGTACACCCATCTCAGCAACGATACGGGTAGCCAGTTTGAAGAAACGATCTGTTCTTTCCATCTGTTTACCAACAGCAACAACACCCATGGTCGGGATGCTGTAACGCATACCTGCATTGATTGTCTTGGAAAGGTTATCGATACTGCTCAGCTGTCCATCAGCTCCGATAAATGTCTGAACTGCCATACAGTCTGCATTCATACGGATTGCTTCTTCGATATCAACTGCAACAACCTCATGAGAAAGGTCATCGTTCAGCATAGAAGAACCGGAACTTACACGAAGTGCGATTCCTTTTGTAATTTCAGGCGGTACACAGGTTCTGATTGCTCCTCTGGTTCCCATGAATACGTCTACGTACGGTGCCAGTTTCGGAAGCAGCAGATCCAGTCTCTCCAGTCCTGCAGTAGATCCCATGAAATATCCATGGTCAAAAGCGAACATTACAGAATTTCCGCTCTTGGTATTGAAAATATTGGAAAGGTGTTTTTTCATACCCCAATCCAGGCTGTTAGCACCTTTTACATAAAATCCTTCCTGATTTGCAAAAGGAACTCCTACATGGTAGTCTTTTGCTACTTTGAATCCGTCTTTATCTGCCATTTTTGTTGTCCTCTCTTCCTGTTAATCATCCGGCGATTTGCCGGTAGGCCGCCTCTCACCAACGCAAGGCGGAGTAGATCACCCCGCCCTGCGCCATTGCAGTGTCGGTATGCGGTTAACCGCAGGCCGGACATTTTTCATTACTTAAATTTGATACAACTTAGAAGTTGTAGTTGTCCATGTTGCTCTCGTCGAATACTGCTCTCTCCGGAAGAAGTACAACACCGTTGTTGATATCGCCAGTGGTTGCACCTTCAGCGATGCTGTCGTTCGGCTCAACAGTTACATCACCGATGCCCGGGATGGAGATAGTATCACCAACTTTAACATCGTTTCCAGCAGCCAGGTATGCAGCTACATAGCAGCCCATAGCACCCTGAATCTGGCAATCCCACAGACCCCACTCATACAGAACGCCTGCTTTGCAGTACTCTTTGATGGAGTTCGGGGAAGCGAAACCAGTGATGGTGATATCGTCTTTGGTCAGGCCAGCGTTCTGAGCTGCTTTCAACTGTCCCGGAAGTGCGGTAGAGTCGTTGCAGATGATCAGATCGATGTCGCTGTGGTTTGCAAGTACGGAAGCACCTACGGTAACAGCTTTCTCAGCATCCTGCTCGCTGTAGTAGTTGTCCGTAGCTACGTTAACCCAGTTCGGATAGTTCTCTTTGATGTAAGCTTCACCAGCTACCTGCCAGGAGTTCTGGTCAGTTACAGTTGCCTGTGAATAGTGCCAGCAGTATTTGATTTCGTCAGTTGCCGGGTCTTTGCCTCTCTTCTCGAGTCCGTCTACACCCATGTCAACCAGCATTTTACCAAGAGTCTCCGGAGTTCCCTGAGATACCATCAGCGCACGGTCTTCAACGTTTGCGTCAGAGTCCCAAGTACAAACAGTGATACCAGCATCCTGTGCGCTCTTCAGTGCATCAGATACACCAGCAGCATCTACAGTAGAGATACAGATTGCATCTACACCAGAGTTAACAGCCTGGTTGATAACCTCAACCTGCTCAGCTGCACCTGCAGTAGCATTTCCATTATTGCTCAACGTTGATTCCTTGATATTCCAGATTTCGTCATTAGCGGACTCGAAGAATGCATTACCGGTAACCTTCGGGATGAATGCTACGGTCATTCCTTCGATGGAATTTCCTGCTGCATCTGTAGTTGCTGCATCATCAGCTGCATCTGCAGTATCCTCAGTTGCTGCATCCTCAGTTGCTGCAGTATCTGCTGCTGCATCCTTCGGATCCACACTGCCAGTCCATTACCGCGGGCTGCTGCTGAAAATGGCTGGCTCCAAAGGCCTTTCGTCCCATCCTTTTTGATCAGCTTTGATTTATATTCAGGGCGGATCCCTTCCGCCCTAAACATCACATATGAAATAATAAATATTCCTTTTTAGTGCGAAGCCATTGCCGGATTTGCTGCCATTGCTCTTCCTACGACTACTGCCAGAAGCAGGATACCTACCGGAATATCCAGGTACTGGGTTCCAAGATCTTGGCAGGCGGAATGAAACAAGAAGTCCGATTACCAAAGAAGCAAGTGCGGTTCCAATCACATTTCCTTTACCACCAGTACTTAATGTACCACCAAGTACAAGCTGCGGAATGATTTCAGTAAATTTAAAATTAGGGTCGCATTTTGCTTCAAGATAAGGCAGAGATGGAATGAGCACTGCGGTTACTTGCGCCTTGCAGGCGGTGACCAGTCTGCTGTTGATTCCTGAATACTCAGCTGCCTGCTGATTGACACCAACCAGGAAGATTCTTTGCTTCCGTGATCTAAGCAGAGCGCAATATTGACTGGAGTACAATGAAGATCAGTAACTGACTAGGGATCAGTCCAAACAGTTTGTATTTGGACAGGATCTTGAAGTTATCCGGGAAACCGCTGATACCCTGATAGCTTTCTGTAGAAGCCATATTGGATACAAGAAGTGCGATTCCTGAATAAAGGCCCGCTAACTTCGCGGCCTGCACGTACAATGCCTGCGAAGAATCCGGACAGATACTACAGGAACCACTACGATCAGAGATTACAAGTGCTTGCAGCCCAGATATTGAATCCGAAATCCTGCCAGGTAACACCAATAATAATAGAAGTAAGTCCTACAATGGAGCCCGCCTGAATATCAATTCCGCCTGTGATCGCCATTCATGTTACCAAATGAGATGTTAGAACGGACATAAAGTCGTTCATACTGTTGAAGAGCATTGCCGGACGAAGGAATTTATCATTCGCCGCTCCGAAGATTACAAACTCTGACCAAGGTACAATGCAAATCAGTACCATTTCCCAGCTCTTCAGGAAGCCTTTTTAGAGAGAATTTGATTCACGCCAGCTCCTCCTTTCTCATTTGCAGTTCCTGCTGTTCTTGCTGCAAGTCTCTGGCGGTTTTAATATCTTGCGGCTGAAGTGCGCAAGGGTGCAAAAGCGGCTATGCGATCAGCTGTAATACCTGTGATCGCATTATCATAAGTAGAACCAAATCCCATGAATACAAGCAGACGACTGATACTTGCCATGATAATTGCACCGACGGAAGATCCGATCACCGCTTCCACACCAGAAGGCTGATACCACAAATTACTTCACTGCTACTGCCATCTCCATATCCGTTACCGGAAGTGGCTGTTACGAATCCGATACGGGATGAGAATACGATTCCTGCGATAGCTGCGCAGATACCACAGATCACGTATGCAGCGATCTTGGTCTGCAGTGCCGGAATACCTACCAGAGTTGCTCCGGATGGGTTATCACCGACTGCGATAAAATATTTACCATGTTTCGTATGTTTCAGGATCAGATGAATGATGATGATACATACGGCTGTTACTGCAAAGCAGATACTTAAGGATCCAACCAGTGTTGCAGTATACATATGGCTGAATGCAGGTGGCAGGTTCTCTACCCAGGCACCGCATATAAACTATATCATACCTATCTACCGGCACCGTTGGTACCCGATTAAAGATCAGGGACGGAACGCCCATCACCGCAACACCCCAGCCATTAAACAGACCAATCAGAGCACCGATCACAATACCAGTGATAAATGCTACCGCCCAGTTCTGTCCATCACGGAGCATACTGGACACTACTGTTGCAACAAATCCAAGGTTCGCACCTACGGATACATCGATCTCACCAATAAATATCGCGAATGCCATTCCTGCGGATATGATAATATAAACAACACTTTCATTAAAGCAGGCGATGATATTATCTGCAGACAGGAATGCCGGATTGATAATTCCTACGATTGCAAACAGAGCAATCAGGAAAAGAAAACTGCTGAATTCTCTGGCTTTAACTATCTTTTTCATGCTTCCACCTCCGTATTTTTTGTGATACCGAAGGAAGCTGTCATCAGGTTATCCTGATTGATGTCCTCACCTGTGAATTCTCCGTTGATACGTCCCTGACATACTGTCATGACACGGTCGGAAAGCTCTACGATTTCCTCCATATCGGATGAAATAAGCAGTACCGATACACCCTGATTACGAAGCTGGTGGATAATGGAATATACATCTCCACGGGCACCTGCATCGATTCCACGGGTCGGCTCATCCAGGATCACCAGTTTCGGTGAAGTGGAAAGGCTTCGTCCGATAACAACTTTCTGTTGATTTCCTCCGGATAGACTTCCTGTGAGCTGAGTCTGTCCAGTTACCTTGGTACGGAAATCATCTACATATTTCTGAGTCATGCGATATTCTTCTTTTTTATTAAGGAAGAAAGAACCCATAGACTTGTCTCCCAGCATTGCACTGGTGGTATTTGCTGCCACATCACTGATCTTAAACAGACCATGCAGATGTCTGTCCTCCGGTACATAGTTGATACCTGCTTCCAGAACTTTCTTTGTTGACAGTCCAGTTACATCTTTACCATCCAGAATTGCTTTACCGCCGAGCACTTTATCTCTTCCGAATACAGTCGTTGCAATCTCGGTTCTTCCTGCTCCGATCACGCCCGCCAGTCCCAGGATCTCTCCCGGATATACTTTCAGGGAAATGTTGCTAAATCCATAACCGCTGTAGTTCTGAAGTTCAAATACCGGTTTGGCCTTCTCATAATCGATTGCTTTCTGTGTGGTTTCTGCAGATGCCTGCTGATTCTGGCTTCCCGGCGGGAGCAGACCTTTTACGAGCATCTCTCTGGTAAACTCTGTTACCTTACCTATAATAGGAACGATACCATCTCTCATGATCGCTACATCTGTTGCGATCTGGAATACCTCTGCCATACGGTGGGTAATGTAAATAATACCGATTCCTTTAGCTTTCAGATCTTCTACACATTTGAAGAGGCTCTCTGTCTCATCAAATGCAAGTGCACTGGTCGGTTCATCCAGAATCAGGATGCTGGCACGGCGGAGCAGTCCTCTTAAGATCTCTACCATCTGCTGTTCTGCAATCGAAAGGCTGCTTGCTTTTCTGGTAAGATCCAGATTCCATCCAACCTCTTTCATTACATCAAGAAGTTCTTTATGAAGTTCTGATGCCTTTTTGTCAAATCCAATAACGATATTCTCTTCAACCGTCATATTTGGAAACAGCAACGGTTCCTGCGGTACCATGTAGATACCATTGGCAAGAGCTGCACTTGTTTTATTAGAAGTAACCTTTTCCCCTCTAACATAAATCTCGCCGCTGTCCTGATGGTAAATTCCCATGATGATCTTCATCAGGGTACTCTTTCCGGCTCCATTTCCACCGATCAGAGCTAATACCTCTCCTTCACCAAGCTTTAAGCTGATGCCCTTCAGGACTGCGTTCATGCCGAATGACTTATGAATATCTCTGATGTCCAGTAATAACTTTTCCGGCAAGTAACTTCCTCCCTTCAAACTATTTAACAAATGTTCAACAGTCAAAATTATGTTTGTCTATAATATACGCTCCTTTCCTATGTTTGTCAACACCTAAAACTGTTTATTTGGTACAAACGGGACTTTTTATCGAATTTATTTTTGTATATTTTAGTTCATATAGATAAAAATGAGTGATGTTTTCTAAAGAATTTGCCAGTTTCAGGAATCTTATTGACACAATTCTTTTTTCGTGATACACTTTCACTGTAATTAGAACATTTGATTTTATTTTTAACATTTGTTTATTTCATTAAAAGGAGGGGAAGAATTCTGGACAACGAATTTTCATATGAAGATAAACTTCTGACAAAAGTCGCCTGGTATTATTATATAGAAGGATATACGCAGCAGGAAATTGGAGAATATCTCAGTATTCCCCGATTGCGAGTCAATCGTCTCCTTGATAAAGCACGAAAAGCTGGCATTATCCAATTTTCTGTACGCGAAGGTGATTCCAAGCGAATGATTGTCGAGAGAGAGCTGATCACCCAGTTTGGTCTGAAAGATGCTTTTGTAGTTCCTTCTCCATTGAACGAGCAGGATATCAATGAAAGTGTTGCCCAGGCAGCTGCCATGTATATTCATGAGCGTCTGGAAAAAACCGGTTATATTAACATGGGATATGGAGATACTTCCAGCCGAATCCTTAATCATCTGGCAAACATCTGTGAATTTCCGGTTAATGTGGTTTCCTTGACCGGTGGTGTAAATTATTACCTGCCAAATACCAGATCCAGTATTTTCAACGCGAAGCTGTATCTGACTCCGGCACCGCTTCTCATGGCCTCGGAAGATATTGTCAAAGCCATGGAACAGGAACCAAGCGTTAAGCAGATCCGGCATATGGCAACATTGGCTCAGATGTCTATTGTAGGTATTGGCGGTGTAGACTCCAATGCAACGCTTCTCACAAACGGAACTCTGAATCACAGCGATGTTCTTCTGCTTTCCATGCAGGGTGCCGTGGGTGATATGTTGTGTCATTTTATTGATAAAGATGGAAATGTGATCCAGTCTTCCCTGGAACGCAGACTGATGAGCACACCATTGGAGCAGTTAAAGGAAATGAGTAACTCCATCGGAGTCGCCGGAGGCAGCACTAAATCAGAGGCGATTCTTGCCGCACTGAAAGGTAATTATCTGGATGTGCTGATCACTGACGAAACAACTGCTACCAATGTATTAAGGCTGAAGAATCAGGAATAGATGTTTCATTATAATAATAAGGAGGATTATTATGGCAGAACAGTATTTAATGGCAATCGACGCTGGAACCGGTAGTGTCCGCGCCGTGATCTTCTCTCTGAACGGTGAACAAACCGGATGTGTACAGAGAGAATGGGAGCACAAAGAAGATCCCCGCTATCCAGGCAGTATGGATTTTGACTGGGTACATAACTGGGATCTTGCAAGAGAATGTGTACAGGGTGTACTGAAAGAGACCGACATTGATCCGGCACAGATCGCCGCTGTATCCACCACTTGCATGCGAGAGGGCATCGTTCTTTATGATAAAGATGGCAACGAGATCTGGGCCTGCGCCAATGTGGACGCACGAAGCGACGATGAGGTAGGCCGCCTGATCCGCATGTATCCGGGTCTCGAAGAAGAAATCTATCAGAAGAGTGGACAGACCTATGCGCTTGGTGCACTGCCCCGTCTTCTCTGGGTTAAGGACAAGATGCCGGAAGTATATGAAAAAACAGCAGAGATCGGTATGTTCAATGACTGGCTGATCCGTAAACTGACCGGCGTAGAAGCCATCGAACCAAGTAATGGTTCAACCACAGGCATCTTCGATCTGCAGAGCAGAAAATGGGATCCGAGCATCGCCGAAAAATGTGGCCTGCGCGGAGATATCTTCCCGCCGGTAGCCGAGCCTGGAACAATCATTGCAAAAGTAAGTGCCAAAGGTGCTGCAGATACTGGTCTGAAAGAAGGTACTCCAGTTGTCGTTGGTGGCGGTGACTGCCAGCTTGGTACCATCGGTGTTGGCGCCACACAGCCGGGTCAGGCTGCTGTCTTCGGCGGAAGTTTCTGGCAGTATGAATTCAATACCGCCAATGGTGCAACCGATCCGCAGTGCCGGGTACGTGTAAACTGTCACGCTGTACCGGGTGTATGGCAATATGAAGCGCTGGCTTTCAAACCAGGTCTTGTGATGAGATGGTTCCGTGATGGTTTCTGCCAGTACGAAAAAGAGAAAGCTACAGCAGAAGGAACAGATCCTTATAATCTGATGAATAAGGAAGCAGAAAAGATTCCGGCCGGAAGCTATGGTATGGTCTGTGCATTCAGTGATATCATGAACTTCATCAACTGGAAGCATGCTGCTCCTACCTTTACGAATTTTGAACTTGATCCGACAAAATTCAACCGTTATACCTTCTATCGTGCAATTCTTGAGAATACCGCATTGTTAGTAAAAGGCCATATGGAACTGGTAAAAGAAGCAACCGGAAATATGCCTTCTGAGATCATCTTTGCAGGCGGTGCTTCCAAGAGTCCTCTGTGGTCCCAGATCCTTGCTGATGTCCTCGGTATGCCGGTTCGTGTTCCGGTCGTGAAAGAAGCAACCGCTCTGGGTGCTGCCATCATCGCCGGATACGGTGTAGGTCTTTACAGCAGCATCGAAGAAGGTGCAAAACGTACCGTAAAATGGGATAAAGTATTTACCCCAAATACAGATAATCGCAAGGTATATGATGACCTGTATGAGACATGGAAAAAAGTCTATGCAGCACAGCTCAAACTTGTTAACGATGGTGTTACCAAACCAATGTGGGTTGCACCTGGATTATAAATCTAAGTTTTAAAGTGTAAGGATGAAAGGAGAGTAACAACATGTATATTGTTGATGAAAAAGACAGGGAGTATAGATTTGGTGACAGTGGTCCTAAATATCTTATGAAAGGACCTCGCATGAATTTTGCACTTGTTCAGTTTATGCCTGGACAGGATTTCAAAGCTCATTATCATAATGTAATGGAAGAAAATTTCTACATTCTGGAAGGCGAGATTGATATTGTTGTTGACGGTGTAGTTAATCATATGTATCCAGGGCAGATGATCCATATCGAGCCAGGTGAAGTACATTACTGCAAAAACAGTTATGACAAACCGATCAAGATGATCTCTACGCTGGCACCATTCCAGGAAGTTGACAAAGTTGAAGTAGAAAATTATACTTATTAATTCTGCCATTTTTAATTTTTCCAAAGCAAGAGCCGGACTCTTTTATGAGCCTGGCTCTTACTTTTTTCTTCACATATAAAGGAGGCCTGTGAATCATCTCACAGACCGCCTCTGTTATTTTCTGTTATGAGTATCGCTCCATTGCATTTTAAATATTCAGATTAGCACACTCCCTGAGCAAGCATAGCAATAACATGAGACTCCAGAGTTTATGCATCTTTTGAGACTTTTTGTATATTATAAGTATATTACTATCTTACACATTTTCAGTCCAATTACATTTAAGTTTACATAATTATCCCGCAACAGAATCAGTGCCTGCATTAATGTAATAATTTTCCTTAGCTTCTTCGATAGCAAATTGCCTATCAAAAATAAGTTCTTCTACACTATTATCATAATAATATATTTTTTGTAAGTAGTCTTTTTTATCAAACTGATAATAGAATGCTTTTTCTTCACCTTCATCTACAAGGCACAGCATTTCAGCCACAATTCCAATGCTATTTGTATAATATTTTACGTACCTATAATTAGGTAATTTTACATTCTCAAGCAAGTTATATGGTGTAAGTACTGGTGAATATAACATATCATATATTCTTTTAATATATGCATCCATTTTATCTTTCCTCTCCTTCTATTTTCAGATACTCACTTAATACTCTTTCTATATACTCTTTAATTACAGGCAACTTCTGGTATGCATTGTCATAATCAGACAATGTCCATTCCCCTCTAGATTTTCCAATTTCATTTTTCATGTAAGAATTAAGATACATTGCCAATAAAGCACCATTATCTGGAGCTGCATTTCTTATCCATGCATATTTACCACTAAACAATCTACATCCAGACAAATTCTTTTTACTTTGATCCACTCCAAAATGAGTAATTAACTCTGGAACTAATACTTCTCTAATCTCAGTATCAAGATTTTTCTTTCTATTCGCAAATAATAAATCAGGTCTCTTTAATGCGACATTTTCTTGCGTACGCGTTTGATTATAAATTGCCAATGCTTGCTCATATCCAATATTTAATAATTTTTGCAATTTATCAATATCTTCTTTTTGTTTTTTCTCTTCCTCTTTCTGTTTGCGAATTAGCTCCGTAGTTAAATATGCATCTGCTTTAAGCCTTCCACTTCCTCCTTCTCGAGCTTTTCCTAGCGGAATAATACCACCTGTAGAACCATCTCCCGTTCTTTGTGTTGAACTACCATCCTCATCAACCAAATTCTCATCTTGTAAATGCTTTATTACTTCACTTTCTTGAATTTCAACTTTATACTTTTCCCATAATTCTGCTAGTTGTAAATCTTGATGTGAAACAACATCCGCAATATTATCCTCAGTTTTCTGTACTTCTTCACCTGGGATTGCTCTCAAAACTCGACCTATAAACTGTTCGTAGGGAAGTTCATTTCTAAAAGGTCTAAAAATAGCAGCAACACTTAAATACTTATGATCATATCCCTCTCCCAGCATAGCGACATGAATTATTACATCTAAGCGATGATTCTCGACATCATTTTTTGTTTCCATTTGTTTTTCGGTAGTTTGCTTGCTATGTATCACTTCAGCTCTATACCCATGGTTAATATACAGTTGCTTTATCTGTTCCGCATGTTCAATACTGCATGCTACAGCTATTATCTTATGCGGAACACTTGTAAATTCTCTTTTCTTTTCTAATAGTTTTATACTTTCACATACTACTTTTTCCGAACATTCTTTAGAAAAGGCAACAGATCTTCTTATCCAGTCCTCATCTCTGATCCCCGACTCTATTAATTGTTCTTTTGTGTATAAGCTCGACTCGTCGTTATCAATTGTAAATAACAGTTTATCCGGAATGTATTCAAAATTTCGAAGAGATTTTACATATCCCTTGGCCATAGCCTGACTTAATTTATATTTATAAACCAACTCTCCAGCCAGTTCAACTCCATCTGTTCGAATCGGTGTTCCCGTAAGCTTTACCACCTTGGCTTTATTAAAATGCTCAACAGTCGTTACCCATGTATTTGCCGTTGAGTGATGTGCTTCATCAATGATAATCATGTCAAAATAGTCAGACGGCAAAAAATTAAGTGGCGAAGATGTCAACCTAGCTTGAAGTTTATGTATATTCAGTACAACAATATTTGCACTATCTAAAACTTCTCGATTTACTCCGTTTGCATACTCAACCAATGTAGGCGTTTCACCAATAGTACTGAAAATTTTTCTCTTAAACCAAAAATTATCTGGATTCTCGGGATCTAATGAATCTACAACTACATCTTTTATTGTCAACTGAGGAGTAATAATTAATGCCCTTCCTTTACATATGTGAAAGGGCAAAATTCCCATTAATCCCGTTTTTCCTACACCAGTTGGTAACACAATAATTGCATGCGTTTGCTTATTTTTTACAACGAAATGGTCATACACCTTAAAATATCCTTGAATCTGAGGTTCTCTTAATTCCTCATTTTCATAAATATTTGGATTTGCCATTTCAAAATAATGTTCATTGTAAATTAACTCTGCCATGCAATTTCCCCCTAATACATATATTTCTTTTTATATTTTATCTTACAACTTGTTTAAAGATACTGTCAATACAACCAGCCAAAATATTTCCTACAATACAGATTACTTGCTGTACATTATGTGTAACTTATAAGTATATTGTGTGTATATTACCATATTTTAGCCTTCGACAGCATTGTACACTCTGCACAAAGTATAAAGTTACTCTCTAATAAAGAAATGCTGGATTTAAGCCACTTCTAGCCAATCCAGCATTTCGCATTTTCAAATTTTTATGCACTTTTGCTATTAGCACACACCCTGTGCTAACATGGCATTTGCAACTTTCTCAAATCCTGCAATATTCGCTCCGGCAACATAGTTTCCTTCCATGCCATAACGTTTTGCAGCATCATCGATGTTGTGATAAATGTTGATCATGATCTGCTCAAGTTTCTCATTTACCTCATCGAAGGTCCAGCTCAGGCGCTCGCTGTTCTGGGTCATCTCCAGTGCAGAAGTAGCTACACCACCTGCATTGGATGCTTTACCGCATACAAACAGTACACCGTTATCCTGCAGATACTTGGTAGCTTCCAGGTAGTAGGCATATTAGCGCCCTCACAAACAGCGGTAACACCGTTAGCAACCAGTGCTTTTGCATCATCGATCAGCAGCTCGTTCTGTGTTGCGCACGGAAGAGCGATATCACATTTGATCTGCCATACGCCACGACCCTCATGATACTGAGCACTCGGTCTTGCAGCTGCATACTCGGTCAAACGAGCACGTTTTACTTCTTTACTTCTTTCAGAAGTGCCACATCGATTCCTTCCGGATCATAGATCCAGCCAGTGGAATCAGATACGGTAACAACTTTTGCACCCATCTGCTGTGCTTTCTACTGCATAAATTGCTACGTTACCAGATCCGGATACGCAGCAGATCTTATCTTTCATATCCATGCCGTGGCATTTCATCAGCTCACGGGTCAGATACAGAAGTCCGTAACCAGTTGCCTCAGTTCTTGCAAGAGATCCGCCGTAGGTCAGGCCCTTTCCAGTCAGAACACCTTCATACAGTCCGGTGAGTCTCTTGTACTGTCCGTACATATAACCGATCTCACGTGCGCCGGTTCCGATATCTCCAGCCGGAACATCAACGTCTGCTCCAATATATTTGTAAAGCTCTGTCATAAAGCTCTGGCAGAATGCCATGATCTCTCTGTCAGATTTGCCCTTCGGATCAAAGTCAGAACCACCTTTACCACCACCGATCGGAAGTCCGGTCAGAGAGTTTTGAATACCTGCTCAAATCCAAGGAATTTAATAATTCCGATATTTACTGACGGATGAAGTCTCAGTCCTCCCTTGTACGGTCCAATTGCATTGTTGAACTGTACACGGTAACCAGTATTCACCTGTACCTGTCCCTTATCGTCTACCCACGGTACACGGAATTTGATCTGACGATCCGGCTCAGTCAGTCTCTCAAGCAGAGCTTCTTTTATACTGCTCCTCATGTGCCTCGATCACTGGTCTTAAAGACTCCAGTACCTCTTCAACAGCCTGCAGAAATTCCGGTTCAGATGCATTCTTAGCTTTTACTCTTGCGAGCACTTCATCAACATAACTCATTTTCTTCGATCTCCTCTGTCATATTTTGTGTTTGCATTTCAACGGTAATAATTTTATTACGATTTTTCAGGTTTTGCAATATTTTTTAGACAGATAACGAAAAATGAAAAATTTTAGTCCGGATTATTCTGTAAGTTGCAAATAACTGCTGACGCAATACAGGATCTGACCATTATATTCCACTCTCGACCAGCCCACATCAGAAACACCAGTCCGTACCACAACCTCACCATTATGAAGCTGTGCGATTACTTCTGAAGGTTCTTCCACGCTTGACGATTCCTCAGATTAGTCACATCCTTGGCAGTTACATTTTCACTGACTCTGGTAAATTGCGTTTTAAATCCATCATCCGGTTCTTTCACTGGTGTCTGATAAGCCAGATCTGCAGTCAGATAGCTGGATACTGCATACAGTTTTTCTCCGTTGTATTCTACACGGGACCAGCCATTATTACCAATTCCAGTACGCAATGCAGTCTCCCATTCTTCAAGGTCGCCACCACATTGCTGTCATCTCCTGATCCATGGTACTGCGAAGATTCGTAGTGTCTTTGGAAGTCACCTGCTCACTGACCTCATCGAACTTCACTCCTACTTCGGATCAGCCTCCACATGCTGAGCACTTCCTTCCTCCTGTGCCTCTGCGGTCTCACTATAGCCAAAATAAGCTACATCCAGATCCACATAGGTGGAAATGCCTGGTACGCTTCCCTGATTGGTATACTGCCACATGGCGAAGTTCCCTGGATATTCCGGCACATCCGTCTGCGCACTGCCATACTGTGCTACCCAGATACGGTATGCCAGCTCCAATGCATCTGTATTCCAAAGAGTATTGTTCACCAGCTCATTTCTGGCTGCATAGAACATTCCTGTGTAACCATTTGCCTCTGCTTTCTTCAAAAGGCATCTGCGATAGCCGAGCGTTCGTCAACAGAGAGCCCGTACTGCCGACTGGAGCTGTTCTGAAAGCCTTCACAGTTATATGCCACCGGATAGGTAATCGGATATCCTGCCAGCAAATCACTCGTCCACTGTGCTTCTTCCTCCGCTTCTGCTGTGGTTACGGCTGTAGAGAAAAGTATGCGCCCAGTTGAATTCCATTGGCATTCGCTTCCTGCAGGTTATACCGTGCGCAGGCATCTTCCCGGATCTCTCCACTGCCAAGCGACCGATAACCACAACGGATCATAGCGAATTCCACACCCGAATCCGCCACCTGTTTCCAGTCAATCGTTCCCTGAAATTCAGACACATCAATACCAACGGTTCTCTTATCAGTCTCACTGGCAATCTTCTTTACTGTACTGACAGCTACTTTTTCTCCGTTCTCCTCCGGTTCATATAAGCTCTCCGGATCTTCCTCATTCACATCTGTTTCCTGATCAGCCTGCTCACTCTCCGTTTCCGACGATACTGCTTTGCCGCCAATCAGAAGATACGCTGCCAATGCCAGGATCAGCAATGCCAGTACGGTAATGCCCATCGCAGACAACATAATCTTAAGATTTCTGCTCCCTCGTTTCTTTCTGCCCGGCATCTGTATATCACTCCCGTTTTTCTCTCAGGTACTTCATATAATCAAATACCATCATGGCTATCTTAAAGGTCATGGCATCCTCAAACTGACGGATATCAAGGCCTATGGTCTTCTGAAGTTTTTCCAGACGATAAACCAGTGTATTTCGATGCACAAAGAGCTGACGACTGGTCTCAGACAGATTCAGATCATTTTCCATGAACTGATATACTGTTGTCAGGATCTCCTCATCCAGCGTAGACGGGTCATAATCGCCAAACACTTCCTTAATAAACATCTCACACAACGGAATCGGAAGCTGATAGATCAGACGTCCAATTCCCAGTTCCTCGTAAGCAATGACATTTTCATCTGCATAGAAGATCTCTGCCACGTCCAGAGCCATTCTCGCTTCCTTATAAGAACGGGATACCTCTCTCAAAGAAGTAGCCAGCGTTCCGTAGGATGTACGAATTCTTTTTTTCAGTTCTCTCTGTACAGCATTGGTCAGCACTTCTGCAAATACATGGCTGTACTGTTCTCCATCCTTATCCTCCAGACGGCGGATCACTGCTACACAATCTTCTTCCATCGATGCGATAAAGTCAGTGTTTCTGATCTCCGGCACAGACTTCAGAATATTCTGGATATCAAATGCTTCGCACTCTTTTCCTTCTACTAAAAATACGCCCCAGCGACATTCTGGACCAATGTGCATCTGTCTTGCATAATTGGCAATATCCACCGGCATCAGATTATCCAGCAAAAGATTATGAATGAACTGATTCCGGTCTTCTCTGCTGTAACCGATCTCCAAGATTCTCTCCAGCTGACGAACCGCCAGTTTTCCCATCGGATATGTGTCCTTCTCATCTCCACTTACCGATAAAATGTATCCACTCTCACCATCTCCAACGCGGAACAAATACCGGTTGCCCAGTGCCTGCATATCTGCAGACGAATTACAAAATGTCTGAAACACTTCCTTTTCAGGAGCCATGTTCTCAGCTCCTGCTACACAAGTACAATTCCGGTCGTACAATGCCATAGGCAGACGCACGATCTCTTTAAAATCTTCCAGGCTCTCCTGGAGTAAACGGTTGGAAATCATCTTTTTCCTCCTAACACTTTATCACTTTGCACAAACTTTGTGCTAACAATCCAACTTTATTATAGTAATATTTGAAAACCAAGTCAATTGACAAAATGAAATCTCTCTCCCATAATAAAATGAAACATTTTAAGAAAAGCAGGTATTTATATGAATAAAAAAGAAACCCTTGAGATCAGAAAACAGTTCACCAATGAGAACTGTGCCATCACCCGTATCTGTGGATGCTACGTGGATGCCGAAAAGCAGATCCGCACGGAATTAAAAGAAGCATTTCTGTCTCTTCCCGAAGAAGAAATCTTCAAATATTATGAGATTTTCAAAAAAACTCTGTCTGGAACGTTGGGCAAAAATCTTCTGAATATGGAATTTCCCATTGCTCAGGAAATGCCTGACGGAACACAGGCCTGGCTTCTGAAACTTCGTGACAGCAAGCTCCAGGACGAGATCCTTCTGGAAGAATTTTATGAAAAGATCATTAAAAATTATGCTTACGGGGAAAACTACTATATCATCCTGATTCACGCGTCCTACGACATTCCGAAAAAAGCAGAGGACGGCATGGAGATGTTCGATGCTTCCGATGATGTCTATGAATATCTCATGTGCAGTATCTGCCCGGTCAAGCTGGACAAGGCAAGTCTCTGCTACAATGCTGAGAAAAATAATATTGAAGATCGGGAACGCAGCTGGATCGTACAGGCACCGGATGCCGGCTTTCTGTTCCCTGCATTCAATGACCGCAACACCGATCTTCACAGCCTGCTCTACTACACCCGCAACCCGGAGGTACTGCAGCCTGCTCTGATGGAAGAAGTCTTCGGTTGTCAGACACCGTTGTCTGCCAAAGGACAGAAAGAGACCTTTCAGGAACTGGTCACGGAAACTCTCGGAAATGCCTGTGATTATGAAACCGTTGTGAGCATCCACGAAAATCTGAACGAGATCATTGAAGAGAAAAAAGATCAGCCTGAACCGCCGACACTGACCAAACCCGAGGTAAAAAATCTACTGGCCATCAGCGGTGCTCCGGAAGAAGTACTGGATCATTTTGAAGAACAGTTTGATGCAACTGCAGGAAATAAAACAGAATTTCTGGCCACCAACCTGACCAGCACCAAAGCACTGGAAGTAAAGACCCCCGATGTGATCGTCAAAGTCAGCCCGGAAAAGGCAGCTTTACTGGAGACCCGCATCATCAACGGCCGGTCTTACCTGCTGATCCAGATTGATGACCAAGTGGAAGTCAATGGTGTTCCGATCCGGCCTGTCACATTTTCCGAACCAGATTCTGAATCAGAAGAATGATGTACAATCTGCCAACTGATACCTCCTGCTGTCGTCAAACTGTCAAATATCGTTTCTGACTTTGATAAATATTTGTCACATAAATGCTTGATACTTTTTTAACGATGGTATATACTAACCAACAGATAAAAAATTGAGCATCGCATTCCAAGGAGGTATCTATAATGAAAATTATTTTCTTTGATTCCAAAAGTTATGATAAAGAGTCTTTTACCAAAGAGCTGGTAAATTACCCTGACATCGAAGTAAAGTTTCTGAAAACTGAGCTGACACCGTTTACTGCTGAGCTTGCTCATGGCTATGATGCTGTATGTGCATTTGTCAGTGCCGATATCAGCAACGATACCATTGAAGTTCTGAACATGTGCGGTGTTAAACTGATCCTTCTCCGCTGTGCAGGATTCAACAATGTAGAGATGGAGACCGCAAAACGTTTTGGCATCCGTGTATTCCGTGTTCCGGGATATTCTCCGGAAGCAGTTGCTGAGCACGCAATGGCTCTGGCTATGACTGTGAACCGTCACATTCATAAGGCATATGTAAAGGTTCGTGAGAACGACTTCAGCCTTGGCGGACTGATGGGCATCAACTTCCACGGCAAGACCGCAGGTATCATCGGTACTGGTAAGATCGGTGCTGCTATGGCAAGAATCTGCCACGGCTTTGGTATGAACATCATCGCCTATGATGTGTTTGAGAATCCGTCCATCAAAGATTTCGTTACTTACGTAACTCTGGACGAACTGCTGGCACAGAGTGATCTGATCTCCCTGCACTGCCCGCTGATGGATAATACCTATCACCTGATCAACCGCGAGACCATCCAGAAGATGAAAGACGGCGTGATCCTGGTCAACACCTCCAGAGGTGCTCTGGTTAAGACTGACGACCTGATCGAAGGTATCCGTGCTCACAAATTCTTCGGCGTAGGTCTTGACGTATATGAGGAGGAGACACCGAACGTATTCGAGGATCGTTCCGATGAGATCCTGGAGCATTCTGTTACCGCAAGACTCCTGTCCTTCCCGAACGTGATGATCACCTCTCACCAGGGATTCTTCACCCACGAGGCACTGAGCGCTATCGCACAGACCACTCTGGAAAATGTTCGTGTATTTGAGAAAAACGGAGAGTCTCCGAACGAAGTGAAATAAAGATTCTTATTAAAAGAAGTTCACATTGCTACGGGTGTGAACTTCTTTTTTGTGTTAAATCTTCTTCTGTACAATTTTATATTTCTAAAACCATCTCTCAGCTTACATCATTGCCAACAACAGTGTTCCCACTGTCATACACAGTAATCCAGCCGCCGCCTTTTTAGTAAGCTTCTCATGAAATACGATTCTTGAAAATGCGATGGTTACCAGAATACTGAGTTTATCGATCGGTACAACCACACTGGCCGATCCTTCCTGCAATGCCTTGTAGTAGCACATCCAGGACACTCCTGTTGCAAGTCCAGACAGTATGATAAAAAATAGTTCTTTTTTATCAATGGCTGCCACCTGATTCTGCTTTTGTTTCAGGAAGACAATAAGCCATGCCATTGCAAGCACAACGCTTGTACGAATTGCAGTGCCCAGGTTGGAATCCACACCGGAAATTCCTATTTTCCCGAGGATTGCAGTCAGACTGGCAAACACTGCAGACAGTACCGCATATAGGAACCAATGCGTTTCCGCCTGACCTGTATTTGCTCTTTGGCTGTTCTTGCGGGTGATCATCAGCATCGTACCCAGACCTATGAGCACAACTGAAAATAGTTTTCCTGCTGTGACTCCTTCATGAAGGAAAATCAATGCCAGTAATATGGTCAGTACCGTACTGGACTTATCGATGGGGACAACTTTGTTGATGTCTCCCTTTTGAAGTGCTCGAAAATAGCACATCCAGGACGCACCCGTCGCAAGTCCGGACAGTACCAAAAACAGCACTGTCTTTCCATCAATATTCACGATTCCCCATATGGTTCCGGTGCCCAGTACCATCAGCCAGGAAAATAAAAGCACCACGATCGTACGAATCGCGGTGGCCACATCTGAATCTGTTCTCCGGATTCCACATTTTGCGAGAATCGCTGTGGTTCCCGCAAAAAATGAAGATCCAATAGCATATACTATCCAAATATTATTTTACTGCAATCGCCTCTACTTCACAAAGAACTCCTTTCGGAAGATCTTTTACTGCCACACAGCTTCTTGCTGGTTTGGATGTGAAATATTTTGCATATACTTCGTTGAATGCAGCAAAATCTGCAATCTCAGCCAGGAAACAGGTCGTCTTTACAACTTTATCATAACCACTTCCTGCTGCTTCCAGAATAGCTCCTACATTTTTGCAGCTCTGCTCAGCCTGTGCTGCAATTCCTTCTGCAATATTACCTGTTGCCGGATCCACCGGAATCTGACCAGAGGTGTAGATTACTCCGTTTACTTCATAGGCCTGAGAATACGGTCCGATTGCGCCTGGTGCTTTTTCTGTTGCGATAATGTTCATTGGAAAATTCCTCCTTCTGTCCTATGGATGTAGGTTTATTTTACTCCCTCACTGTCTTTTCTGCAAGAACCGTCTTGCATCCATTCTTGGCTTTTACTATACTGAATCTATATTGAGTTGAATCAAAAGGAGATTTTACATATGAAAGAGATCAAAAATGTTTCCATTATTGGCATGGGTGCCTTAGGTGTCATGTACGGAAGTCACCTGGCACATCACATGGAATTTGACCATGTAACCTACGTGATGGACGAACAGCGATATGAGAAATACAAAGGAAGCACCGTCACCTGTAACGGCGAAAAACTTACTTTCACCTGTGTGCCTGCCTCCCAGGCTGTCCCTGCTGATCTGGTCATCGTGGCAGTCAAATCCACAGGACTCACCGAAGCACTGGACACCATGAAAAATTGTATCGGTCCGGATACCGTGATCCTATCCGTTATGAATGGCATATCCAGCGAAGAAATCATTGGTGGGCGCTACGGAGCAGAGCACATGATCTATGCAGTTGCCCAGGGTATGGATGCCATGAAATTCGGCTCCGAGCTTACCTATTCCAAGATGGGTGTGCTCTGTATCGGTGCACGTCTGGAAAGTCAGCAGGAAGGTCTTGACCGCGTCTGCTGCCTTTTTGATAAAACAGAACTTCCTTATATACGGGAAAAGAATATCCTTCACCGACTCTGGAGCAAATTCATGTTAAATGTCGGTGTGAACCAGACCTGTATGGTATATTCCTGCACTTACGGAGATGTATGGCGTCCCGGCAAGGAACGTGATACCATGCTTGGCGCTATGCGCGAGGTAATCGCTGTCGCCAATGCAGAGGGCATTGATTTGTCCGAATCCGACCTGGAAGAATACGACCGGATCATCCGCACGCTCCGTGCAGACGGAACACCATCCATGGGACAGGACCGCATTGCCAGACGACACTCTGAAGTAGAAATGTTTGCAGGCACAGTCATCCGCCGGGGCCAGAAAGCAGGAATTCCCACACCGGTCAATCAGTGGCTCTATGACCAGGTGCAGGAAATCGAGAAATCATATTAATTATTTACCATCTCTCCCGGAATTCTCTCTCATCTTTCAACGGGATCTTCTGTTCCTGCATCTCATCAATTCGAATAAACCTCTGGTGATACAGATGCAGGATCAATTCATTGATTTGGTCCGGGCTTCCCTGTACTTCCATTTCCACACTGCCATCCTCCAGATTTCTGACCCAGCCGGTGAGTCCCAGCAGACTGGCTTTATAGGTGGCATGGTACCGGAATCCTACCCCCTGTACACGTCCATAGAACATAATATGTTTTCGGATCATTTCACTCATCTGTGAGACCTCCTTCTACCGCTGCTATCTCTTCCATAACAATTATCACATACCTGGAATGGCGAACCGAGCGGAAGCAGCTTTCCACAATATCTGCATCTGGCAATATAGGTCTGCTTTCCCTTTGTCAGATACTTCATGATCTGCATCTCAGTCTTTGCCCTCTGATCCCCCAGCCAGTCTTCATCAATGACCTTCTGCATCCGATGAGAAAACTGATAATACAGATCCAGCTGCTTATAATAAGTCTCATACTGTTGGATCCCTCCCTTTTTCTCACGGTGAAGAACGGGTTTTTCCAGTGAAACATCTGCTGTGTAGGTGCAGCAGTACTGAAGCCACAGCTCTACCACCTTCTTATCCTTAACATCAATGGGACAGGTGACCATCTTATATAAGATGTGCTTGTCCTGGAATCCATCGATCATCTGCTTACAGCTTTTTGCCTGATCATAAAGATACAATGCTTCATCAATATTTTCCTTGATAAATGGCTCCGTCGGTGTCACTTCGTGCCAGATACGTAAGAGTTCATCCAATGGCGCATCAATATCCAGCAGAATCTGCGGAAAACCAAGGTTTACCTGCGTCAGCGGATCTTCCTCGGCTGCATAATGATTCCTGACGATGAGCAAAGCTGCTTCATGGCGGTTACATAGCCTGTATCATAGATGCCAAAACGCCCTGCTCTTCCGGCAATCTGTTTAACCTCCTGGGTCCTCAGAGGTCTGCGGCTGATACCATCGAATTTTTCTGCCTGCAGAAATACGATCCGTCTCACCGGCAGGTTAAGTCCCATACCGATGGCATCCGTGGCAACCACTACTTTGGTCTTTCCCTTATGGAACAGATGCATCTGCCGACGGCGGATCTCCGGCGGCAGACTTCCATAGATCACACTGGCATTGATTCCTGCCTCCTCCAGTCGTCCAGCTACATCCAACACGGATTTTTTAGAAAATGCAATCAGCGCATCGCCTTTCTGTACATCATCCGGAAATACAAAGGGATGCTCCTCGCAGACCAGATCCGTCTTGCGTTCATACCGTTCTGCCTCATAATCATCCCCACACAGCTCGATCAGATGACAGATAGCCTGTTCTGCTGCCGGGCTCATACAGATATGGATCTCCGGTGCCCGAAGTCCAAGGATTGCTTTGGTCCATGAATGACCTCTGTCATGATCTGCCACCAACTGTGCCTCGTCGATCACCGCGATATCATAATTTTCATCAAAATCCGCCATTTCTATGGTAGATGCCATAACACGGCTTCCTTCTTCCTCCAGACATTCCTGTCCGGTACGCATCGTACAAGGCACTTTATATTTTTTCATCTGCTCATACACTTCCAGTGCGAGCAGACGAAGCGGTCCCAGATAAACACCATTTCTGGCCAGCTTCAAACGTTCCAGGGAACGATAGGTTTTTCCGCTGTTGGTCGGTCCTATGTGCAGAATAAAATGCCGGTGCATCTGACGTACCTCCGGGAATTCCATCTCCGGTCTGGTTGGCACCAGCTCAAAGATCTGCCCCTGTACCATATACTGTCTATATTCTGGATACAGTGTGAACAACGTCTCCTGACAGATGGCTCCCGGATGATTCTCCTGCAGCCAGGAAAGAAATATCTCATCCATCCCTTCCTTCTGTTCTTCCAGAAGAATTCCAAAATCCAGGGATACCAGCTTCGGAAGCACTTCCTCCTGAAGTTTTTTCAAAATATCCGCACGGTTTTTCCTGTGCGCATAAACAGAAATATTTTTCAACTGCCTGTGATAGTCCTCCAGCAGACGCACATTCACTCTTCCAGGCTTTGCACTTCGAAGTGTCCGAAATAACGTTTGTACTCTCTTTTGCATCTCAGCTGTACTGATGGAACGCTTTGGCCTTTTCTTTCCTGCCTGCTCATACTGCTCCAGATAAAACTGTACCAGCTTTTTCTTCTGTATCATTCAATTTACTCCCTTTTAAATTTTCCCAAGTTCCCAGAAGGCTACTGCACTGGCTGCCGCCACATTCAGTGAATCCACGCCATGGCTCATGGGAATCTTTACCGTATAATCGCAGCTGGCAATGGTCTGTGACGTCAGCCCTTCTCCCTCAGTTCCCAGCACGATCGCCAATTTTTCTTCCTTGTGCAGTCCCGGGTCATCAATGTTGACCGTGTCATCCCGAAGTGCCATGGCAACCGTCTGAAAGCCCTGCGCTTTCAGAAATGCCTGCCCTTCCGCCGGCCATGTGATCTGCTTATCAAAATAAGTCCATGGAATCTGGAATGCTGTTCCCATACTGACCCGCAAAGATCTTCGATACAGCGGATTACTGCAGTCTGATGTCAGCAGAATACCATCCATATTAAGTGCTGCGGCCGAGCGGAAGATAGCCCCCACGTTGGTAGGATTGACCACACTCTCCAGCACCGCAATTCTGCGTGCTCCCCGGCACACTTCCTCTGGTGTCCGAAGTCTTGGACGGTACATGGCACAGAGCATGCCTCTGGTCAGCTTATATCCAGTCAGCTGCGTTAGAACATCAAAAGATGCCACATAGGCCGGAATCTCGCCACACCTCTTAAGGATCTCTTTTGCTTCTTTTTCAATATGACGGTCCTCAGACAGGAATGATACCGGTACACAGCCTGCATCCAATGCCCGTTCAATAACCCTTGGGCTCTCTGCAATGAACATTCCCTTCTCCGGCTCCGCCCGGTTCAAAAGCTGCCCCTCTGATAATCTGGCATATACATCCAGCTCCGGTGCAGTAAAATCTGTAATCTCTATTATATTTGCCATTCTGACCTCTCCCTGCCTAAACTGTTCAGAACCACATTTGCATGGTTCTGAACAGATACAGTATAACAAAAAACAGGTCTGGCGGATAGTTTTTTCCGTCAAACCTGTCATCATCTATTCTGTCGGATTCACATGCACCATACAGTGCTTAACATCCGGAAAATCATGCTCGATCGCATGATGTACATGCTCTGCAATCTGATGAGCTTCATCCAGTGTCTGTGTTCCGTCTGCTGCAATCTCCAGATCCACATAGATTTTTGAGCCAAACAACCTGGTCTGTAAAAGATCCACCCTTTTCACACCTTCTACCGCCAACACCGTTCTCCGAATAGATTCCTCTGTCTGTCTGTCGCAGGAACGATCCACCATTTTATCCACTGCATCTCTGAATATATCAATCGATGCTTTCCCGATCAGAAGGCAGATCACCACACTGGCAATTGGATCCAGAATGGGATATCCCATCCTTGCTCCAAAGATACCAACAAACGCTCCTACTGAAGACATAGCGTCCGAACGATGATGCCACGCATCTGCCATCAAAGCACCGGAATTGATCTTCTTAGCTGCTCCTCTTGTATACCAGAACATCCACTCCTTCACAATAATGGAAACAACTGCTGCGATCAGCGCCAGCATTCCCGGTATCTCGATTGCTTTTCCTGATGTACTTTTTACGATATTCTCCAGACCGCTGATTCCAATACCGATTCCTGTAGCCAGCAAGAGACCAGATAGAATGATAGACGAGACACATTCCATCCGCTCATGTCCATATGGGTGCTCCTGATCTGACTGTTTTCCGGAAAGACGTACTCCCACGATCACGATCAGTGTACTTCCCACATCCGATGCAGAATGAATCGCATCGGACACCATAGCACCGGAATGCGCAACGATTCCGGCAATCAGCTTCAAGACCGACAAAACCAGATTTATTGCAATGCTTACAGCGGATACTTTCATTGCAATCTGATTATTGTCCATGGATTCTTGTTTTTTGTTTTCTGTGTGTTCCATAACCAGGACCTCCTTAAACTTTCACCTCAGGTTCTTCTTATGTCACATACATTGTTCGCGTAGTGCGATCTTATCCGCTGTTCTTTTCGTAATAGAGATGCCAAACCCGTTCACATGGCTTTGCATTATAACAAAAACATACCCGCGGAACATACACTGTCCGCGGATATGTCTGTATGATCCATATCCGCTGCCGCTTATGCCGGCCTTATGCTAAATACGGAAATCTGCCTGTCACCTTATGATCTCCGCTGCCATCGCCTGCTCAGTTTGTACTGTTGATCTCGCATCCTGTTTGAATGTAATGCAGTGCAAAGAGATGATTTCTTAGTTGTATGGGTATCTTACTTCATGCTATGCAGGTTAGTCAAGCGTAATGCTAAAATATTATTCCTTCAACGTAAAATACAGTTTTTGTAACCCAGCATACTACACAGTCTGGTCAGATAAGGCTGGTCGATCCGCGCTTCCTTAAGCACTTCGCTCTGTGCAAAATCATCTCCTTTGTGCCGTCACCAGCACTTTCCATGGGCCATGACAATCCACGCTCAAAATTCTCTGCCACGAAATCCATATCATGAAGAATAGAAAGCACCATCTTGCCCTGTTTCCGAAGATTGCGGATAATCTGCTGAAGGATCTTCCGGCCATTCCAGTCCTGCGCGATCGTTGGCTCGTCAAGGATCAGCACTTTGGTATCCATGGCCAGCACCGATGCAATCCGCAACCAGTTTGCGTTCGGACAATTCAAGGTCATAAGGTTTTCATTTACCAGCTTTTCCAGTCCACTTCTGTCAGTGCGGCAATCGCATGTTTCTTCGCTTCTTCCGCACTCATACCAATATTTAATGGTCCAAACATTACTTCATCGATCACGTGATATTTGAAAATCTGATCATCAGGATTCTGGAACACATATCCTACTTCACCAGCCAGCATGGCAACCGTCTTACCGGCAATATCTTCCCCGCCATAATACACGTTACCGCTCACCGGCTTCAAGAGGCCTTTCAGCAGCTTTACCAGCGTCGTCTTACCAGCTCCATTCTGTCCGATAACAGCAGTGGAACGTCCGTCCAGCAGCAGATTCAGATCTTTCAGCACCGGCGTATTTTCCAGATACTCAAAGTTCAGATGTTCCATGCGGAAGACTTCTTTGCCACTGACTCTCTGATCCAGCTCTTCGATCTCCTCTGTGCAGGCTTTTCCAAATATCTCTTCCTGCGGAAACTGATCTTTTTGCGCCAATGTATCCTTCAGAGACGCAGGATAACAGCCATTGGCTTTTCTGATCCCGAATGTCTGACATATTCTTGTGTAAGCCGGTGGGTTCACTCCACAGGATTTCAGGTCTTCTCTTGAAAATATCTTATCCGGTGTATCAAATGCGATCTGATGTCCTTCATGAAGCAACAGGATCTTATCACAGTACTCTGCCAGCTTCTCCAGCTTCTGCTCCACCATAATGATCGTGATACCGGATTTTGCCAGCTTGTCAACCGCTGCAAACACCTCTTCACTTCCAGCTGGATCCAGCTGCGAAGTAGGCTCGTCCAATACGATCACATCTGGTTTCATGGCAAGAATACCTGCCAGTGCTACTCTCTGCATCTGTCCTCCTGACAGATCAAAAGGATTTCTCCGCTTATATTCTGCAATATCAAGAAGCTCCATTACTTCATTGACTCTTTTGATCATCTCATCTGCCGGAACTCCGAAGTTCTGAAGACCAAAAGCGATCTCTTCAAACACGGTCTCCTTGGCACCAGACAGCTGATTAAACGGGTTCTGAAATACCAGCCCGACTTTCTGGCAAAGTCTGGATACAGGTACTTTTGCAGTTTCTTCCCCGTCAATGATCACGCGTCCGCCATATGCTCCTTTGAAGAAACCTGGCACCAGTCCGTTAAATGCCTGACAGAGCGTACTCTTTCCAGCTCCGTTCGCTCCCGCAATTCCGATGAAGGAGCCCTTTTCAATTTCAAAATTCAGATCATCCAGTGCCAGTTTCTTGGTATTTGGATAACGGTATTTGAGATTTTCTACTTTGATATACGCCATCTTATCACCCCAGCACTTTCTATAACAAGATCCGGATCGCAATCGCCGCAATGATCAGAAGCAGCAGGATCACGCACCAGATCCGGTCCGAATTCTTCATCTTATCTTCCCGCAGATAGGTCTTCTTCTGTCCGGCCTCAAAACCACGGATCTCCAGTGCAATTGCACGCTCTCTGGTATTGATCAGAGAACTCATAACCACCGGTGAGATCAGTGGCAAAAAGGATTTTGCCGGGTCAGCAGAGAGCCTTCTGTCTCAAGACCACGGCTTCTCTGTGCATCCATAATAGTGTTCATGGTTCCGCTCATCTGAGGGACAATCTGGAATACAGAGCTGACCATATCCAATCTTCGGCGAGAATCCGATCCTCTCCAGATCTTCTACCAGTTCAACTGGACGGGTGGTCAGGACAAATACCGCAAATGCCAGCAGCATGTTCAGCACATTCAAGCTGATACGCAGAGCATACAACATTCCTTCCTGATAAAATTTTAATGGACCGGCTGCAAAGAGCAGCGTGGCATTTTCATGATTAAATAATCCGTGGATCAAAAATATGGTGATCAAATTGTAAATGAAAACGCAATCAGTGGAAAAACTTGCGAATGATTTTTCCACTGATCAGCATTACAAGACTGATTCCGATGAAAGCTGCGAATGCCCACAGTTTACCCGCCACAAGAGATGCCACAATCGCTGTAAATATGTAGCACAGTTTGGTAAAGGGATGCATTCTGGTCAGATAGGTATCTTTGTCCACATACAGGCTGATACTTTTCATGGAATCGCTCCTATTGTTATTCGTTTTTAGTCAAGACTCTCGACACTGTCATTCACATCATAAAGAGCCGTCAGCTTCTTCGGAAGTCCTTTGAGGATTGCATATACCACCAGGATCGTAATGATCTTGTCCGGCACATCCACAACGACTTCATCCAGGAAGGAACCTAAGAGAACCGGCATATTGGAAGCCTGAGTTGCTGCGAATACTGCATCGCCCCATACATTTCCGGTAGTACCGCCCCAGAAGATCACATTCAGAGGTGTGGAAATACATACAGCTACCAGACCTGCGATCACAGAAGTGAGCAGTGCACCGCTGATCTTCTCCATATTTCCAAGACGGGCCATGATACCAACTGCAAGACCAATACCAAGGCTGGTCAGCGCATATACCAGAGTGATGGAATCACCAGTAGTAAATCCATAGATCAGATTGTTGGCCGCACCACAGATCGCACCGATGATCGGTCCTCCAAGAGCGCCTCCGATACAGGTTCCGATGGAGTCAAGCCACAGCGGCAGCTTCAGTACGGAAGCAAAGAGTTTACCAAGGTAGTTGATGCCGATACATGCCGGAATCAATACCAGACTTGCGGTACTTAATTTGGTTTTGAATACGTTTTTCATAACAAAGTCCCCTTTCTCTTGTGCAGCGGTTATTCCGCTGAAGATACAATGTAACAGGCCTCCAGTGCAGTATGGATCTCATTCCACTCTCCCTGCATGGTTCTGGATGCACCGTCTGCGTAGTTGTTGATGTTCTGTTCCAGATCATCTTTGTACTCCACAACGGTATTTAAAATAGAAGCTGTATGAACACCGCGGAGCCGGCCCACAACGAACAGGGCTGCCGTCTCCATGTCTGAGACCATTATACCACTTTTCGTCCATTTTGTCCGCATCTCCTCTTCCTGATCCGTATAAAAACTGTCATGACTTCTGCACAGTCCTACGTGATACGGCAGCTGATCCTGACGAGCAGCTGTTACGCAGGCGGTCAGCAGATCAAAGTCTGGCACCGCCGGATAAACAGGGTCTATATACATCTTCGATGCACCGTCACTTCTGACTGCTCCCTGCACCATCACCAGATCTCCCAGATGTATGCCGGGCTGCAGTGCGCCGCCGCTTCCGATCCGGATCATATGCGTCACTCCGGCTCTTGCCAGCTCTTCCACCGCTATACAGGCAGACGGTCCGCCAATTCCCGTGGACACTGCCAGCACAGGAACTCCTTTATAAAGTCCGCAGATACTCTTGAACTCTCTGTTGTACGCCAGTTCCTCCACATCCGTCAACTGTTCTGCGATCCGGTCTACCCGCGCCGGATCTCCCGGCAGTATCGCATAATGAACTCCCAGATCATCTCTGATCTGCAGATGAGGCATAATCTCCATAATAACTTCCTTCTTTCGTCTGTTATCTAATAAAATAACACTCACAGGCTGTCTTGTCAACCGACATGACAACTACATCACAGTAAATACTCCATATCGTGCCACTTTTCCCCGCCCCATACAGAACCGGAGATTCCAAGATCTTTGTAGCCCATTTTCTCATACATCTTTACCTTCTCATCCAGACAGGTAAGTACCACACGCCTGCGTCCGCACTCCTTCTCCCGTTTCAGATACCGCTCCATGATCTCCCGGGCCAGTCCCTGTCCGCGATACTCTGGCAGAACATCCAGTCCAAGTATCATAATATTTTTCCCTTTTATATTGTGAAGCCTGATATGTGTAAAGAATTCATCCCGGAATACTTCCTCATCGGTGGCGATTCCATTCAGAAATCCTGCGATCTTACCAGTCTCCTTATGGACTGCCACCAGAAATGTCTCCTGTGCCTGTGAAGCCCGCTCTGTCATAGATTTTGGTGAACAGGCTTCATTCGGCGGGAAACAAATATTCTCGATTACAATGGTCTGATCCGCTTCTTCCGCCCTCACATTGCGGAACTCAAACCGTTCCTGTAACTCTGCCTTTGTCATACTGTCACTTCCTCCTTTATTAAAACTCATATTTTGTGATCGAACAGTTTTTTACACCAAATGCTGCAAATTCTTCATTGGTCATCTCGTAAAAATACGAATGCACCACCCGGGAGATTCCATTGTGTGCCACCAGAATGTATGTCTTCTCTGAGGCTGTCACTTCATCCAGGAGATTATAGATCCGCTGTGCCAGGTGAAGCATAGATTCTCCACCATGATATCGGATCACAAACTGCGCTTTGTCCCGCAGGAAATCTTTTCCATCTCTTGGTGTGGATTCGTAGCTTCCAAAATTCTGCTCCGTCAGCCGTGGTTCTTCTCTTGCCGGAATCCCTGTGATCTCCGAAATATGAAGTGCTGTATCCCTCGCCCTGATCAATGGTGAATACAGGATCTCATCTGCCCGTATGCCTTCTTCCAGTATTTTCTTTCCTGTCTCGATGGCTTGCTCATGACCAGTCTTCGTCAACGCAATATCTGTCGCTCCGCAGATCTTATTTTCTACATTCCAGATGGTCTGCCCGTGTCTTACAAAATATACACATCCCATGTCTCTCATTCCTCTGTCACTTCTTCTGTATTCTTCACTGAATAGATCCTCTGATTTCCATTATACCTTATATAAGTGTTTTTCTCAATTCATGTTTGGAATCCGATATTATTTTGAAACGCAAAAAATCCCCGGAGAACGGGGATATTGTTATCGCTCTCCGGGGATCCATATCATCTACTTGTCCGGCTCCATAATACCGTAGGTTCCGCCTTTTCTCTTATAAACCACACAGATATCATCGGTCTCTGCGTTGACAAATGCGAAAAAGTTATGTCCCAGAAGTTCCATCTGGATACATGCATCTTCAGGATACATGGGCTTGATATCAAACTTCTTGGTACGGATGATATTAACTTCCTGATCATCTGCCTCTTTCTCAAGGAACTCTTTCTGGAAGTTGCCACCACCCTGCTGTCTTGCCACAAGTTTGTTCTTATACTTGCGGAGCTGACGCTCGATGACTTCTTCAACCAGGTCAATAGATACATACATGTCTGTGCTGGACTGTTCAGAACGGATAATATTTCCTTTGACTGGAATCGTAACCTCAATTTTCTGACGTTCCTTTTCCACACTCAAAGTCACATGAACTTCGGTATCAGGAGTAAAATACCTCTCCAGCTTTCCAAGCTTGTCAGTTACCGCCGAACGAAGGCCCTCGGTAATGTCCAGATTTTTGCCGCTAATGATGTAACGCATAAAATCACTCCTTTACTAAGTTGTTACCTAGATTATACCATTCTTCACATTATTTCGCAATGAATTTCACAGTCTCTTCATAATTCATAGGACCGCCGAATAAGTCCAGTGCACTGCCGATCGTCACATTCAGTCTGTTCTGTCCAAGCTCCTTGAGCTTCCGCAGATCATCAAAGCTTCCTACACCGCCTGCATAAGTCACAGGGATTCCATCCCAGCTTCCAAGCATACGAACCAGCGGTTCCTCAATGCCTCTTGCCTTTCCTTCCACATCCACCGCATGAACCAGAAATTCTGCACAATGATCCGCAAGCTCGTCCAGTACAGAAGGTGTCAGCACCACATCCGTAAACTTCTGCCAGCGGTCTGTGACAATATAATAATCGTCCCCTTTTCTTCTGCAGCTTACATCGAGAACCAGATGATCTGCCCCCACTGCCGCTTCCAGTTTCTTCAGATTTTCCCAGTTCATCTGTCCATCCCTGAACACATAAGAAGTCACGATTACAGCGCTGGCTCCTGCATTCAGATAGTCGGCTGCATTATCATCCCGGATTCCTCCGCCGATCTGTAAACCACCCGGATAAGCCCGAAGTGCTGACAGCGCCTGCTGTCTGGTAGTCTCAAAGTATTCTGTTCCTTCTTTATTCAACAGGATCACATGACCACCGTGGATGCCCTGCCTCTGGTAAAGTTCCGCATAAAATGCTGCATCCTGTTCAGACACAAAATTTTCTCTTGCCTGACTGCCTTCGTCCCGCAGACTTCCACCTACGATCTGCTTCACCTTACCATTATGTATATCAATACAGGGTCTGAATTCCATTGCTTTTCTCCTTTATATATAAAAATGCACCGGATCGCCAGTCAACCTGAATCCGGTGCTTCTTATTTTACTTTTTTACGGAGTCACTGCTCCGCCTTCACCATCAAGTCCGCCATCCATGCCCTCGTCCAGTGCGTCATCCATACCGTCCACCAGAGAGTCACCGGCACCGGTCACGTCATTGACCACATCATTGGCATCCATGCCGATCTCTTCCAGCAGTCCATCACCATCCACATCCGTATGATCGTAGACACCATCACCATCTGTGTCAAACAGAATGTCGTTAATATCTACATTTTCATTGGTCTGGTTACTGTCTTCCGTGGTTCCTGCCATATTGTCATCAGCAGTGGTTCCATTGTTCGTGTTATTCCGTCCACAGGCTGCTGTCAGCAGCAGAATAGCTGCCAGAAGCATATAAAGTCCATACTTTTTCAACTGTCTCATAATAGTCTCTCCTTTTTTCTGAGCTTTCTGTTACTAATATGGACAGTTCTTTTTGTTTTATACGCTTATTTATCTAAAATACACTCTTAGACCTGTGCATTTATCACATCACTCATGTGATAGAAGCCTGCCGGTTTGCCAGCCAGATATTTTGCAGCCTGGATCGCGCCTTTTCCAAAAATTGCGCGGGAATAAGCCGTGTGACTGAAGGTGATCACTTCATCTGTTCCGGCAAAGATCACATCATGATCTCCTACAATAGTTCCTCCACGTACCGCAGAGATACCAATCTCTTTTTTCTCACGTTTCTTGTGATCCTGACTTCTGTCATATTTATATTCATATTCACCGCCAAGCACGCCATCATTGATGGCATCTGCCAGAGCAAGTGCTGTTCCACTGGGTGCATCCAGCTTGCGGTTGTGATGCTTCTCCACGATCTCAATATCAAATCCGGCCGGCACAAGAATCTTTGCTGCGTCCTGAAGAATCTTCATGAGCATGTTGATACCAAGGGACATGTTAGCAGAACGAAGGACTGCCACCTGACTGCTGGCTTCCTCCAGGCTCTTTAACTGCTCCTCGCTTAAACCGGTAGTACACAGTACAACCGGAACTTTTTTTTCTGCACTGTACGCGATCAGTCCATCCACTGCCTTCGCAGAAGTGAAATCAATGATCACATCTGCTTCTACCGTACATTTATCAATAGAAGGAAATACCGGATAACCGTTGTCACGGCAGTCTACCGGATCTACTCCTGCTACAATCTCGATCTCCGGGTCATCCTTGATCAGTCCTGTGATCACCTGACCCATATGGCCGTTACAGCCATGCATAATTGCTCTGACCATCTTAGTTTTCTCCTTTTGCTTTTATGCCAAATGCTGCCATGGCTTCCTTTAACTGTGCCTGATGCTCTGGCTCCATCTCTGTCAGCGGCATACGTAAAGGTCCTGCTTCCCAGCCCAGCATGTTGAGAGCTGCTTTTACCGGGATCGGATTCACTTCACAGAACAGTTTCTCAATAACTGGAAGTGCTTTTAACTGAAGTTCACGACTGCCTGCCACGTCACCTGCCATGAATTTGGCTACGATGTCATGAGTCTCTCTCGGACCACGTTAGACAGTACAGAGATCACACCTTTTCCGCCAAGAGACAGAATCGGAACGATCTGGTCATCATTACCGGAATAAATATCACAGCTGTCACCACAGAGCTGTGCCACTTTGGCGATCTGGGAAATATTTCCACTTGCTTCTTTCACCGCTACAATGTTCTCTACATGTTTTGTCAGATAAGCAATCGTCTCAGGCGTCATATTTACACCGGTACGTCCCTGAATATTATAAAGGATGATCGGAATCCTTACAGAATTGGCAATGGCTGTAAAATGTGCGATCAGACCTTTCTGGTTGCTTTATTATAATAAGGAGATACCAGCAGCAGACCATCTGCGCCGTATTTTTCCGCTTCCTGAGACAGATAGATCGCCGTCTCTGTACAATTAGAACCAGTACCTGCAATCACAGGATTCTTCCAGCTACTTTCTCAATCGTAAAACGGATGGCTTCCAGATGCTCCTCATGAGTCAGCGTGGAAGACTCACCAGTAGTTCCACAGATGATGATCGCATCTGTTCCATTCTCGATCTGATAATTCAGAGTTCTTCCAGCTTCGGATAATTCACCTCGCCATTTGCTTTCATAGGTGTTACAATTGCTACTCCTGCACCTGTAAAATAGACATATCTTCTCCTCCTGCTATTTTCTTTTTGATATAAATGAAAGAAGAGAGGCGTGACAGTATACGCCTCTCCAGATTCTTACTACTTATCTTGATTGTCCGATAGCGCTCCATCTGTTCCAGATGACAGTCATATGGTTATTGACCACATGCCCAAGATCCGGACTTGCAGAATATCCGGCCTTTCGGCGCTTACCCTTTCGGCTGTCTTCCAGTGCCTCTGCTGCATCCGACCGTCTACTGATGATTCACGCGACCTCTATCTCTTTTGTTCAATTTTCTTCCAATATAGCATCTTCCAGATGCTTTGTCAACAAGCCCTTAAGATTCCTTCAAGGCAGTGATCTGATAGACATCATCCGCCCAGTCCATCATCTCAGGACACAGCTTAATGCCTGTAAATATCAGCTCTGTAGTGTCGAAGCCTCCCCCAGAAGCTCATGCACTTCCTCTGCTGATACAATCCCCTGCTCCACCAGTCCCAGGACCTCATCCAGGATCAGCACATCGCATTCTCCGTAGCCAGCACCTTCTTTGCAAAGTTCAGACCATTCTTCATATTCATGATCTCTTCCTGCTGCTCTTCAGGTGCCAGATCTTCAAAAGCCGCTCTCTCCGCTGGAAACGGAATAACTTGATCTCCGGTTCCAGCCGCTGGATAAAGCTGACCTCCTCATCTGCCTTCCGGCATTTCATAAACTGAACGACGAATACAGAACGCCCGAGGCTGGCTTCTTTAATGGCCTGCCCAACGCTGCCGTCGTCTTTCCTTTTCCACTTCCGCAATATATCTGAAGTTTACCCTCTCTCATAGTACCCTCTCTATTCCTGACTCCAAACAATTAGCTGTTTTCGTCTATCTTACACCAGGTATATAAGAAATGCAAGTATTACTCCAGGTACTCCAGCTTGCTTACAGACACCTCATAGGCGATCCTGCGCTCGCTCTCTGTCTCATCTATTTTCTTCATATATTCCCTGCTCTGGATCCGTCCCCAGATCTGCGTGTGGCCTCCCACTTCAAAACCTGAAGCAAATCTTGCATTTCTTCCCCAGCAGATACACGGAATGTAGTCCGATTTTCCATAAGGACGGTTCACCGCCAGCAGAATATCCGCAATTTCTCTTCCAAGCGGTGTCTTCCGATAAACCGGCGCCTTGCAGATGTATCCATCCAGGAAGATCTGGTTGGTCTTGGAATTCTCTACTTCCTCATCCATGAATTCCAGTTCCCGCACAAAGACTGACAGCACCAGCCGGTTCTTCTTCTCTTCATGCCTGTTGTAAGACCGGAACTGTCCGGCCGCCCGGATGCAGGCACCCCTGTAATCTGCATTCACATCAATGAGTCTTTCTGAAATCATCAGTGGTATCACATCACAGGAGTCGCTGAGTCTTCTGACCGATACATCCAGCATATAGAAGCCTTCCCCAAAGACTTCATGACTGAACACAAATCCCGACACAACCTCCCCGATAATGGACACCTGGTTGTTTTCAATAATCTTATCCGACATATTTTTGTTCTCCCTTCCTTTTGACGAAGTGTCTCTCGTACTTTTGTCTGTAAAATATATTCATGGTCCTTACCAAATATTCCAACTATTTCAAAAAATATACATTTCAAAAAATTTCACGGAACTGCAAGAAAAAGCTTGTTTTCTGGGGAATTTGTGTTACACTATTAAATTTGTAGGATTTAAACAGGACAGAAACGTTATAAGATACAAAGAAGAGGTTAAATATGAAGAGAGAAGATGTAAGAAATATTGCCATCATCGCTCATGTAGACCATGGTAAAACCACTCTGGTCGATGAGCTTCTGAAACAGAGCGGTGTGTTCCGTGCCAATCAGGAAGTAGCTGAGAGAGTCATGGACTCCAACGACATTGAGAGAGAAAGAGGAATCACCATTCTCTCCAAAAATACCGCTGTTTTTTATAAGGATACAAAAATCAATATCATCGACACCCCAGGTCATGCAGACTTCGGCGGCGAGGTTGAGCGTGTACTGAAAATGGTAAACGGTGTCATCCTTGTTGTGGATGCTTTTGAAGGATCCATGCCGCAGACCAAATTCGTATTGAAGAAAGCACTGGAACTGAACCTGCCGGTTATCGTATGTATTAACAAGATCGACCGTCCAGAGGCTCGTCCTGCTGAAGTAGTAGACGAAGTTCTGGAACTTCTGATGGACCTTGAGGCCAGCGATGAGCAGCTTGACTGCCCGTTTGTCTATGCTTCCGCAAAAGCTGGTTATGCTTCCCTTGATCCAGAGGTGCAGGGCAAAGACATGACTCCGCTGTTCGATACCATTCTGGATTACATTCCGGCTCCGGAAGGAGATGCTGAGGCACCGACCCAGGTACTGATCAGCACCATTGACTACAACGAGTACGTTGGCCGTATTGGTGTTGGTAAAGTAGACCGTGGAACCATCAGCGTGAACCAGGATGTAGTGATCGTTAACCATCATGATCCGGATAAGATGCGCAAAGTAAAAGTCAGCCGTCTCTATGAATTTGATGGCTTAAATAAAGTAGAAGTACAGAGTGCAACCATCGGTTCCATCGTTGCCATCTCCGGTATTTCTGATCTGCACATCGGTGATACCCCATCTGCTCCCCGGAAGCTCCGGATGCGATCCCGTTCCAGAAGATCTCCGAGCCGACCATCTCCATGCAGTTCAACGTCAATGACAGTCCGCTGGCTGGTACCGAAGGAAAATTTGTAACCTCCCGTCACTTAAGAGATCGTCTGTTCAGAGAGTTGAACACCGATGTCAGCCTTCGTGTGGAAGAGACCGACAGCACCGACAGCTTCAAAGTATCCGGTCGTGGTGAGCTTCATCTGTCCGTTCTGATCGAGAACATGCGCCGTGAGGGCTACGAGTTCTCCGTCAGCAAGGCAGAGGTTCTCTATCACTATGATGAGAACGGTAAGAAGCTGGAACCAATGGAGCTTGCTTACATCGATGTAGATGATGAATTCTCCGGAAGTGTTATCCAGAAGCTTGGCGAGAGAAAAGGTGAGCTTCGCAACATGCACACCAACAGCAATGGATCCACCCGTCTGGAATTCTCCATTCCGGCAAGAGGACTGATTGGATACCGTGGTGAGTTCATGACTGACACCAAGGGTACCGGCGTTCTGAACACCATTTTCAATGGTTACGAGCCGTACAAGGGAGATATTCAGTACCGGAAGCAGGGATCCCTGATCGCTTTCGAATCTGGCGAGTCCATCACTTACGGACTCTTCAATGCGCAGGAGCGTGGCGCTCTGTTCATCGGACCTGGCGTAAAAGTATATGCTGGTATGGTCATCGGACAGACTGGTAAGGCAGAGGATATTGAGATCAATGTCTGCAAGACCAAGAAGCTGACTAATACCCGTTCCTCCAGTGCAGATGAGGCACTGAAGCTGACTCCGCCAAGAATCTTAAGCCTGGAGCAGGCACTGGAATTCATTGATACTGATGAGCTTCTGGAGATCACTCCGAAGTCCCTTCGTATCCGTAAGAAGATTCTTGATCCGACCCTGAGAAAGAGAGCATCTTTCCGGAAATAGAATAAATTGTATGTGAATAGAGGCAGGTAAGCATGTGAAAGGAACGTCCGCAGTCCCGGTACTTAGCTTCGATCGAGCCAAAGGCGAAGGTCGAAGGTTAGTACCGCTGGATCGAGGACTTAGCGAAAGCGGTTCCTTTTCACAGCTTACCTGCCTCTTTTTTACATACAATTCATTTTATTTCCGTCAAATTGACAGTTTTATTGCTTCTGTCAGTTGCTTCTTTGTGCATATATTGGTACAATAATGATAACAAAGACGCAAAGGGGGATTTTGCATGAAACTTGGATTTGTAGGTGCCGACCATGAAGTTACCGGCAGTTGTCACTATCTGGAAGCCTGCGGAAAACAGATCCTGATCGACTGCGGAATGGAACAGGGCAAAGATATTTATGTAAACCAGGATATTCCTGTACCGATCAACCAGATCGATTATGTTCTACTGACACACGCACATATCGATCATTCGGGTCGTCTGCCACTTCTGTATAAAAATGGTTTCAAAGGCAGCATTATCTCTACCTTTGCCACCAGTGACCTGTGCAGCATTATGCTCCGCGACAGTGCTCATATTCAGGAATTTGAGGCAGAATGGCGTAACCGTAAAGCAAGACGTGCCGGCAGCGAGGAATATGTACCGCTCTACACTACAGAGGATGCACTGGGAGCCATCTCTTTATTCCATCCCTGTGATTTATGAAATACACTGAATTAAGCAGGGCATCAACATTCGTTTTGACCATCTGCTCGGTTCCGCTTCCATTGAAATATGGATCACTGAGAACGGAATTTCCAGAAAACTGGTCTTCTCCGGCGATATTGGAAATATCAATCAACCACTGATCAAAGACCCACAGACTACCAGCTCCGCAGATTACGTGATCATGGAGTCCACCTACGGTGACCGCCTTCACAAGGCTCCACCGGATTATGCAGTGGAACTGGCAAATGTGATCAACCGTACCTTACGTCGGGGAGGCAATCTGGTCATCCCTGCATTTGCAGTGGGCCGCACGCAGGAAATGCTGTATTTTATCAGGGAGATCAAAGAACGAAAGCTGGTAGACTTTGATTTTCCGGTATACGTGGACAGTCCGCTTGCTATAGAGGCTACATCCATTTTTAACAAGAATTTCCAGTCCTGTTTTGACGAAGAAGCTATGGCACTGATCCAGTCCGGTATCAGCCCCATCCGTTTTCCGAATCTTCACCTGGCCATCTCCAGCGACGAGTCCAAAGCCATCAACTTTGACTCCACACCAAAGGTGATCATCTCTGCTTCCGGTATGTGCGAAGCCGGTCGTATCAAGCATCACCTGAAACACAATCTGTGGAGACCGGAATGTACTGTCCTCTTCGTAGGTTATCAGGCTTATGGAACACTGGGACGCGCTCTGACGGAGGGAGCTGAATATGTGAAGCTCTTTGGTGAGACCATCGAAGTAAAAGCCGAGCTGGCACAGCTGGACGGCGTCAGTGGTCACGCGGACAAGAACGGCCTGCTTCACTGGGTGGAAGCCTTCTCTCCGAAGCCGCAGATGGTATTTGTAGTCCACGGTGAGGATGAGACTTGTGATCATTTTGCAGAATGCCTGACAGATGAGCATCAGATTCCTGCCTGTGCACCATTCTCAGGCGCACTGTTTGATCTTGCCACCGGCGAATGGATCAAAGAAGGACTGAAGATCCCTGTAGCAGCCGAAAAGCCTGCTGCAAAACGCAAATCCGATATTTATGCCCGTCTGATCGAGGCCGGAAAACGATTGATGCAGGTTATCTACCACAACGAAGGCGGAGCCAACAAGGATCTTGCCAAATTTATCAGCCAGATCAACTCCCTCTGCGACAAATGGGACAGATAAGCATAAGAGCCGCGTTTTTGCGCGGCTCTTTCTCGTTACAGATTAAAGATTATTTTAATAAACAGCAGTGCAAGCACTACCAGAATAATGGGACGGATAACTTTCGTCCCATTTTTTAATACCATACCAGCACCCACATAATGTCCTGCAATGCTGAACACCGATGCAGTCAGTCCCAGAAGTAACAGGATATGCCCGCCCAGCAAGAATGTCACCATCGAACACACATTGGAGCTTAGATTCAGAATCTTCGTATAGGCAGCCGACTCCATGGATGTCAGATGTGCCAGCCCCATGAACATGATCAGCAGAAATGTGCCGGTTCCCGGCCCGTAGAATCCGTCATATGTGCCGATGATCAATGCACTGGTCCAGACGATCAGCTGCTCCTTTTTCGGTTCCAGGCGCTCCGTTTTTTCTGATATCAGTGAATTTTTCCGAAGTACGAAAAATGCTACCACTGGAAGCACAATCAACAGGACCTGACGCAGAATCTTCTCATCTGTCAGAATACTCAGTCTGGTTCCCAGATATGATCCGATCAATGCCATCACTACGGCCGGAGCGATTAGTTTCCAACGGATCTTTACCGACTTTCCAATCCTTATCGTCGAGATCAGCGTACCGGTAGCTGATGACAGTTTATTGGTTGCGATCGCATGATGGATGGGCACTCCCGCCAGATAATAGGCCGGAAGCGAGATCAATCCTCCGCCACCACCGATGGCATCCACAAAACCCGCAAGGAACACCAGCGGACATACGATCAAAAAAGTTGTCATATGTAATTCCATTCTCAATCCCCTCATTTGTATCCAATTTTTTCAACTTGTCCATTATACCGGTTTTCTTCCGGAATGTACAGCCTTTACACCTTTCTGTCCATATTGTATGATAAAAACAACCTATGAGAAGAGGAGACAACCATTATGAGAATCCTGATTGCAGAAGACGAAAAAGATCTGAACCACATTCTTGTACAAAAGCTTACACAGGACGGATACAGCGTAGACAACTGCTATGACGGACAGGAAGCTATGGACATTCTGACCTATACAAAATATGATGCTGTCATTCTGGATATTATGATGCCAAAAGCAGATGGATTTGCTGTTCTATCTTTCATCCGACAAAGGAATGATGACACACCTGTCCTGTTTCTGACTGCAAAGGATTCCGTTTCTGACCGGGTCAAGGGACTTGATAGTGGAGCGAATGATTATCTGATCAAACCATTTTCGCTGGAAGAGCTCTGTGCCCGCCTGCGTTCCATGCTGCGCACTTCGCATGGTCAGATCTCAAATATTCTTTCTGTTGGAGATCTGACTTTGGACTGCTCCACACACCATGTTGCCCGTGCGGGCAAAGAGATCACTCTTTCTTCAAAAGAATATGCATTGCTGGAATACCTTATGCACAATCAAGGACTGATTCTTTCCCGGGAAAAAATTGAAAATCATATCTGGAACTTTGATTACGAAGGTGGAACAAATGTGGTCGATGTCTATATCAGTTATCTCCGACGAAAAATTGACTCCGGGCATGAGCGGCACCTGATCCACACTGTCAGAGGACGCGGCTACGTCCTCCGGGAGGATACTGATTCATGAAAAAATGGTCAATTCGCACGAAAATCACTTTGCTCTTCACAGTTGCCCTGACACTGATGGCTACGCTATCCTGTCTCATCGTTTTTTCTGTCAGCCACCAGGTCATTCAAAAGACTGTTCGCGATAACCTGATTGAAAATGTAGAGCGAAATGTAGATGAAATAGAATATTATGAGACATTGGATGAAATCCAACCGGATCCTGATTTTACTAATCATGTGGATCTGTTGTTTCCCTATAAATCAGGATTTCTGGAAGTTGATGATGATTTTTTAAAACAGATCAATGGTGTATTCACATCTCTCTACAACCAGGATCAGGAACTGATCTACGGCGAGAATCCCATTGCTGTTGCCAGTCAGTCTGTTGAATTCAAGAATTCTGTAATACAAACGGTCAATGCAGATCATACAAAATATTATATTTTTGACCGGATGTCAAAAACAGGTTCCCAGGATCTATGGCTTCGCGGAGTCGTATCAAAAGATCAAGGTCATGCCGAACTCTCATCCATTACCAGACTGTCACTGATCCTTATGCCTGTACTGATCCTTCTATCTGTTCTCATCAGTTACCTTTTTTCCGGACAGATTCTAAAACCTATCCGACAGATTACAGATACTGCACTTCATATTTCCACTGGAAATGACCTGAAGCAACGTATCGAACTGAACCGCGGCGAAGATGAACTCCATCAGCTTGCAGACCAGTTTAATCATATGTTCCAACGTCTGGACCAGGCATTCGAGACCGAACAACAATTTACCTCTGATGCTTCCCATGAGCTTCGGACTCCTATGTCTGTAATTCTCGCTCAATGCGAGCTATCTCTGAGTGATCCTGAGACTTCTGTATCCAGCCGCACTGCATTCCTGACTATTCAGCGTCAGGGAAAACGTATGTCCCGGCTGATTAATGACATGCTGGATTATACCCGTCTGAAATGCGCCCGGACCGGTATCCGAAGCAGAATGTAGATCTGTCAGCACTGACTACCTCTCTCTGCGATGATATGGCATTGATCCGTCAGCAAGGAATACAGTTAACTGCAGATATCCAGCCTGAGATCAATATTTATGGTAATCCCCAGTTGCTCAGTCGTCTTGTGACCAATCTGATCTCCAATGCATACAGGTACGGAAAAGAAAACGGCCATATCCTGGTTCGTTTGCATTCGAATGACACCGATGCATCTGAACGCAGATCGCTCTCTCTTTCTGTGGAAGATGACGGCATTGGCATTTCCAAAGAAGAGCAGAAACATATTTTCCAGCGTTTTTATCAGGTTGATCCATCCCGCTCCGGAGCAGGCACCGGTCTTGGTCTGTCCATGGTTCAACAGATCGCCGAATTTCATAATGGAACAGTAACTGTAAAGAGCGCCCTAACGATGGAAGTATTTTTACCGTTCTAATGTTCTCTAATCTTTCTGTAGTATGCTGTTATTACAAACAAAACAAACCCGGCGAACAGCTATTTACAGTTCCCGACAGAAAGGAGATCTTTATGTTACAGATCAGACAGTTTTTAATACTCGAAAGCGAGCACTTACCTCTTCTGCAGTTGCTGTCGCTATTCTGCCCTGGCAGGTACCGGCACTGTTTTGCCACAGAGACCGTTGCACGAAATACTTCCATTGGTTCCGGAAATGCACAGAATTTCGCATTTGCCGATGCCGGTGTTGATCCAACTTCCGCCACAGGTATTCGCACTGAATTTGATTTTGAGCAGGGACAAATTCATCTATGAAGTCGAGTTTCTTGCTAATGGAACAGAATACGAATATTGGATCAAGGCTTCCGATGGAAGTATCGTAAAAAAAGAGCAGGATCTGATTGATCCAACGATCTCTTCAGCTCAAAAAACAACAACACCATCGACACCACAGGGCACACAGCAATCTACTCCTGCTCAGACTCAGCAATCTGTCCCAGCTCAGGCTCAGCAATCTACTCCTGCTCAGGCTCCGCAATCTGTCCCTGCTCAGACTCAGCAGTCTACTCCAGCTCAGGCTCAGCAATCTGCCCCAGCTCAGGCTCAGCAATCTGCCTCTTTTAAGACCCAGCAATCTGCTCCAGCTCAGGCTCAGCAGATCAGTATCGACACTGCAAAGGCAACCGCTGTCAGCCATGCGGGCTTTCAGACAGCTGATGTCACTTTCTCCAAGGCGAAGCTGGATCATGAGGATGGCCGTACCATCTATGAAATTGAATTTTTCAATAATCATGTGGAATATGAATATGAGATTGATGCCATAACCGGATCCGTCCTGAAATCTGATTCAGACTATGATGATTATGATGATTACGATGATCATGACGATCATGATGATTACGATGATTACGACGATTACGACGATCATGATGATTTACGATGATCATGATGATTACGATGATCATGATGATTACGATGATTGATTTTACAGTTCGTTTCGTAGTAAATTTAGACAGCTATATAAAAAACTTCTATATAGCTGTCATTTTATGTTATCACACAGGAGGGTATGATATTGGAAAAATCAACTGTCTATTTTACTAACTTCCGATGTCCGGTAGGCACCAGCCAGATTGACAAGCTGAAAAGCTCTGCATTGCTGCCGGTATCCGCAATATTGACATGGATGGAAAGTTCGTAGCTATCAAAATGCATTTCGGTGAGCTGGGCAATCTGGCATTCTGCGCCCCAACTATGCAAAAGCAGTGGCAGATCTATGTAAGGAACAGGGGACTGCCGTTCCTGACTGACTGTAATACACTATATCCGGGCAGCCGCAAGAATGCACTGGAACACCTGGACTGTGCGAACCTGAACGGATTCAACACCATCAGCACTGGCTGTCAGATTCTGATCGGCGATGGACTTCGCGGAACAGACGAGATCGAGGTCCCCGTTGTAAACGGTGAGTATTGCAAACTGCAAAGATCGGCCGCGCTATCATGGATGCAGATATCTTCATCAGTCTGACCCATTTCAAAGGTCATGAAGCTACCGGTTTTGGTGGTACAGTTAAGAATATCGGTATGGTTGTGGAAGTCGTGCCGGTAAAATGGAACAGCACAAGAGTGGAAAACCGGCTATTGATGAAAATCTGTGCCGTGGCTGCAAACGCTGTGCCAAAGAATGCGGAAGTGATGCTATCTCTTATCCGAACAAAAGCCGTTATTGATTATGATAAATGCAAAGGCTGTGGCCGTTGTATCGGAGCCTGCAGCTTTGACGCAGTCTACAATCCGAATGACAGCGCTAACGAGCTTCTGGACCGCAAGATGGCAGAATATGCACAAGCTGTCTGTCACGACCGTCCTTGCTTCCATATCTCTCTGGTTCAGGACATCAGCCCTAACTGTGACTGTCACGGTGAAAATGACGCGCCGATCCTGCCGGATATCGGAATGTTCGCAAGCTTTGACCCGATCGCGCTGGATCAGGCCTGTGCTGATGCCTGCCTGAAGGCAACTCCGATCGCCAACAGCCAGCTCGGCGAAAATCTGGCAAACCCGGCTGGGTCTGCCACCACAATCATTTCAAGGATTCCAATCCGAATGTAGAGTGGGAAGCTACCCTGGATCAGGGTGAAAATCGGCCTTGGAAGCCGTTCCTATGAATTGAAAGAGATCTGATAAAGTCTAACAGCATCGATGTCATCCTGAAGGTGTACATCGATGCTGTTTTATTGAGCTTTTCCAAAATCTGTACAACGTAAAAAGAGCTTTCCTTTTCAGGAAAGCTCTCAAGTAGCAGGGCTACAAGGATTCGAACCTTGAAATGACGGAATCAGAGTCCGTCTTACTACACCTGATTTCCTTGTAACCACAGGCTATTCCAGTCATTCATATAGGTTGATTGACCTACAGATTGACCTAACATTTTTCAGAATCAAGTCCATGTTAAAAAAACTGAAATCCGGAGATATCATTGTTACGAAAAGTATTGACCGACTTGGCCGAAACTATGAAGAGATCATGGAACAATGGAGGATCATCACAAAAGTAAAACGCGCGGAGTAAGATTTGGGAAACCCGAAGTACACTTCCACAAAATTTTCCGGAACTCTATCAGCGTTGGAGAAAAAGCAGCTAACGATCCATGAATTTGCAGAGATTTGTAATATAGGCAGAAGTAGGCTCTACACAAAAATTTCAGAATATGAAAAGCAACAAAGCATTCAGAACACATGACTTTTAAAGAAAAAAATAAATCTTAAAAATATACTTAAGTTTTGATCTACCTAACGATAATATAGGTGTACAGTGATTTTATGAAGTCAAAAGGTGTACTTATCAAGACACTTGCCGGCAGTCTGAGTATTCCTCTTTACTTTATAACAATCACTGACAGAAGCAAAGCCGGAAAAGGATTTCCGGCAGGATTTTAATTCAAGGAGGAATTTTACAATGAGAATTCAGCACAATATCGCAGCATTGAACTCTTACAGAAACTTAACAGGAAACAACAGTGCAGTTTCCAAGAACTTAGAGAAATTATCTTCTGGTTACAGAATTAACCGTGCCGGAGACGATGCAGCCGGACTTGCAATTTCCGAAAAGATGCGTGCACAGATCACAGGTCTGAACACAGCACAGAAGAACGCACAGGATGGTGTATCTCTTGTACAGACAGCAGAGGGAGCTTTGACAGAAGTTCATTCCATGCTGAACCGTATGGTAGAACTGGCTGACCAGTCCGCCAACGGAACATATGACAACGAAGTTGACCGTGCAAACCTGCAGAAAGAGATCTCTTCCCTGAAAGATGAGATCGACCGTATCGCAGATGCTACCAACTTCAACGGAATCAACCTGTTAGACGGTTCTCTGTCTGCTAAAAAACTTGACTTGAACCAAGCAAGCACACTTGGCGGAAACGCAATTACTGTTCAGGAAAATGCGGCAGTTGCAACGAAATCAGATTTCAATGTAGACGCTGGGGATGGTAACGAACATACGCTGACTGTTGAATATGCAGATGAAAATGGTAAATTGCACAGAGTTGATCTTAAATATAAATCAGAGACTGTTAAAGCTGACAATACGAAAAGTATCAAAGAGGCAATTACAAAATCAGAACTTGCATCCGTTTTCGACGTTGCTGAGGCTGGTGACAAATTTACACTGACTTCCAAAGTTGCTGGTGAGGGTGGCGCAAAACTGCTAACAATTAAGACAACGGATACGACTCAAAATTCTAATTCTGTAGCATTCGGAAAGGTTACAGAGGGTACGAATGCAACGGTAACAGCAAAAGGTAAGGGGGATATTCAGGATGGCGATAAAATCACTCTGAATGGAAAAACCTATCAGTTCGTAAAAGATGCAAATACAGAAGTAGCAGATGGAGCAACCGCAGTTTTAATTGGTCAAAGCAGTAATGATACAATTGCGAACTTGAACAAGGCTCTGGAAAGTGCTGGAATTAAAGCTACCGCAAATGCACATGATATTACATTTGCAGCATTAAACAATGGAAAAGGTCTGACACTTCAGATTGGTGATACTTCTGAAGATTTCAACCAGATGACTGTTTCCGTTGGGGATATGCACACCGTAGCGCTTGGCATCGCTGATATCAACATCAGCACACAGGCTGGAGCGAAAGCAGCAGTTGACAAGATCAAGTCTGCAATCAACTCTGTATCTTCTACTCGTGGTGATCTTGGTGCGATCCAGAACCGTCTGGAGCACACGATCAACAACCTGAGTGTAACATCTGAGAACATGACCGCTGCTGAAAGCCGGATCCGTGACGTAGACATGGCAAATGAGATGATGGCTTATACAAAGAACAACATTCTTGTTCAGTCTTCTCAGGCAATGCTTGCACAGGCAAATCAGCTTCCGCAGGGAGTTCTTCAGTTATTACAGTAATACATACACACACCCTATTTTATCAAAAGGCTTCCGGGGATTCCCCGGAAGTCTTTTCCTTTTCACGAAATATTCCCGCTGTTTTGTCATAAACCGTCCATCACACTCATATAATAAATCAGGAAATAGATCGTTCTAAAATATCACGTTTCCGCTTCACCAGAAAGCTGTTGACCATTATTTTTATATCCGATATAATATACCCATATCCTATATTATAGTTTCAGGAGGCACTTATATGAACCCATTAATCAATGCAGAAATTGGGATGCTCTACACAACTGATTCCCGCTTTCTTGCGAAAATAAAGTACACCCGTAATCCAGCTTCCTATACATTTATTTTTTCTTCCCTCCCGGAAAGTCCACTTCCAAAGCAAGTCTATCTGATGCCCGGGGAAGCCCCGAATGACTATACTTCATTCCTTTGTACAACCACCGGTGTTTTTAACGAATTTTATGTTCCCCAGACTGATCGGACATGGTATTTAACAGAAACAGAGACTTTGGATTTACCGGATTACCGTACGGAATTCCGCATCGATCTCTCTTTTCCTCTGACCATCGTTCCACAAGGTACATCTAAAAACACAACAATTTCCGTTGTGGACATCAGCGTCGGCGGTTTGAAATTTATTACTGACCAGGAGTTTCAGGTTGATAAAACCTTTTCTTTTATATTTACAAAAGGGGCTGAACCGGTTTTCATTACCGCACTCATATTGAAAAGATATCCTGCAAGAACTCCCGGCGTTTACTGTTACGGATGCCGTTTTCTGGATCTTGCCCAGCAAGCCGAATCTGTGCTTCGCGGTTTCATTTTCAAGGAAAATCTGATCCAGAGTAAATCTCACCGCCGTCTGTGATTCCGGTAAATCTACATAAGAAAAAGAGGGACATTCGCCCGACGCAGCGTTTGCATAAGGCAGTCCCTCTTTTTGATCCTGATTCTGTTATTTTTTCTTAACTTCCTCGCTATGCGCTTCTTCCGCAGTTGTTTCTTCTCGTATTGCTTCTTGTGTCTCATCCGCATGTTTCGGAACATATCTTAAAAAATAAGCATAAATGTCCACGATCGTCTGGTACAATTCCGGCGGGATCTCTTTCCCCAGTTTCATCTGTGCCAGTACCGTAGCCAACGAATTATCCTCATAAACCGGAATGCCATTGTCATTCGCGATCTCAACGATCTTTTCAGCGACATATCCCATACCGGATGCAACGATCACCGGCGCAGAGTTCTGCGTCTCATCATACTTCAATGCAACTGCTTTTTGTTCCAGTGTATCATATTGTGACATTTACCATATTTCTCCTTTCATAGATCTGTGGGAACGCAGCCGACACCGGAATGGATTCTTTTCCCTGTTCTACTGCCAGATAGCGGATCTCCATTCCATTCTTTTTCAAAATGTCTGCGATCCCCTCACGGATCTCTTTTTCCTTTGGAAGCAGATTTTCCGGATAGTGAAGAAGAAGATCCATTTTCCCCTCCTCATAATAACAGAAAATATCAAAAAATCCCACTTCTTTCATGTCGAATTTCAAAAGTAATTTCACGCCGCTTTCTCCGGGCGTCTCTCCACCGCCTGACGAATCATCCGGATCCAGCCAGATTTCCGAGAACACCGGAGTTCCATCCAGGATAAACGGAAGCGTTACATGCAGAACCGGCATATACACGCTTTCATTGATCAACATTCCATGGAGCAGCGTCATAAAATCTTCTTTATTTTCAATCCCGGCTTTTCCCTCTGCTCCCATACGGAGTAACGAAAGGAATTGCTCCGACCATTCCTCCTTGCCTGCCGCGCGGTCAAAATCAATATTCTGGAACAGTTCACGGATCTCTGCTCTGTCCATGCTTGCAAAATGTCTGCGGAACGCCGGAAAATCGGACAGCCGTTTGAACGCGTCTACCACACCGTCAAGATTACCATTCTCATAACGGGAAGTATTAAACGTCAGCAAGTTGATCAAATCCCTGATCTTGCCCAGATTCCTCGTCTCCGAAATATAATTTCCGAGAAATGGGATAATATCTGATTTCAGAAGTTTGATATTCTTCTCCATGTTCTCCTGACTATGCGGTAATAACTGCTGCGTCAGTCTTTGCAGGCCTGCCCGTTCATTTCGGAACATATAGCTTTCAATCTCTTTTAATTCCCCTTTTATGTTGGTCATGATATGCTTTCCGGAAGACATATCGTTATATTTTTTCAAAAAGTCAAGGATCCCCGCTTTGAGTTCCACACTTCCCGCTTCTTTCATCACGCCGCGCAGCAGTTCAAAAAGAGAGCCTTTCATCTTATTGGAACCATTCATCTGGCTCTTCAAAAATTCTTTTAACTTTTGCGGATCCATCTCCAACATCCCCAAAAGCATATGGATCTCTTCCGCCATGCCGGTTCCGATCCCTGCTTCGATCACGTTTCTCATTCCCGAGAACAACATTTTCGACATGATCTCACTTGCCCGCGGGATATTTGCCAATGTACGGACAAAATTGCCAAAGTTCGATTCATAAGAAAGTCCCTGCTGAACGCCACGTTCATTCCCATATTCGGCACGACTGTCGGCTCGCACGACCTTGTCCGGATTCACCGGATTTTTGATCCCGACATCATTTTTCATCTGCGGATCCTGTTTGCTCACATTGTTCTCATACCCTGAGATTGGCGTGGAAATTTTTAAAATATTTGACATTTTTTCACCTACTCTATAATTTTCTCTTATCTTTTCACATTTGCCTGACGATATTAAAAATGTATTAAACATAAGGCGGTGCTTATATTATGGATAACATGCTTGAAATGTATCTCTATGAAACAAACACTTTATTAGAACAATTGGATGAACTTTTGATAGAAGCTGAAAAAAATGAAGATTTTACAACGAACGACGTCAATGAAATCTTCCGCATCATGCATACGATCAAAGGTTCCTCTGCTATGATGGAATTCTCTCCTTTGATGGAGATCGCGCATCATATCGAGGACTTGTTCTTCTATATTCGTGAAAATGGACTTGATGCCCTGAGCGAGTCCCATAAAAATGACCTGTTCAATCTGATGTTCCAGTCAACCGACGCTCTGCGCGGCGAAGTTGAAAAGCTGGAGAACAATGAACCCCTTAGTACTAATATCGACAGTGTCATTACAGATATTAATAGTTTTTTAGAAAAAATCAGCGGGAAGAACGCTTCCGCAAAAGAGACCGGAGGAGCTGCTTCTGATGCGAAGTCTTCTTCTGCGCAAAGCGGTCCGTTGTCTCCCGATTTTCTTCCGGAGGGAACTTACCCGCAGTATATCAAGATCATGTTCGAGGAAGGATGCGGCATGGAGAACCTGCGCGCATTCATGGTGATCAAAGCGCTTCAGGAGATGGATATTCCATTCCTGTTTTATCCTGCTGATGTGGAAAGCAACTCAGACACGATCGACTTTATACAGGAACACGGCTTTTATGTCTGCCCGGAATCCCGGGAACTGACAGAGGTTGCCGTCAATGTCATCAAGGAGATCAACAGCGTCTCTACCTTTGAAGTCCTTGATCACGTTGCGGCGTCTGCGCCGGGAGAAAACACAGCGGAAAAGCCAAAAGAACAGGTGAATGCTTCTCATCCGTCTGCCGTTTCCGCCCCTGCGTCAGGCAGCGCTTCCTCTGCTGTGTCCTCTTCCGGAACTCCTGCAAAGCAGAGTTTGATCAGCGTCAGTCTTTCCAAGCTGGACAGCCTCATGGCGATCGTCGGTGAGATCGTGATCACAGAATCTATGGTGACTTCTTCTCCCGAGATCCAGAATCTGAAACTGGACAGTTTCCTGAAGTCTACCCGACAGCTCCGCAAGCTTACCGATGACTTACAGGACATCGCGATGTCTCTTAGAATGGTTCCGGTCTCCGGTACGTTCCAGAAGATGAACCGGATCGTTCGTGACATGAAGAAGAAATTAAATAAAGACGTACGGCTTACGATCGAAGGGGAGAACACCGAGATCGATAAGAGTATCGTGGACAGTATCAGCGATCCGATCATGCACATTGTGCGTAATTCCATGGATCACGGGGTCGAACCGACTACGGAAGAACGGATCGCCGCCGGAAAGCCTGCGCAGGCAGAGATCGTCCTTTCCGCAATGCATACCGGAAGCGAGGTCATTATTTCCGTGCGGGACGATGGTCGCGGTATGGATACTGTAAAGATTTTGGAAAAGGCAGAGCGCAACGGTCTTCTCACAAAGCCTGCCAGCGAATATTCCCAGAAAGAGATCTTATCTCTTCTGATGATTCCCGGTTTTTCTACCAACGAGGAAGTTACCGAGTTCTCCGGTCGTGGAGTCGGCATGGATGTTGTGAAGAAGAACGTAGAATCGGTCGGCGGCATCATTTCCATCACCAGCGAACTTGGAAAAGGAAGCTGTACCACTTTGAAGATCCCGCTTACGCTCGCGATCGTAGATGGTATGGAGATTTCTGTCGGAAATTCCATCTTCACGATCCCGATCGCCAATATCCGGCAGTCTTTCAAAGCTGAGAAAGAATCCATCATTCTGGACGCCAGCGGCAATGAGATCATCAAGTGTATGGATGAGTTTTATCCGATCGTCCGGATCCATGATTTATACAATATCGAAACAGACATCACGAATATCGAAGACGGTATTCTGATCTGGGTAGAGGCGAGCGACAAATCTTACTGTCTGTTCGTAGATGAGCTGCTTGGAGAACAACAGGTTGTTGTAAAACCGCTTCCTGCTTACTTGAACAATTTCAACATCAAAGATTCCGGGATCAGCGGTTGTACGATCCTGGGCGACGGCAACATCAGTATCATACTGGACATCCTGAATCTCTACCTTGTCTCAGAAAATCAATACTAAATTACTGAAATCGGAGGATTGACCATGTCAAATGAAAATACAGCAATTGACTCCATCGCAGAGGATTCCGTAACGGATGTTCCAACTTCCACAGAACGGTTTCTGACATTTATGTCCGATGGTCTTACCATTGGAGTCAGCACAAATTATGTGACAGAGATTATTACCAACCATACGATCACCATCATTCCACTGGTGCCGGATTATGTAAAAGGAATCATCAATCTTCGGGGACAGATCATCCCGATCATTGATATCCGTCTCCGCATGGGCAAACCGTCCATCGACTATACAAGTACAACCTGTATCATCGTCCTGAACATTGATGATACCAACCTTGGCATCATTGTAGATTCGGTACAGCAAGTCATCGACATTGACAAGGCTCAGATTTCTCCTGTTCCGACGGAAAATCATCAGGAACTGATCAATGGATGATCTCGCTGAGCGAACGCTCCGTGCTCCTTTTTCTTAATCACGAACAGCTTGCCCGGGTTTACTGATCCTTATATCTTCAGTATACATAAAAAGGAGTCCGACCAATGCTAACAATTACCGAAACTGACTTTCAACGCCTTGTACGATTTGTCAAGCAGAATTATGGGATCGATCTGTCAAAGAAGAAGCAGTTGATTCTCGGACGATTATCAAACACGATTTTATCCATGGGTTTTCCGTCGTTTCAGGCATATGTGGATCATCTGATCCGCAACCAGAAACCGGAAGATCTGGAACTGATGTTGAACAAGCTTACGACAAACTACACTTACTTCATGCGTGAGGAATCTCATTTTGAGTTTTTTACAGATGTGATACTGCCTTATCTGCTCCAGACGAAAAAAGACCGTGTGCTTAGTATCTGGAGCGCCGGTTGTGCTTCCGGAGAAGAACCATATACCATTTCAATGATTTTAAAAGAATATCTCGGATCAAAAGCATCCATGTGGGATACCCGCGTCCTTGCGACCGATATTTCCCAGAATGCATTGAAAGCCGCAGCCAACGCGGTATATGACGAGACATCCTTAAGAAATCTGCCTGCCGGATGGAAAAGTAAATATTTCCGTTCCGCAGGTTCGCCGGGACTTTACACAGTATCGCCGGAAATTAAATCTAACGTGATATTCCGTACTTTTAATCTTATGGATCCGATTCGTTTTCGTCTAAAATTTGACGTTATTTTTTGCAGGAATGTGATGATCTACTTTGACCAGGAAACAAAAAATTCCCTTGTGAACCGTTTCTACAACTCTACGAATCCGGGAGGATATTTATTGATCGGTCATTCGGAAAGCCTGAACAAAGAAAGTACTCCTTACAAATATCTCCGACCTGCAACTTACCGGAAAGAGTAATCCAAAAAATCCTGTCAGTAGTTGCCACACTGTCTTTCTAAATTTTCAGAGAAAGTGTGGCATTCTCTTTTCTTATTTAGATTTATCAAATCGCAATGAAAGGAATGATACTATGCCATCCAAAACAATTAAAGTATTCGTCGTCGACGATTCTTCTTTATTTCGTAAAATGATCATCGACTATTTGTCGTCCTGTCCGGATATCCAGGTAGTCGGATATGCATTTAACGCTTATGACGCCTGCAAAAAAATCCCGGTTTTAAAACCCGATGTGATCACAATGGATGTGGAAATGCCCGGGTTAAGCGGAATTGATTTCTTAAAAGATTTTCTGCCTCTGCATCCGATCCCGGTTGTTCTGGTATCTTCTCTGAATCTGAACGTATTCGATGTACTTTCAGCCGGCGCCGTTGATTTTGTAAGGAAACCGGATATGAATATTGTTTCCAAAGAACAATTTTTCTCCGCTTTAAATTCCAAAATCCACATCGCTTCATTTGCAAAAGTAAGATGTGCTTCCCGTAAACGGACCACATCAACTGCCGCTTCTACCACTACCGCGCCAAAAAAGCCTCTGTTCGCCGACAAACAGCTTTCATTCCGGTCCACGGTCATTGCGCTTGGCGCATCTACCGGAGGTACGGAAGCGACTCTTGCAGTTTTAAAACAGCTTCCTGCCGATATTCCCGGCATGGTCATCACACAGCATATGCCCGAGGGATTTACCGCCATGTATGCACAGCGCCTCAATAAACTGTGCCAGATGGAGGTTCGTGAAGCGAAAAACGGCGACCAGATCCACCCCGGACTTGTACTGATCGCGCCCGGTTCCCAGCAAATGGAAGTCGTTCGCTCTGCAAACGAGCGGTTATGCCGTCCGTTGTTTTTCCGGACAAAAGGTCAGCGGTCATATGCCGTCTGTGGACGTTTTATTCCGTTCCGTTGCCAAAATGTAGCCGGCAACAAGATCGGGATCATCATGACCGGTATGGGAAAAGACGGAGCGGAGGGATTATTGGAAATGCGCAAAAGGGAGCGTTCACGATCGGGCAGGACAAAGCCTCCTGCGTGGTCTACGGAATGCCGATGGTTGCCTACAATATCGGAGCGGTATCTATCCAGGCAAGCTGCGAACAGATCCCGTCCGTATTGCTAAATCATTTAAAAATCATCCTGATATTATTATTTTTTCCGTTTTAACCGATATTTAATATAGTTAGTAATTTATTGCGATTGTTTTCTTTATAGTCTGACATAGAAAGGAGTCCTGTATGAAAATTTCAAATGCTAATAATCTAACGCCTGGCTATGCCGGTCTTAGTATCCGCACAAAAGGGCACTCAAGCTCTTCGCTTCCTAAAACGACGAGAAATCTTTTGATGCGATTTCGATCCAGTCTGAACCGAGACAGATTGCCGAGCGGACATTTGCCGCCGCGATCTCCAAAGAACTGGCATCCGACGTTCGGATCCCGGTTTCGGACGCCAGACTGAACGAACTAAAGGAGCAGATTTCTTCCCATACTTACAAGATCGATGCTTCTGCGATCGCATCACGGATGCTTCTGTGCAAGGAGGCGGTTGAATAATGGATCATTACACAGAATTCATCTCTGATACATGATTTTATCGATCTGTTCCGATCGCTGACCACGGTGGAACAGCAGAAACTCGATGCAGCGGTAGCAAACGATCTTTCCATCCTGGAAGATTGTATGAAAGGAACAGGCATTTGTGCTCCGTCTGCGCGGACTGGAGCAGCAGCGTGATACCCTTCAGGAAAGTTGAAGATGAAGGATTTAAAGTTCAGAGATCTTATCCAGAGTTCCGGATGAAGTAAAGAAGAACTCACTCCTTTATTTCAGGAACTTTCCGAAAAGTGCGTATATTCCAATCGATCAATGCAAGCGCACAGGATGCGATCTCTGTGAATTTACACAAGATCCAGTCTGTTTTAAATTCGGTCAGCCGGATGCCGGCGTATATTCCGCATCCGGTACAAACAAACCAGATGAAACACATTTCACGAATCGTTTTGTTTAACAATAGTTTAAGGAGGATTTTGTTCGTATGATACGTTCTACATTTGCCGGCTTTACAACTGCACAATTGGCCATGTCTGCCAGTCAGCGCGCTGGATGTTACCGGTCAGAATATTGCCAATATCAATACCCGTGGTTATTCCAAACAGCGTTTGAGATCAGCAGTCTGAATAACAACGGCGCAAGTTTCTACAGCTCAAAGAATGACGCAAAGTCGGATATGGTGTCGAAGTTACCGGGATCTCCCAGCTCAGAGATCCGTTTTGGACGTTCAGTACCGCAACCAGATGAGTAAGCTCGGTACAACCGACGCATTGGCTGCAGGATATGAGCAGCTTACCGGTATTTTGACGAGGCAAGTCTGACGGCGTCCGCGCCGCACTTCGCGATATCTCATCCGCACTGCAGAAATATTCGGAAGAACCGAACGCAAAAGAGATCGACACAACCGTTCGTTCTAATATGCAGATTCTTCTGAATCTTTCCATGATAACGCAAAGCGGTTACAGGATATCACGGATGAGATGACAAATGACTTCCAGTCCAATGATGTTGCCGACGTCAATCAGATGCTGGAAAATATCGCAGAGCTCAATAAAACATTAAAACAGTCAGGTGCTCGGAAACCGGCTCTTGAACTTCAGGATCAGAGAAATGATCTTCTGGATCAGCTTGCAAGTTATCTCCCGATCTCTGTAAAATATGAATCCCGTGAGATCGCTCCCGGTCAGTTTCTGGAAGTTCCGAACGTTTACTATACCGGAACCGACGGACAGACTTTCACCTTGGTAAGCGATACAGACTGCGGATCTCTGAGCGCCGACATTTCCGGACATCCGGTCCGTCTCTCGATCACCGGCGCCAACGGAAGTGGCACTGCCGACATTACCGATACGATCCCGTCCGGTACGCTCAAGGGGACGTTAGATATCCTGAATGATTCCGGTGCTTTCGACAAGGGCGGTTCCTCTGTGAGCGGACTCGGATATTATCAAACAGCTTTGGATTCCCTCGTCAAAACATTTGCAGAGACATTCAATGCTTTGAACGTACCTGTTAAGAAAGATCAGAATGGAAATTACATGGTCGATAAAAATGGCAATCCGATCCTTGAGGATGTTCGGGCTAAGATGTGTCCACTATTTGAAAAGATCGATCCAAATGCCGATTTCAGTGCTTCCAACATCAAGATCGCAGACGGCTGGATGCGCAGCGATTATGGGATTACGATTTCCAAGAAAGTGGTAAACGGAGAAATCGGTTCTACCGATACCAGTAACATTCTAAATATGATCAATGCCTTAAAGATCCGCAGAAGTTTGAAAGCAACGGCGTGTCCTTTTCACCGGCAGCTTTTATGACTGCTTTGCCAGTCTGGAAAATACACTGGCTATTGATTTAAAATCTGCCAACACTACAGTGCAGAATCAGATTTCTGTATTAAAACAGACGGCAAGTACAAGAGACGGCGTTTCCGGCGTCCAGTTGGATGAAGAGGGTATGGATCTGATGCATTATAACCAGTCTTATACTGCCGCGGCCCGACTGATGACCACGCTGGATGAAGCGCTGGATACTTTGATCAATAAGACCGGCATTGTCGGAAGATAATAAGGAGGAATCAAAAATCATGCGAATTACTACGAATGCTATCCTGCGTAATTATCGTTCCAATCTTGAACTTCCATGGCGAATCTGACACTGCCCGGAACAAAGTCATGACCGGACGTCAGTTTGTTTCTTCTGCGGAGAATCCCGGAAGTCGCTTCGCGCCGCTACACTGGAACGAAAATATAAAGAATCTTGATTATATTTCTACGGCTCAGAATACACAATCCTTTTGATCTCGCAGGAAGACGCCGCTATGCAGATCAGCGATCTTGCCCTGACTTTAAGCAAGCAATATGGTCTGGAAGCATTAAATGGCACCAATGCCGACGCCGAGACACGAAAACATATGCGGACGCATGGAGAGCGCACAGGAAAGCCTGCTCCTGAGCCTGAATGCCTCCTATGAGGGACGTTATGCTTTGGCGGAGCCGATGCGGCAACTCCGCCGTTTTCCTGACGACGGATGCCAATGGCAAACAGATCCTGACTTATCGCGGTGTCAATGTAGACCCGGACCCGAAATGATCAGAAAACAATGAATACTTTAAAGCAGCCTCGGAAGAAAGTGTATCTTGATCTGGATTTGGTCTTACTGTCAATGACAAGACCGGCGAGATCGATCCGTCCAGCGCTTTTAATACAAGCCTGCCTGGTATCAATGTTGCCGGATATGGAAAACAGCCGACGGCACAACAAAAAATATGGTTCTCCTTGCAGGTCAGATCGCCGATACCCTTGAAAAAGAACCTTTCGATCAGGCTGAATTGGAAAAGCTTCTGAACGCTTTTGATGACGGACGCAATAACGTTCTGGAACAAGTGACAACATTGGGAACAAAATCCCAATTCCTTACCGCAACAAAAGACCGGTTGGAGACCGATAAGCTGAATCTGTCAACACAATTAGACAATGTAGTTAATATCGACATGGCGGACGCGATCACTCAGTATTCCTGGGCTCAATACGCTTATAATGCCGCACTGAAAGTCGGAACCAGTATTTTGTCTCCATCTTTTATTGATTTTATGAAATAGTACATATACATTCATGTATATAAATCATTTATGACAAGGGGGATCTGTATGGAACAATTACTCAAAATCACAACCATTCCTTTGGAATATCAATTAAAAATCCAGAATGCCCGTTTAGAATACTCCAACTCTACTGCCTCTTTGGATATGGACAGAACTCCTGGCGAATTTTCGATCAAGAGTCGTCCGGCAAAACTGAATCTGGACACTTATGAAGCCAGAAATTCTGTTGTACCAACCTTAAAACGCAGTATTTCACAGACTGCCCAAAAAGGATTGCAAGCGGCACAACAGGCAACCGCACAATATGCGCAGGAGGGACAACAATTGCTAAAACCTGGAGATGGAGGCGAACTGCTCGGGCAGATTTTCAGACAGCGGACACAAATGCCTACCGGAGAATTTCAGTTGGGATTTATCCCGTCTGCTCCTGTAAATATTACCTATCAGGAACCTGATCTGACATTAAACTATGAAATGGATAAATTAACATTCGATTTAAAAGTTGCACAGGGAGATTTCCAATTTATCCCCGGAAATATCGAAATGTCGATCACGCAGCATCCGGATGTGCATATCGAATATGTCGGGGATCCGCTTTATGTCCCCCCAAGCGCCGCTCCAAATTACAAACCATTAGACGTAAGGGCTTAATGCCCTTACGTTTCTTTCTACGGAGGTATAAAGATGAAAATAAATGCAAAATATTTCGGTTCGCTGTCTTATGATCCAGAAGATCTTATCTACTTACCGGATGGATTGTTTGGATTTGAATCCTATAAGAATTTTCTTCCGCTCCCTTTCCACGAGACAACCGATTCTCTTCTTTCTTTCCAGAGCACAGATGATGAGACGCTTTCTTTCATTTTGATGAATCCTTTTCGCTTTTTCCCCGACTATTCCCCGGTGTTATCCGAAAAGGACAAAAAAGACTTGAATCTTACATGTGAGGACGATATTTCTTACTATGTGATCTGTGTGCTGAATGAATCTTTAACTGACTCTACGGTTAATCTGAAAGCTCCTTTAGCGATAAACGTCCGGAACCGAACCGGAAAACAGATTATTCTGGACGAACCTGCTTACAGCTTTAAACACGCAATACCTGCAAACGGGAGGGAGTAAATACTATGCTTATATTACAACGTAAAAAAGGGCAATCATTGACTATCGGTAATGAAGTGACGATTACGATCTCCGAAATCAGTTCCGACTCCGTAAACCTTGCGATCAACGCCCCAAGGGACGTCCTCATTCTCCGGTCTGAGCTTGTGAAAGCCGCTGAAGAGAATAAAGCCGCCGCCAAAACCATTCCGTTGCAAATACTCAGCCAATTATTAGACGATCCGAAAATCTAAGAAAAGATGGGACAAATACTCCATAGACCTGTGCCCAGTTCCGGATCGTTGCTGTCCATTTTTTCGTAGCTTCAAAATATCCCCAAAACATGCAACTTCCCCTCAGCCAAAAAAAGAACGGGGATTTCCGCTCCTGACAGAAATCCCCGTTCTTTCATTACATTATGAATTTTCTTCAATATGCTTCGCAACTTTTACATCTTGCTTTTTAATGTGATTGATCAGCCATCCTGCCACATCAGAATTGATTTTTCCAACCAATGCGACACTCGAGCCTTCCTTTTCCAATCTTTCATTAATTTCCTTTACTGTCTTTTTAAAACCTTCGTGCATTTTCTTATGGTTCACACGATCCGGATAAGCATACTGCTTCTGCAATTTTTCTTCGTCAGCGAAATGTTTATCGGTATACTCCGTCAAGAACTGCGCAGCAGAATGGATTTCATCACGTCCTTTCCCCAAGGAACATGCTTCCAGTAAATTATTGATTCTTCGGATAAATTCTTTGTGCTGACTGTCAATCAACTGATTTCCTGTTTCCAAACTTTCATCCCATTCATATTGTTTTACCTTTAACGCCTTTCCTGAAGTCGGCGCTAAATTTCCAGACGGCACGACAGTGGCTGCAGAACTTGTCGAGGCTGTCGGATGATAAACAGATTTTTGATGAGAAGATGTAGGTGTTGCTGCATAAACGCTGTCTTTTCTTAAATTAAATACTTCTACCAGATTCTTGAGCGTCTGTGCCTGTGCTGACAGTTCCTCACTCGCCGCTGCACTCTCTTCTGCAGTAGCCGAATTTGTCTGGACGATTCCGGAAATCTGGTCTACTCCCTGACGTACCTGGAAAATAGACTCCGCCTGTTCCGCTGCTGAAGTAGAAATATCGTCTACATAGGTTACAACAGTTCCAGCGCTTTCCACAGTCTCTACAAGAGCCTGTGCCGTACGATTTGCTATATCTGTTCCATTATTGACAGCTTCAATTGTTCCCTCGATCAGACCCGTTGTATTTTTAGCTGCCTCAGCGCTCTTAGATGCCAGATTCCGCACTTCATCTGCAACAACTGCAAATCCACGTCCTGCTTCCCCTGCACGCGCAGCTTCTACCGCCGCATTCAACGCCAGAATATTCGTCTGGAATGCAATATCTTCGATTGTTTTGATAATCTTCCCGATATCTTCCGACTTATGACTGATCACAGACATCGCCTGGATCATTTCCTGCATCTGATCATTGGATACTGTCAATGCATCCTGTGCAGAATTTACCTTCTCACTAGCTTCTTTTGCATTATCCGCTGTCCGCTTGATATTTTCAGAAATCTCCGTGATAGTTGCCGCAAGTTCTTCTACAGAACTTGCCTGTTCTGCAGACGCTTCAGAGAGATTCTGTGCTCCGGAAGATACCTGATCGGATCCCTCGGCTACCTGCTCTGAAATCTGCTGAACCTGTGTCAATGTATTACTCAGATTATAATTCATCTGCCGAATGGATGTCAGAATCGGAGTCAGATCTCCTTTATAAATCTCATCTTCAGTCTGGAGATCAAAATTCCCTTTTGCCATCTCTCCCATCAGACGGGTAAGTTCATGGATCACTTCTTCCAAAACACTGCAAGTCTTTCCTACACTGTTGACCAATGCTCCAAGTTCATCTTTCGACTCGTAGGTAAGTTCCTGTTTCATATGTCCATCAGCAATCCCTACCATTGCATTTACAACCTCTGTAACCGGCTTCACAATTGCTTTTGTCACTTTCAAGCAGATCCACATTCCAATTGCAATTGCTACCGCTGTCATGAACATCAGCATAAACAAGGATTTATTGGTTCTATCCATACTCTCCGTCATTGTCTTTGTACGGATCTGTTCCGTCTCCTCATTCAGAGGTATCACAAACTCAAGCGCTTTATCCAAAGCAGGGGTACATTCTTCCAGAACGACCTCTTGTGCTTCCTCTCTCTTGTTCTCATTCAGTAATGAAAGAACTTTATCCCCAATATCAAACCATCCTTCCATTGCATTCTGATACTCATTCAGCGCATCCTGATCCAAAACATCCATTGACTGAAGTGTCTCAAAATTATTCTTGATTGTAGCGATATTTTCCTGTACTTTTGCAGTTTTTTCCGCATAATCACTGTCATCTTTTTCAATAACCATATCCCGGAGATAACGTGCTGCTATATTACTCTCAATCCGGTTATCTTTAATCAGGTCATCTGCTTTTAACGAACCCACCATAAAATTTTCAAGATTTTCATTCGTCTTCTTTAACTGGAACATGGAAAATACAGCTATCAAAACAGTCATGATCAGTACAATTCCATAACCGACCAATAACTTTTTCTTTACTTTTAAATTATTAAACATCTTTCCTATCCTCTTCCTTAGTACTTGCTGTAATTGTCATAAGTTGATGCAACTGGCTGATAGTTCTCTTCCTGATAGCAGCTGTTGTCCATCACAGGCTCGCTATACGCCACTACTCCAACACCGTCTTCCCGTAATTGGAAACGGCTTACAAGTCCTTTGAGAATCTGAGACTGACCGGATAATTCCTCACTTGCGGCCGCACTTTCTTCCGCAGTTGCAGAGTTAGTCTGAACCACACTGGAGATCTGATCCACGCCCTGTGTTACTTCAGCAACTGATTCTGCCTGCTGTTCTGCTGCATCTGTAATCTTCTCAACCGTATCCACAGCTCTCTTTGTACTTTCCACTGTCGCATAAATAGCGGACGCTGTCTGCTCTGCGATTCTCGTTCCATCTTCCACCGCCGCAATTGAACCTTCAATCAAGAGCGTCGTATTCTTTGCCGCTTCTGCACTCTTAGAAGCCAAATTCCGTACTTCATCCGCTACAACTGCGAAGCCTTTTCCTGCTTCTCCGGCTCTTGCCGCCTCTACTGCTGCATTCAACGCAAGAATATTGGTCTGGAATGCAATATCTTCAATTGTCTTGATAATCTTTCCAATTTCACTGGATTTGGAACTGATTTCCTGCATTGCATGCATCATCTCTTCCATACCTCATTGGAACGTGATAATTCTCTTCTTGCATCTTCCACTTGATTTTCGCTTCTTTGCATTATCCGCCGTCATTCTTACCTGATCAGAAATCTCATTGATTGTAGCCGCCAGTTCTTCCACAGAACTTGCCTGCTCGGTTGCCCCTGAGATAATCCCTGCGCTCCAGAAGATACTTGCTCAGATCCGCTTGCCACTTGATCTGCCGCATCATTAATCTGAGATAATGTACTGCTTAAGTTCTTATTCATTCTTCGGATAGATTCCAGAATCGGCCGGAAATCACCAACATACAGATCCTCTGCTCTTTGTCTTGATATTAAAGTTTCCGTTTGCTATTTCATCCATCAAGTAGGTAAGATCGAGACACCACCCGTGAAGTCCCTGACTGGTAACACGGAAACTCTCGGCGAGAATACCAAGTTCATCTTCCGATTCTGTATTCAATATCCTGATCCAAGTATCCTTGCGACATCTTGCCATATGCACTTTCTAACTCTGCAATTGGTTTGGTAATACCGCGTACCAGATAGAACATAACTACCACAGCAATCATCAATAAAACCGCAAAGATCCCCAAAATCATCCATACAATTTTTCTCCGATCCGAGTAGCATCTGCATTAAAGTTTGCGGCATCCACGGAATGCTGCTGATACACTTCTTCTGCTGCGTTGGCACACGCCTTAATCGCCGGAACAAACTCCTCAGACAATACTTCTTCCGCTTCATCCCACTTTTCTTCTTCCATCAGATCCATGATTCTTCCACGGATTTCCACGATCTTATCACTGGATCTGCTTCACCTCATCCAAGGATTCTCGACTGATCTGCATCCATATCAGCCAACTTTTCCATACTGTTAACCGCCTCTTTGTGCTACTGTGTCAAGCGCATTTCTGTCTACTTTTCCAATATATCATTGGACAAAAGCGCTTCGATCTCATACACTTTTCTAGAAAACTCCATTGCCTCTGTGGATTCTACAAACGGTCCTTCATACATATCGTTCGTAAGATTTCCCACTTTTCTTACAGATAAAATGGAGATTGCCATCAGAATAATAGAAGCTACGATCGTAACCCGAATCCTAAAACCAATTTTTACCTATCTTCATGTTCTTCATCTTCCGGTATTCCTTTCTTTACTTTTTGTTGATGTTATTTATAATCTTAGTCTTCATTTCTGCCATACGCGCATGGATCTGCTGTCGTTTCTCTTTAATCCATACTTTCGCAGACTTTCTAAAGACTCGGATTCCTCTAATTCCCCAGCAAATCCATAATAACTGTGGGATTTTATGTAAAATTGGGAAAACTGCATCATATATTCCTTTGCTTGGGAACATCCACGCTCGTTGCTTTTTACCCATTCTTCATCTCGGTCTCTCTGATAAAAATCAACACGAGTCTTTTCATAAGGAATGATTTTTGAATCAAGCCGCCGATCTTCCATTCCTTTTGAAAAATATATTCTTCCAATTGAAATACAGTTCCGGTGTCGACTTCTCCTCCTTGTCCAAACCATAGAGATGCGAGAATATTTAGCTGTTTTGCAAATTCTGTCAATCCCGCCTTTCCAGCAATTCTTCTATAAACCTTCTCTCGTTGGTTATTGCCGGATTCTGTATGTAGTAATAATAATCCATGACATCCCTCATCTTCAGTTCCCCATCATATAGGCCTACCCATCTGCCAAACTGATACAAAACTGCATGAGAGATTCCAATTCTTTATCCCCGCCTTCCTGTTTCCATGAAAATACTTTTGGGCTGCGTGTGTCAGGTGTTTATACAAAATCTCATTTCCCAGCGGAATCTCATCATAAAAATCACCCGGATCCCGGAACCCGAAAATATAGTCGTCCATGATTCGTTCTGTTCACCTGCTGTTCATAATCCATACTGTTCATGATATTATAAACTTTTCCCATATCCTTTGGCGATACAAGAAACTCGAGGCTAAACGTATACCCATTTCACTTTTCGGATACATAGAACGAATTTCCACCCCTCGGAGAAGTACTCCTTGAACCTGATGTCTGTTCATCTGCCACAAAATAACTTCCAAAGCGTTTTATAACTTTCTTCCAACAGAACCTCTTTATGGTACTTACTGTAAAACGTTTCCTCATCCGCAGCCGAAAGTGTCTTTTCCACCCCAGTGTTCCATAATATACAGGACTTACAACACGATGGAATTCTGCAAGTCTCAAAAGTTCCCTCCACGATATTCCTTTCCGTGGAACAGCCACTTTCTTTCCATTGATTACAGAGGATAACACCATAACCAAAAATCTGTTCTCATAGCTAATGCCTCTCACCTCTCTCGAAAAGCATGACACAGTATATCTATCGGATATTTTATAAAATATTAATGTTTTTCTAATTTATTCTCCCTTTCCTGCAAAACTCTCCGTTCTTCAAATATATCCATCGCTTTCTGATTATAAATCGCATTTTTTTCATCTGCTACCAACGCACCTGCTACGAGCGTGATCACCCGTTTCCGCATGATCGTAACCAATTCTCTTGCGTGAGTCGCAATGATCAAAGTCTTCCCCTGTCTGTGGATCTCATTAAACAAAAGCATCATATCCCACGCTGTATCCGGGTCCAGATTTGCAGTCGGCTCATCGGCAATCAGAACATCCGGATTTACCACCATTGCTCTCGCAAGCAGCATCCGTGCCTGTTCCCCACCAGAAAGTTCCTTCGGATAAGCATATGCTTTTTCTGCGATTCCTACAAGTCCGAGCGCCCGCATGATTTTTCGCTTCATCCCCTTTCCTCCCTGCTCCACTGCATAAAGAGCAAGGGCAACATTTTCATATACCGTCATGTTATTGAGCATCCCGATCTCAGGCGACATAATTCCCAGTCTTCTTCTATAATGAGGAATCTCTTTCTCCTTTAACACCCCCAAAGCTTTCTGAAATCCAAAAACGTTTCCTGCTGTCGGTTCCTGCTGCTTTATCAGCAATTCTAACAATGTACTTTTCCCCGCGCCGCTTTTTCCGGTCACAAAAACAAACTCTCCTTTTTCAATCTGGAAAGAAATATCTTCTAAAGCAATCTGCTCCTGAAATACTTTTGTAACATGATCAAATACAATTTCTGCCATTTTTCCTCGCCTGCTCCCGCAAAAATTCATTCTCCAAACACTATACTGTTTTCCCGGCATTTCGTCAATCGTACCAATCAAAAAATCTGCCGTATCAAATCCCACTTCCGGAAATCTCTTCCCGAAAGTGTAGATTTTTCTACGGCAGACTGTTCATCTTAATATGCTGTTATTCTTCATAATAAGAATCTTTGCCTGCGACTCTCCGACTTAACGCACGATCAATCCTACGTATATTTTCCATTGTATGGTTTCTTTGTCTGCTGATCATACTGATCCTCTCAGCCTCGGATTCTTTTCGCTCAGAAAGCTGCTCTCCCTCCAAAAGCCGTTTGATGTCATTCTTTAAGTCATCGTCCATACTCTCGAGCAATTCGCTGATTGCTCGCTTTGCCTGTGAAACCCGTTCCATTTCGGACTGACGCATCTCAAGGATAAGATTCGCAGATTTCCGGTCACTATGATTCAACGTTTCTTCCAGTTCACAGGTAAGTCTTTCAATCTCTACGATCTCGCGATATTCTCGATAAACCAGTTTCAAGATTTCTTCTAGCATTTCCTCTATATAACTCATACGATTTCCTTATATGCCGCTCGTCTTATTTGCTTCGCGAAATGCATCCCGTAATTCTATCACAAGAGGACGAAGTTCTTCGATTACTGTTTTTTTTCTGCCCGCCTGTAATCTACTTATCTCGTATAGAAAGAAATCGTACATACGCTGCAAATCCCTGCTGATACTATACTCTGTATTTAACGTTTCCTGAAGATATTGTACGATCTCCTGCGCGCGTATTACCGAAGCGTCAAATATGTCAAACTCCTCTTTCTCCAATGCTAACTCCGCTTTCGTAAGGCGTTTGACCAGCTCATCATACAGCAAAAGTAACATCTCACCTCTGGTCATCGTATTGACTGACTGCATCTTGTATTGCTGATAACCATTCTGATACATATACTTATCCTTTCTTTACCATTCCATTAATAACCGCTGCCAAACTGTGAAAGCCAGCTGCTCTGACTGTTCATCTGTGCGATCACAGATTCCAGTGCGGTAAACTGTTTAATGTAACGGTCCTGCTCCATCTTCAAAGTATCCTGAAGACTTTCGATTCGGGCGTCAATTTCCTCTAACTGCTTGTAGACCGCATTCTGCGTAATACTTGCCGGCGATTTGATCGACCCTGCTCTCTCGATCAGGATTCCTTTCGGTTCTCCCAATGTCTTCGCATATTTGTCAAATGCTGTTTTCATATTTACCGCAATGCCCGCCTGGGAGACCACGTTTCCATCTTCATCTTTCACCGCTTCCTTGGTGAACATCTCTTTTACTCCCTCTGGGTCCGATTTCAGCGCTGCACGAAAAGCGCTTTCATCAAAAGAGAGTTTTCCATTATCTGATGTGGTACTCGATGTTGTGAGACCAATCTTTTTCAAAGCCGCCTGATCTGCCGGAGAAAGAACAAAACGCAGACTGTTGCTCAAACCTTTCAGATCGTTGTCATTAAACAAAAGTCCCTCTTTCGCCTTTTCCTCCCATGCTTCGATCTCGCTCTCGCTCAATTCTTTTTTCTGAGCTGATGTAAGCGGCGGGTAGTCCCGATTCGGCTTCGTTCGGGTCTCCTTATTAACAAGTTCGATGATCTCATTATACTCTTCGACCATCTTTTTGACCGTCTCCACGATCTTGTCCTCATCCACCTTCGCGTCAAATGTTACCGCTTCCGCTGACGGATCTAATTTCAGTTCACCGGTCGCCTCGTCTTTCACATATCCAAATTCCCCGTTGACAGAAATTGTCATACCGTCTACTTTAAAGCTGTTGGAATCCCGGACCAGATCCATTGTCTGGTCGGAACCGGCGTATTTCACTGTGACAATGGCATCCTGACCGTCCGTCTTATTGAACTCACCAAAAATCTTGGCGAAATCGCCGCCGACATTGATCTTACCACTGGCTCCGTTCGCCGTTGCCGAAAAAACGAACGAGTCGGAAGAATTCTGATAGGTGACCTGAACGCCCGCATCCGACTCATTGATCTTATCCATCAGCGTCCGTACAGTATCTTCCGCTTTCACTTCGATCGATTTTCCATTAATCTCAATTGTTTTAGGGAACGTCATATTTTGGGCGCCTGCCAGTCCTGATTCTGCAATTTTAGCGTCCAGATTTACCCGGTTAGACTCCCCGTAATTCATCTTAAACGCGCCATTCGCCCCCAACAATCCCACATCACCTGAAGATACGGCAAGAATCGAGGACTGATCCATTTTTCCATTCGGAGTCGTCGTCTGAAAACCGAGACTATAAAGTCCGCTTCCGTCGTCTTTTGCCTCCACTTTCACTCTGCCCGCTCCAAATGCATCGTCAAGCTGATTCTGCATGGATTCAGTCAGTTTCTTCATGATCCGCTCTTGCCTTGTCGCTCCATATGCACTGTTGTTCTGTGCTTTCTCCAACTCTTCTTTCGTCGGCATCTTGATAGATTTGGACATTCCATTATAAGTAAATGTCAGTTCCTTTTCTGCAATTCTGTCGATAAAACTTGTCTTTGTATAAATGTCGTCTTCTGTAATATCCCGAACAGAAGAAAGCCCCTGCTCCGTAATATTCAACTCCTTAAACTCACTATCCGGTTTATCTTTGAACCCAAGATAAGATAACGCGCTGCCCCCGGTAAGTTTGAAAATATTTCCGGCATTTTCTTTATCTTTGAACACAATCTTATCGCCGCTTGTCCCCACTTGCAAAACTTCGCTAAGTTTTTTACCTTTGCCAACTTCTATATCCTGAAATGCACGGTTCAGCGAATCGGCAATATTTTCAACCGTATCGTACTTGTACTCTTTTCCATTCGCGTCTTTTCCTGACGGCAATGTAATCGTATAATTCTTATCCGCATAATTGATCTTGATCGTAGATCCCGGGAGATTCTCTGCTTTTTGTACTTCCAAAGGATCGATCGCTCCCGTTTCCAGAGTCCGGTCTGACGCCGGAATCTTCGATGTCATCTGAGCCTTTCTCGCAAGCTGCTTTACTCCCAAAATCGAGAGCGTATCCGCCGTAGATGAAGTCCCGGATACACTTACATACTTACTGTTCGCTCCTAACGCCGTGATCAGATTCCTCCCCCAGAAACTGTTGCTGAATAAATTCGTTGAAGATGAATATGTAGATAAATACTTATCCGCAAATCCGATCATCTTGTCTGTAATCCCCCTGATCGCATTCTGCTCCCATTTCAGTAAATCCTTTTTTTGCTGCTGTTTATAAATCTTATTGGTCGTCCCCTGCGTCATGCCTTCAATCAGGGAATCCCGATCCAGACCGCTCGCCAAACCACCGTATCCTTTTAACCCGTTCAGGCTGCTGCTTGTTGTTCCGCTTAATCCACCTATACTTGCCATCTTGATCCTCTCCTTTGTTTTTATCGACAATTCCGGACGGAATTCTACAATTTTACTCTATACTTATTTATCGGCATATAGTATACTTTAAATAATAGTTATTTCATTTATGAATGGAGGAATTATTTTGACTACAATTATTGCGCTCACGAATCAAAAAGGCGGAGTGGGGAAGACAACCACATCCAGTGCGCTGGCTGCTGGTTTATCCTCTTTTTATAACAAAAAAGTCCTTGCGATCGATTTTGACCCTCAGGGCAGTCTCGGATTCAGTCTCGGACTTGACATTGAGAATTCCAGCACGATCTACGACGTTCTGAAAGGAAATGTTCCCATACAAGATGCGATCCAGACAACCGATTACTGCGACATTATCACATCAAACATTCTTTTAAGCGGTGCGGAACTGGAATTTACTTCCGCTGACCGGGAACTCTGTTTAAAAAAGGCATTGGCTCCTGTAATAGATCATTATGATTTCATCATTATAGATACTCCGCCGGCTCTGAACATCCTGACGGTAAATGCATACGTTGCAGCGGATCATCTGATCATCCCGATGGCACCCGAGATTCTAAGTCTTTTAGGTCTTACCCAGTTGAAAGAAACCATCGATTCCGTGCGTGAAAAGCTCAATCCATCCTTGAACGTACTTGGTCTGATTCTTACCAAATACAACAGACGTACGCTTCTTGCAAAAGAGGTCAAAGAGATGGCGGAAAATATCGCCGGACAGATTGGTTCCTGTGTCTTCCATACGCAGATCCGTGCCAGCGTATCTGTTGCAGAAGCGCCCGCTCACGGACTTAGCGTCTATGATCATGCTCCACGTTCCAATCCATCTCTGGACTACAAAGAGTTTGTAAAAGAAGTCATGGATAAAATTACCACGGTTTCTATGGAGACAAAATAATGGCAAGAAAAAGTAATAAAACGGCACACGTCTTAAATCTTTTATCCGGGCACGATACGAAAAAAGAGCCGGAAAAAGAACTGGAAACGGATGTGAAAAAGGACGCGGATCCGATATCGGAACAAGATTCCCAACCAAAGGACGCCCAACAACCGCACCCGGATCCGGAACCGACAGAAAAAATCCCACAGGGAAAAATATCTGTTCCCGATTCCCCCTCTGTCTCGATCATCGATCAGACGGAAAAAGATCCGGTGGCAGAACAGATTCATGCAAATCTCTTTCAGGAATTTCAAAAAGAACATGATATGAATCCGGAAGAATCCCAAAAAGAATCCTGGGAAAAAGAGCCGGAAGCAGAACCGGTAGCCGAGCCGGAATCAACGATCGTATCTGAACCAGAACCAGAGCCGGAATTTGTGCGGATCAATGTTATGGAGCGGATCGTCAGCGATAAGATCATTTATTTTATGCGTCAGTTTGAATGTTGTACCTGTGAGAAGTGTATTGCTGACACTATTGCCCTGACGCTGAACGGACTTCCGCCAAAATACATTGTTACAGAACCGGCAGCCGAAGCCCCGTTGCTTAGCTTCTATACCAACCATTTCATTTCCGAGATCACGGTGGAAGCAACGAAAGCATGTATGACTGTAAAAGAAACTCCAAGACATAAAAATGGTGCATCCTGATTCAATATAGGGGGATTGCCGGAACAATTCACAAATTGCCCGGCAATCCCCCTATGTTATCTTTTTATGCTTTTGCTACAATATTCTCCCAGATCTCGCTTACTTCTTCCACGCATTCCATATAAATCTGCGCCATTACGTTTGTCTGCAATCCCAATTCATCCGAAAGCTTCTTGATTTCCGTCCAGTCCGCTCTCTCATAAGCCAGGATCAGGTGATATAATGTTCCGGCTTCACCCTCGCCTGAGATCAGTGCTTTCTTCACTTCCTCAACGATCGGGATTTCATTTAAGATCTCCTCCATAGTCGCATCGATCATACATTCCAGTGTGGAAAACATTCCCATCAGATACGCGTCTGCCGGAGCGATCGGAAAATGTCCCATCTTCTTCACCAATGCCGCTGCAAAATTCGCCCGCATAAATGACGTTTTCATCAGTTCTTCCGTTCCGGATTCTTCCTTCCGAAAACTTAACAGATATACCCACTGTTTTAACTGGTTGATTCCAACCCGCATAATAGCCTGCCGTACGGAAGCAGTTCTGTGTTTTGCCGAAAAATAAGCTGAGTTCGCCATTTTCAGCAGCGCATAGGTCAGCGCGGCGTCTCTCGTCACGATCTGTTCCATCACTTCCATATCCGGCTCATCTTTTGTAACTTCCATGATCAGCTGGTAAAGATTTCCCTGAAGATATTCCATCTTCCCTACTTTTGATACCGATGTATCAGAAATATACGCGCCCTCTACATAATCTGTATGGATTTCTTTCGCAAGGAGAAACGCTTCTTTCGTATTGATGCTTGTAGCGATCACTTCTTTTCCGAATCCATGCGCCATATCCACCACATTTTCCAGGCTCCGGCGTTCCCGGTCTTCCTCTTCTCCGGTCACTTTCACTTTGACATAATCTACATATTCCAACATACTGAAATATTTCGGGATGAACCGGAAATCATTGATCGCAAAATGATACCCCTCTTCGCGGTATTTTTCGATCAGGATCGAAGCTAACGGATGGATCACAACATTGTCCTCTATCTGGATCACGATCATATCTTTGTCAAAGATCTTCGGTGTATTGCGGAACAAAAGCGTCGGCGTAAATGTCATAAACGTTTTCCGGTCCCGGAATATCTTACTTGAATTTTCAGTCAAAAAGGCGGTCATTGCGTTCGCTGCCGCACTGTCCACGCTGGAATTGTAGAGACTCTCTGCGTCGCTCTGCACCAGAAGTTCGTATCCCATAATCTCGCTTGTATCTGTCTTTTTAATCAATTGTCTGGCAATAATCTTCTCCATTCCACTATCTCCTTTCCAGCAACGTGTCCATGACTTCCACTAAATGACCAATTTCCGGCTTGGAAAGCTGCTCATCTGCGCCAAGCTGTTTTCCTTTGATCCGCATTTCACTGTTGATCAAAGAAGAGAAAATGATCAGCGGGATCCCTTTCATCTCCTCATCTGATTTCACCAGCTTCGTCAGATGATGCCCGTCCATCTCCGGCATCTCGATATCCGTAATAATCAAATCCGCACTTTCATCCAATGTGTTGTTCTTCTTCGCCGTTGTCAGATAATCCCATGCTTCTTTTCCGTTATTAAAATTGATCACATTCGTATAGCCTGCCTTTGCCAGGGAATCCATGATCATTTTGGTCAGCAAAATGGAATCTTCCGCTAAAACGATCTTTTCCTGCCGCTTGGAACGTTTTCCCATCTTTGTGATCTCTTCCACCTGGATTCCGGTCTCCGGAGCGATCTCCGCCACAATTTTTTCAAAGTCAAGGATCGTCACCAGATTGTCTCCGCACTGGGCGATTCCGGTTGCCACGCCCTCTTCCCCGTGAGTGATCGTTTTATCCGGTTTCTGAATATCTGTCCACGAGATTCTGCTGATCCCCACAACACTGTGAACGCGAAATGCAATATGCATTTTATTGAAGTTTGTAACGATAAATAAATCTCTCGGATGCTTTTCGCATTCCTGTTTCGTGAGATATTTCGGCAAGTCCACAACCGTCAGCAGGATCTCCCTCGGTTTAAAGATCCCCTCCACAGCGTTGTGGGAATGCGGGATCGGTTTTACCTTATCCGCCATCATGATCTCCCGAACCTTTGCCACATTGATGCCATACAGTTCGTCATTGATTGTGAACTGCATGATCTCAATCTCATTTGTCCCTGATTCCAATAATATCTTTGTATCTGCCATTTTCCCTCTCCTCCTTAGATATATTTCTCCTGACGGCTCGCTGTTCGTATCGATACCTGACCAGTCGATACATCCAGAAGCATCGTTCGTGCATAATTTGATCCGGTATCTTCTCCGGTGATCCGAAGCCCCTCCGCTTTCAAAATACTTTTTACTTTGATGATATTCCGCTCTCCGATATTGCCCAGACCGCCTGTTCCTTTCATTTCAAACATTTTTGCGCCACCTGCAATCTTACAAACTGTCCGTCCTTTCTGACCGCCGAATGTATAGAACTTTCGAAGTGTTTCCTGTATACCTGTGTCCGCATATTTCAAAATATTGGAATCCTGCGAATTTGTTTTTTCCGGGAGCATGATATGGAGCAGCGCCCCTAACTTTATCATTGGATCATAAAAGGTAATTCCGATACATGAACCCAGCGCATATGTAATCAGTACTCCCTCCTGTCTGGTAAGCTTCATGTCCGCAATTCCCACAGATATCTTCTTCTGCATAAGCTACTCCACTCCTAATTTTTTCATCAGGACATTCAATGAACGGATGTCCGGCAGCAATAGAATATTGCTGTCCATCTCCTCTCCTCCTATCGAAAACGCCCCTGTAATCATCATGATCTGATCAGACTCAATTCCCATCATTGCCATAGGCATGCTTAAGATCCCTCCCAGCATATTGACGGCAAACTGCGGAACGGACAAATGGATCTGAATATTCGTAAGGGAAGAGAGTGCGCTGATATAGGAGGAAAGCATGATATTTCCAACCTCGATCAGCAAAGATTCTTCCATTTCTTCCATATCAAGCAAGTTCTCTTTCTCATAAGAAAAGACTTTTTTGATCATTGTTTTGATAAAATCTCTTTTTAAGATCAGCATCATCAGCCCTGACAGCTCTCCGGACATTTCCACGAGAACCGCGCCGACGATCTCTTCCGCATCGCCGATCTTATTCTGCGCCATATTAAATTCCAGAATATTGACTTCCGGCAGTTCCATACTGACCTTTTCCGACAAGATCCCGGAAAGCGCTGTGATCGCGTTTCCATTCCCGATACTTCCGATCTCACGGAATACGTCCATCTGGTTTTCTCCCAGTTCTTCATATCTATAAATCGCCATAACTTCCTCTCCTTATCACTGTCTCAATGAATTGACTGTATTTACGATTTCATCAGACGTCTGCACCATGCGCAGTGCATAGGAGTATGCTCTTTGACTTTCGATCACCTTTGTCATCTCTTCTGCCATATCTACTCCGGAAGTTTCCAAAGCATGACGGATCAGCTTTCCGTCCTGTACCAAAACGGCGTTCCGTTCTTTGCCGTCGGTGCAAACTCGTTGTCGCCGACGCTTTGCATCCCATCCGTGATATTAAACTGATATATCCCGATCTCACCGCTGAACGTACCGTTGTTCACAATAACCGGATTTCCGTTCCGGTCGCACACCCGGTTGCCTGCGTCATTGACCAGATAAAACTGATTTCCCTGCTGGGATAGACTGAAATGTCCATTCCGCGTATAAGTCACCGCGTCGCTGGACGGATTGACCAGTCTGAAAAATCCTTTTCCTCCGATCGCAAAATCATAAGCCCCGTCGGTCTCTCTGTATGCTTCCGGTGTAAAATCCGTGTTTGTCATTTCCACCTTTACGCCGGTTCCCGCTTTCATCGCCGTATCCTGTCCGTACTGATTGTTCATATTGTAATACATCAGATTGGAGAAAGAAACGCTTTTATTCTTATATCCATAGTTATTGATGTTCGCCAGATTATTTGCCGTAACATCCAGTTTCTGCTGCTGTGCGATCACGCCTCTTGCAGCCGCATAAAAAGATGAATACATAACGATCTCCTTTCCTTTACATCGAACCAAGTTGGATTGCTTTTCCGCTGAGCTGGTCATACATTTTCAAAGCTGCGCCGAACTCTGAAGCGACCGCTGACCGCTCATCATGTTCGTCATCTCCTGCACCATCGACACATTCGAGTCTTCCAGATATCCCTGCTTGATCACCGTACCATTTACGCCCTGCGGCTGCGCATTGGAACGAAACGCTCCGTTTGCCGTTTTTCCAGTTGTTCATAATCCGCAAAATCCACAACCTGTAATCGTCCGTAATTTTCTCTTCCGTCTGCACTTAAGACGTATCCCTGCTCCGTCACACGGATGTCATCTGTATTTACCGGATCGGTCCATTCTGTCCCTGAACTCTTCCAAGCCCCTGAAGTACAAGATACCCCTCATTATCCACATTAAAAGAACCATTTCTTGTATACACGGTTTCCTGTCCGCTCTGTACCGCAAAGAAGCCTTTTCCGCTCAAAGCCAGATCCAGCGCCCGCTCCGTGGCGCGAAGCGTTCCTGCGTCTGGTCTGTTGCGACGCCCTCCGCCGTGTTGATCCTTGAGGTAGTTCCGATCGGAGTTCTTCCGTCTCTCTCAAACCGATACAAAATCTCATCCCGGAATGTTCCCTGAACTAATTGGTCGCTTTTAAATCCGGGCGTGGAGATATTCGTCATATTGTTACTGATCACATTCATATTTCGATTCTGCACGATCAAATTCCGACGCCAGATTATAATATCCTTGAAACATGCTTCTTCCCTTCCTGATTAAATTTCTGCATATATTTTTTATTTTTTAATACCGCTGCTATGGATCTGAGACACGGGGCTCGCTGATCTCCAACACTTGCGCGATCTGCCTCATGTTCAATTCCTCTACATAATAAAGCGAAATGACCAGCTGCTCTTTTTCCCTCAATGTTCTGATCCCCTCCGCCAACACATCGGTCAGCTCCTGCCTGAGCAGGCAGGATTCCGGCTGCTTTTCTTCCCCGCTGGTCGGAAGCTGTACATGCGTACTGTTCTCCTGCGCCTCTGCCAGCACCATATCCAGAGAAAGTACATGGAACAACGTCGCTTTCTTTAAGATCTCCTGATACTTCTCCATCGTGATCCCAAGATATTTCGCTACCTCTTCCGGCGACGGATCTGTTCCGTTTTTATTATATAATGTGGTAACCGCATCTTCAATATCTCTTGCGCTTTTTCTTACGCTCCTCGGGACCCAGTCTTGTTTTCTCGCGAGATCGATGATCATGCCTTTGATCCTTTTGGAAATATAGGTCTCGAATTTCACCTGTTTTTTTGCGTCAAACTTCTCGATCGCATTCATGAGCACAAGCACGCCCTCGTTGACAATATCTTCCATCTGCGAAAAGCTGATATATACATCGCGCTTCTGCAGCGCAATACTCTTTACAACATAGAGATAACGCATCACCAGTTCCTGTTTGATCTCCAGACTATGGGTAGAGCCATACATCTGCAAAAGTTCTTCATTCGACTTTTCTGTATAATCTTCCTGTATACTCATACTCTTCCCTCATAACTGTCAGACGGCAATGTTCCCTACCGCCTGGATTTGTATATTATTGTTGATCTCATTAAAAGAAAGAACATAAACATTCGGATAAAACTGTTCGATCAGATGATGCACATGTACGCGCACGACCTGGCTCGTAAGAACAACCGGAGGCTGTGAAAATCCGTTGAATTTTTTAATTTCCTCTCCCAGTTTTGTGATCACGGTCTGCATCACATCCGGACTGAGCGCCAGATACATTCCCTGATCGCCTGCGGTCAGGCTTGTGATGATGTTCTTCTCCAGATCTGCATCCAGAGTGATCACTTTCATGCTGCCGCCCTCACAGAACTTTCTCGTGATCGTACGCTTCAGCGCCATACGGATATGTTCGGTCACAGAATCCAGATCTTTCACCGCCATAGACGCGTCGATGATCGTCTCCATGATCGTCTCCATATCTTTGATCGGAATGCCCTCTTTCAAAAGATTCGTCAATATTTTTTGGAAATTTCCATAAGAAATCGTTGTCGGAATCAGTTCTTCGATCAGTTCCGGTGATTTCTTCTTCATATTGTCCACCAGCTTCACAACTTCCTGTCGGTTCAGAAGCTCGTAAGAATGTTGTTTGATCGTCTCCGATAAATGGGTCAGCATCACGGATAACGGATCGATCACCGTATATCCATAAATCTCCGCCATCTCCTTCTTATCCACAGTGATCCATTTACTCGGAATGCCGTATGCCGGTTCGATCGTATCGATTCCCTCGATCTCTTTCTCCGGATTCGGCGGTTCTAAAGCAAGATAATAATCCACAAGTATCTCACCCTTTGCGACTTCTTCGCCGCGGATCTTGATCACGTATTGATTGGTATTCAGACTGGAACTGTCTCTTAACCGGATTGACGGAATTACAAATCCCATTTCTTGTGCGTACTGCCGCCGGAAGATCACGATCCGGTTGATCATTTTTCCACCGCTGCCCTCATCTACCAGCGGGATCAGACTATATCCAAATTCCATCTCGATCGGCTCTACCTGTATCAGATCATACACATTGCTGATGTCCTTAAACGCCTCTTCCTCGGAAACCATCTGCTGTTGCTGCGACATGGCTTCTTCCATCTCTTCTGCTTTTCGTGAAGCGGAAGCTGCTTCCTCCATCCGCTTCGTCAGCATATAACCTCCAAGCATCAATCCAAGTGAGACTACGCCAAACTGGATCTTCGGCATTCCCGGGATCACAAGCATCACTGCCAGCGCCGCGCCGGTGATCATGATTGCTTTCGGCTGGGCAAGAAACTGTTTGGAAGCATCCTCATTCAGACTTCCCTCCGAAACGGATCTGGTCACGACCATACCGGTTGCCGTGGAGATCAGAAGCGCAGGGATCTGAGATACAAGACCATCTCCGACCGTTGCGATCGAATACACCGAAAGGACTTCTGAAAATGACATTCCCCCCTGCACCATTCCGATGATCATACCGCCGAAGAAATTGACTGCGGTAATGATCAGGGACATGACCGCATCTCCCTTTACGATCTTCGTAGCACCGTCCATGGCGCCGTAAAAATCCGCTTCTTTTTGGATCTTATACCGCCGCTCCTTGGCCTGCTGCTCGTCGATCAGACCGGTACTTAAGTCTGCGTCGATCGCCATCTGTTTTCCCGGCATCGCATCCAATGTAAAACGTGCCGCAACCTCCGCAACTCGTTCCGCACCTTTTGTGATAACAAGGAACTGCACCAATACGATAATGATAAAGATAATGAAACCAACTACAACGTTTCCCTGTAATACAAAATCTCCCATCGCCTTGATCACAGCTCCCGCCGTTCCCGAGTTTCCAAGGATATTTCTTGTGGAAGAGATATTGATCCCGATACGGAACAACGTCGTGATCAAAAGCATGGATGGAAAAATCGAAAACTCCAGCGGCTCTTTGATATTCATGCTGATCAGCAAGATGATCAATGAAATGGAAATATTCAAAATTATAAAAACATCCAATACAAATGGATTCAATGGAATGATTAATAACAGTACGATCATTACAACGATCACAGCGACTGCATTATTCAATAGTTTCTTCATCTTTTACTCCAGACTTTTTTTATTCTTTCGGAAAACCTGTACCAGAATCTCTGCCACAACTCCATAATATTCCGCCGGTATTTCACCGTCCAACGGCGTCGTCGCATAGATTCCCCGCGCCAGCGGCCGGTTCTCAATAACGGTAACGCCGTTTTTCTCTGCGATTTCCACGATCTTTAAAGCAATCAGATCCTGTCCTTTTGCGACAAGTATCGGCGCGTTGTTTTTATGGATATCATATTTTAGCGCGACGGCAAAATGCGTCGGGTTACGGATGATCACATCCGCATCCGGAACTGCCTGCATCATCCGGTTCCTTGCCCGGCTTCTCTGCAGATTTCGGATTTTTCCTTTGATCTCAGGATTTCCCTCCGTCTGCTTGAACTCCTCTTTCAGTTCCTGCTTGGACATCCGGATCTTTTTCTCATAATCCCATCGTTGATAAAAATAATCAAAACCGGCGATCGCGCAGAAGATCAACCCGATCTTCACGACCATATCCATCACAAGCTGCAATGTATACACCGAAGATACCTGAATGTCCATATCCATCATGCGCATAATATTCCGCATATCCGCTTCCAAAGCCTGATACAACACGACGCACAGGATCGTGATCTTCAGGATCCCCTTTAAAAGCTCTATCAAATTCCGCAGGGAAAACAAGTTTTTAATTCCCTTGATAATACTCAGATTGCTCAACTTGAACGCCGCTGATTTTGCGGTAAAAATAAATTTTGTCTGAACGCCCGTTGCCACAACTGCCAGCGTGATCGAAATAAATCCAAGTGGAAGAATGCAGATCGCCAGCACTTGCATGGCGTCTATCCCGAAAGCGCTCAACTGCGCCATCGATAACTCTTCAATCGACAACGCATTGTTCAGATAATAGAGCAGATTCTCACGGATCGTCTTGTATATAGTCGGAAACAAGATCTGTAACCCATAGAACGTCCCAAGAAGCGACACGACGACAATTACATCTTTACTCGAAAAGACATGACCCTCTTTCCGCTCATCGCGCCGCTTCTTGGGCGTGGCTTTTTCAGTTTTGGAATCGTCTGCCATCTGTCTTCACTTCGCTTTCGTTTCTGAATTTCTGTTTTATAAAAACGTAAGGATTTCCTGTATTGCTTTCACCATCACAGTAACAAGATTGGAGAGATACTCCCCGATCGGGGAGATCAACAATACAAGTAACCCCAAACCTACGATTACTTTCAATTGAATATTGATCACAAATACATTGATCTGCGGTACGATCTTATTGAGGATCCCAACTCCGATCTCTACCAGAAATTCAGCCGCCAGAACCGGAAATGCAAACTTGATCCCGAGTACCACGCACTCGGAAAACAACTCGACCATCCGGGACGCAAGCCCCTGCGTCAGAAGAATCCCGCCGTAAGGCACGATCTCCGCCGATGTCAGCAAAATCTTCATCAAAGCCAGATGTCCGTCCACCGCAAAGAACAGCAATACATAAAACGCCTGTAAAAGGCTGCCTGTAATCGGCACCTGCGCATTGCTCTGCGGATCATATACCGTTGACATCGACATTCCCATCTGAAAATCCATTACATATCCTGCAAATGTGATCACAAAGAAAAATAATTCTGTTACAAATCCGATCGCATACCCCGCCGCAAACTCTTTAAATAGAAGCAGTCCATACTCCAGCGGATTTGTAATATCAAACGCATCACCTGTCGAAAAAGAATATACCGTAACTGTCAAAATAAAAATGAATCCAGACTTTACCTGCATCGGGATATTTCTTCTTCCTAAAATCGGATTCAATAATATAAACCCTGACATTCTCATTAATATCAGTGAAAACAGGGTGATCTGTGCAGTAGTATCGAACAGCATTTCTCTCTCCTTGCTCCAATCGTCATCCCTGTATCATCTGAAAGATCCGTACTGTAAAATCCTGAAGCGTCTCCAGCATGTTCCCGCCCGTAAACACCAAAATGATCCCGATCACAAGCAGCTTGGGAACAAACGTGATCGTCTGTTCATGGATCTGGGTTGCCGCCTGTATAATGGAGATTAATACGCCAACGAGCATACTGATGACCAGAACCGGTCCTCCAAGCTGAACTGCCAGTACAAACACTTCATACATTAAGTCTAATACTTCCCCGTTTGTCATCTAACAATCTCTTCCCTTCATCGAAAACTTTTTACAATTGTCGAGAACAGTAGGTTCCAGCCGTCCACAGTAATAAAAAGAAGTAATTTGAACGGCAGCGAGATCATCGCGGGCGGAAGCATGATCATTCCCATCGACATCAACGTACTGGAGACGATAATGTCGATCAGAAGAAACGGAATAAATAATAAGAATCCTGCTACAAACGCTCTCTTGAGTTCGCTGGTCATAAACGCCGGGACAATGACCGTCATGGAAAGGTCTTCCGGGCTCTCGTCCTCCGCCAGCTGCACATCCGCCATATCCATATATAAATTCAGACTGCTTTTCTCCGTCTGCTTTAACATGAATTCTTTCAGCGGGACCTGTGCCCGCTCCAACGCCTCTTCCTGCGTGATCTGCTGATTTTTATATGGTTCATATGCTTCCGTATTGATTTCCTTGATCACCGGATCCATAATGAACAATGTCAAAAACAAGGAAATCCCGACCAACACCATATTGGGCGGAGTCTGTTGGATTCCAAGCGCATTTCGCAAAAATGACAGGATAATGACCGTCCGGGAAAAAGAAGTCATCATGATGATCAATGACGGCAGCAGCGCCACAATAGTCAGAAGCAATAAGATTTCTAATGTAGGGACTTGATTGCCATTGACATTAATTAAGGAATCATACATCTTCTTTTCCCCCTTTTTGGGTCATTTTACCAAATTTGTTCAGGAGCTCTCTGAATTCCTGTGCTTTAGGTGTACTGTTTCCCTGAATTGGCGCAAGCGGGATCAAATCCTCCGGATCCAGTTCCTGCAAAAGGCTGATCTGCTGAGAAGTTACCCCGATCAGCAAGTATTTGTCCCCTGCCTGTACAACCGCAACGTATCGATCCTGTCCGACCATGAGCTGATCGACCACTCGCATATAATGTGAATTGCCGTTTTTATTCATTCCTCGTCCTACATATTTGCTGACGACATAGCTTAGATAAATGATAAAAACAGCCGCTATAAAAGTCAGAATCACACTCCCCATAGTCGTCCTTCCTATTCTAATGTTGCCAGGTTGATCTTCGTGATCTCTGTAATACGAATTCCAAAATTATCTTCTACAACCACAACGTCGCCTTTTGCGATACATTGTCCGTTGACGAACAGATCGACCTGTTCTCCCGCCAGTTTATCCAGAACAACCAAAGATCCTTTGGTGAAGTCCAGAATATCTTTCACCAGTTTCTTTGTTCTTCCGATCTCCACGGAGATTTCAAGCGGAACCCCCATGATCAGTTCCATATTTTCTTCCTGTTCTTCCTGAAGAACCACGCCGCGGTCCTGATTCAGATTCTGTCGCACCATCGGCTGCACGTTGATCAGTTTTGGTTCTGCCGCTTTTTGTTTTTCCTCCTGCTGTTGCTGCATCTGCTGCATTTGCTGCATCTGCTGCATTTGCTGCATCATCTGCTGCATCATCTGCATTTGCATCTGCATCATAGATGCATCTGCCATTCCCGACATCATCGGCTGCTGCGCCATAGTCTGCGGATTCAGATTCATTTTCGGATCCTGATTCATTTGTGCGTTCATCTGCTGGTTCATACCGGCGCTCATTTGATCCTGCTGTGGTTCTGCAGGCTGCTCAACCGTTGCCTGTGTACTTCCCTCCGCATTTAACAGACTTTCGATCTCCTCCTGGGAGAGCGTCTGCTTTCCTCCTGAAGACGGCGCTGCTTCTTCATTCGGAACGTCTTTCGTTTCCTCATTTACATTTGCCGGATCGACGATCACATCGTCCGGAAGAAATCCTTTCACAAGGCTCTTTGCAAGACTGATCGGCATTACGTTAAAGAATTCGCTTTCCAGTTTGTCTGCGATCTTCAGTGCAAATTTTACAACGACTCTGTAATCGTCGTCGGAAAAATATTTATCGATGAACGCTTTTTCATTTTCCACTTCAAAGGAAATCGGTGTTGAAATATTTACAACTTTTCCAAGGAATTCGGAAAGCGCTGTGGAAGACGCCCCCATCATCTGGTTCATCACTTCACAGACCGCGCTGATATTCATCTCGTTTAATTCAAACTCTTCATCCGTCATCGGAATGCCCATCAGCATTTCCACGATCACCCGCACGTCATGTCTTTTTAACAACATGACATTGCTTCCCTCCAAGCCAGATATATAAGTAATCTCAACTCCGATCGCCGGCTCCACTCTGTCCATTTTAAACTCATCCTTGCGGACAACATTTACAACAGGAGTGGTAATATCTACTCTGGTATTCAGCATTGTTGAAACCGCAGTTGCCGAAGCTCCCAAACTGATATTCAGGATTTCGCCTACGGCATCTATTTCCAATGCGCTAAGACAATTGGATCCCATTCTGCCCTTTTCCTCCTATGCAATTACTTATTTCCCGATCTCCAACGCTTTCTGCGACATCATTTTGATCGCATTAAACGCTGTAATATTCGCCTCGTACGATCTTGTCGCAGCCATTCCGTCTACGGTCTCTTTTACAAGATCTACATTCGGCATCATAACATAACCCTCTTCGTTTGCGTCCGGATGATCCGGATCATATACCGGAATCAGATCTCTTTGATCTTCTGTAATCTGTGAAACACGCACGCCGCCTTTTTCCATTCCGGAGCGCCGAAGACGGCTATTGAACTCCTCCTGAAAAGAACTCGCCGGTTTCTCCTCAAAAGAAACGATCTTACGTCGGTATGGACCTCCGTCCGCGGTTCTCGTCGTCTGTGCATTTGCTATATTTTCTGCGACAGTATCCAGCCTCTGCCTTTGTGCAGTCAATCCTGAAACACTAATATCAAAAGAATTCAAAAAAGACATTTTTCTTCCTCACTCCCTGATTATCCAAGAATTTTCTTGATCGTTGACAAAATACGTTCCGGTTTGAACGGTTTTACAATAAAGTCTTTCGCTCCCGACTTGATGGAATCCATAACCATCGCTTCCTGTCCCATTGCTGAGCACATCACAACCGTTGCCGCCGGATCTAATGCTTTGATCTCTTTCAGTGCTTCCAAACCGTCTTTATTCGGCATCGTAATATCCATAAATACCAGATCCGGTTTCTCCGCCTGATACATTTCCACTGCCTGCGCACCGTCTGCCGCCTCGATCACGTCTGTATAACCAGCCTGTCCTAACGTTGTCTTTAACATCATTCTCATAAAAGCTGCATCGTCTACCAATAAAATTTTTGCCATTTAACATTACCTCTTTTCATAAATATTTCTTTTTATATGTACAGAGAATCTTTGATATTTCTCCGTCATCTCTTTTCTACCCTGCATTTTTTTCTTCTGCACGTTCTTCAATTTTTACTGCGATGTTCTTATTGTATACGCCAAGTTTTCCTTTGAACCACGGCTGACCGGCAACATGTACCGATACTGCGGAATCCTGCGGCTTGTTCAAATCGATCACATCGCCCACATGAAGATTGTAAATATCGTCCAGATTCAGCCGCGCAACGCCAAGCTGCGCCATGACTTCCATCTCAGACTCTTTGATACTCTCAAGAATCTCTTCCTGGTTATCTCGCTGCATGTGGCTGTTATCCTTATCTGCCAGATGTTTGGTCTCTCTATAATATCAAAGATATTAAACAACAATGTACCGGCAGGCAGATATTCATTGCTCCCTCGATATTCTCACCCAGAGAAATTCTCAGCATGACGATCACGACTGTCTCATCCACACTGATCCCCTGGAACATACTCGGATTTTCTTCCCATCCAAATTCCACATCCATGTGGATATAAGTAGACCACATCTTTTGTGATTGCGATCAAATGTTTGATCACACTCATACAGAGCGATCTCAACATCTGTATATACATAGGAACCGTCTACTTCCGTATCTGTTCCGGTTCCGCCCAACAACCTGTCGATCATCGACCCCATCAGGATCGGAGAAATAAGAAACACCATCGGAGGATTTTTCGAATGATCCTGTAATTCTGCTTTCGCAAGAGTGATCACATCTGTCTCATTCAGTGCATTCCGAATTCATAATATCTCTGCTCTTCTACGCCGATCACTTCCACCTCGCTCGCCACCCGGAACAAGCCGTTGATCTGCGAAGTTGCGATCCGAGCATAGTTATCATAAATGCTTTTCAGCATTTTCAACTTATCTTTTGTGTATTTTTGGGACTGTAAAATCATATTTTCGATATGTTTTCGTAGGTTGCGGCTGTGTAACTTTGCTTTCTTCCACATCTGCATTCTGCATAGAATGCAGCAGCGCATCAATCTGACTTTGTGAAAGCACTTCTGCCATCTTTATGAACACCTGCCTTTACTCATTTTTTCCAACCACTTCTTCATAATACTCATCCAGACTTCGCTGTATGGAATTATTTTTCGTAATGATGATCTCAACTCTTCGGTTCTTTGACCGGTTCTCTTCCGTGTCAAACGGTGCGACCGGTCTGAACTGCCCATATCCGACCGATACAAGCTTATCCGGAGAAACCAGATTTTTCTGCTGCAGATATACTGTGACATTTGCCGCTCTCTCACATGAAAGAACGCGGTCGTTCACCACATCGTTCTGATGATTGGGAAGCGCCTGCGTCGTATGTCCCAAAACCTGAATTTCCTGAATTACATCGCTTGCCGGAGCGATCGCCTCCGCAAACCTGTCCAGTATAACTTTTCCTCCGGACGGATCACCGCACTGTCCCCATCAAAAATATCGTGTCCCGGAACCGTACAAAAGTATACCCATCGCCTTTGGTCAATTCCACTTCCGTCTCGATCCCAGCGTCTTCCACCGCCAGCTTCAACCGTTCATACAATTCGTCGAACACAGCCTCCTCAGTTGCCTCAGCACTGCCCGGAACTTCGTCATTTCCATCTGCTACCGTATCCGTTACAATCTGACTGACTTCTTTTGCATCCGGATTAAAACTTTCTACAAGCTTGATCCACTTGGATTGATCCACAGAAGAAATAGAATACAGCAACACAAAAAAGCATAGCAATAGAGTCACCATATCTCCGTAGGTGTCCATCCAATTTGATCCATTCTCCGGCTTTTTTTCACGCCTCTTGCTCATCTTGTTATCTCACCCTATTTCTTTTTTCTTTTACCGCCTGATTTTTTAGCTGCTTTCTCCTCGCCGTCGCCCTCTTCGCCGTCCTGAAGCTTGCTTCTGTCATTGTAGCTCAAATATGTCAAAAGTTTTTCTTTCAGAAACTTCGGATTATCTCCCGACTGGATCGCCAGAAGTCCCTCGATCATGATCTGCTTGTACAAAAGCTCTTCTTCATTCCGCACGCGTAGTTTTTTGGCGATCGGAGAAATGAATAAATGTGCCAGCACACATCCATAAAAAGTTGTGATCAATGCCGTCGCCATAGCCGGTCCGATATTAGAAGACGCTCCCGCGTCCATATCCATTCCATTCAGCATGTTTACCAGACCGACAAGTGTTCCGATCATACCGAATGCCGGCGCATAATTCGCCGCTTTCTCATAAATCCCTAAGGACTCTTCATGGCGCTGATCCATAATATCCAGTTCGTTTTCCATGATTGAGCGCACCTCTTCCCGTTCTGTCGCATCCACGATCATCATGATCCCCTGCCGGAAAAATGCATCATCCTGTTCGTTCGCCTTTTCTTCCAGTGCGAGCAGACCATTCTTTCTTGCAGTCTGCGCCATTTCTACCAGCGTATCGATCAACGCCTGTACATTGTAGCGTTTGCCCTGAAATAAAATCTTGATATGTTTTGCTGTGGCTTTCAACACGCTAAATGGGTAACTCGCCACAACAGATGCGATCGTACCGCCCAGCACGATCGCCACACTTGCGGGATCCCAAAAGTTGCCCAGATCCTTAGGTCCGATTCCCACAAAGACAATCAGGACCACACCGATTACCACACCTATAATACTGGTTAAATCCATGCTGCTGCCTCCCCTATGATTTGTTTCTTCTATTTATTAACGTAACTCCGGATTTTTCCGTTGTACTCGATTGTTTTCTCAATTATCTCTTCTCCGCTTTCTTTCACGATATAGAACTTTCCATTCATCATAATCACTTTTGCTTCCGGTATAAATTCCACTGCCTCTACCTGTTCACAATTTAAAATAATTTTCTCGTCATTCAGTTTTGTAAGCATGATCATAGTATTGTTTCCCCTTTTCTCTTATCGATCATCCGGCTTTTTTATCTGGGGAGCGGGGGAGATTTACCCGCTCCTTCCGGATCGTTCTTTTTTATCGTTTCATATTGACAAGTTCTTCGAGCATCTGGTCTGTAACGGTGATGATCTTTGAATTCGCCTGATAACCACGCTGTGTTGTGATCATCTGTGAGAATTCGTTTGCCAGATCCACATTCGCCATTTCCAGATAATTTCCCCGGATCTTTCCGGCTGCTCCGCCGTTCGCTTTGATATGTTCGATAGTTCCCGCATTTGGTCCGATATCATAGTAGTAACCGCTTGTTTTCTCCAAACCGTTTGGATTCTCTACCGTGATCAAAGCAAGCTGTCCGATGGCAATGGTGCGTCCCTGTTTGTCCACACCGACAACAGAGCCGTCTTCGGTTGGATCTTCCAACTCTGCCGCGATGCCCGGTATGGCGCCGACCATTCCTGCGCAGTTCCATCCGCGGTATCCCATTTCCCATGCATCCGTAATCGGATTTCGTCGGAACAACGTTCTGGTTGGATTCGATCGTCAGGTTGACTGTATTTGCTTTGTCATCGTAGTTCTCCAGATTGATCGTAAATCCCTCAAATCCTCCACCTTTCTTTGTCACCTGTGCGATCCAGTCCTGCACCTGTCCTTTAAAATCGGTCTTCGTTGTATCCACCTTCACACCGCCGATCGAGATGGTGTTTGGCTTTACAGTTTTATCGATCGTCACGGTTGCATTTTTGATCGTCCATTCGCTTGCCGTCGCCGGTTTCTCCGGGATTCCGGTTCCGTCAACCAGTGAATATCCATATACATAACTTCCCATGGAGTCTACCAGATACCCATTTCCATCCACAGAGAACGAACCGATTCTGGAAAGATTCAGTCCGGACTCTTCCACGTTGGTAAAGCTTCCGTTGATCATATTTCCTACAAGGAAAAATCCGGTTCCATCGATCATACAATCGAGAGAACTTGCGGACGGCGCCGGAGCGCCTGCCTGAAACGATGTAGAGATCGATCCGGTTGTAACTCCATATCCGACCTGGGAAGCATTTCTTCCTCCGGCTCCTCCTGCAAGATCGTTTCCTGCCGATCCGTTGATCGAAGTAGAATACATGGAATCTGCGAAGTTAAAACTGGAAGACTTGAATCCCCATGTATTTACATTTGCAATATTGTTACCAATAACATCCAATTTGGACTGATGTGTCTTTAATCCTGCAACTCCTGCAATCATTGATCTGACCATTTGTTCTCTATCTCCTTTTCTTTCGTTGTGCTGCCCATGTGCCTGTCATTCGGACAGACATCAGACCTCCATAATGGTCCGGCCTATAAAAGTACAGCACTGTCTATGTTTGTAAAAATATTTTCTTTCATCTCGTTACCATTCATCGTGGTAACGATCAGATTATGAGGAACATTCACGATAAAGGCGCCGTCTTTTCCGATGATCACAACATCTCTGGCTCCTTTCGCTTTTGCCTTTTCTACCGCCTGATTCAAATCCGACATCAGCCGGTCCGAAACTTCGATCCCCCGTTCCGCAACTCTCTGTGCCGCATGTTTGGAAAAGCGGACTCCCTCTGAGCGGTCCAGCTCTTCTTTTAACAATGTGGAAAATCTTTCATCTGTCTTTTGTGTCTGCACAGACGCATGAGAGAGCTTCAATGCATTCACATTTGTGAGCTTATTGATCTGATTCATATTTTATCCCCCTGCCTGTATGCGACACTCAGCTCTTCTCTCCGTCTGTCTCCGGGTTTTCCGTCTCCGGCTTCTCCGTTTCCGGCGGTGTCGTTTCCTCATTCTTGGGAACGTCCCCGACACTCATGATCTGTGATAAGCTGTACTTCTCACCGTCAATATAGACAAACTGTCCGCCTGTCAGGTCAACTCCTGTGACAACGCCCTTTTTCTCGCCATTCACTTTTCCGTTTTCATCCACCGTCGCTACCGTGACTTCTCTTCCGATCATTCCCATAGAATAAGACGTCAGTGTGACCTGCGACAAGTTGTTCGTAACGATACCAAAATTGGCGATCGCATTGGACACCTGTGTCATCGCATTCATCGTTGCCATCTGTGTCATCTGGTTCATCATCTCGCTGTTGCTCATCGGATTCGTCATATCCTGATACTGAAGCTGCGCCGCCATAAGCTGCCAGAAATCATCCATGGACATTTCGCTGTTCTTCGCCTCTGCCGCGCCCTGCGTCGCGTACTGATTGTTGAATGCATTGCTGTTTCCTGTTACGCTGCTGACTGCCATATTTTCTCTCCTTTCCTACCCGATCAGTCCCAGTCTCAATTCCTGGAGAAACCGGATATTCTCTGCTTTCTGCATTTTTTCCTGTTCTTCTTTCTGCCGATACTGCTCCGATTCCCGTCCGGAATGATCCTGATCCTGCTGTCCGTCCTGCCAGAGTGTCTCGCTCTTCTGCTCGTCCACATAGATCTCTGTCGGTTTTCCGAGATTCTGTTCCATCACACTTCCGATTTCCTTTGCACTCTGTGCCAGCAGCTCCATCGTTTTTTTCTCAGAGCAGATGATCGACACAACACTGCATCCGTCTTCCTGTGCGATCCGCACGGTGATCTCACCAAGATGTTTCGGCGTGATCTGGATCTCAAACTCATTTCTGCCGGACGAGGCTTTGACTAACAACTGTCTTGTCAGCTCTTGCGGAAGTTCTTCTTGCTTTGATACCATAAGCACCTCTCTCGATCCCTGGATCTGTTCCCGTTTTCCGGATTCTCTGGCAGCGCCGCTTGTATGTTCGGCAGCATCCTGTCTTCCGACCGTCGCCACATTACTTTCTTCCGGTTGCGTTTCCGTGAGCCGATCCAGATCCGAAGATTTTTCCAACTCTTCTTTCCGATCCGCTTTGAACGGATCCCCGCTCTGTACGCCGTTCCCGGTCTGGTTTTCCGTCTGCGAAGTCTCGGAAACCGTTGTCTTTGGTGTGGTCTGCCCGTTGTCTGTCGTCTGCAGTGTTTCCGGTGTGATCTCTGTCTTTTCCGAAAGTCGTTGCGCCTCCTGCCGGGATGCATCGTCGATGAGCATTCCCGCATTTTCCGCAGTCTCGATACCGGACATGACCTGTTGAGATCCCGTCCATTCTGCATTCTCTGGTACTGTTCCTGCTGACAGCTCTCCCGGTACAGTTTCCGTCATCGGATTTTCCTGCCCTTGCTGCACAGCTTCCTGAACCGGCGCCTGCATCGATCAATAACTGGCTTTGCAGTACGAAATTCCGTTCTGTACGATCGGATCTTTCTTCTCGCTTTTGGAAACGTCTTCCTGCTCTTTTCCGTCTGTCTGCTCCGGCGCTTTCTTCATGATATCTTGAAAGCTTTCTCTGTCAGCGGACTGCTTCTGCTCTTTCTCTGCCTGTTTCGGGACAAAATGATTCACATTTTGAAAGATACAAACTCCATTTTCCCTTCCCTTCCTTTCTCTGTTATTTTGATTTTATATAGTAATCTGCTGTATGCAGGATTACCCGTTCAATTTGGAAACTGCCGTTCTGGATGAAACAAATTCTTCAATTAACGTCTCGTTTTCTTTCTGTTCCTGCTTGCGGTACTCTTCCTGTTTTTTTTCTTTTAATTTCTGGATCGAAGTAAATTCTTTCTTCGCTTCGATCATCCGGGTACGTTTTTATCTCATCCTCTTTCAAGTCTGCAAGATGCTCCTGTTTTCTTAAGATCCGAACGCCCAGACTTTCTAAATACCCTCATAGGTCTTCATTTTAGAGATTGCGATCCCGGTTCTTTTCTGACATTCAAATTCTTCCATACAGTCTTTATGCTGATTTTCCAGAGCTTCTATTTCTCTTTCACATGCCCTGACTTTCAAAAGCGCCGCCACATGTTCTCCGCGAAGACTCTCCAAAACCTGTTCTTTATAATTCAACACTGTATTTAACGAGAAAAAATTTTTCATGTCTTATCAACACCCTCTTTATGCTAAAATCTGCTTCATCATTTCCAAAATTTCTTCTTTTGTAAAATGCTCGTCCACTTTCTGCATTAAAATGCATTTACCTGATTGATCTTGGAAATCGCAAAATCCAGCTTTGATTCGAGCCCGCTTTATAGGCTCCGATCGAGATCAGATCTTCATTTTCGCATAAATACTCAAGATATCCCGCAGCGCGGATGCCGCCGCCTTATGCTCTTCATCCACAATGTTCGACATCAGACGCGAAATACTCGCATTCACATCGATCGCCGGAAAATGATTCTCATTCGCCAGCTTTCTGCTCAACACGATATGTCCATCCAAAATACCGCGCACGGTGTCGGCAACCGGTTCGTTGGTATCGTCTCCCTCTACCAGAACCGTATAAACGCCTGTGATCGATCCTCCTTGAAATTTCCGCTTCGCTCAAGCAATTTCGGAAATTCCGCATAAATCGAGGGTGTATATCCTCTTGCAACCGGCGGCTCTCCGATCGCAAGTCCGATCTCCCTTTGCGCCATCGCAAATCGGGGAATCCATCATAAGAAGAACGTCTTTGCCCTGATCTTTAAAATACTCCGCGATCGTTGTCGCAACCAACGGGCATTTCATCCGCAGCATCGCCGGCTGATCCGATGTCGCAACCACAAGGACGCTCCGTTTCAGTCCTCTTCCCGAGATCTTTCTCGACAAACTCCGGACCTCCTGCCTCGCTCGCCCACAAGGGCGATCATTGATATCCGCTTTTACATTTTTGCGATCATCCCAAGCAGCGTGCTCTTTCCAACGCCGCTTCCGGCGAAAATCCCGATACGTTGTCCTTTTCCGACCGTATTCAGACCGTCGATCGCTTTCACCCCGAAGTCCAGCGTATCGGTGATCGGCGGACGATCCAGTGGATTGATATATGTATTATCTACATAATAATGTCTGCTGGACTCAAACGCGCCAAGCGAATCGATCGGCTTCCCGTTGCGTCGATAATTCTTCCCGGAGGAACTCACCTACCGGAATCTTTAGTCTGTGCTTGGTATTTCACAAAGCTTCCGACGGAAACACCACTGATATTGTCATACGCCATCAACTGGATCTTGTCGTTTTGAACCCGACCACTTCCACCGGGATCTGTTTGTGCGTCTCTTCGTTGTAGATTATGGCGATATCTCCGATACTTGCCCGGCTTCCGGAAGATTCCATACACATCCCTACTATATTCTCAATTTTACCGATATAACTGATCGTCTCTGCATTCTCGATCAGTTCCGGGAATTTCTTAAACATCGCTGTCAACTCCGCTTATCTTCTTACATTATTCAAAATATCTTTGATATTCTCCAACTGTGTTCCCACACTTGCATCGATCACCTCGTCCGGTAGCTCCACAATGCAGGTTCCTCTTCCCCATCATTCATCGTGATGATCTTCAGATTATCGGACAGATGGGACAGAGATTCCAGAAATTCTGCATCCACTTCCATATTCACATCCGTATTGCATTTCGTAATGTAGATCTTCGCCCACTGTCGCTTTTTCAGCTTTTCTGTGGCTGCCAGGATCATCCTTTTGATGATCTCCTCACTGGAACGTATGCTCGTATGGATCACTTTTTCCGCAATGGAGATGGAGATCTGCTTCAGATCGTCAATATTCTTTCCAGAATTTTGTCTTTCTGGATACTCACGTCCCGGATCACATCTGCAAAATTCTGCTGGAAAGAACGCAGTTCCTTATTCAGCATCTTCCGATGTTCTTCATATGCGGAGCGGATCCCTCCTCTTCCCCGCCTTTTTCCCTCTTCAAAGGCTTCCTCGCGGAGAAGTTCTGCCTGCTGTCTTGCCTCCTGCACGATATGTCTCGCCTGTTCTCTTACCTCTTCCAGAATCTCTTCCTTTAAAGTCTCATATTCTATCTCTTCCGCTTCCGGCTTCTCCAGAATACGTTCTTCTTCCGGAACTTCTTCTTCCTTTTTAATAAAAGCCCGCAAAAAATCATACGACTGCACATCCCGCTCTTCGGCGTCTTTTACGATATTCCTACTAGGCAATGATCTCATCCTTTCCGCTCTTCACAATGATCACCTCCGGCTTCCTCCAGACGTCTGATCACAGCTACGATTCTCTGCTGTGCCTCTTCTACATCGCGAAGCCGTACATTGACTGTGATCTCAAGATCTGACTTGATACTTTCCGCCATACGCTTAGAGACGTTGGCAAAAATAAGTTCTTTGATCTTCTCGTCTGAGCCTTTCAATGCGTATACGATATCCTTAACGTCACATTCACGGATAAACCGCTGGATCGAACGGTTGTCCATCGATACAATATCTTCGAATACGAACATCTTCTTGCGGATCGTATCTGCCAGTTCACTGTTGTCTTTCCCTAATTCATCAAAGATGAACTTCTCATTTCCACGATCCATATGATTCATAACGTCTGCAATATAATCGATACCGCCAATGGTTGTGTAATCTGTGGTAAGAATGTTTTCAAACCGTTTCTTCAACGTGGATTCCACGATCTTGATCGCATCCGGAGAAGCGCTCTCCATCTTTGCCACACACTCGACCACTTTGATCCGCTTCTCTTTGGGCAGTTCGCTGATCACGGTCGCCGCCTGATCTGCATCCGCATAGGAAAGCACCAGTGCGATCGTCTGCGGACGTTCATGCTGTAAGAAAGAAAACAGATTCTTCACACTACTTTTTCGGATAAATTCAAACGGCCGCATTTTTAAGGATTTCGACAATTTTTCCAGCAATACCTGCGTCGTTGCCTCTCCAAACGCTTTTTCCAGCACGCTCCGCGCATATTCCATTCCGCCGTCGGTCACAACTTTCTGTGTAAGACACGTCTTATAAAATTCATCCAGCACGTCTTCGGTCTGCTCAGGAGGTACATGTCCCAGCTTCGCGACTTCAATCGTCAGCTTTTCAATTTCGCTTTCACTCAGATGCTTGTAAACTTTCGATGCCTTTTCCGCTCCCAAAGAGACAATAACCGCCGCGGCTTTTTGTTCCGGCGTTAAACTATTGTTCTCCATGATCCTCTCCTCCGTTAAGCCATGATTTTAACAACTGGGCAGAAATCTCAGGATTCTGATCCGCAAACTCGCGTACCTGTTTCTTCAATTCCATTCCTCGGTCGTTCCGAAGTTCCTGCATCTCTTTACTCAGTCTTCCAATATCCTCGTCGCTATCCGCATGCAGATCCGGCATTACTTCCGTCTCTGCCGCAAGAAGTTCCTGTTCTTCCAACATTCTCTTCTTTTTGCGCCGTTTTGCAACGATCAGAATGATAATGCTCGATATCAGCAGTACAGCCGCTGCGATTCCCGCAAGAATCAGGAGGGTCTTCGTATCCATGGCATTCGCCTTTGCCGACGCCTCCTCTGTATTTGCCTTATAGAACGGTGCGCTTACCAGAGAGATCTTTCCCTCTCTGTCTTCCGCCGCGATTCCGGCTGCATTTCCTATCAGATCCCGGATCTGCTTCTCCGTCAATTCACCATATCCCTCTCCATTAATTGCAACCGCTACTGTCAGATCTGTAAGGACTCCCGGATCGATCTGCCCCTGTTCTTTGATCTGATTGACCAGATAATCTTTGGAAACACTTTCGCTTTCAGAACTTGCGCTGCTGTTGCCGCCTCTGCCGGCAGCGTACTCGGTATTGTCCGCGTTGGTTTCGGTACCAACCTTTCCACCTGCGGTTCCCTGCCTGTTCTTCGTGTTCTCCGTCATACTTTCTTCATGACTGACGATTCCGCTTTTATCATTCTGATCGATTTTTTCCGGTGTATTGTACGTTGTACTCTCCGTGATCAGCCGCTGCGTATCGACCTTTGCTCTTGCGGAAATCCTTACGTTCTGATTACCGTAAACCGGTCCGAGCACATCATGCACTTTTTCTTCGATCTGGTTTTCGATCACTGCCGCGATTTCTTCCGCGTCAGATCCGTTCATGCTTGACGACTCTTCGGAAACGGAAACGTCATTTCCATTTCCGTCAAATACCGCAACCTGATCCAGTTCCATTCCCGGCACACTTTTCGCGACCAGACGCTGGATCGCCGCCGCCTGATCTTCTGTCGGCGATCCGCCGTCTTTCATCGTCACGACTGCGGTCGCGCTGGAATCCTGCTTTGCCTCGTCATCCAAAGCATATTTACTCTCTTCACCTAACGCGATCGTTACTTTCGCATCTTTGACATTCTCAAACAACCGGATCGTAGAACTGATCCGGTCCTGCAGTTCATATAATTTGTACGTCCGCTTGTCGGAATCCGTCGTCATCATACCCACGTTATTGATAAATGTATCGTATGTAAACCCGCTCTTTGGATACCCTCCTGTACGAGCTGTGCTTTCGTCACATCCAGGACATCCTTTTCACTAAGATCGTAGATTCTCCTGATATTTAAAATCAATGCCGCTTTCCTGCAGCTTTCCAACGATCTGCTGTGCTTCTTCCGTTCCCAATCCGGAAAACAATACCTCATACGGCTGGTTATTCAGAATAAATGCAACGGCGACCGCAGCAATCAACAGCAGCGCCGCTCCCGCTATGATCAGCTTTTCGTCTTACTGCTTAACTTTCCACAAATTCTTTTATCTGTTCCAGTTTCTCTTTCATAAGCTCAAAAGTTTCCTTTTAACATTTTCTTAACATATTTTTACGTTTCATTACGCAAGAATATCAGCCTTGCATTTTTACAGGCTGATACGCATTAACTCATTATAAGATTCCATTGCTTTATTCCGCAGCGACACCAACATGTCCACTGCGAGCTGTGCCTGTGAAGACGCCACCATCACAGAGTGTGCATCTTCCAGTTGTCCCGTAGCTAAAAGATACTGTTTATTTACCAGGTCATTTTCTGTACTTGTCACGTTGTCGATCGCTTCCCGGAAAACGCTTTTGAATGTTTCCGCGCCGCCCTTACCGCTGACTTGTCCGCCATTTGCCGAGATACTTTCGATGCCGCTCTCCATCGTTTTTACCTGGATTGGCTGTATAAATAATTCGTCCATAGAGACCTCCCTACTGTCCTTTGATCGCTGACCGGTATCTGACGATATCGCCGCTCAACGACTGTGTCAAATACTGATACTGCAGTGCTGTTCTTGTAAGTTCCGTATATTCCACATCGGCATTGACGCCGTTCCCATCTGCTCTCGTTGTGTGCGCGTCTTCCACAACATAGCTTTTGAACTTTGAATCGCCTGACGTACATCCTCATTTTCCCAGTCAATGCGGCTGCTTCCAGTTTTCTTCTGAATGTTTCTTCAAAATTAACGCGTTTCCTCCGGTATCCCGGTGTATCTACATTGGCAATGTTATTTGCCGTCACTTCCTGCTTCTTCCACAGATAGTCCATGGATTTTTCCATCATTGAGATCGTATTGCCAAACATCTGGTCGCTCCCCTTTCCTTTTCATTGACCGATTTTTCTGCGAAGTCCTGCTTTTATCAAACAAATGTGCCGTAAAATCATCTGACGAGATCATCTGACGCTGGATCTGAACCTTAAAAGTTCCGAAAGGAGCGTCAGCATCTCTCCCGATGTATCCGTAACCTGCTTTCCCTCTCCGCAGAGCGGACAGAGATTCACTCCTGTCTTCCCACTCACATTCCGTACGCTGCCGGATCCGCCGCTCAACAGATTCCCTGCATCACCCATATATTCTTTCACTCTGCTGATATAGTTCTGTGTCTCCTGGAACGGCGGAACTCCACCGTACTTTTCCACATTACCGCTTCCCGCATTATATGCCGCAAGCGCCAGATCCACATTTCCATCATATCTGGCAAGCAGATCTGACAGATACTTTGCGCCGCCCATGATATTGCTGCGCGCATCAAACGGATCCGTCACGCCGAGACTTTGCGCCGTCGCCGGCATAAGCTGCATGACGCCCTGCGCCCCCGCTCCCGACTGTGCATAAGGGGCAAAATTCGATTCCTTCTTTCCGACCGCTTTCAGCAAATCTGCCGGAACGCCGTACGTCCGGGAAGCCTCTTCAAAAATTGCATCCAAATCTCCTGCGCTGATCCCGCTTTCCGCCATCTGCGTCTGTTGAAAAATGTGTGCAAATCCAGTCCCGGACAGGGACGGCTTCGTCACATTCTGCACTGCGCCGCGATTGATCTGTTGTATGACATTTTCCATATATCTGTACTGCATATTCTGCAGTATATAATCCATCACAATCTCCCTCTCCGCTAAAATCCAATCTTTATTTACATGATTCTACATATTTTTACAATATTTTACTCCATTATAAATACTCTTCCCTTAAATGTCCAGCCAAACTCCAATATTTTTTCGCTTCCAGCCCAACTCCAATATTTTTTCGCTTTTTTTTGTATTGATTTCACAGAAAAATTCTGCTTTTTCTACTTCTGCCGCTTTGTCAGCTTCTTTCTTTTGTTCATTTTGTCTAATTCCAAAAGAAAAAGGGAGTGTCGCAAAATCACCGGAATAGGTGATTGAGCGGCACTTTCCGTTTTTAGAGAAAAGAAAATTGGCAGAAAATCTTTGTACGTTGATTTTCTGCCAATTTTTTTCGCACCTAAATAAAGCCTTCATTTTTTGTTGGAATTTTAGGCTGACTTTACTTTAAACAGGTGGGAACCTATTCGTTCATTTTGAATTTTAGCATGTAGTTTATTCAGGTTATAACCCATGCAAAGCAAAAGAATCTCCAGTTTCACTTTGGTTTTTCCGCGAAGCAGAAATTTTTGAAATTCATAGTCATTTTTCAAAACTCCGAAAGCACCTTCTACCTGAATGGAGCGGTTCATGCGATACTGGATTCCTGTTTCGGTCAGGATGTTTTCATAATACTCCTGTCGTTTTTCCAGAAAGCTTTTGGAAACGTATAATCGCTTGTTTCCTTTCGCACGTGTACATTTTTCTTTGTGAGGACAGTCTTTGCAATCTTCACATTCATAGACGGTAACTTCTGATTCATAGCCACTCTTGCTTTTCTGCTTTTCACGAAGACCGGTGACAGCTTCTTTGTGCATAACAAGTGTAAACATCCGTTTCTGCATCATAGGCCATATTTTCACGTTTACTGATATCCTGTTTGAAGCTTCGCCTTTTCCACTTTTCGTAGGTTTGTGGTTTTATATAAGGCGTCTGTCTGGTTTCCCGAAGATAGGTATAACCTTCTTCGCTTTCATATCGAATCAGCTGTGACACTGGGATATCGGAACCCCAGTTTTTCGTCCATTGTTTTAAAATGGAATCAGTGTCCAGACATCGTTTCGGTCTGAAAGACATCTGTTGCCACGATATATTCACTGTCTACACCGATCTGAATGTTATATCCGGTTTTAACTGTGCATTCCGCATATGATCATCTTTCATGTGCATAAATGTAGCATCCGGGTCAGTCTTACAATAATTATTTCGTCCCTGAAAGCTGGCTGTATGCCAGTCGTAAGTTACCTGACGTTCCTGAAATTTTCGGAAAAGCTCAAAGTATTTCTGGTTTTTACTTTTTCTTTTCCCTCGGCCATACACAAAAACTGTTCCATCCTGTTGGCACTTATTTTCAAGATATCTTGTTATTGTTTGAAGATCTTGAATCCTCGAATCTATTTTACACAGAAAACGATTGCATTTATTCATGGTTTAGGAACAGTACTGCTTCCTGGATTTTCTGAAAAATCTTTTCTTCCCATTTGCCAACAGATTTTTTCCAGACAAATGTATACTTGTTGGCACATGCTTCCAATTTCGTACCATCAATAAATACCGTTTCTACTGACAATTCACCAGCATCTTTCAATCTACGAACCATCTGATAAAACAGATCTTCACATGCCTCAAAAAAACCTGTCCGGAACCTGGCAATCGTACTGTGATCTGGTGCCTTTGCCCGGCAAGCAGCCACATAAAGTTAATATCTCTTAAACAGGCTTTTTCTATTTTTCTAGAAGAATAAATGTTTTGAGAATAAGCGTAGGTCAGGATCTTGAACATGGTCTTCGGATCAACCGCAGGATTTCTTCCTTTGGAAGAGTAAGCCTTATACAATAACGTATAATCGAGTTCCTCAAGCTCATGGCTCAGCAGTCGAACAGAATCGTCATCAGGGACAAGACCTTCTAAACTTAATGGCAAAACCAGTTGATAAGTTTCGTTGAATTCGGTATAATTTTTTTGGTATTTTATTTTACTAGTCATAATTTATTATACCATGAATGGCAGGCTCTTCGGAGCCTGCTTTTTCATTTGAATACAAAAAAGGAGCCATTGCTCCATGGATGATTACTCATCTATTTTGCAACAGCCCCTCATTTTCCTTTCTTAATGTCCCGATAATAACAATACCGGTCTTTTCCCAATCTTTTACTTTCATATAAAGCCTGATCGGCTTCCTCCAGACTCCTTTCATAAGAAAATCTGCTTTTAGAGACAAATGTAATCCCCACGCTGCACCGAAGCGGAATCTCCGACGCACTGTGGATCATGGCAAATAACTCGTTCATCCTGCGGTTGAGTATTTCACGCACCTCTACATTTTTGATGAACACAAGAAATTCGTCCCCGCCAAGCCGTCCGATCAGATCTCCGTGACGGAATGTCATTTTCAAAACTCCGGTCAACGTTTTTAACGCCTCGTCTCCTTTTGCATGTCCATAGCGGTCATTGATCCCCTTAAAGTCATCCAGATCCAAAATCACAAGCGCTCCTCCGTCCACCGTATTATCCCGAAGTATATACCGTTCTACTTCTCTTTCAAATGTAACTCGGTTATAAACCCCTGTCAACGGATCCAGATTTGCCGCTTTCTGAAGCACCAGCTCTTTTCTTTTCTCCGAATCGATATTTTTCAGATACAACAGCGCATATACCCGGTCCGTATATCGTTCGCGGAAAATATGCATCGTCAGTTTCATCCATTGATACGCATCGTCCGCACATCTGCGGAAACACAACTTTTTCGTTAAAATTCCATTGGCATGTCTGGAACTACACATTTCTTCCTGTACAAATCTCTGGACGCTTTCCATATCTTCCGGATGCACCTCTTCCTCGGCTTTCCGCTCCAGCAGCGCTGCAAATTTTTCCTTGTTCTCCCTGCATTCCCCCATATAGCTCTTCCACAGTCCTCCGGCAGTCCGAAGTTCACCGCTATCCAGTTCTACCTCTGCGAACGCAACCGTTTCCGAAAGCACTGCATAGTAAAATACACTTTTCCATGTATATTTTTCCCAGAAATTCCACTTATTCTCCTGAAGCGCCCTCTTTTCCTCTGCTTTTGATTCCGTCGAAAACTGCAGCAATTCCATCTCACTGACAAGACGATGATATCCGGTCAGGCAGACCTTATCTCCGATTTCTCCCATTCGGACACCAAGACATTGTACCACACACTCCCCTAATTCCGGATGCACCCATGTATATTCCAGTTGCGCCGGTCCTCCGGATGTCACGATCCGCTCCACAGACTTCGCCACATAAGAACGATACTGCTCACCAATCCTGCTGTTCCAGTATTGGTACATTTCCTCCGGAATCTGTTCTTCGTTCACGCCCATGATCCGTTTCATCGTCCGGTCCCCATACATCTTTGCCGTCCGGTTCTTTCGGTTCAGGATGATTTTCCAAAGTCCAAGGTTCGTCGTTCCCAGCACTTCTTCACATGCGATCTCCGGCACCAGTTTTCCTGCCGCAGTGTCGTGCAGACGTTCTGTCAGGAAACAGGACATCGTATGAAGCTGCGCCGCATCGCCATGATGGCGTTTCGGATTATCTACCCCAAGGAATCCGATCACACGCTGCGCTTTTCGGATCGGCGCAACAATCAGCCGCCGGATCCCATGTGTATGCAGGATTTCCCATTCTTCCAGTGCGCTCTTTTTTATATGTTCCAAATTACGGATCACAACCGATTCCCCTTTTTGAAACGCTTCGCCCCATCGCTGTATCGTGCTGCCCGGAACATTTTGAAGTTCGTCCTGCTGTGACGTCACGCCTTTCTCACACCACTCATGAGTATTGATCCAAAAATCGCCTGTCGCCGCCCGTTCAAATATATACGAACGATCTGCCTGATAAAACGCGCCGATCGACCGCAAAACTTTCCGGATCGCAAGTTCCGTATCCGGCTCTTCCACAAGCATTCTTGTACATTCCACAATATTCTGCTCAAAGTCCAGTTTTTCCTGAATACTTTTGCTGACATGTTCTTTTTCCGTCACATCGATCGCGATCTCCATATGTGCCATTTTTCCATTCCATGGGATCAATTTATCTTTCAGCAGAAAATGACGGTTCAAAAACGTATTCTCTTTTTCCCACACAAGAAAACGCTCTGCATTTAATTTGTGATTTTTGCAAGACTCACAGGGATCGTTTCTCCCCTGAAATACTTTATAGCACTTTCTCCCTTTATAATCGTGAACGCCTGTCAGAAGCTGCCCCGCCATATTCATATAGTACAGCTCATAACTATCCTGACCGCTGACAAACACAATCTCGTCCATTTCTTCTATAATATTGCCCTGTTCACATGCCCGTTCCGGCATCTCCTGCGTTTTTTCTCCGCCGGAAAGTTGATGCAGTCTTTTTCTGTATGCTTCCCATTGACTGTGTTCTTCACTGTCTCCCCTGATGTAATATCTGGCAAATGTTTCTGCTTCGTATGGTTTTGAAAACAAATATCCCTGCAGCAGATCCGGGTGCAGTGTCCGCAGAACCGCCAGTTCCTCTTCGGTTTCCACGCCCTCACAGCAAACACGAAGCTGCTCACTATGAGACAGTTCGATCATATTGCCGATCAACCGGCAATTATACACACTGTGCTGTAATCTGCTGACAAAGCAACGATCGATCTTTACTTCGTTGATTTCCATGCTTTTCAAATATCCCAAACTGGAATATCCGGTTCCGAAGTCATCAATTGAAATCTGGATTCCACATCTTCTCCACGAGTAAAAAATCTGATTGAAATATTGATATTCCTGAAGCTGCATACTCTCCGTCACTTCCAAGGTAAGACTTTCCCCCGAAAGTTCCGCTTTCTTCAACGCGTCCAACACTTTTTGTGTAATCATCTCATTCCTTAACTGGATGTAAGAAATATTGACACTGATATGAAAATCCGGAACCCATTTCCGCCAACATTTGCACTGATGCAGGGCAGTCGCCAAAACCCAGTCTCCGACCGGGTCGATCAGTTCCGTCTGCTCCAAAAGCGGGATAAATTCTTCCGGGCTGATTCTTCCCCGGCTCGGCGATTCATATCGGAGAAGCGCTTCCGCTCCGTGCACATGGTAATCTGTCCCCGACACCTGCAACTGATAGCAAAGATGAAATCCAGCAAACCCATTCCGCACACTTTCTCTTAATTCTTCCTGCAAGTCAATCCGCTTCAAATTCTTCTCATAATCATCGGCTGAAAAAAACACAAGATTGTTCTTTCCTCTCTTCTTTGCCCGGTCAAGCGCATTTTCTGCATACTGATATAATACACCGCTACCGTCTAGAATCTCTTCCCCATAAGGAACCGCTCCGGCAGACATCGTACAATACGGCAATACTTTTTCCTGGATCAGCAGATACGTCGTCTGCACCATACCTTTTGTACGCCCCTCCATATTGATCGCGTACCGGTCGCCGTCCACCCGATAAATACTCAATGACAAATCGACCACTTCTTCCATGATCTCTGTCACGATCTTCAAAATGTAATTTCCGTACCCTCTTCCTTGTTTGATATTGATATTTTTAAAATCATCGATCCCAAGAAGCATCAAGAAACCTTTTTTCTCACTTTGAAGTTCTTTCTCCAAATCGTCAAACAGACAGGTCATATTTAAAAGCCCGGTCAGCGTATCTACTTTCCGACTCATAACAGAATCCGAAATCCGCCCCAACATAAGTTCCGGTTTTCCCGTGTCACTGCACTGGCTCTTCCCCCGAAAACTGATCCATACTTTTTCTCCATGATTATTTAAAAGCCGACACTCAATATTACAAGAGACCATATCACCGCACTCTACCTGCCGCAACGTTCTCTTCACGGCATCAGCATCTCTGGCATACACACATCTCTCCAAATCCTGAATCTGATAAACATATTCTTCTCGTTTCGGCAGATTGTATTTCTCGTAGACCGGATTTGAAAAGTGTAGATTCCCCGTCTGAAAGTCCCATAAGAACAAGTAGTCCTCCGTACTTTCACTTAGAAATTCTATCGTCTTCAGACATTGCTCAATCTCATTTCCTCGATGATCTATCATCTCATTCCTCTCTTCTCGCTTCATTTGTATCCTCCACCCGCTTTTCCACAATCTCAACTATTGTATTTATGATAGCACAACCAACAGCCAGATTCCACCCAACTTTAAATAAAAAAAAGAGCTTTCCTTTTCAGGAAAGCTCTCAGGTAGCAGGGCTACAAGGATTCGAACCTTGAACTGACGGAGTCAGAGTCCGTTGCCTTACCGTTTGGCGATAGCCCTATGTGTCTGTGTTGTTGTGTTTTGTCAACCAACGAATGTTATTATACGGCATGATTCCAGAAAATGCAAGCACTTTTTTCAAATTTTTTTAAATTTTTTTCAAAAAGTTTTCAGATCCCTGAAAAACCTTGTAATCTCAAGGTTTTCAAGGATCCATCACCTTTACTGTTCCATCTGTTTTCCAAGGAATCCTGCTGCACTGGATGCCAGCTTAAGCTCTGTCTCTCCCATTTTCTGTTTTTCATCCCGGGAAAGGAAGATCACAGATCCCACCGCATCTCCTTCACTGATGATGGGACAGATTGTTTCAGAAGCAATCCCTTCCGGTCCATCCTGCAGAACAGGAACAAATCGCTTTTCCCCTGCCGTTGCCTGGAGACACTCCCTGTCCTGGATCATCTGCTCCAGTTCCTGGCTGATCGCTTTTCCGATGCATTCCTTCTTCCCAGTTCCCGCAGCTGCGATCATAGTGTCTTTATCCGCCACACACACAATATAGCCCGTTGTCTGCGCAAGACTTTCTGCATAATCCGCCGCATAAGCTCCCAGCTCTCCAATGGGAGAATACTTTTTCAAGATGATCTCACCTTCCCGATCTGTAAAGATCTCCAGCGGATCTCCCACCCGGATACGAAGCGTGCGGCGGATTTCCTTAGGGATCACGACCCTTCCCAGATCATCAATCCGTCGTACAATTCCTGTCGCCTTCATAACATATTTCCTCCTGCATGTTCCGTTTCATATATCTCATTTCTGCAACATATGGCTAGTATGTGGAAATGCAGGAAAAATATACATCACTGTTCTCTCATGTCTTATTCTTCCGGATGCATTTTATTCAGAAGATCCGTCTTCATCTTATACAGGCGGTCTGAAAGATCCACATAGACCTCATGCGGATTCACCAGACGTCTGGTCTCGTCCCACAGGGTAGCCTGCTCATTGATACAATGCTCACGGATATCCATAACCGACGGAGATGTGTAGACACACTTTCCTTTGTCGAATACTTGCACCATCAATTCCTTCATAGTGTAAGTGCCACCCTTCAGATGGGTCTTTTTCCAGGTCTCCTGTGGATCAAAGATCACCAGATCCTTGGATTCATCAAATTTATCATCCACCAGTGCAATCAGATCTGCTTTCAGTTTTCCATTTGATTTTTCATAAATACGGTAAACTGTCTTGTTGCCCGGGTTTGTGATCTTCTCCGTATTCTCAGACAGTTTGATCTTTGGTACAAATTCTCCATCCCCCTGTTTTACTGCTGCCAGCTTGTATACACCACCGAATGCCGGGCAGTCCTTGGAAGTGATCAGGTTTGTTCCAACACCCCAGGAAGTGATCTTTGCACCCTGGGTCTTCAGACTATCGATCAGATACTCATCCAGATCGCTGGAAGCCGAGATCACTGCATCATAAAATCCTGCTGCATCCAGCATCTTTCTTGCCTCTTTGGAAAGATATGCCAGGTCTCCACTGTCCAGACGGATTCCGTAACGTCCGTTCAGGACCTTGTCCTTACGCATTTCTTTAAACACACGGATCGCATTTGGAACACCGGATTTTAATGTATCATAAGTATCTACCAGCAGCGTGCATGCATCCGGATACATTTTTGCATATGTCTTGAATGCAGTATATTCGTCCGGAAAACTCATGATCCAGCTATGTGCATGGGTTCCAAGCACTGGCACATCAAACAGCTGTCCGGTCAGCACATTGGACGTACCGATACAGCCACCGATCATAGCTGCTCGTGCTCCGTAGGTGCCCGCATCCGGTCCCTGAGCACGGCGCAGTCCAAACTCCATGATGCCATCTCCTCTGGCCGCATTGACTACTCTTGCCGCCTTGGTGGCGATCAGACTCTGATGGTTGATCATGGTAAGAATTGCGGTCTCTACCAGCTGTGCCTCCATAATCGGTGCGATAACTTTCACCAGCGGTTCTCTCGGAAATACCACCGTTCCTTCCGGGATTGCATAAATATCACCGGTAAAATGAAACCCTCTCAAGTATTCCAGGAAATCCTTTTCAAAGATTCCCAGACTGTCAAGATACGTTACATCTTCATCGGAGAAATGCAGATTTTTGATATAGTCGATCACCTGATCCAGTCCTGCTGCGATCGCAAATCCATTTCCGCAGGGATTCACACGATAAAATGCATCAAAGATCACGGTCTCCTGCACCGGATTTTTGAAATATCCCTGCATCATTGTCAGTTCATACAAATCTGTAAGTAATGTCAGATTCTGTGCTGTAACACTCATTGGAAAATCCTCCCATCTCCTGTTATAATATTTAATCCTGCGATGCCGGGAATCCCATCGATTGATCCCTGCGCAGTATATTGCCATATCTGATAGGTTCCAGACCAGGTAACACTGCTGTTCTCCTGTGCAACCCAAATCTGTTCCTGGGGCAATGCAGTCATATCAAGACTGCTGGAAAGCCATCCTGCTTCTCCGCCGATCATCGGCATCATTCCGTCTTCATGTACTTTCCGGCAAAATGCTTTTGTAAATGTCGTTCGTTCTTCCGGGCTCACTCCTTCTGCGCGCCCGGCCAGATCCACAGTATATCCACCTGTAATGACAAGCGGAGCTGTCACATGACAGGTCCTGGCAGCCTGTACTATGAATTCTGCTTCTTCTGTGGCTTCTTCCTCTGTTACTGCCTGGGAATAGAAATACAGACCTACTGATAAGCCAGCAGCCCTGGCACCTGCTACATTGGCTGTACAGGCCGCATCTTCAAACAGCTCGCCCGTAGATGCACCTCTGTAACCACAGCGGATCAACGCAAAAGATATCCCAGACTCTTTTACTTTCTTCCAGTCAATCGTTCCGCTCTTTGAAGAGACATCTACTCCGGCCTGACTGATCAGCTTCCCATCTTCATCAAATACATAGCGGATACCCTGAATCACCTGTGCTCCTGACACTTTCTCGCCATGCTCATCATAATAGTATACAGAACCTTCCTGCTCCTGCCAGCCATAATAGGTATATGCTCCGGTTGGCACTATTTTCTCAACTTCCACCGGGACTTTCGTCTCCACCATCTGCTTCTGTGTGGTAGTCTCTGTACGTTTTCTGCTGACTATCAGACCCGTAGTATCTGATGGTTCTCCCTCCAGGGTCAGCTCATTTCTGTATACAACATGAAATGCATATCCGGCATTGGCTCCTGTCAGCACTTCACAGTTCACGGAATATACATCACCCTCACTGTCACCCATCATCTCCAGAAGCATCAATGCCAGTTCTTCATTATCCTCATCCAATGTAATGTCACTGCTGCTGTATTCATACTCATACCAGTGACCGTCATTCCACACATATCTCGGAAAACCTTTTTCGTCCTGATACTCACATGGAATCTCATTCTGTACTTCCACCGCTTCTTCCTTACGGACGATCTGGTAAGTGGATGGATCATTCTCATCGACTACAGACAGACGTTTCTCTGTTCTGGTGATCTCTTTTCTGGAAGATTCTACATATTTCACAGTATCCGTCAAGGTAACTGAATATGCAGAACGGGAAACAGCCTTTCCATCCTCTGGTACAGGTGCCGCTTCCCGTTCTGTTTTTTCTTCATCCAAGGGCACTTCATCCAGATCTTTGTTCTCCGGCAGAGAAGTTTTAATCTCCTCCTCTGTCGCGGCGGAATTCTCTTTTGATAAAATCAGTTCTTCACTGGTTCTCGTGCAGCCAGTCAACAGACCGGCCGCTGCCAGAAGACCGATCAAACAAAGACAAAGTGTCTTCTTTTTCACCCTTATTCCTCTGCCGCAGTATCTTCTGCTGCTTCCTCTTCTGTCGCTGCATCGTCAGCAGTGCCGTCTTCAACCGCTGTCTCGTCTGTAGTTGCCTCATCTGTAACTGTCTCGTCTGCAGTTGCCTCATCGGCTGCTTTCACCGTATAGATCCGGTCAAATGTCAGTTTTTCTACATTTTTATCATTTACTGTGATCTCTGCGCCCTCTTTCAGCGGATCCAGCCATGCGGAATAGGCTTCATTGGTACGATCACTTAAAATACTGTCGATCTTGGTCTGCGTTGCATCTGCATCGGAAGTACTCTCCATATATACAACATAATAGCCATTATCAGACTCGATTACATCTGAATACTCACCGTCAGACAACTGCTCTGCTGCAGCATAGACATCCGCATTCAGTGTCTCGTCATCTTTTCCATAGGTTGCAGGAACTACACTCAGACTGTAGTTTTCTGCTGCTGCGCTTAGATCCCCGCTCTCTTTTGCTTCTGCCAGAAGAGCTTCCATATCTGCTTTCTTCTGCTCTTTCTCTGCTTCGGACAGAACAACGGTATTACCTGCATCATCCGTGGTATCTTCTGTACTGTTCAGTACATAGGAGATCTTCTTCTGATTTGCCTCTTCCGGATCTACTTCGGTATCAATGGTTGTCCCAAAATACTCATGTACTTTCTGCTGAAGAGTGATAAGTTCCAGTACATGCGTAACAGTTGCCTCATCAGCTGTCATGGCATCCAGCGTCTTGCTGTCATTGGCTGCCAGGAATGCCTGTACAGTATCTGCGATCTTGCTCTCATCCTCATCGGTCAAGGATATGCCCAGCTCCTCTGCATTTGCCTCAACCAGATAATATTCTTCCAGGGTCTCAAGAGAAGAATCTCTCATAGTAACACCATATACAGATCCACTTCCGGTAATATCTGTATTCATAAAGGTCTCACCAAACATTCCTCCATATGCATTCTGCATATTGGCCTGCTGATAACGCAGATAAAAATTCAGTTCTCCCAGTGGAACAGAAGTTCCATTCACACTGACAGCTTCTGCACTTCCATTTACCGTATGTGGGGCACTGCATCCAGTCAGGGCAATTGCTCCCATTAACAGAACGGCCAGCAAAGTGGTCGCTTTTTTCTTCATCATAATAACAAAATCCTCCTGCAAATCCGTATATTTCTTCTGATTATATGCTCTTTTTATATTCAAAGCAACTCTTTTAATACATCTTTCACAATTACAGAATCCATGATTTCTTCATTCTGCACGATCTGTGCATCTGCTCTCCACTGTTCATAGATTTCCTGTGCATAACTCTGCTGCGCCTGCTCTGTCAGATATTCCTTCCAGTATACGGTTCCGCCCTCATCATAATCACTGGTATGCTGTACCAGAAACCAGCCTTCCTCTGTCTCAATAGGATCGGACACTTCCCCAACTGCCAGTGCCCTGGCTGCATCCAGCATCAATGGTTCCTGTCCGTCTCCCTCATTGCTGCGTCCCATACTGGATTCAATCGGTCTTAGGCCGGCCTCTTCTGCCACGCTCTTCAGATCCCCTGTTTCCTTTGCTTTCTGACTGAGTTCCTTCGCCATCTGTGTGCGCTCCTGAACTTCTTCATCAGAAAACGGTGTGAGATTTCCATCCGCATCCCGAAGTCCGGTAGTAGAGATCAGCACATAACAGATTCCCTCTCTCTGATAGTCTTCCTCCGCAATATCCGGCTCATATTCTTTGCCTGCCAGTTCTTCTACTTTTGTGGACAGCTCCGTGGCAGACAATTGTTCTGTGACAAACTCTTCATCCGCTCCTGCAAAATCCAGAAGTGCTGCATGATAGGCACTCATGAAGCTCTCTGCCCGTTCAGACACTGCTGCTTTTTCTTCCGCTGTCAGTTCTGCGTTGTATTCTTGTGCATGCTGATTCAGGATGTGAGTCTTACAGATCACTTCCATGACTTCCTTTTTTAATCCATCTGCCATGGTAATCCCGCTGTCATCTGTCTCCACAGACCACATATCATCCCCGTAGTCCTCCAGATATTGCTTTTCCCATTGCATCTGATTCATCCGCAGATAAAAATTCCATTCCCGCAGGGAAACAGGCTCACCGTTGATCTCGAAAGCAATCTTGTCCCAGTCCGCTTCTGAGACACCCTGCTCCCCGGCATCTGCAGAGGATCCTGTCTCCTGTTCATCCGTCTCTTCCTCGCCGACCGGTCCAGCAGCTCCGCAACCGGCCAGACCGGTCAGCAGAAAGGCCGTCAATGCTCCTGCTGCCATCTGCCGTATCATTTTTCTCATCTTTGTATATCTCATGGTGCATCCTCCAATAATACTTCCATCTCTTCCAGAATCCGCTCTGTGGTCTCCAGAAGCTTTCCTGAGAAATCCTGACGACTGCTCCTGGAAGTGTAAGCAAACTGTACGGGCTCCGTCTTTCGGAAAGTGAGTGCTCCATCCATCCGCGCCAGCAGATCCGGGATCTTCGCTGCATTGATCTGCGCTTTCTCGTACATCGTAAATGTAATCTGATCCGGTCTTCCCTTCACTTCCTTGATATACAGTCTGCGGGCCATGCTCTTTACCTTGGTGATCTCCAGCAGGTTCATAACTGATTTCGGCGGCTCCCCAAACCGGTCGATCAGCTCTTCCAGCATATCACTTCGCTCTTCCTCATTCTCCACCGCTGCGATCCTCCGGTAAATATCCAACTTCAGCGCCTCATTTTTAATATAGCTGTCTGGAATAAACGCATCGATCTGAATATCTGCAACCGTCTCAAAATCATCCAAATCCGGTTTCTGCCCACCCTTCATGCGGGCAACTGCCTCACTTAACATCTTGCAATACAGGTTATAGCCTACCGCCTGCATATGTCCATGCTGCCGCTGTCCCAGCAGCGTTCCTACCCCACGGATCTCCATATCCCTCATAGCAATCTTGAAGCCGCTTCCCAGATCCGAGTATTCCCGAATCGCATGAAGACGCTTCTCCGCCACCTCTTTGAGCATCTTGTCTTTTTTATATAGTAGGAATGCATAAGCTGTCCGGTTCGACCTGCCTACACGACCGCGCAGCTGATAGAGCTGAGACAGTCCCATCCGGTCCGCATCATGAATAATGATCGTATTTACATTGGAAATATCCATGCCCGTCTCGATGATCGTAGTGGAGACCAGCACGTCGATCTCCCCTTCGATAAAGGCATACATGATCTTTTCCAGCTCATGTTCCTTCATCTGTCCATGGGCAAATGCCACATTTGCCTCCGGTACCAGTTCCTGGATCCGATGTGCCACCTCTGCGATGGTCTCCACCCGGTTATAAACATAGTAGACCTGCCCTCCTCTTGCCAGTTCTCTGCTGATAGCAGCGCGGATCATCTCTTCATCATATTCACACACATAGGTCTGGATCGGCATACGATCAATAGGCGGTTCTTCCAGCACGCTCATGTCGCGGATCCCTGTCAGGCTCATATGAAGCGTTCTTGGAATAGGCGTCGCACTTAAGGACAATACATCAATGTTGGTCTTCAGCTTCTTGATCTTCTCCTTGTCCGCCACGCCAAAGCGCTGCTCCTCATCAATGATCAGAAGCCCCAGATCCTTGTATTCCACATCCTTGGACAGCACTCTGTGAGTTCCGATCACAATGTCCACCAGCCCTTTCCGAAGATCTTCCACTGTCTTCTTCTGCTGAGCAGGGGTGCGGAAACGGCACAGCAGATCGATCCGCACCGGAAATTCCTTCATGCGCTGAACAAAGGTATTGTAATGCTGTTGGGCAAGGATCGTAGTCGGCACCAGATATACTACCTGCCGGCTCTCCTGCACTGCCTTAAATGCTGCACGAAGTGCCACCTCTGTCTTGCCATATCCAACGTCTCCGCAGATCAGACGATCCATGATCTTACCGCTCTCCATATCATGTTTGGTGTCCATGATCGCTTTCTGCTGATCTTCTGTCTCCTCATAAGGGAACAGTTCCTCAAATTCCTTCTGCCAGACTGTATCTGGTCCGTATACATAGCCTTTCTCCGACTGACGGGCCGCATATAATTCCACCAGATCCTTTGCCACCAGCTGTACAGCGCTCCGCACTCTGGTCTTGGTCTTCTTCCAGTCCTGTCCGCCCAGAGAATTCAGCTTCGGCACCTTCTCCCCGTCGACACTGCTGTATTTCTGGATCGCATCCAGCTGAGTTGCCAGAATATAGAGGCAGGATCCCTTGCTGTACTCAATCTTCATATAATCTTTGACCGTCTTATCCACCGTAATTTTCTCAATACCACGGTAGATACCAAGTCCATGATTTTCATGCACCACATAGTCGCCCACGTTCAGATCACTGAAGCTTCCGATCCTGGTACCTTCATAAGAGCGCTGTTTCCGATGCTTTTTCTTCTTTTCTTTTCCAAATACATCCGTTTCCGAGATCACTGCAAAACGAATCATGGGATATTCGTAGCCACGGTACACATTTCCATGGGTAACCATAATCTCACCCGGCTGTACTACCCTAGTCTTATCCTCACTGTAAAATGCACTTAGCTCTTCTGCCAGCAGATCTTCCGCCAGACGGCGCCCACGGGTTCTGGACGCGCACATGAGAACCACTCTGTATTTTTCTTTTTTCCATCTCTTCAGGTCTTTGACCAGAAGTTCAAAATGATTGTTGTAAGACTGAATGGATCTGGTATCTAACCGATACCGGTTATGAATCTCCAGTCGGCGGTCCGTAGCCTCCAAAGTGCTAAGCGCCGCTCCCCGCATCTGATTTAACTTGTGCCAGATCACTTCACAGGCAATAATCTCCTCCGGCTGATCTTTTGCGATCTGTCCCTTTTCCATCCGGTTTTCAAAACTTTGTCTGTATTCTTTTTCTACCGTCTCCCCGCGCTCCAGCAGACGGTTACTTTCATCCAGAAATACCAGGGATCGGAATTCTTTGATATAATCCAGCAGACTTTCCCCTTTGTATCCCTGCTGATCTGGCGAAAGCTCGGCCGCTGGATATAACGTGATCTCCTCCAGATTTTCCATGGAACGCTGACTCTGGGCATCAAAGCTTCGGATGGAATCCACCTCATCATCCCACAGTTCGATCCGGACCGGATACTCCTCTGTCAGCGGATAAATATCAAGGATGCCTCCACGGATTGCAAACTGTCCCGGCAGCTCCACCTGCCCGGTACGCTCATAGCCCATCTGAACAAGTCTTTTTCCACAGGCATCCATCTCCAGAATACTTCCAACCCCGATAGTCACCATCAATTCCCGCCATTTTTTCAACGGCAGCAGAGGGTCCATACAGCCATCCAAAGTGGTAATGATCACCGACTTTTCGCCAGACAAAGGCTGCTTACTGCAGATACCCGCTGGCGCAGCAGTTCATTTCCTGAATATCTGCCTGAAAGAACAGGAAATCCTGGCAGGATAGTAATACGCATCCTCCCCGAGTGCCTCATATTCTTCATAGATTTCCTTCGCCTTCAGTTCATTATAAGTAAGGATCAATTTCACAGGCCAGTCTCTTCCCAGACTGTACATCAGATGAGTCTTCTGAGAATCCACACAGCCCGTGATCAGCTGAAGTCCTTCTTCTTTTTTCAACTGCTCCCGTATCTGACCAAATGCTTCCAGCTCCAGCAACGGTTCATAAAAGGTGTCCATAACTTCTCCTAATTAAAATCATTCATTGCCTTATCCGGCCCGTCCGTCAAGATCTCGGCTACTGCGGCCGCTGCCCGGTCGTAAGCCTCTTCCATCAGTTTCTTTTCATCCCCCTGAAAATGTCCCAGCACATAATCTGCCAGATCATATCCTTCCGGCTTCTCTCCCACGCCTACACGGACCCTCGGAAATACCTGGGTTCCCAGATGGAGGATAATATTCTTGATTCCATTATGTCCGCCGGCACTTCCCTTCTTGCGAATTCTTAAGTGTCCCGGTGCCAGCGAAATATCATCATAAATCACCAGAAATTCTGTCTCCGGATCAACTTTATAAAAATCAACTGCTTCCCTGATACTCTCTCCACTTAAGTTCATGAAGGTCTGAGGTTTCACCAGCAGCACCTTCACACCCTCGATCACACCGGTTCCGCAGATGGCCTTGTGTTTTTTTGTATTCATATCTATATGATATTTGGAAGCCAGACGGTCAATAACCTGAAATCCCACATTGTGTCTTGTTTTTTCATATTTACTGCCCGGATTTCCCAGACCTGCGATCACATACATCGTATATCTCCTATCTCATTCATTCTTGTCACTAAACAGTGCAGTTCGATTATACTTCACAGTGGCTTCCATTTGCAAGGATATCCTTCTTTGGTACGATTGTCATTCAGACAGTCCATTTTTACAATTTATTTTCTCTCCATACTGTTACTATGGTGAAATACAGCCACATAAATTTTCATATGTCTCAGTGGCATTTTCTTTTCCTTTATAATGAAATTATTATGATAATTATAGGATAATACTATTTTACATATAGTTTAAGATTTTTTATACTGTTCTGGGAACGGATAGTAGACAATTCTTCAAAACAAGTGTTATTAAAGAGGAGGAATTTCCTATGCAGGATAAAAAACATGTATTATTAAAAATATTTATATCAACCCTATATCTCAGTGCTTTTACTTTCGGCGGTGGATATGTAATTGTTACCTTGATGAAAAAGAAATTTGTGGATGAATACCACTGGATTGATGAAGATGAGATGCTGGATCTAGTAGCGATTGCCCAATCCGCTCCCGGTGCTATCGCTGTCAACGGTGCCATTGTGGTAGGATATAAGCTGGCAGGCCTGATTGGTGCTGCTGTTTCTATTGTCGGAACGATTCTACCACCTTTTCTCATTATCTCCGTTATTTCGCTCTTTTACACAGCTTTTCGGGATAATTTACTGGTAAGTCAGATGCTTGAGGGAATGCAGTCCGGTGTAGGTGCAGTGATCGCCATTGTCGTTTATGAAATGGCCGGAGGTATATTACATGAGCACAATTGCCTTTCCAATGTCATTATGTTTGCTGCTTTTACAGCATCTTGTATCTTTCAGGTCAATGTTATCTATATTATCCTAATATGTGGAGCTCTTGGCATATTAAAAATATCGTATCAAAGAAGGAGAACCTCTGCATCATGATTTATCTGGAACTTTTTCTAAGTTTTTTACAGATTGGACTCTTCAGTTTTGGTGGTGGTTATGCAGCCATGCCACTTATCCAGGGACAAGTTGTAAATGGACACCATTGGCTTTCTATGACAGAATTCACCGATCTAATCACCATTTCCCAGATGACACCTGGACCTATTGCTGTCAACTCTGCTACCTTTGTAGGGATCCGCATAGCTGGGATTCCAGGTGCTCTGGTCGCAACTCTGGGGTGCATTTTACCCTCCTGCCTTATTGTAACCCTGATTGCATCCTTTTATCTTAAATACAGAAACTTATCCGTTTTCCAGAGTGTCCTTGCTACTCTGCGTCCGGCTGTAGTTGCCATGATAGCCGCCGCAGGTGTCTCCATTCTGAAAACCGCTTTCTGGGGAATCAAAACTGCCATTACTCTTAGTAGCACCCATTGGAGTCTGGTTTTTATTTTCATCATTTCTGCAGTCCTTCTGCAAAAATATAAAATAAATCCAATTCTGGTCATGATTCTGGCAGGAATCATGAATACAGGACTCTCATTTATACAAGGAATGTTATTATGAAACTGATTGCAAAATATTATATAAACAATTACAAAATTTATTCAGAGAATTCACAGCTCATCAGTCAGGTTCAGAAAAATCTGACACATGCTGTATCGTTTTATTTTTCTTTACGCAGTAAATTCCGGGCATATGCCCTTCTCTGCGCCGGCAGCCAGATCTGACTTCCTTTCTATCTGGCCAAACACGAAAGTTGTGCTCCACCGAGAAAATTGGAGTTTTTGTTTCAATTCAAAAAAGAAAAGGAGTTGCACACTAACCAATTGGTGCACCGCTCCTCTTCTTTTTTCTTGTCCTTATAAATTTTAATTATGTAACTTTTTATTCTACTGCTGCCGCTTCAATGGTACTCTGATATTTTTCAAGGATCAGAGACTGAATGCAGTCACGTGTGGAAGAATTGATCGGGTGTGCAATATCTCGATACTCTCCATCAGACGCTTTACGGCTTGGCATCGCGATAAACAGTCCTTTCTCTCCTTCAATCACTTTAATATCATGAACGACGAACTCTTCATCTATGGTGATAGACACCACCGCCTTCATCTTGCCTTCTCTGGCAACTTTTCTTATCCGTACATCTGTAATTTTCATAAGACACCCCTGTATATTGTATTTTTATGTTTTTGTATATACGATATTGAAGCAAACAATGTTTTGCAACAACTGATACCGGATTGTTCCGTGCTTCGCACTCCCACAATCCTCAAAAACATTCGTAATTCGCTCATTTTTTTACAAAAATGGCTGCTTACTCATGTTTTTGGCGGGTCTCAAGTTCATAAATCCTCCTGCAAGCAAGCTTGCATCGGATTTCCGACCTTTCTACCCTGGTATCATCACATAATATATCTTTCATTTTTTTCTATCACCACTTTTACACCGTCTTCCCCTACGTAACGGGAATTGGCCCGAATGGTATCTCTGCTCTCCACGATGCAGTTTTCGATACAGGTGTTGTCACCCAGATATACATCATTGAGAATAATGGAATTTCTGATCACACAGTTATTTCCAACGAATACTTTCTTAAACAATACAGAATTCTCCACCGTGCCATTGATGATACAGCCGCTGGCAACCAGACTGTTCTTTACATTGGCTCCTGCATTATATTTTGCAGGCGGAAGATCCTGAACCTTGGAATAAATATCCGGGTAATCGTGCAGAAAATGCTTTCGCACATCTGCTTTCAGGAAATCCATGTTGGTCTGGTAATATGCATCCACAGATGCGATACTGTTCCAGTAAGTATCCATCTTATATGCGTAGATTCGTTTCACATTCTTATAACGAATCAGAATGTCTCTTACAAAATCGTACCGATCCTCTTCCGCACATTTCTCAATCAGTTCGATCAGCTGTCTGCGTCGGATAATATAGATTCCACAGGAAACCAGATGGGCATCTGTCGCCATCGGCTTTTCTTCAAAATCCATGACTCTGCCGGTCTCGTCCGCTTTGATCACACCAAAGCGGCTCATGTCCGTATCCTGTGGCATCTCCTTGCACACAACTGTAATATCTGCTTTTTTGTCAATATGATATTCCAGCACTTTATTGTAGTCCATCTTGTAGACGCCATCGCCGGATGCGATCACCACATATGGTTCATGGCTTTGCTTTAACCAGTCAATGTTCTGCCAGATGGCATCTGCCGTTCCTCTGTACCAGTAGCTGTTCTCCGCTGTCACAGTCGGTGTGAAAATATATAAGCCGCCCTGCTTTCTTCCGAAATCCCACCATTTGGATGAACTGAGGTGTTCATTTAAGGACCGTGAATTGTACTGCGTCAGCACTGCAACCTTCTGTACATGAGAGTTGGACATGTTGCTCAATGAAAAATCAATGCTTCGGTAGCTTCCTGCCACCGGCATAGCCGCAATGGCACGCTTGCTGGACAGTTCTTTCATTCTGTGATTGTTGCCGCCCGCTAAAATGATTCCTATTGCTCTCATGTTCTATCACCCGCCTTAATCAAAGTCTCGCCGCTTGCAAGTATTCCGTCCGGATAATCCGCTTCTTCCGTCTTACCGGAAATCGCAGTGTTAAGACCGATCTGAACATTTGCCGGAATCTCTGTCTTTTCTCCAATCGTTACCAAACCATAGGAGTATACCTTTGGATTTACTTTGTTCGGAATATTTTCTCCCACACCCAGCTTACAGTTCTCACCGATCACGACTTCTTCTGCAATGATGGACTTGTCCACCGTACAGCCAGGTCCGATCACAGTGTCTTTCATAATGATCGAGTCACGTACCACTGCTCCCTTTCCAATGGTAACACCTGCTCCGATCACAGATCCTATCACCGTTCCTTCAATCGTAGAATTGCCGCAGACAATACTGCGCTCAATAAATCCATCCTCCGATACGTAAAGGGGCGGTAACGCATCACTCTTGGTATAGATCTTCCAGAATTCTTCATACAGGTTAAATTCCGGTATGATATCGATCAGCTCCATGTTGGCTTCCCAGTAAGATCCAAGAGTTCCTACATCTTTCCAGTATCCGTTGTACTCATAAGCAAACAACCGCTCGCCCCGTTCCAGGCAGTCTGGCAGGATATGCTTTCCGAAATCACATTCCGGCACGTCCTTCATGCGGATCAGTGCTTCTCTCAATACTTTCCACGTAAAAATATAGATTCCCATGGATGCCAGATTACTTCTCGGCTTCTCCGGCTTCTCTTCAAATTCATTGATCTGTCCGTTCTCATCTGTGATGACTACACCAAATCTGCCCGCCTCTTCCCACGGAACCGGCATGCAGGCAATCGTCACTGCTGCGTTATTCTCTTTGTGATAATCCAGCATCACTTCATAATCCATCTTATAAATATGGTCACCTGACAAAATCAGGACATATTCTGGATTATATGTATCAATATAGTCAATGTTCTGGTAAATGGCATTGGCTGTGCCGGAATACCAGTCACTTCCGGCGCTTCTCTCATATGGTGAGAGAATAGTTACTCCTCCATTGTTACGATCCAGATCCCACGGCATTCCGATCCCGATGTGTGTGTTCAACCGCAGAGGCTGGTACTGAGTAAGTACACCAACCGTATCGATCCCGGAATTGATGCAGTTGCTCAATGGAAAGTCAATGATCCGGTACTTGCCGCCAAAGGCAACTGCAGGTTTTGCAACCTTTGCAGTAAGCACGCCCAATCTGCTTCCCTGACCGCCGGCTAACAACATGGCTATCATTTCTTTTTTAATCACGCTATCACCTCTTGATGCAAACATTATAATGCTTTGATGTCTGTATTATAGCACACCTTTTGTAAATAGTGAACATTTACAGAGAAAAACATTCATCGTTTTTTAACATTTTTCGACAGTTTTTTCTTGTTTTTGATAAATTTTCATCTTGTTTTCGTCATTTTTGCTATATGATTTCATGCTTTTTTGTTCAAAATGATATTACCCGGTCTTTCCTGACAGAAGTGCGTTGATTTTTCTTCTGAAGACGGTATAATAATAGGAAAAAACAGAAATGAGGATTTCTTATGTATCAGATAAATTTTGACTCACCGGTACATGTACATTTCATCGGTATCGGAGGCATCAGTATGAGCGGTCTGGCTGAAGTTCTGCTTCAGGAAGGCTTTACCATCTCAGGTTCCGACAGTCAGCGGTCCGAACTGACCAGACATCTGGAAGAGAAAGGAGCAACTGTCTTCTACGGACAGACTGCAGACAATATCAAACCAGGCATCGATGTGGTCGTCTACACTGCCGCCATCCATCCGGATAATGCCGAGTTTGCCGCTGCCAGATCCGCTGGCATTCCCATGCTGACCAGAGCTGAACTGCTGGGTGAGATCATGCGTAACTACAAGACGGCCATCGCTGTTGCCGGTACTCACGGAAAGACTACTACCACTTCCATGATCTCCATGATCCTTCTGGAAGCACAGGCAGATCCTACCATCTCCGTTGGTGGTATCCTGCCGGAGATCGGTGGAAATATCCGCGTCGGCAGATCAGATCTGTTTCTGACCGAAGCATGTGAGTACACCAACAGCTTCCTGTCCTTTTTCCCGACTGTGGACGTGATCCTGAACATCGAGGAAGACCACCTGGATTTCTTCAAGGATCTTGCTGATATCCGCCACTCCTTCCATCGGTTTGCAGAACTGCTCCCGGCACACGGGCTGCTGGTAATGAATGGAGAAATCAAGAACATAGACGAGATTACCAATGGTGTGGATGCTGATCTGGTCACATACAAAGTGTCCGGCGAGGCAGATTACACCGCTTCCGATATTACCTATGACAGACAGGGCTGCGCATCCTTCACACTGGTTCACAAGGGAACCCCTGTAGGACCGGTAGAGCTTCATGTACCAGGTATCCACAACGTATCCAATGCATTGGCTGCCCTGGCGACCACCATGGAACTTGGCTTTGATTTCAAGACTGCTTCCGAAGGTCTGGCTATGTTCCACGGAACAGACCGTCGTTTCCAGTACAAAGGAGAAGTGAACGGTGTCACCATTATCGATGATTATGCCCATCATCCGTCCGAGATCCGGGCAACCCTGAAGGCTGCTGCCAATTATCCGCATCGTGAGATCTGGTGTGTGTTCCAGCCTCACACCTATACCCGTACCCGCGCATTCATGCACGAATTTGCGGAAGCACTTTCCCTTGCCGACCATGTAGTACTGGCAGAGATCTACCCGGCCAGGGAAACTGACAACCTGGGAATCAGCTCCAGAACTCTGCAGGCAGAACTGCATAAAATAGGAAAAGACTGCGATTACTTTTCCACATTCGAAGAGATTGAAGAATTTTTATTAAAAAATTGTATGCACGGTGATCTGTTGATAACTATGGGTGCCGGAGATGTGCTGAGAATCGGGGAAAATCTACTTCAGAGATAAAGTTATCCACATTATCCACATGTTTATCAACATAATATGCTGCATAAACATGTGGATTTTTTCGTGGAAAACAGATTTACATAATACATTTCGACACCATTCGACAAATTCTTGAAAATCCTTGTATTTCTGGTCATTTTTTGTCGAAACAGGTTTCTCATAAATGTAACTATCCACCAAGTTATCCACATTATCCACATTCCCTCAAAAGTATCCACAGAGGAAAGTGTGGGCTATTTCTTTTTTGGATAAGCTGTGCTATACTCCGTAATAGGTGGAGGATACTGATTTATGAGTCATTTTACGTTAACAACCGGCACTTCTGTCGGTACTACTTCTATTTCCAATATTTTCCTGGATGAATATATGCCGGGAGCTAATGGTGAATATGTGAAGGTCTATCTGTACCTGCTTCGTTCGCTTGGTGACAGCACCAGAGAGCTGTCTGTGATCGGTCTGGCAGATGTACTGGACTGTACGGAAAGTGACATTCTCCGCGCGTTTAAATACTGGGAAAAGCAGGGACTGTTGAAGCTGGAGTGCAATGCCTCCAATGTGCTTCTTGGCATCTATCTTTGTGAGCCGTCCCACTTACGAACTACTGGTCAGCCCGACAGACATGCCTCTGTCACCACCCCCGGTTCTTCTCCTGTCGTTCCTTCTGTTGCTTCTGCATCTGCCGTACCGGAACGTAAGGCATACAGCCGGGATCAGTTACGCGAGTTCACTTCTCAGTCTGACTGCAGACAGCTTTTATTTGTCTGCGAACAGTATATGAAAAAGACGCTGACGCCATCCGAGATTGAGACATTGCTCTACTTCTACGACCAGCTCCATTTTTCTGTGGATCTGGTGGAGTATCTGGTAGAGTATTGTGTCTGCAAGGGAAGCAGCAGCATTCATTATATCGAAAAGGTAGGTCTTGCCTGGGCAGAGGCAGGAATCACCACCGTCTCAGGCAAAGGAACGGACTACCACTTACCGGCGCAATACTTTCGCTATTATGAAGGCCTTCGGCATCAACGACCGTAATCCGGTCCAGCCGGAGCTTGACTATATCGAAAAATGGCTGGGAACTTATGATTTCACCCTGGATCTGGTTCTGGAAGCCTGCCGCCGGACCATGGATCGTCTGCACAAACCGAATTTTGACTATGCGGACAAGATCTTACAGAGCTGGTCCGAAAGAAAGTACATACACTGGCAGATGTGGAACGACTGGATCAGGAACATCAGAAGAACAACAGTACCCGGAAGAAGCCATCCGCTGCCAGGGCAACCGGATTCACCAATTTCCAGCAGCGTGACTATGATTTTGACAAGCTGGAAGAGATGCTGCTTCAAAGCCAGAAATAACAGGAGGATCACATGCCGCTTACCAACAAACAGTACGATACGATCATGCGGGAATATGACCGCCGCCAATATCAGGATTACCGGCTTCAATGTACCCGGATTGATCAGATCTACGAACAGATCCCCAGGATCCGTGAGATTGACTCAGAGATCTCTGCCTGCAGTCTTCGTCAGGCGGAGCGGATGATCGACCAGGAACCAGGGGCCATGAAGTCCTTAAAGGATGAGCTGACACTGCTCAAAGCTGAAAAGGAAGGACTTCTTCTATCCTCCGGTTATCCTGCTGACTATCTTAAGATGCATTATACCTGTCCGGAGTGCAAAGACACCGGTTATATCGGCCGCAAAAATGCCATTGCTTTTACAGCAGGAGATCCGTCTGCTCTATTCTTCTTCCCATCTGGATCAGATCCTGGCAGAAGAGAACTTTTCCCATCTTTCTTATGATGTCTATGATGAGGAACAGAAGCAGATCATGCCGGAGATCATCCGCACCTGTCATCAGTTTGTAAATGGATTTGATCAGAATTTAAAAATATTCTGTTCTATGGTTCCGTAGGAACCGGAAAGACCTTTTTATCCAACTGTATCGCCAAAGAGCTTCTGGATACGGGACATTCCGTAATCTATTTTACATCCTTTCAGCTCTTTGAGCTTCTGTCCATCGGAGCACCTGCAGATAAGTGGAATCTGCACCAGCAATATGAAGCTCTGCTGGACAGCGATCTGCTGATCCTGGATGATTGCGGAACGGAAGTTTCCAATACGTTTACTGTGTCCAGGCTGTTCCAGCTTCTAAATGAACGGGCACTGTTGAGAAAGTCAACGATCATCTCCACGAACCTGTCCATCCGGGAATTCCGTGATGTGTACAGTGAACGTATTTTTTCCAGGATCACCAGTTCGTACACTTTGCTTAAACTGACCGGCAGTGATATCCGGATTCGCCGGAAAATCAACCGAACTTTGTGAAATTCCTTGACTCTGTATCACAGGAAATGTTATAACCATTGAAGTAGATCTATATAGGTATTTACATATTCGGAGCTATTCATGAGGCAGGCTCTGAATATACGATTATTTTTATACATTTTGGAGGGCATATTATGATTCAGCAGCGCAGTGAACGTGTTCTTGAGACGATCCCGGTAGGATCCCTTGGCATCATTCCTCTTCCCAGTTGTAAAGAGCTGGGTGATAAGGTCAATGATTATCTGGTGCAGTGGCGGAAAGAAAGCGCCAACGAGCACAAGGATAACATTGCATTCCAGGGCTATGAGCAGGAATCTTTCCTGGTAGGAGCAAAGATTCCCCGTTTTGGTTCCGGTGAAGCAAAAGGAATTGTTCAGGAATCTGTCCGCGGACGTGATCTTTATCTGATGGTAGATGTATGTAACCACAGTCTGACTTACAGCCTTGCAGGCCATACCAATCACATGTCACCTGATGACCATTATCAGGATCTGAAACGTATTATCGCTGCCTGTGGAGGAAAAGCAAGACGTATTACTGTTATCATGCCATTTCTCTATGAGAGCCGTCAGCATAAACGTTCTGCCCGTGAGTCACTGGACTGCGCACTGGCTCTGCAGGAGCTGGTATCTATGGGTGTGGACAATATCATCACCTTTGATGCGCATGACCCGCGTGTACAGAATGCAATCCCGCTGTCTGGTTTTGAGACTGTACAGCCTGCTTACCAGTTTATCAAGGCACTGCTCTCCAACGTAAATGACATTCAGGTAGACAGTGAGCATCTGATGGTCATCAGCCCTGATGAGGGTGGTACCAGCCGTGCAGTTTATCTGGCAAATGTGCTGGGTGTAGACATGGGTATGTTCTACAAACGCCGTGATTACACGAAAGTAGTCAATGGACGCAATCCGATCGTTGCCCATGAGTTTCTGGGCAGCAATGTAGAAGGAAAAGATGTTCTGGTCATTGATGACATGATCTCCTCCGGTGAGAGCATGATTGATGTAGCAAGAAAGCTGAAAGCCCTTCATGCGAAACGAATCTTCCTGTATTCCACCTTTGGTCTGTTCACCAATGGTATGGAAAAATTCGATGAGGCTTACAAAGAAGGATTGTTCTATCGCGTACTGACTACTAACCTGGTATATCAGACCCCGGAGCTTCTGTCCCGCGAATATTACATCAGTTGCGACATGAGCAAATACATCGCTCTTCTGATTGATACGCTGAACCATGATGCATCTGTCAGTGATCTTCTTGATCCCTACGAAAGAATCCAGCGTTTCCTTGATCGGTACAAGAACGGACAGGTATAATAAAGGGACTGCCGCAAATGCAGGATGCATTTTGCGGCAGTCTTTTTTGAATCATATAGAAAACGACTGTTTTTGCGTCGTGAAAGGAATTATATGCCCAATTTTATCTTCATTTCCCCGGCCTTTCCCGGCAATTATGAAAATTTCTGTGTTGCCCTGAGGGCAAACGGTGTCAATGTCCTCGGCATCGGAGACACCCCTTATGACTGTCTGTCTCCGCGCCTGAAGAGCGCGTTGACCGAATATTACCGGGTAGAAAATATGGAAAACTATGACGAGATGTTCCGTGCTGTTGCATTTTTATCCTTCCACCATGGAAAGATCGATTACCTGGAGAGCAACAACGAATACTGGCTGACCCAGGATGCAAGACTTCGGGAAGATTTTCATATTACTACCGGTCTTCAGCCCAAAGATATGGACCTGATCAAATACAAATCAAAGATGAAAGCCGGTTACGAAAAAGCCGGCATTCCCTGTGCACGTTACCATCTAATCTCTGACCTTACATCGGCACAGAACTTCATCAGGGAAGTTGGATACCCTGTGATCGTAAAACCAGACTGCGGTGTCGGTGCCAATGACACCTGGAAACTCACCTGCGAAGCGGAACTTCTTGACTTTTTCCGCCATCTTCCATCCATTCCTTATATTATGGAAGAATATGTTCCCGGAGAGATCTGCTCTTATGATGCGATTGTAAACAGCAAGGGAACTCCTCTTTTCGAGACCGGTAATATCACACCGATCTCCATTATGGACTGTGTGAACGACCATAACTCCATTAAATTCTATATTGTAGATCAGCTGGCCGAAGACCTGAAAACCTGCGGACGTGCCTGCCTGAAGGCTTTTAAAGTGCACAGACGCTTCGTGCATCTGGAGTTTTTCCGTCTGTTGGAAGACCATCCGTACCTTGGCAAAAAAGGCCAGATTGTAGGTTTGGAAGTCAATATGCGTCCTTCCGGCGGACCTACCCCGGATATGATCAATTTTGCCTATAACATCAACTGCTATCAGTACTATGCGGATATGATGATCTATGATAAACTGCGCCATAAGGCCAAGACTTCGCCTGCCTTCTGCGTCTATGTAGGCCGTTGGAAAGAGCATCCTTATGCACATACTCACCAGGAGATTCTTGAACACTGGGATAAATATCTGAAGGTTGCCGAGGAACTTCCGGAAGTACTTGCACATGGCATGGGCAATTATATGTATCTGGCAAGATTTGAATCCAAAGAGCAGATGGACACCTTCTGTCAATATGCGTTGGAAATCAAAGAGCCGGAATTCTTACCGGAAATACCGGCAAAGAAGACAACTCGAGTCCGTAAAACTGCAGGTGCGAAACGATCTTCTAAAATTTCGCAGAAAGGATCTGAAAATTCATGATAGAAATACAGGAAACAAGCTGGTACAGTGACCGGCTTGGGCGGGAGATGCCCGTAAAACGTTATGGAACCAAAGGAAAACCCTGTCTGGTCATTCCTTCTCAGGACGGTAAACATAATGACTTTGAGAGCTTTGGCATGGTAGAAGCCTGCAGACCTTTTATCGAAAATGGAAGACTTCAGTTATTCTGCGTGGACACTATTGATGCAGAGACCTGGTCCTGCACCTGGAAAAATCCAGAGACCGGATCTTCCTGCATGAAAATGGATGCAATATCTGTTCTGCGAAGTACTTCCCTTTATGAAACAGGCTGCTCCCGGACAATTATCCATGACCATGGGATGCAGCATGGGCGCATTTCATGCAGCTAATCTGTTTTCCGTTTTCCTGACCAGTTTGATGCGACCATCTGTTTAAGCGGTGTCTATGACGCTGCCAACATTCTGGGCGGCTATATGGATGATCTGGTGTACCTGAACTCTCCATACCATTGTCTCCAGCACATGCCGGAAGATCACCCGTATATTCTTGTACCGCAGAAGCCACATGTATTTCTGCGTAGGCCAGGGTGCCTGGGAGGACGAACTGCTGGCAGATACCCGCAAGCTGGACAGCGTACTGAAAGCAAAAGGCATCCCTGCATTTGTAGATTACTGGGGATATGATGTAAGCCATGACTGGTGCTGGTGGCAGAAACAGGCTGCTTATTTTCTTGGAAAAATCTTGTAACGTTCACAGAATCTACATTTGACTTTCGATCTGACGAATCTTAAAATGAAACATATGTAGAATAGCGAAAGGAATAATGAAAATCATGAAAAAAATAACTGTATGGCTTCTGACCCTGGCATTTGCTGCAACAATGCTGGCCGGATGCGGAAGCAAAACTGATACTACGGATACTACCGAGACTACTGAAGCGACCTCTGCAGCTGACGAGACCAGTGATGGAGCCGCTGACACAGCAGACACCTCTGAGAACGAAGAGCTGCTCACAGGTCTTCATCATGTGACCATCGATGTGCAAGATTATGGCACTATTTCTCTGGAACTGGATGCAGATACTGCCCCGATTTCTGTAACCAACTTTATCAATCTGGCAAATGAAGGCTTCTACGATGGTCTGACTTTCCATCGTATCATCTCCGGATTCATGATCCAAGGCGGCGATCCCAATGGAAACGGAACCGGCGGTTCTGAGAAGACTATTAAAGGCGAGTTCTCTGCAAACGGTGTAGAAAATGATATTTCTCATGTGCGAGGTGTCATCTCCATGGCACGTGCCAATGACCCGGACAGCGGATCCTCCCAGTTCTTCATCGTCCATGAGGACAGTACCTCCCTGGATGGTCAGTATGCAGCCTTTGGTCATGTAACCGAGGGTATGGATGTAGTTGATGCCATCTGCGAGGCTGTACCGGTACAGGATAAGAACGGAACTGTTGCTGCAGCTGACCAGCCGGTGATCACCGCTGTTACGGTGGTTGATTAAGATAATAAAAGCTACCACGAGTTGTATACTATGAGTAGCTTTTATGTACTATGAATATTCGATGAAAATTGTGCAAATATTGTTCTATACAACACCCATGGCACTGCTGACGGCGGCACCGCAGGCTGCTCTTCCTGGTAGATCGCCAATGACAGTTCTGCGCCGAACATCTCACTGCTGATCTCCTGAAGCACTTTGATTCTTTCTGAGTCCATTACCGGATGCAACCAGATGATTGACTTCAATGCCTGTGGCCTTATAGATGATCTGATACATATCGTACAGCTCTTTGATCATGCCATGAAGCACCCCATAGGTCAGTCCTTCCGAGTAAAATTCTCTTCACTTAAGTTCGTGATACCACCGCGGATATCCGGATTGATTCTGGTTCCATTAAACCGTGTGGACACTTCCATCTTATCACTCTGCTCTTTTCCTTCACGAGCCATCTCTTCCAGAAGTCCATATAATGGCTCGTCATTTCCAGTAGCTTTCTTCATAAATCTACGGAAAAATTTCTCAAGGGTCGCATACGCTCTTCCACCGCACAGAGAAGCACCAACCAGAAGATATTTTCCATTTACAAATGGTCTTGCCTCGATTCCTTCTCCTGAGAACAACTGATCAGACAGCACAGAGATCTGTCCGCCGGTTCCCATATTCAGAAGGATCGTATTCTCCCTGAATCCCACAGATCCAAGAAAGCTTGCCTGGTTGTCTCCCAGTGCAGCAGTTACCGGGATTCCCTTATACTTACCAAGCACTGCCACATCACCGGTCACTTCCGGGAGAATAGATGTATCCATTCCCAGCTGTTCCAGCACTGCTTTGCGGAACTCTCCTTTTTCGCTGTCAAACAAATTCAGGCCAAAGCTTCCTGCATTGCTGGCATGCACCAGCGGAGTTTTTCTTCCGGTCAGCTTCATGCCAAGGTAATCTCCAATCGAACAGAAGGTCGCTGCTCCTTCTGGCACAATCCCTTTTCTGCAGTGATACAGATGGGTCACCAATCCAAAGCCTGTGGACACGGTAAGTCCTGTTTTTTCGTATACTTCCTGAACAATGCTCTTACCGTCAAATTCCGGCTGCGCACCTCTTCCATCCTGCCAGGTATATAATGGGCTGACGCACTCCCCCTCGTTGTCCAGATACACGATTCCATGCATCTGTCCGGTCAGTCCGATACCCTCTACATCAGGAAATTCCTCCAGCAGTTCGTCCAGAAGCGCACATGCCTTGGTACGGATCACAGATACATCCTGGATCTGCTCCCACTCATGCTCAGCCTTGATAAAGCTGCCATTCTGAATCGTCTTCGCCTTCAGTACCTTTTTTGCTTCTGTATCAAGGACAACTCCACTGATCGTTGTTGTTCCGATATCAATTCCCGCCGCTCTCATCTTCCGCCTCTTCCCCCTTATCAGACAGATTTTCTTTTTCTTTTAATTCTTCTGCGCTGAGCTTCATGGCTTTTGCAAAGCCCGCTACGCATAAAAATAAACCAAATAATGCAAATACAGCCGCAATTGCAATGATCAGCGCAGGATTATCCGCCTGAATACCCTGATGCAGATCCCTGCCCATACTGTAAGCCGTGTAGATCAAATACGCTCCCAGCATCATTTTTACATATTGTCTCGTTCGCTGCTGTGTCAGTGTATCTGTCTCTCTTTTTTTCTTAAACATGGTCATTTTCCTTTGCAAATTTATTCATTGATATTTCAATAATACCTGAATTTTTGGTCTTTGTAAATAAGAGACAGGAATACCCGAAAGTATTCCTGTCTCTATAGAACTGCGTTGATGATATGTCCTTATTTGCTATGCTCTTCGTCATATTTATGGAAAGCATCTACCTTCGGCTGAGATGCGCATCCCGGCACAAATTCATTGGTAAGGAATGCATCTACGAACAGTTCTCTCTCTTTGTTTCCTGTAGTGAATGCACCCATGCACATGATATTTGCATCGTTGCTGAGTCTTGCCCTCTGAGCTGAATATACATCGGATACCAGCGCTGCATAAGCACCCGGAACTTTGTTTGCTGCAATAGATACACCGATTCCGGTTCCACAGATCAGGATTCCTCTGTCGTATTTTTTAGCTGCTACTGCCTCGCCTACTGCGATTGCAACGTTAGCGTAGATCGGATCTTCACTTCCGAAATCAGTTACTTCTCCATATCCTTTTTTTGCGATATATGCGATTACTTCCTCTTTTGCAGCCTGTGCATTCGGGTCACATCCAATAGCGATTTTCATTTTATTTTCCTCCAGTCTTCTCTTAGATCAGTTTTACTGAGACTCGTACTTTTTCTTTGCCATACGAATCAGGTCATTGAACTTATCAGCCTGCCATGCAGCACGTCCTACGAACAGACCATCGATAGACGGCTGAACGATCAACTCTTCTGCATTGCCTGGATTTACGCTGCCACCGTACAGTGCCGGGATCTCTTTTCCCTCTTCACCAAACAGCTCAACCAGGCAGTTCTTAATCTCTTTGTGCATTCTCTCTGCATAATCTGCAGTAGCCGGTGTACCATTGACACCGATAGACCATACCGGTTCATAAGCAACCCATACACGTCCAAGATCTTCTTTTTTCACTCCGGAAAGTCCAACCTTCAACTGGGTTCTCAGCACTTCCGGTCCCAGATCGTATTTCTTCTCTTCTGCGGTCTCACCGATGCACAGAAGAGTGGTAAATCCATGATCCAGTCCACATCTTACCTTTTTACTCTCATCCTCATCTGTCTCTCTGAACACATGCCTTCTCTCAGAATGACCGATCATGACCAGCTTGATTCCAACTTCCTCAAGCATCAGCGGAGAGATTTCTCCGGTAAACTGTCCCTGCTCTTCCCAGCACATGTTCTGCGCACCAAGTTTTACATACTTCTGATCAATGGTTTTACCCACGCGCTCCAATGATGTGTAAGACGGGATGATGAAGAGCTCGATCTCGTCTCTGCTGATGTCTGAAGTAAGCTTCACCAGCTCTTTCAGGTAATCCTCTGTCTGCTGGATTCCTTTATACATCTTCAGGTTACTTCCAAAATAAAGTTTTTTCATGATATCTGTTTTCGCTCCGTTTCTACTTATTCCATCTTATCTTCCACATATTCTCTCATGCCCTGGAAGATCAGCCATACAGAAGTTGCTCCCGCATCCTGATGTCCGATCGCACGCTCAAGAAGGGATTTGGCACGTCCGAATTTTGCTACATACTTCTTCGTTTCTTCTACTCCCTGCTTTGCAGCCACTTCCGCTGCTTTCAATGCATCCAGCAAGGAATTATCTGCATTTGCTTCCAGTGCATCTGCTGCAGGCACAAGTGCATCAACCATGGTCTTATCTCCAACTTCCGCTTTTCCACGTTCCTGGATCGCATGCAAAGATTTCCGTTCCATTGCAGCCAGTTCTTTGGCTTTGATAGCTTCCTTCGGCTCCATGTCTTTGGCTCCTGCCAGATACAGACTTCCGAAAATAACGCCGCTTGCCCCACCCATGGAGTTCAGCATCTCGGTTCCGGCTGCCTCAAACAGTTTATATACATCTGTCTCTCCAGCCATCTTAAGCAGCCGTTTCTTCGCTTTCTTCATACCGCCGTACATGCCGATTCCATGATCACCATCACCGATAGCACTGTCGATCTCCGTCAGATATTCCTTTTTCCCCATTACCTTATCTGCCACATAGATCAGCATATTGCGAGTATCTTCTCCGTTCAGTTCTTCCAGAACACCAGACTTACTTCTGGTAATCTCCGTTACCACGTTCTCTTCCTCTTCTTCGATCAGCTCATCCTCGTCAGCCCCTTCTGCTTTTACGACGGTTCCCACGCTGCCTTTTGCATAGTATGGAGAATAACACGGAGCATCATAATATTTCTTCAATTCATCATCCATTCTCATGAAGGAGATGGAGAATCCTCCCATTTCCTGAGAAGTAACATAGGATTTGATATCTGCGTCATATACTTTGATCTGATCCTTATGAAGAAGTCTGTACAGATCATAATATACAATGTTCAGTTCCAGAAGAGGTGTGGAACCCAGTCCATTTACAAGAACTGCAACTTCGTCCCCTTCCTTCAGATCCATCTCTTTTTTCAGTTCAGCATACATGCGATCCACGATTTCTTCTGCCGGAGCCATCTTTGCACGTTCGATCCCCGGCTCACCATGAATACCCATGCCATATTCCATCTCATCATCTGCCAGTTCAAAGGTCGGTTTCTCATTGCCTGGCAATGTACACGGAAGTGTGGCAATACCGATACTGTTTACATTATCTCTTGCCTTTTCTGTAATACGAACCACTTCGTCCAGATCAAATCCAGCATCACATGCAGCTCCTGCAACTTTGATCACGAACACATCTCCTGCGATTCCACGTCTGTCCGGGATCCTCTCCTTCGGTGCAGATGCCAGATCATCCCACACACGCACATGCGCCGTCTTGATACCCTCAGCCTGCAGAAGCTCCTCTGCCATATCAAAGTTCAGATTATCACCTGCATAACATCCATATACAAACAGAACGCCTTTTCCCTGATCTACTGATTTTGCTGCTTCTTTGATCAACTGCGGATTGGGTGATGCACATACATTTCCACATGCAACTGCATCTGCAAGTCCGGCACCACAGAATCCTGAGAACATCGGCTCATGGCCGGAACCCCCTCCGACTACCAGTGCAACCTTCTTTTCTCGGTGTCCTCTGTAATAAAAAGCATTAAAACCATCTACTTTTTTGTAAAAACTCTTATATGCTGTCAAATACCCCAGGAGCATCTCATCTACTACATTGGAGACATCCTTGTTCAAAATCTTCTTCAAATACCCATCCTCCTAAATACCGTTGCTGTGAAAAAATGCACCTCCAAATACAGGCTGCTGTCTGGAGGTGCATCATCTTTACTACATTATTCCATTACATAACCACCGCAGAGCAGATGACGAACCGGCTCGTCCTCTTCAATTGAATGATGAGTCTCCTCAGAGAAATGATTATCTTTTGCATCATCATTTACTTTGGATACTTCACCAACGATCAGCTCTCCGCCTTCTGCATAGAACCGATGATAAATATAAGGTGTTAAGGTATGCTGTTACCATTGGTTACTTTAACAACACCGCCTGCTGGTACTGTTACTTTCATACCGTCGGTAAACAGTTACATCTGACTCATAATCTACTGCATATCCTTCAGATTCCGGTTTGGAATTCCATACCTCTACACAAAGGGTTCCACCACATCTGTTGATGATATCCCTCAGTTTTCGTCATAATGGAAGTGACGTGGAAGGATCTGTCCATCTTTCATAGCGATGAGTTTCTCACAATACGGACGGGTCATATCCCCATAACTCCGTTTCTCATTGTTCCAAGAACAGCACCGATCTTATCAAAATCTCCGCTGCCGTAATCTGTTACGTCCCATCCAAGACCTACAGAAGTCATACGCTCAGTCAGATCTTTTTTTGCTTCCCACTCTTCCGGTGTCCAGTAGAAGAAATCCGGAATCTGGAAATTCATACGTTTGCAAAGGTCCATTGCCCATTCAATGTTTGCATTAATTACAGAACGTTTCATTTTTATTTACCCCCTATGTTGAAAAAGGAGCGGTTCTGTCCGGATAGGAAGAACCGCTCCTTTCCTGTCAGTCTGTTAATTACAGAGTGTAGTATTTAACTTTGTCATCAGAACCAAACAGTTTAATCTTATGACGAGCAACCTCTCTCATTGCTTCCAGAGCTTCCGGATACAGCTCGAACGGCTCTCTTACCTTCGGATCATTAGCCAGAACAACTCTCAGTTTCTGATACAGAGCATCTTTGATATCGGAAGAAATGTTGATCTTGTTGATACCAAGCTTAGCAGCCTCACCGATCTCTTTATCCGGGTTACCAGAACCACCGTGCAGTACCAGCGGAACATTAACAACTTTCTTGATCTCTTTCAGAAGTTCAAGTTTCAGCTCCGGTTTGAATCCCTTCGGATACAGACCATGAGCGGTTCCGATTGCAATTGCAAGACAATCGCAGTTGGTCTCCTCTACGAACTTAACAGCCTCTTCCGGTTTGGTGTAGATGATGTTGGTAGCACCACCTGCAACTTCTGTATCGTTGTCGGTGCTTCCGATGGTACCAAGCTCTGCCTCTACAGATACTCCCAGCGGATGAGCCAGCTCAACAACTCTCTTGGTGATAGCTACATTGTCCTCGAAGCTCTCGTGAGAAGCATCGATCATAACAGAAGTAAATCCGTCTCTGATAGCTCTCTCGATGTCTTTCAGTCCGGAATGATCCAGATGGATAACACACGGGATCTTGGTGTCATTCGCTGCTTTGATTACCTGCTGGATAAATGCATCACCCTGGAATTTTAACTCGTTCGGATGGATAGCCAGGATAACCGGAGACTTCTGAGCTTCGCACTCTGCGATGATGCCTGTCAGCATCTGACCGGTACCAATATTGAATGCCGGGATAGCAAAGTTGTGCTCATTGGCTACAGCCAATAACTCTTTCATGTTCATTAACATAGTTCTTTTCCTCCTAATACTTATATAGTTTTGCTATTTATAAGTTCTTTTCTTTATGGCTATATGATAAAATTTTTTTTCACGAATGTCAAGTCATTTTCCCAATATTTTTATTTTTTACGAAATAATTTTTCATATTCCTTGCACATTCAAAGTACTTCCATTATAATATTTCGTATAAAAAATAAAGGAAGAAGGTATTCAAATGAAAAACCCGAATCGTAACTATTTTGGCCATGAAAGCCAGCTTTACCGTGTGGAAGAACACCGTCTCATTGGGGGAAAAGGAGACAACATGCGGCTGTTTGAGGTTAACAATGGAAGCGGACTGGAGTTCACGATCTGTGCAGACCGTTCTGCCGATATCTCACGGCTGTCTTACCAGGGAATTAACCTGTCTTATTTCTCCGTGTGTGGATACACGGCACCGACCTACTATGATAAGACCGGTCTGAACTTTCTTAAATCCTTCAACTGTGGATTCCTGACTACCTGTGGTGTACAGTCCATGGGATCTCCTTCCGAATATGAAGGAACTGAATATGGTCTTCACGGAACCATGTCTCATACTCCGGCTGATCAGGTATCTTATGATATCTCAGAGAATGGCGATATTACTGTTACTGCTAAGATGACAGATGCTTGCATCTTCAATCAGAAGATCTCTCTGGTCAGAACTTATCACTGTGCTTACGGCAGCAACGAACTGACCATCGAAGATACGTTTAAGAATGAAGGAAGCAAGGATGAGCCGTTCCTGCTGCTCTATCACATGAACATGGGATATCCACTGTTAAGCGAAAGCGCTCTGGTAGATATTTCTTCCGCTAAAGTAGTTGCACGAAATGAAGCAGCAGAGCCTGAAGTTGATCAGTGGAACAAGATGATCCCGCCAGTTGCCAACTATGATGAACGCTGCTTCTATCATACCTTTGAAGGTGAACGGGCAACCGCCAAGATCTACAACCCGGATGTTCAGAAAGGTCTGGCAATCTCCTTTGATCCGCGTCTTCTTCCTGTTATGTGTGAATGGAAGATGATGGGCGAGAAAGATTATGTTCTTGGTCTGGAACCAGCTAATAATTATCTGGAAGGTCGTAAATACCTGGAAGAGAACCATATGATGACCACTTTGAAAGCCGGCGGAACCTTCCACAATAAGATCACTGTTACATTCTTTGACAAACAGGCCGACTGGGAAGCTGCCAGATAAAAATTCTTCATTTATTTTAATATAACTTTAAAAGCAGGTGTGTTCAGAATTCTGAACACACCTGCTTTTTATGTACTCGATCTGTATTCAATCTACGATTGAATTATTTTGCAAGATAATCGTCTACGTTCTCAGAGGTAACAAGTACGAACGGTACAGTGTAGTTTTTCTCAACGGTCTCGCCCTTGATAGCAGCTACGATTGCATCGATACCAGCGTTAACCTGTCCAGGTGCATCCTGAAGTACGGTTGCGCCAAGCTCGCCATCTTTGATCATCTGCAGCGGTCCCTGGTTTCCATCAACACCGATACAAACGATATCGGAACGGCCTTTTGCGTTACACTCAGCCTGAGCTGCGGAAGACATATCGTCGTTATCGCAGATAACAGCTTTCAGGTCATCGCCATACTGTGCAAGATAATCATCAACAGTATTTACAGCTTTGGAAGCATCCCAGTCACACGGAACGTCTGCTGCTTTGGTCCATTTAGAATCTTTCTCGATGGTATTAGCAATACCTTCGCCACGCTGGATCTGTGCGGAGTTACCAATGATACCCTGGCAATGAACGAATACGCCACCTTCCGGTGCTTTCTCCATTACGTAGTTACCCATCAGCTCACCAGCATATACATCATCAGATCCTGCAAATGCAAGTGCTGCGGTATCAGTGCTGTCAGTAGCGGAGTTAACAACTACAACACCGATTCCAGCATCTGCCATAGCAGTTACAGCCGGGTCAGATGCGGTAGCCTCTGCCGGAAGGATGATTACATAGTCACACGGATAGTTAATGCAGTCCTGAGCAAGGTCACACTGTTTAGCTCCGTCAGTGTTTCCATCAAGGATACCGGTCCACTCGTCGATGGTTCCGTCTGCTACCAGAGCGTCAAGTCTTTCCTGAGCTGCTCCGTTCAGGGTTGCATGGAATACATCTACAGTGTTTTTAGAGATATAACCAACGACGATCTTTCCATCCCCATTCAGATCTCCGCCAGCTACTGCAGTGTCAACTGCTGCATCTGCTGCTGCATCTGCATCCTCAGTTGCTGCTGCATCTTCGGTTGCTGCGTCAGTTGTGGTATCAGCTGCTGCGTCTTTAGATCCGCATGCTACCAGGCTCATTGCCATTGCAGATACCAAGAGTGTTGCTACAATTTTCTTTTTCATGTCTTTCCCTCCATAAGAAAAATTTGTTTTATAAATAACCTGGATCAACCAGTTTATTCCAATATGAAATTTTTATGTATTACTTATCTGTTCTTCTTGTTGATTACCATATCAAGCAATACAGCCAGGATGATGATAATACCTTTGGTCATATACTGATAGTAGGAACCGATGTTCAGGAAGTTCATACCATTGTAAATACATCCGATGATAACTGCACCAAGGAGTACACCAGGAGCGGTTGCAATACCACCTGCGAAAGAAGTACCACCAAGTACGCAGGCTGCAACTGGTCAGTCTCGTAAGCAACACCGATATTGACTGTGCAGAACCGGTCTTACTTGGAAGATAACACCTGCAATACCAGCCAGCAGACCAGAGATGGTGTAGCAAAGAGTCTTGGTCCAGAATACGTTAACTCCAGATGCGATCGCTGCATTTACATTGCCGCCGACTGCGAATACATAACGGCCAAATTTAGTCCAGTGCATTACGATATACATGATGGATGCAACTACCATGTAGATGATCGGATACGGAATACCTGCCAGTGTACCGGAGTAGATATTCTTGAATGCCGGGGATGCCATAGACATTCCCTGTCCATCGGAGATGATCTGTGCAATCGATCGGATAACCAACTGTGTCGCCAACGTTACAACGATGCGGCCATGTCAAATTTTGCAACCAGAAAACCATTTACAAATCCAAACACAGTAGCTGCAAGTACTGCAAGCACTACGGAAAGTCCGATGTTCATGCCGCGAACTACGATAAACTGTCCCAGTAATACAGATACCAATGCCAGCTGCGGTCCAACAGAAAGGTCGATACCGCCGGTGGTGATACAGAGACACATACCATAAGCGATCAGACAGTTAACGGAAATCTGTGTTAATACGTTCAGGATGTTGCTGGGATACAGGAATCTTGGTTTCATAACTCCGATCACCAGGATCATAAAAATAAGGATAACTCCGATTCCATATTTTCCCATGAACATACGGAATCCATCTGTTTGATAAAATTTCTTCTTTGTTGATTCAGACATTCTTCTATCTCCTCCTATCTATTCTGTGCAAATGCCATCTCAAGCATTTCTTTCTGCGTAATGTTATTAGCCAAAATTTCACTTCTGTCTACAATACCATTGATGGTTCCTTCATGATATACAAGGATTCTGTCACTCATACCCATTACTTCAGGAAGCTCAGAGGAAATCATGATGACTGCCATTCCTTTTGCAGCAAATTCACACATCAGGCTATGAATATCAGATTTAGCACCTACGTCTACACCTCTGGTCGGCTCATCCAGGATCAGAACCTTCGGATTCGCCATGATCCATTTAGCAAGAACTACTTTCTGCTGGTTTCCACCACTCAGTGAAAATCCATTGTGTTGATGCTGGCTGCTTTGACTGTCAGTTTGTCAGCAGCCTCCTGACATTCTTTGATCTCTCGCTTCTGATTGATCAGGAGACCTTCTGTTTCTCTGGAAGGTTCGGAAGAGAAATATTCTCTCGAATCGATCTCAGCAGACACAGGCCATAATTCTTTCTGTCTTCATTTACCATACAGATACCTTTTTTAATGGCATCTCTCGGGTTCTTATTCTTGATTTCTTTTCCATCCAGGTACATCTTACCAGATTCCAGCGGGTCCAGACCAAAGATTGCTCTCATGGTCTCACTTCTTCCGGATCCAACCAGACCGGAGATACCAAGGATCTCACCTGCATGTACTTCAAAGCTGATATCGTGGAATCCCTTTCCGCAAAGATTCTCAACCTTGAACACCACATCACCGATCTTACAGTCCACTTTCGGGAAGACGCTCTTAACATCACGTCCTACCATCATGGAGATCAGTTCATCTCTAGTAACGCCATCAAGGCTTCTGGTGTTTACATAGGTACCATTTCTGAATACAGATACGCTGTCGCAGATCTCGAAAATCTCTTCCATACGGTGGGAGATGTAGATGATTGCAACGCCTTTCTTCTTCAGATCTCTGATTACATTGAACAGTCTGTCTGTCTCTGTGGAATCCAGAGAAGATGTAGGCTCGTCCATGATGATCAGTCTGGAATCACAGGATACTGCTTTGATGATCTCAACCATCTGTACCTGTGCCAGTGTCAGTTCTTTCATTTTAGTAGTAGCCGTATACGGAACATTGAACTGATCCAGAATCTCCTGACACCGTTTGTTCTGTGCCTTCTTATCCAGAAAAATTCCTTTTGTATTTTCACGTTTCAGGAAAATACTTTCTGCTACCGTCAGATGCGGCTCCGGATTCAGCTCCTGATGAATCATGGAAATACCACTGTTCAAAGCATCTACCGGACCTTTTGCCTGATACGGTTTTCCTTCAAACTCCATCGTTCCTGCATCCTGTTTGATGAGTCCGATCACACATTTCATCAGTGTGGATTTACCTGCACCGTTTTCTCCCAGCAGTGCATGTACTTCACCCGGTTTCACATGTAATTGGACATCTTTCAAAGCCTGAGTACCACCAAAGGCTTTTGAAATACCTTCGCAATTAAGAATATACTCGCTGTTCCCCAATACCTTTCTCTCCTTCTCTTAAAAATCTTTTCGTACCACCCAATATAGCTTCTATGCTTTGTAATATCTGTCCTCCCTTTTCATCTTCTACCTGGCAAAAGCAAATTGGACTCCAGCAACAAATGTATCGCCCAAACCAATCGTGCAGACTGGTTTTTCCATATATCTGGAAGGTACAAGATATACCTTTCTATCCAGATGCATCTCTTCCAGTTCGTTGTAGAATCTCAATCCCGTCTCACTAAGTCCAAGCTTCAGACTCTCGCGGCACTCTTCCAGACTGCCATAATGTCCTACACGGGCTCTGGTTCCTGAAAGAAGATTTCCAAGGGTAAGTGCCTTTTCAAGGTCGATACCATAGAGTTCGCTTCCATAATACATGGAGTAATCCTTGGTATGCATGATAATTCCCTGTACTTTATATCTCTTTATCAGGTGTTCCAATCCCTGCAGTACATCCTTCAGATCATCCTTGTCGATCTCGATTCCAAGTTCTCTTGTATGTGCAAGCAACTCTTCTTCATTCATTCCCATAATATCGACATAATGAGAAATCTCTTTATATACAATATTCTTTACTTCCTGGCTGAGGTAATGAGCACTTTCAAAGTAGATCACACACTCCGGATTCTCTTCTTTTACTTTCTTGTAATGTGCTCCCAGCTCCTGCATTCTTCTCTCTGTAAGCTCTGGATCAATGATTGCATTGTATCCGCTCAGATTGTAGGAAATAATGTGTTTTGCATTCTTTTCAATATACTTTTTAAAATCTTCTGATACCACAATATCTTTATGGATGGTATCATAATCAAGGATCACACGATTTGCGATCGGCACAATATAGCGTTTCCCGTGAAGATTAAATCCATCACCCTTTGTATAGGAAAATACTACATGATATACCGGATCACCCTGCTGGATCGTCTTCATCGGCACCTGTTTGTCACCAACGATCGTGTTCAGACCTTCATAATCCATAAGGTCACATACCTGCTCACTCTTATCGGAAATGTGAGCGATCAGCGGCATTCCTACAGAAGCCATTGCGGCAGCTCCCTGGGCTCCGGTTCCGCCAAGAGAAAACTTATGTTCAAAATGCTCCAGCAGATATTCCACAACTTTGTGGTCGGTGATATCCGCCTCGCCACCCAGGCCATTTGCCATATAGTAAGCAATGATTCTCGAAAAGCTTTCCAGATCCGTGATGTTTTCATCTCCATCTCTGTAAATATCACCCTTTACATATGTATCTACCAGTTTGTTAAACTCATCTTCATTATATGTAAGAAGAACATCCAGATCAGATGTGTAACCAAAGACGATCCTGTCTCCGGTCTCTTTACACTTTTCAATGTTTCCAGGAATCTCATTCAGATACTTTTCATAATGATCCGTATACGGCATCTTTTTCTCCCCCTCGCCTGTCTCCTAAATCTTATACTCAGCCAGCAGCGCTTCTATCATCTCAATATCTTCATCCAGCTTTCTCTTCTGTGCCACCAGATACAGAAGGGAATCCAATACTGCCTGATCATATATATGCGTTGCTGATCCATATTCCCCAAATAATGGCCTCTCAACCGCTGTCAGCAATGTTATCTTTGCTCTTCTCGCCAATGGATTGCTCTTAGAACTTGTAACCGCTACCGTCGGTATCTTTTTCTTCTTTGCAATCTCCACTGCCTGAATAACATGCTTGGAACTTCCAGAATGAGATACCGCGATCAGAAGATCCTCTTCTCCACCGCCCACCATAGTGGCCATCCCATATTCAACGATCGTTCCACAGCTTGCGTTGATCCCCTGTCGGCAAAGCCGAAATGTAAAATCCATAGCAACCGGAATTGTATTACCTGCAGCTACCACAAATACTCGCTTGCTGTTGCAGATCATCTCTGCACACTCCTCCGCTTTCTCATTGTCAAGCCGATCCGCGATGTGCATCAGATCTCTTGTCAGACACTGGATTACTTCTCTTGCATTCTTCGGATTCTCCTCTGGATCAGAGTAGCCTGTCATCTGATATCTTCCAAGCTCTTCTGCCAGTGCAAGTTTCATCTGGTAAAACCCTTATACCCCAATCTCTTGCATAGCCGGATGACTGTTGCATCACTGGCTCCGCCTTATCAGCAAGATCCGATACATTCAGTTCAACAACTTCGTAAGGATTCGATGATATAAAATCCGCCACCTTACGTTCCGCTAAAACATGTCCTCTTTCAACCGCTCAATGTTTCTTAAAACCTGTTTATCCATCTGTTCCAATTCCTTCGTGTCAAATTCGGTTTTACACCCTTTTCATGAAAAAGTTTTCATGCGGAATACCAGTTTTAATTTATTTACTCGATTCGGTGAAAGATTTTTCAACTGACTTTTATTCTATGGCATATTAGCCATTTTGTCAATACCTTTAACTTTTCACCTCATTTTTTTTTTTGCCACAATACACAAAAGTACTTCATTTTTGTAGACAATGCCTAATTTAACTCTCGTTAATATAGGATCCCTGTATACTATTTATTTTACATTTCGACATTTTCTTTCGCAAAAATGTATTCCATGAATTATTTTTTCATAAAGTAATCTCTTTTTAGCAAAATCCTCTTATCAGTTTTACAACAGCTCCTTCAACTCCAGCAGATCCAGGATCGTATCATCCACATACTCCATTCCGGGATCAATGCACCAGAGGCGCTTTTGCTTCCGGTCATACCAGCAGGTATGCATACCCGCCTGTCTGCCGCCTGCCATATCCGCAGTGAGAGAATCACCGATCATCATGGTCTCCTCCGGCAGGATTCCTGGCAACTCTGTAAAGCAGCTATCAAAACTTCTGCGACGGCTTTTCCACGCCCAACTGCTCAGATACAAAGCAATGATTAAAATAACCGAGCATGCCCGCTTTTTTCCAGACGGTTAAGCTGTTGACGGTAAGGACCATTGCTGGCTGAGCAGAGCATGTATTTCTCATGAAGATATGAAAGGATCTCAAGGGCTCCTTCTACTGGAACTGCACTGGTATGAAGGCGGGATTTGAATTCCTTCTCCATTGCTTCCCCGTCTGCCTGAAGACCCAGCTTTGGCAGGATTGTCTGCCAGCGAACACGAGGAAGATCTGCGATTGAAAGCTCTTTTTTCTCTATCCTTTGCCAGATCTTGTCATTTTCCTCATTGAAAATGCTCATCATTTCCGGGTGAAAAGACAAGCCAAATTTATGGAAGCTTTCTTCCATAGACTGCTGTGCAGCCGTATCAAAATCAAGCAACGTATTATCAATATCTAAAAATATAGCTTTTAATTCCATTATCATTTCCTCTCTTTTTATTCCTGCAAATAATAGCAGTTCCCACTGCATCCACCTGAAAACAGTTCCTGCTTCATCTTCTTTCTGAATAGCTCTTCCGACTCTGCCTGTTCCAGAATCTCCAGTGCTTTTCTTAGATTCCTGATATCCTGCTCCATGCTGTCCACATAGCTGCCTCGTCCCACCAGCTTTACGTGGGTAATTCCGGCTTTCTGAAGGGCGTATAACTCACATAACCCACAGCCAGACTGACCGCAGATGTAGTCGGCTTCTGCATCTTCGTCTATACTGTCAGACTCTCCACTCTCAGAGCAACCCTCCGATTCCGGACTCTGTTGGCTCGATTCTCCATACGCCCCTGTACATCTCTCGCGCTGCTTGTCACTGACCTCACCCATCCAGTACGGCACCCGGCACAGATGTCCAAGTTCATCACAGTGCAGAGAATTGCAAAAGGATCCGCTGAACTGGCACAATTCATTGAGAACAAATGCCTCATACTCCATCTGACCTGCCTTGCTGCACTGATTTCGTTCCACAGCTTCGATTACCGCCTGTATATCTGCAGTGCTGTTCTTCCGGTGGAAAATGATACGCTTCAGTTTCATTTCCGCAAAAGTCTCCGCTACACTGCTGTTCATCTCTCCCAGTTCCCCACTCAAGTGGATCTCACAGTTGATTCCTTGCTCATGCAAATATAATATCAGTGCCGGATCCGCAATGATGTAGCTTCTGAATCCCATCTCAAGGCAGTTGGAAATCATCTGTTCGATCAGCGGATACTGCTCCGGCAAATAGTATAGCGAATTGAAGGTCAGATGCACTGGTTTCTGATACACATGTATCATGGAAGCCAGAATTTCCAGTTCCTCTTCGCCACCGATCTGTACATTACAACAGAGTACTTCCCGACGATTCAGTGCCATCATGGTTCCATATTTTTTTGTCCATTTATATGGTACATACCCGCAGAAAAATTCATCTGCTCCGGCTTCACAATACCGAATATACTCATCTACAGAGCCTAATCCTGCTACTATTTTCATACTCATTTCCTGTCTATTATAAAAGATTCACAACAAGACGGTCAATTCCAGATTTCATCAACTGCTCCGCCTGTTCCGGCATTCGCAGCAACGTATCATCCAAGGCAAACAGCGAATTGTAACGTCCCACCATTTTCAGATGATCCGGGTATAACAACACCTTGTTCTGGCAATACCGCGGACAGTTCACCGGCTCTTTTTGCCTGCCGCGCTCACCTGTGGTACAGCAGGCATACAGGGGACAATATTGTGATGTATTTGTTTGATAAAAAGGAAAATAAAGACTGTTATGTCCTTGCGGATATTTCTGCTCATGTCCGCAGCATTCCCATTCATAGCGATGAATTGCAAACTCATCCTGAAGATATTTACGATAATTCTCAAGTCCAAGAGGATTCTCTTTCAGGAGCATTTGATCCCCTTGTTTGAAACCTATGCGCGGATCTTTCTTATATTTGTTCAAAAGAATCCCCAGAATCGGAATCAGATGCGAAGTCATCCGTCCGACCAGACCTGCCAGACCCCAGTCATTGACGATCACCTCCAGCTCCCGGTCATGCCCGCCACACCACTGATCCAGCTTCTGCAATAACTGTTCCATTGACTTCAACACGAATTCCTTCTGGCACGTAAAGACCACGGTTACCTGTAACGATTCCCTCTGCGCTTTCTGAAGCAGAGCAAACAACATTTCATCTGAAGGAAACAGATGTGAACAAAATTGATTGCCAATGTACAGGCGATCCGGTCTTCTCTGCGCCAGTGGGTATTTTCCCAGGTGTTGCTTCTTCCAATAATATTTTATAAAATCTTCCAGTGATCGGTGACTGTATTGTTCATATAGTTCCGGGCGATCAAGAGTGACAGCAAATTCGGGGAATTCCATTCCTGATACTGTGCACCTTTCCATTCGCATGTTTTTTGTATGCAGATCTGCATTTTCCGTATGCTCTCCATCCAACTTTTTGGCTTTCTGCATTTCTGCAAACCACATCTGCTTCTGCTCTTCCCAGTCCTTTGCATGAACTTGATCCAGCTTTGCAGGATAACCAGTCAGTGCCTCCGCCACGCCACTATCATCCTCCGTCAATTTCAACTGAATATAATGGCTGTACTGCCTCAACAGTTTCCGAACCAGTTCCTGATACTGCTCCCTTTCCCCGACCTGTTCCATCCATACAATATAATTCTGAACAAACGGCTCTGCGTCTCCTTCTTCGATCTCCGGAGTTTGAATCGTCATTTCCTCGTAATCCGTCTTTTTCAGATCATAAAAACAAAGCCGGATCTTCTCCGGCCCTGGTATCTTCTTTGCTGTCCGAAATGCAAACCCCTCTTCCGAAAGCTCTGTGATCCGCACTTCCTTCTTGCCCACAAATCCCGCCAGCAATCCAAACGGAATCATAGGCACACCATATAGTTTTCTTTGTTTCATATTTTCAGATTTCACTTTACTTTCCAACGCTCAATAGATAAGATAAATGCTTCATACAATTGACTAATATTTGTTTTCTGATATACTATTTGTATAATCAAACAGAAAGCAGGATGTGATTTTCCGATGTCAGATGCCCTCTAGTAGCAAAGGAGGGTGATGCCCTATGAACACAATGGAAGTTTTAACTTTATTGCTAGTAATTTTTGCGGCTTTATCTTACATAGATAATCATTTTGACAAAAAGAAATAGCATCCCGACCGCCTAAGTTTGGATGCTATCTCAAAATTGATATTCAACTGAGGGCAAATCGGATTCACATCCGATTCACTTTCTAAGTAGATTATACATGAGGGTACTTGATTTTTCAAGTACCCTTTTTCAACAATCCCACTGATATTTTTTCATATCCACGCAGCCATTTATCTTAAATTCCACACCTTCCTGCGCCAACAGCCAACGCTGCCCGCTCCAGCCCATCCGATCAAATCGACAATCCGATCATAAGATGCAGCATTTCATTTTCAATTCGATTATCGCTCTTCGCGGAAGTATGCCAGTCCCAGGCTTGCAGGCGGCTGACTCTCACGCTTGCTTCGGATGCTGGTTACAACCAGTACCACAAGTGTTACCACATACGGAATCATTTTGTAAAGCTCCTGATACTCCATATGATCCATTCCGGTCGGAATATAGAGATACAGAATGTACAGACCGCCAAACAGGAAGGAAGCCAGCACACTCAGATTCGGTCTCCATATGGTAAAGATTACCAGTGCAATGGCAAGCCATCCTCTGTCACCAAATGCATCGTTGGACCAGACACCGCATGCATAGTCCATTACATAATAGAGTCCGCCAAGTCCGGCGATCATACAGCCTATGCATGTTGTCACATATTTATATTTTGCCACATTGATACCAGCAGCATCAGCGGTACTTGGATTTTCTCCCACCGCACGCAGATGAAGACCGATTCTGGTATGATTCAGAATATAGGAAGCTGCCAGTGCAACGGCAACTGCCAGGTAAGTCAGGAACCCATACGATAAGAACAGTTTTCCAAACCATCCAAGCTTTGCTGCAAATGGAAGAGATTTACTGAAAAATCCACTGGTCGCGCTCAGGGCGATCGATGGCACATCACTGTTGACCAGTTTGATCAGGGATCCACCAAAGAAATTACCAAAGCCAACACCGAAAGTAGTCATTGCAAGACCGGTCACATTCTGATTGGCCCGAAGAGTTACGGTCAAAAAGCAGTACAGGATTCCCATCAGGAGGGAACCAAGCAGACAGCACACCATCGGGATCAGGATCGCCAGCACACCATTCATGGATGCACCTTCCGGGATCGAATGTTCATAGAAAAAGGATCCGATCACACCACAGATTGCTCCTACATACATAACACCCGGAATTCCCAGATTCAGGTTACCTGACTTCTCCGTCACGATCTCACCGGTACTTCCATAGAGAAGCGGAATTCCCTGTACGATTGCTCTTGGAATAAATGCAAGTAAAAAATTCCACATGATTACTGTACCTCCTTCGCTGCTTTTTTGCGGGACTGAAGCTGGTATGCAATAAAGAACTCACATCCGATGATAAAGAACAGGATGATACCTGTCAGAATATCGGAAAATGACTGATTCAGTCCAAAGTTTGTAGATATCTCACTGGCTCCACGATTCATGAATATGATCAGGAAACTGGAGAATACCATCGTCAGCGGGTTAAATTTTGACATCCAGGATACCATAACAGCGGTAAATCCTTGTCCTCCTGCGATCGTTGTCGTGATCGTGTGATTGATGCCGCCCACAAGCAGAAGTCCTACCAGACCGCAGACAGCACCGGAGAGTGCCATGGTTCTCATAATTACTTTTTCCACTTTGATTCCAACGTATTTCGCTGTATTTTCGCTCTCTCCCACAACAGAGATCTCATAACCATGCTTGCTGTATTTCAGATAAATATACATAAATACTGTGATCAGCACTGCTACCAGGATGCTCAGCAGATATTTTGATCCAAATGCCTGTGGAAGCCAGCCAACGTTGGAATTCTGATTGATGATACCAATCTTTCCCGATCCTTTTGGCACCTCCCATACAATTGTGAAGAATGCAACCAGCTGTGTTGCAATATAGTTCATCATCAATGTGGAAAGTGTCTCATTGGTGTTCCATTTTGCTTTGAAAAATGCCGGGATAAATGCCCAGAAAGCGCCTGCCGCAATACTGGTCACAATCATGCACACAACAACCAGTGCTGCCGGAAGTTTCTCAGCCAGGCAGATCATGCATGCTGCGGAGGCAAGACCTCCAATCAGTACCTGTCCTTCCCCACCGATGTTCCAGAATTTCATCTTAAAAGCCGGAGTCAGTGCCAGCGAGATCAACAGAAGGATCGCAATATTCTGAAATGTGATCCAGGTCTTTCTGGCAGAGCCAAAGGCTCCTGCGATGATCGACTGAAATACCTGGATCGGGTTGGTTCCTGTCAGGATCATTGTTACAACTGCGCAGACAATCAATGCCAGCACAATGGCAATCGCACGGATGCCTACTGACTGATACCAGGGAAGCGCATCCCGTTTTACTATATGAAAAAGAGGTTCTTTTTTCTTATCATTCATGATCTTCGGTTCCTCCCATTCTGGTCATCATCATTCCGACCTCATTCTTATCTGTGGTTCTTGCATCTACAATACCGCTGACCTGTCCTCCGCAAAGTACCATGATCCGGTCAGACAGTTCCACCAGTACATCCAGATCTTCTCCGACAAAGATAACTGCCACGCCCTTTTTCTTCTGCTCATTGAGCAGATTATAGATTGTATAGGACGAATTGATATCCAGTCCGCGGACTGCATAAGCGGTCAGAAGCACGGTCGGCGAGGAAGCGATCTCACGCCCCAGCAATACCTTCTGTACATTTCCTCCAGAAAGTCTGCGAACCGGAGTAGTGATACCCGGTGTCACAACTGCCAGATCCTTTACCACACTTTCTGCCAGCTTTCTGGACGGTTTCCGATTTACAAACGGAGTCTTTCCTTTCCGGAAGGAGCGAAGCATCATGTTATCAGTCAGATCCATATTTCCTACAAGTCCCATGCCAAGACGATCCTCAGGAACGAAGGAAAGGGAAACTCCCATCTCTGCGATCTTCAATGGATCTTTTCCGATCAGCATCTCTTTACTTCCGTCCAGCTCGATATAATTGATGGTTCCAGACTCTATAGGCTGAAGTCCTGCAATCGCTTCCAGCAGTTCCTTCTGACCACAGCCGGAGATACCTGCAATACCGAGGATCTCGCCACTGTTGGCAGTAAATGATACATCTTTCAGTTTTACAATACCTTCTTCATTCCGAATCGTAAGACCCTCTACCTCGATCCTTGGTTTTGGATCGACCGGATCCGGTCTTTCAATATTCAGCTGTACAGCATGGCCTACCATCATATCTGTCATGGTATTTACATCTGTATCTTTTGTCACCAGGCTTCCAATATAACGGCCTCCTCTGAGAACTGCCACACGGTCAGACAGAGATTTCACCTCATGCATCTTATGCGTAATGATGACAATGGCTTTTCCATCATCTCGCATTTTACGAAGCACACGGAACAGTTTTTCTGTCTCCTGCGGAGTCAGCACGGCGGTCGGCTCATCAAGGATCAGAATATCTGCTCCACGATACAGTACCTTCACAATTTCAACCGTCTGTTTCTGTGACACAGACATGTCGTAGATCTTCTGTTTCGGATCAACTTCAAATCCATATTTATTACAAATATTTTCAATCTTTTTGGCAGCTTCTTTTATGTTCAGCTTTCCTTCCAGACCAAGAATAATATTTTCAGTGGCCGATAATACGTCTACCAGCTTAAAATGCTGATGTACCATACCGATTCCCAGATTCAGCGCGTCCTTTGGTGATGCGATCACCACATTCTGCCCATTGATCATGATCTGTCCCTGATCCGGGAAATAAATACCTGAAAGCATATTCATCAACGTGGTCTTGCCACTTCCATTCTCGCCAAGGAGTGCCAGGATCTCGCCTTTATAGATATCCAGATCCACATCTTCATTTGCAATGACTGCACCAAAGGTCTTCGTCACTCCACGCATTGAAACTGCAGCTACTTTTGTCTCCATCTTTTGTCCCCTTTCCTCTTATGGACCGTCCGTCCCTTTTCTGTAAGGATGATATTCACTCTCACAGAAAAAGGGCGGCGCGGCGTAAAACGCTGTGCCGCCCTGTATCTACTGCAAGGCTGTTGTTCAGATTAGAATACAGTGTTCAGAAGGTTGATTCCATCGATCTGTACATTGAAGTACGGAGCGGAACGATACTCTGACTCATGGAAGTATCCATCGCTTACAACCTCATGATCCGGTGCGTAATCTGCATCGGTATCGACATCTGCTTCGTAGCTGGTCAGCTCTGCACCATCTACGGTGAAGGTTGTGGTATCAAATACATGAAGGGTACCCGCTTTGATTGCCTCTGCTGCTGCATCAATTGCTTCCTTAGTTCCCTCTGCTACATTGGTTCCCAGTTCGCTCAGCTCAACAGATCCAGTCTCAAGAGTTCCGGTCCAGTCAGCATCGATTGGAGTTCCTTCTGCTACACAGTTGATCGCATACTCGAAGTACGGCTCCCAGTTCACTCTGGAAGATACAAGGAAGGTGTTCGGGCAAGCACTTGCGGTGCTTCCGTTATAGGATACGTTCGGTACACCAGCAGTCTCGCATGCGGTCGGAGCTCCCATGGAGTCTGCATGCTGGCTGATCAGTACACAACCATCTTCGAATCAGTTTGTTAGCGCCCTCTTTCTCAGCAGTCTCATCATACCAGGAACCGGTAAAGGTTACTTCCATGGTAGCGCTCGGGCAAACAGAACGTGCGCCAAGGAAATAAGAAGTATATCCGGAGATAACCTCTGCATAGGTGTAAGCTCCAACATATCCCATCTTAGCCTGATCCTCGGTGATCTCACCGTTCTCGATCATCTCATTCAGTTTCATACCTGCTGCGATACCAGCCAGATAACGTCCATCATAGATAGATGCGAATGCATTGTGATAATTGTCCAGATTCTCTGTATGAGCCTTGGTTCCGGTTGCATGGCTGAACTGTACTTCCGGATACTCTTTTGCAGCCTCGATCACATAATCCTCATGTCCAAAGCTGTCTGCAAAAATGAAATCACATCCTGCATCTGCAAGCTCGCAGGCTGCATCGTAGCACTCCTGTCCTTCCGGAATATTGGTTTTTGCCACATACTCAACACCCATTTTCTCACAAGCAGCTTTTGCTGCGTTCATGAAGTTCAGGTCATAAGTAGAGTTCTCATCATGCAGGAAAATGAAACCAGCTTTCAGTCCAGCGGTGGATGCCTCTGCGGTATCAGTATCTCCTGTCTCTTCGGTTGCTGCTGCGTCAGTGCTGTCTGCGGTATCAGCTGCAGTATCAGAACTGCTGGATCCACATCCTGCCAGTGTGGTGGCAGCCAGTGCCATAACGGTAAGCAGACTTACGATTTTCTTCTTCATACGTTCTCCTCCTGTTTTTCCTCATCTGAGGCTCTTATGAGGTTAGCTTATAACGTAACGGGCTATTTTGTCAAGAGAAGGTGAAAAATTCTTAAATTTTGTGCAAATTTTCGCCGTTTCTATAATATACTCTGAATTTTATTATGAAGCATAGCTTATATATAGTATTTTTTCAAAAAACCTGCGTTCAGATCACATGTATTTCTATCTGTCTTATATGTCTACTTATTATAATTCTGTACCTCAGCAAGTAACGGAATCGATGGAGCTGCCCCTTTTCTGGTAACCGCAATGGCAGAGGCTTTCGATGCCTGATCCATCGCTTCCTTTGCAGAAAGTCCACCAAGGATTCCTCCTATAAAGTAACCTGAAAAGGTATCTCCGGCAGCAGTGGTATCAACCGCCTGTACTTTATAGATAGACTGACATACCGTTTCTTTCTGATTTTTAAATACAGATCCCTCGCTTCCCATGGTCAGTACGATCGTTGCCTGCGGGAATTTTTTCAGAAGATCATCTGCAATCTGCTCCCAGGACTCTTCGCCCTTATCTTCTTTTCCAAGGATCTGTGCAGCTTCCACTTCATTCAGGATAAAGTAGTTGATCACATCCAGCGGAAGTGCAAGAATTTTTTCATTCATCGGTGAAGGGTTCAATACAATGATCATTCCCTTCTCATGTGCTTTTTCTACGATATAGCCCAGCTCATTGATCTCGTTCTGAAGAACAAGATAATCTCCGGACTCAAAGTGTGACATTACTTCATCCACCTGCTCACGGGTGATCGCCTGATTGGCTCCTCCATAGAGAATGATGCAGTTATCGCCACTCTTGTCATTCTGGATAATTGCATTACCGGTTCTGACCGTATCCAGAATCTTCACAAAATCTGTATTTGCCCCCGCATCCTTCAGCATGTCCAGCAGGAACATACCATCCTGTCCAATGGAACCTGCATGATACACTTCTGTACCTGCCTTTGCCAACGCAACTGACTGGTTCAGTCCTTTTCCTCCTCCGAAGACCTGAAGTCTTTCAGATGCAAGAGTTTCCCCCTTTTTTACAAAATGTGGAACCTTATATGTATAATCAATATTCAATGATCCAAAACAAAGTACCTTCATCCCCATATACCTCTCTTATATTTTATAAAAGCTGCCGCACCACTGAATTTCTTCAGTTCATGCGGCAGCTCCTTTTATGTCATACAGACATCTATTGCTATTTAAGCTTTTCCGTTAGATCCAAGAACGTTAACGATCTTATGAGCAACCATATCTTTAACAGCCTGACGAGCCGGTTTCAGATACTGTCTCGGGTCAAAGTGATCCGGATGCTCAGCCATGTATTTTCTGATGTTACCAGTCATAGCAAGACGGATATCGGAGTCGATGTTGATCTTACATACAGCAAGCTCAGCTGCTTTTCTCAGCTGCTCTTCCGGAATACCAACTGCATCCGGCATATTTCCGCCGTACTGGTTAACCATCTTTACGAACTCCTGCGGTACAGAAGAAGATCCGTGAAGAACGATCGGGAACTCCGGCAGTCTCTTCATGCACTCTTCAAGTACGTCAAAACGCAGTGGTGGCGGAACAAGGATTCCGTCAGCATTTCTTGTACACTGATCCGGAGTGAATTTGTAAGCACCGTGAGAGGTTCCGATTGCGATTGCAAGAGAGTCGCATCCAGTTCTGTCAACGAACTCCTCAACCTCTTCCGGACGAGTGTAGCTCTCATGACCAGATTCAACAACAACTTCATCCTCGATACCAGCCAGAGTACCAAGCTCAGCCTCTACTACTACGCCATGAGCATGTGCATACTCAACAACCTGTTTTGTCAGAGCAATGTTGTCCTCGAAAGATTTGGAGGAAGCATCGATCATAACGGAAGTAAATCCGCCATCGATACAGGATTTGCAAAGCTCAAAGCTGTCACCATGATCCAAGTGAAGTGCGATCGGGATCTCCGGGTTCTCAATAACTGCTGCCTCTACCAGTTTTACAAGGTAGGTATGGTTAGCATAAGCTCTGGCTCCTTTGGATACCTGAAGGATAACCGGGCTCTTCAGCTCTCCAGCTGCTTCAGTGATTCCCTGAACGATTTCCATGTTGTTTACGTTGAACGCACCAACTGCATAACCGCCATGATAAGCCTTTTTAAACATCTCAGTGGTTGTAACTAATGCCATTGTTTTGTCTTCCTTTCTTTGACATTTTTTTGACACAAAAGTGCCTATATTCGTATATTACTACATTTCTGTAAAATCAACAAGCAGATTTTCTAAAATTATTCAGGTTGTACCGCATTCTCCTCGATCAGGCTGATCACTTTCTCCTGGACAATTTCTTCACGGATCATTTCTTCGCTGTACAGACTCACAATATCATCGGTATTCTCATAATTGTACTGCTTGGCCAGTTCATTCAGACGATCCTCATATTCCTGATCACTGACGGTGATTCCTTCCTGCTGTGCAATCTCATGAAACACCAGTGTCATCTTTACACGGAACTCCGCGGTTGTACGGAAAAATTCTCTAAGCTGTGCCTCCGTGGTTCCAAGATATGTGCTCAGGTAATCGTCCAGTTCCATATTGGCTGCTGCAGCATAGCTCTCATATTCCGACATCATCTGATCTACGTACAGATCTTTATCACTCTCTTCGATCTGGAATTCACTTCCATTCAGAACCTCCTGGATCAGATCATACTCCCAGTTGGAAGTTGCATCTGACTGTGCAGTGCTCTCCAGATCATTACGGATGGAATTTTCCATGTCTTCCTGACTCTCATAATCAGTGTTCTGCTTCACATACTCGTCATTCCAGACAGAAGTATCATATGCCTGTACTTTGCTTACATGAACTTCAAAACGAGCCTCTTTTCCAGCTACTTCCTCGTAATATTCATCCGGAAATACCACATTGACTTCCACATCATCCTCTGCATTTACCCCGATCAACTGATCTTCAAATCCAGGAATGAAAGTTCCGCTTCCCAGCTCCAGCTGCGTGTCTGTTCCTTTCAGATTATCAGAGCTCTCTCCATCCACATACCCGGTAAAATCAATGGTAAGCACATCTCCCTCTTCTGCCGGACGATCCACGTCTTTCAGCTTCAGATACTGTTTCTCGTTATCCCATACCTCTTTGGCCACATCTTCGTCTGTCACTTCTGCCGTATCACGGCTCACTTCCAGACCTTTGTACTGTCCAAGAGATATAAGCTTGCTGCTCAGATCCTCATAGAGCACCGGCTCGTAGCTGACCGTCGCTTCCGCTTCTTCCTGTCCGTCATCTGTTTTTGCAGCTTCGTTTTATTTCCGCAGCCTGCCAGAGCCAGAGCTGCAGCTATACACATTGCAAGTATTACTTTTTTCTTCATTCTTTATACCTCATTTTTCAAACATATATTTACTCATTCTATCTGTCACAATGTCCTTTGTCGCTGACACAATCCCCGTTTCTTCCTTGCATTTTAACTAAAACAATGCTACAATGAGACGAGAAATTGTTGCAGGAGGGAAACGAAAGACACAATGGTATGGAAAGTATTACTGGTCATTGCTGTCATTCTGGTTATTGTTCTGGTTGCTCTGTATTATTTCGGACGTAAGCTCGAAAGACAGGCAGAAGGACAGGCACAGTTAGATGCTGCCAGACAGTCAGTATGTTGATCATTGACAAGAAAACTTCGCATGAAAGAATCCGGTCTTCCGCAGATGGTGATCGATCAGACACCATGGTATCTGCGCAGATCCAAGATGCCGATCGTAAAGGCCAAGATTGGTCCGAAGATTATGACCCTTGTAGCTGACGGAGCTGTATATGATCTGCTTCCGGTGAAAAGGAAGTTAAAGTCGTAGTCAGCGGCATCTACATCACCGCCATTAAGAGTGCCAGAGGCGGACTTGAAAGCCACAGCCGAAAAAGGCTTCTTCAAAAGACTTTTCAACAAATAAGACACGAACCTATAGGAAAGGCTGCAGGAGCTTACGAAACGTAAACCGGCAGCCTTTCTTTTCCTTATTATACTTTGAACCGGTAGCCTACTCCCCAGATTGTTTGATATACTGAGGCTTGGCTGTATTGAACTCAATCTTCTCACGGATCTTCTTAATATGCACCGTTACGGTCGCAATATCTCCAATAGACTCCATATCCCAGATCTTGCTGAACAGTTCTTCCTTTGTAAATACATGATTCGGATTCTGTGCAAGAAATGTGAGCAGGTCAAACTCTTTAGAGGTGAATGCTTCTCTTCGCCATTGACCCACACCCGTCTGGCCGTCTTATCAATCTTGATGCCGCGGATCTCAATGATCTCATTTTCCTGCACACCGCTTCCTACCAGACGCTCATACCGGGCCATATGCGCCTTTACACGCGCTACCAGTTCACTGGGACTGAAGGGTTTTGTCATATAATCGTCTGCTCCAAGACCAAGACCTCGAATCTTGTCAATATCGTCCTTCTTAGCTGATACCATGATCACCGGAATATTTTTCTCCTGGCGGATCTGGCGACAGATCTCGAATCCATCCATTCCTGGCAACATCAGATCCAGAATGATCAGGTCAAAATCCTCTGCCAGTGCTCTGGTAAGTCCGGTATCTCCTCGCTCTTCTATCTCCACGGTGAAGCCGCTCAGTTCCAGATAATCTTTCTCCAGATCTGCAATTGCCTCTTCATCTTCAATAATCAAAATTTTACTCATTTACGGGTACCTCCTGAAATTTTCTAAGCACAAAATACATGGTCGTTCCCAATCCTTCCCGGCTGGTCGCCCACACTTTTCCACCATGGTCTTCCATGATCTTGTGAACGATTGACAGTCCAATGCCGCTTCCTCCTTTGGAAGAATTTCTGGATGTATCTGTCCTGTAAAACGGTCGAAAATATACGGCAGATCTTTTGCCGAGATTCCGCGTCCGTTATCTTCGATCTCAACCTGGACAAAATCCCCACATCCAATACCCGGATCTGAATGGATTTTTCCGGCTTATCCATATATTTCACAGAATTTCCTACAATATTATTGACTACACGCTTGATTTGTCCGCATCGGCGATCACCATCACCGTGTCATCCACCTTATTCTCATATTTAAGGTCGATCTGCTGCTGACTCAGCTCCAGACCAATATCCTCAAAGCAGTCATCAAAATAATCCTTCACATTGATCTTATTAAATGTATACGGAATCCGGTTCGTATCGATCTTACAGTAAAATGTCAGCTCATTGATCAGCCGATCCATATCATTTGCCTTTATTATAAATGGTCCGCAAATATTTCTGCTGCTTTTCCGGTGTGTCTGCCACTCCGTCCAGCAGGCCTTCCACATATCCTTTGACCGCTGTGATTGGTGTCTTCAGGTCATGGGAAATATTACTGATCAGCTCTTTATTCTGACTGTCAAAAGAGACTTTTTCTTCTGTAGATTCCTTCAATCGGAGACGCATCTCCTCAAAGTCTGCACACAACTCACCGATCTCATCGTTGTCTTCGATCTCCACCTCAAAATCCAGGTTGCCATCACGGATATTCTGCGTTGCTTTCTTCAATGTCTCAATAGGACTTAAAATACTCCGGTAGATCCATGCCATCAGAAAGCTGCAGGTCATAGCCATGATCAAGATGACCGAGATCAGCATCTCCCCTAAAAATTCCTTCGTCTGCGGGGTCACCACCTCTGCAGGCTGCAAACTCATAAAACCGACAAATACAATGGAAATCAAGAATAGCGGCACTGCGATCACCACTGCAAATGTAACGATCAATTTTGTCTTCAGATTCACTGTTTTTCCTCCATATACTGAACCAGCTAAAAGAAATTATACCATATATCGTGAGCATTATTTATAAACTTTTTGTAAAAGAGATGAATTTATCAGAAACCCCTTGACATTTCCAGCATTACAGTGTAGGTTATAGTCCGTAGAAAAGTCCATATAGAAGATTTCTCTTATTCAGAGCGGTGGAGATACATAGGATCTGTGAAACCCGGCAACCCCTGTATAGCAGGAAGGTGCTAACCTGAGCGAGCATTCGAACAATAAGAGGATTTGAACCATAACTTCAAGTCCGCTTACAAGAGCGGACTTTTCTAATGTAATCATTTCACACTTACACATTTTTGAAAGGAGCTACTAATGGCAAAAGAGAAAATTCTTTTCACTTCTGAATCTGTAACTGAAGGACATCCGGACAAGATCTGTGACCAGATTTCCGATGCTATCCTTGACGCTCTTATGGCACAGGACCCGATGAGCCGTGTTGCATGCGAGACCTGCACTACCACCGGCCTGGTTATGGTTATGGGTGAGATCACCACCCAGGGATATGTAGATATCCAGAAGATCGTCCGTGACACCATCCGCGAGATCGGATATACCAGAGGAAAATATGGCTTTGATGCTGACAACTGTGCAGTGATCACCGCAATCGATGAGCAGTCCACAGACATTGCTATGGGTGTTGACAAGGCCCTGGAAGCTAAAGAGCATCTGATGGATGACAGCCAGCTGGAAGCAATTGGTGCTGGAGACCAGGGTATGATGTTTGGTTATGCAACCAACGAGACTCCGGAGCTGATGCCGTATGCTATCTCTCTGGCTCACAAACTGGCCAAGAGACTGACCGACGTTCGTAAAGATGGTACTCTTCCGTATCTTCGTCCGGACGGAAAGACTCAGGTTACTGTTGAATATGATGAGAACGGCAAACCGATCCGTCTGGAGGCAGTTGTTCTGTCCACTCAGCATAGTGAAGAAGTATCTCAGGAACAGATCCATGAGGATATCAAGAAATATGTCTTCGATCCGATCCTTCCAGCTGACATGGTAGATGCAGACACCAAGTTCTTCATCAACCCGACTGGCCGTTTCGTTATCGGAGGACCGCACGGAGACAGTGGTCTGACCGGACGTAAGATCATCGTAGACACCTATGGTGGATATGCCCGTCACGGCGGCGGAGCATTCTCCGGAAAAGACTGCACCAAGGTAGATCGTTCTGCAGCTTATGCAGCACGTTACGCCGCAAAGAACATCGTCGCAGCAGGACTTGCTGACAAGTGTGAGATCCAGCTCTCCTATGCTATCGGTGTTGCAAGACCGACTTCTGTCAGAGTTGATACCTTCGGAACCGGCAAGCTGTCCGATACTGAACTGGTAGAGATCGTTCGCGAAAACTTCGATCTGCGACCAGCAGGAATCATCAAGATGCTTGATCTGCGCCGTCCGATCTACAAACAGACCGCAGCTTACGGACACTTTGGCCGCACCGATGTAGAGCTTCCGTGGGAGAATACCGACAAAGCTGAAGACCTGAAGAAATATCTGAAATAAATTCATATAATATAGGAGGGAAGCTGTTCGCAGCTTCCCCTTTTTGATGCCTTTTCCTGGTAATTTTCCACATTTTCTTGTCTTATCCCCCTACTTCCGTTATACTAGATAAAAGTGTACTAAAAATATCTACATTAAGGGGATTTGTCACATGAAAAAATTACTCAACAGTCTTCCTTTCCGTCTGCTGGCCGGTGTGATCATCGGTATTCTGGTCGGACTGGTTGCAAACGAAACTTTTATGAACATTGTTGTTACGGCAAAGCAGCTGCTCGGTGAGCTGATCACCTTCTGTGTTCCGCTGATCGTGATCGGATTTATCGCACCATCCATCACGCGCCTTGGAAAAAATGCTTCCCGCATGCTGATGGTCGCGCTGATCCTTGCCTACGTATCTTCTGTAGGTGCCGCTCTCGTGAGCATGGTTGCCGGATTCAATATCATTCCGCACCTTTCCATCGTATCCACTGCTGAAGGATTGAAGGAACTGCCGGAAGTGATCTTTGAACTGAGTATTCCGCAGATCATGAGTGTTATGAGTGCACTGGTCTTCTCTGTTCTAATCGGCCTTGCTGTTACATGGACCAAAGCAGACCGCACTGCTGAACTGCTGGAAGAATTCCAGAAGATCGTATTAGAGATCGTGACCCGCGTGATCATTCCGATCCTGCCGGTATTTATCGCCTGCACTTTCTGTGCTCTTTCTTATGAAGGAACCATTACCAGACAGCTTCCGGTCTTCCTGAAAGTTATCATCATCGTTATGATCGGACATTACCTGTGGATGACTCTGCTGTATCTGATCGCCGGTGCATATTCTGGAAAGAATCCGCTGGAGGTTGTGAAACACTATGGTCCGGCTTATATTACTGCTGTTGGAACCATGTCTTCTGCAGCAACTCTTGCAGTTGCCCTTCGCTGTGCGAGAAAATCTTCTGTATTGAGAAAAGATATGGTTGACTTTGGCATTCCGCTGTTTGCAAATGTGCATCTGTGCGGATCTGTTCTGACTGAAGTATTCTTCGTTATGACAGTATCCCAGATTCTGTATGGCTCTATGCCGTCACTTGGAACCATGGTTCTGTTCTGTGTACTGCTTGGCATCTTTGCCATCGGAGCTCCGGGTGTTCCAGGAGGAACGGTTATGGCCTCATTGGGACTGATCACGGGTATCCTGTTGTTCAACGACACCGGTACCGCTCTGATGCTGACGATCTTCGCTCTGCAGGACAGCTTCGGTACTGCATGTAATGTGACCGGAGATGGTGCTCTGACCCTGATCCTGACCGGATACGCAGACCGCCATGGCATCACTGAGAAATCCAAAAACGAGTAATCTACATAAAAAATCCCATACAGGCAGCTCTTTTAATGCTGTCTGTATGGGATTTTTTACTGTATGATTATTTCTGCAGCTCCATCCGCTTGATCTCTTTCATTGCCTGCTCATGCACTTCCTTATCATTCCTCCTCTTCCTCAGTTGTTACTCCCGCATGGTCTTTTTATTTCTTATAGTTTTTTACTTTACCATAAGTATCTTAACAAGTAATAAAAAGAGGAGCTCCAACCGCTGTATCTCTCATCGGTTGAAACCCCTTCGTTTCCATTTCGGAATGTAACTTTTTTCTGATGTCATTTATTTTTTCTGTTTGCATGAATTGTACAATATATTTTCTGTTCCCGTCAACCAACCTTCAGACGGAACTTCTGAATCTCTTTTTCACTTGCTACCTTCTCGATCTTTGCACCCAGACCACGCAGCTTTTCATCCAGATTCTCATATCCACGCTCAATATAATAGATATCGTCCACAATAGTGATGCCTTCTGCAGCCAGTCCTGCGATCACCAGTGCCGCACCTGCACGCAGATCCGGTGCGCTGACTCTTGCGCCCGTGAACTTCTCCACACCACTGATCACTGCCACATTACCTTCTACCTTAATAGAAGCTCCCATACGTGCCAATTCATCTACATAACGAAATCTATTTTCAAAAATACTCTCTGTCACGATGCTGGTTCCCTCAGCCAGTGCCAGTGTTACCGCAATCTGCGGCTGCATATCTGTCGGGAATCCCGGATATGGCATGGTCTTTACGTGAGTTCCCTGCAGCTTGCCGATTGCTCTCACACGAACTGCATCATCATACTCTGTGACCTCACATCCAAGTTCTGTCAGCTTTGCACTGGTTGCTTCCAGATGCTTCGGGATCACATTATGAAGTACAACATCTCCGCCAGTCACTGCTGCAGCAAACATAAAGGTTCCTGCCTCAATCTGATCCGGAATAATGGAATATTCGGTCTTGTGAAGGGATTTTACACCACGGATACGAATCACATCTGTACCCGCTCCCTTGATACTTGCTCCCATACTGTTCAGGAAGTTTGCCACATCTACCACATGAGGCTCTTTTGCCGCATTTTCAATGATCGTATTGCCATCCGCCATCGCTGCTGCCATCATAATATTGATGGTTGCACCTACACTGACCATATCAAGAAAAATGTGTGCTCCATGAAGCTCTTCAGCCTCTGCAATGATAAATCCATGCTCAATCCTGGTCACTGCACCCATGGCCTTAAAACCTTTCAGATGCTGATCGATCGGACGGCTTCCAATATTACAGCCTCCCGGCAGCGGCACTTCCGCACGCTTATATTTTCCAAGCAGTGCACCCAGCAGATAATAGGATGCACGGATCTTCTTCATGCTTTCATTTTCTACAATACAGTTTTCCACACCAGATCCATTGATCTCCACCGCATGACGGTTTACACGCTTGACATGCGCACCGATTCCATCCAGTGCTTCCAATAATGCATTGATATCACGCACATCCGGAAGATTATCTATATATACTGTCTCATCTGTCATACTTGCAGCCGCAAGAATAGCCAGAGCCGCATTCTTTGCGCCTCCGATCTCCACATCTCCAGCCAGGGGAATACCGCCTTTTATAACATACTGTTCCACGTTTACACCTCGTTCACAACGATTCAAAAGTCATTATCTCATTCTATTAACAGATTGCTCCGAAAGAGCTTATCTTATTCTCGTTTTCATAAAACATGCCGATTCCTGCATATCTAAGCTATTATAGCTTATAGCCACCGAAAAAGCAACTAACACAATGTCAAAAAAGCATTGACTTTAGCGTCCTTCACAGGTAATTTTTTATTTCAAAGCATTGCTTGATAATCACTCTCTGTAAAACGATGATAAATAGTATGTCCCATCTCCATATGGATACAATAATAATATTCGTCTATGGACGGATCTTTGAAGTGGATCGCGTAATCAAAATCGGATCCCTCCGGCATCTTCTCGCACACGTATTCATGGCCATGGTTTTCAAACACCTGGCAGATCTCTTCCAATGTGCATGCGTGATGCTCCTGAAATAACTGAATCAGGTCTTTTAGAAATGCAGGTGTCTCCACTTGCTCATGTACCCACTGGGAACCTTCCGGCGGAATGCTGATCTCCACACGGCCCGCATGGCTGTAAAAATGAAGTTCTCCAAGAGATGACTTCGCTTCAAATGCCTTCCGCAGAAGTGTCAGCATCTCCTGATCATCCTTTGCATTACTTCCAAGGATCGTATTCAGGGAATCCACCGGATAGTAGAGACGAACGGTCTCTTTTGCATATCCCAGCTTCAGCTGTGCCTCTTTCACCTGATCTGTCATATTTTTTAAAAGTTTTTCTCTGTTCATCGACTTCATACTCCTGTCTTTCGCTGGTTTAATTATGAAGGATGGAGGAGTAAATGTCAAATACTACGTCCGGATCAGAGAGTTTTATTGAGGACATCCATCGTCCCTCTGATGGTGCCGGGCTCCGTCATATGAAATGGATCCAGAAGGCTGTCCATTTGCTCTTTATCCAACAGGTTTTCCTGCAGAATCAGATCCCGGACGGAGGCACCGGTCTTTATGGCCTTCTTAGCAATATCGGCAGCTTTCTGATAGCCGACATACGGGCAGATGGCTGTAATAATGCCCACACTGTTTTCAACCAGATAGCGGCAGCGTGTCTCATTTGCCGTAATGCCTGTAACACAGTTTTCCACAAAAGTATGCACCGCATAGGCCAACGTATCAATTGACTGAAACATACAATAAAACACGATAGGTTCAAATGCATTCAGTTCCAGCTGCCCTGCCTCTGCTGCCATAGTAATCGTCACATCGTTGCCGATGATATTAAAAGCGACCTGATTAACTACTTCAGGAATAACAGGATTTATTTTTCCAGGCATAATGGACGACCCATTTTGTTTCGCAGGAAGATTAATCTCTGCCAGACCAGCCCGTGGTCCAGAAGACATCAGACGCAGGTCATTTGCAATTTTTGAAAGTGTCACAGCACATGCTTTCACGGCACCAGATACCGCTACAAAGACATCCAGATTCTGCGTAGCATCAATCAGGTCATATGCCTGCGCCAGATCCATATCGGATACTTCAGACAGAATTGGAACAATCCGATGCAGGTAAGCCTCATCTGCATTCAGACCGGTTCCCACTGCGGTTCCTCCCAGATTTAATGTACGCATTTCTCCCATGGCCTTTTCCATCCGGTGAATATCCCGCATGATGGCAACAGAATATGCACGAAATTCCTGTCCCAGACGAATAGGAACCGCATCCTGAAGCTGCGTACGCCCCATTTTAATGACATCGTTGAATTCCTCTGCTTTTTTGCACAAAGCACCGTGCAACTGTAAAAGTTCATGTTTCAGATTTTTCAGAAGACGTAACGAAGTCATCTTGCCTGCCGTAGGAATCACATCGTTTGTCGATTGACTGCAGTTTACATCATCATTTGGATTGATAATGCTGTAATCACCTTTGTTTCCACCCAGGAGTTCAATAGCGCGATTGGCAATGACTTCATTTGCATTCATATTAAGGGATGTTCCAGCACCACCCTGGATCGGGTCCACGATAAAATCTTCCCGGAATTTACCTGCCAGAATCTCATCGCAAGCCTGCACAATCGCCTGAGCTTTTCTCTTTTCCAGCATTCCAACTTCACAGTTGGTGATAGCGGCAGCTTTCTTAATATAAGCCAGACTGTTAATGATCTCTGGATGCATTCTCAGTCCGGTAATATGAAAATTCTCTGCGGCACGCAGGGACTGCACACCATAATAAACATCACCTGGAATATCCCTTGTTCCAATGGAATCCTTTTCAATCCTATAGTCTTCAACTTTTGTTTCTTTCATTACCAATTCCTCTCTTTATTTTAAAAATTTATTCCTGCACTGGAAGAATCCTTCCTTATTGCATTCAGTATACCTACGTGCTACTATATAATCAAATACATATATTTATATAGAATATATAGCTTTTAAGCTATACTTTAGGAGCGTGATAAAGATGTTTCAAGGAATGGAATATGTTTACGAGGTATATAAAGAACGAAGTTTTTCCAAGGCAGCCGCAAACCTGTTTATTTCCCAGCCATCTTTAAGTGCTAATGTAAAACGGATCGAGAAAAAAATTGGTTATCCAATCTTTGACCGGAGCACAAAACCATTGGGACTTACGGAATGTGGACGGCATTATATTGATGCCGTGGAACACATTATGCAGGTAGAAAACGGATTTCATGATTTTGTAAATGATTGGAGCAATCTGAAAACCGGACAGTTGATCTTAGGCGGCAGCAGCTTCTTTTCCTCCTGGGTGCTTCCACCACTGATTGGAGAATTTTCAAGAAAATATCCTTTGGTCAAGCCCCTTTTACTGGAAGAAAACACGGCAACATTGGCTCAATATCTTCAAAGCGGACGTATGGATTTTTTATTGGACAATTGTGAACTTGATCCTTCTATTTTTGACCGCTATGTCTATCAGAAGGAGCATCTGTTGCTAGCTGTTCCTGAATCTCTGCCCGTGAATGAATCCTTACGTGCGTATCAGGTTCCAACTTCCAGTATAAAGAACAGAACCTTTTTAAAGATGAATATCCCTGCAGTTTCTTTACAGGCTTTCACCAATGAGACATTTATTTTTATGAAGCAGGAAAATGACACAGGAAAGCGAGCTGCCCGCATATGTCAGGAACATCATTTTCACCCGCGAGTCCTGTTTGAACTAGACCAGCAAATGACTTCATACAATGTCACCTGTTCAGGCGTGGGAATTTCCTTTATAGGTGATCTGCTGATCTCCCTGGTTCCGCCGAATCCGAATGTCGTTTATTACCGACTGGATGAAAAAGACAGCTTGCGTAATATTTATTTCTATTGGAAAAAAGGACGTTACATAAGCCATACCATGAGTGCATTTTTAGATTTATTATCCTCTTTTGATAATTTGATCTGATTTTTGTAACATATGCTACATCTGATTTCTTTTTATGTGGTATAATACAAATAAATGAAAACGCACAGCCGGAAAGGAGCTATTTTTATGAAAATCACAAACGATATCAGATATGTAGGTGTCAATGACCATCAGGTTGATCTGTTTGAGGGACAGTATGTTGTACCTAATGGCATGTCCTATAATTCTTATGTGATCCTTGATGAAAAAGTCGCTGTTATGGATACCGTCGATGCTCATTTCACCCATGAGTGGCTGGACAACATCACATCCGTACTTGGCGACCGTCATCCGGATTATCTGATCATCCAGCATATGGAGCCGGACCACGCAGCAAATATCGCCAACTTCATGGACGTATATAGAGATACTACCATCGTATCCAGCAAAAAGGCATTTGCTATGATGGCACAGTTCTTCGGAACCGATTACCCGGATCGCCAGATTATTGTAAAAGAAGGAGATTCTTTAACTCTTGGCAAGCATACTCTAGCGTTTGTGGAAGCTCCGATGGTACACTGGCCGGAAGTAATCGTTACTTATGATACCTGTGACAAAGTACTGTTCTCTGCAGACGGATTTGGAAAATTCGGTGCTCTTGATGTGGAGGAGCCGTGGGATGATGAGTCCCGTCGTTACTTCATCGGTATCGTTGGAAAATACGGCAAACAGGTGCAGAATCTGCTGAAAAAAGCAGCAACTCTGGATATTCAGACTATCTGTCCTCTGCACGGACCAGTACTGACTGAAAACCTTGGACATTACTTAAGCCTGTACAATACCTGGTCCTCCTATCAGCCGGAATCTGAGGGAATCGTAATCGCTTACACTTCTGTATATGGTCACACCAAGCAGGCCGTGGAAGCACTGGCTGACCAGTTCCGTTCCAATGGATGCCCGAAAGTTGTTGTTCATGATCTGGCAAGATGCGACATGTCTCTGGCAATCGCAGATGCCTTCCGTTACAACAAGCTGGTACTGGCAACCACGACCTACAACGCAGACCTTTATCCGTTCATGCGCGATTACATCCATCGCCTGACCGAGCGCAATTTCCAGAACCGTAAAGTTGCCCTGATTGAAAATGGATCCTGGGCTCCGCTGGCTGCAAAAGTTATGAAAAATATGTTTGAAGGCAGCAAACAGATCGCCTGGGCAAACACCACCGTTCATATCAAATCTGCTCTCAGCGACGAAAGCCGCGCAGAGCTGAACGCACTGGTAGAAGAATTCTGTCAGGATTATATTGCTCAGCACAGTGAGACTGCCAACAAAAATGACTTAAGTGCTCTGTTCAACATTGGTTACGGACTCTATGTGGTAACCTCCAACGATGGACGCCGTGACAATGGTCTGATCGTAAACACCGTATCTCAGGTAACCAACACTCCGAACCGGATCGCAGTGACCATCAACAAGGCAAACTACTCCCACCATGTGATCAAGCAGACTGGTATCATGAACCTGAACTGCCTGTCCACGGAAGCACCGTTTGACATCTTCCAGACCTTTGGATTCCAGAGCGGAAGAACCGTTGATAAGTTTGCAGGTGCTGGCATCCAGCCGCTGTACTCTGACAACGGACTTGCTTTCCTGCCAAAATACATTAACTCCTTTATGTCGCTGAAAGTAGAGCAGTACATTGACATGGACACCCATGGAATGTTCATCTGCAGCATTACCGAGTCCCGCGTGATCTCCAAAGTCGAGACCATGACCTACAATTACTATCAGAACAATGTAAAACCAAAGCCGGCAACGGAAGGCAAGAAAGGATTCGTATGCAAGGTGTGCGGATATATTTACGAGGGTGATGAGCTTCCAGAAGATTTCATCTGCCCGCTCTGCAAACATGGTGTGGCTGACTTTGAACCGATTGAGGGCTAGATCTATCCTGTTGTAATTTTTTCAGATTTTGCCCGTATAATTTTCTCATCTTTGTGCAGTATTTTCTGTATTAAGTGTTATAATGCAGTTGTAACAAATAAAAGACCTACTTAACGGACACATTTTCATATGCCTGCTAAGCTGATCAGTTTTGGAGGAATAGATAAATGGATACTTTAAAAGCTGAAAAGAGAAGCATGGAAACAAAAGCAAAAGACTGAGAAGAGAAGGATATTAACCGGTAATGTCTTCGGACATGACATCGAAGGTTCCATTCCTGTTAAGATCACAAAGGCCGAAGCTGATCGTCTTCTGAAGAAGAAAGAAAGGCAGTCAGATTATGCTGGATCTGGAAGGACAGCAATACGATGTACTGATCAAGGAGATCGACTTTGATACTCTGAAGGGTCAGGCAATCGAGATGGATTTCCAGGCACTGGTCAAAGGTGAAAAGTTCACTCTGTTGCAGAGGTCGTACTTGTAAACCATGAGAAAGTCCAGTCCGGTGTAGTTGAACAGAAGCTGGAAGAGATCGCATATAAAGCACTGCCGGAAGCTCTGGTTGAAACCGTTGAAGTTGACTTAAGCGGACTCAAAGCCGGTGATGTTGTTAAGGTTAAAGATCTTGCAATCGCTGCTGATAAAGATGTGGTACTTGTTACCGATCCGGAAGCAGTCGTTGTAACTGTAACCGTTCCGCATAACGCTCCGATCCCGGAGACCGATGCAGAGGAAGCTGAAGAGGCTGAAAAATAAATATGGTCTGAAGTTGAAGAGGCTGTCGCGATTGCGACAGCCTCTTTTGACTATGTGAGCCTGAAAGGTTAAGAATCCGCACTTGAATTATCCAGCACTTATTCTATATCAAACCTTATATCAACCCATGTTCCACACAGTAATAATAGATTCCATCTTCCGCCACATGTCCGCAATGGTCTGTGGCAACTGCTTTCAGTTTTCTCTGATGCATTTTCCATGGCGACGCCGGTGCCCACTGCCTGGAACATCTCAACGTCATTATTTCCATCCCCGAATGCCAGTGCCTGGATCGGTCGAACCCATAATACTTCAACACCTTTGCAATACTTCCTTTCGCCGGTGGCAGGGATAATATCAACTGCCCTGTCCCACCAGGAAGTAATCTTGGCTCCATGAACACCATCCAGGATCGTTGAAAAATCCGACTCTCTGCAGCTCATCAACAGCTGATACACAGTCCCCTGATACACGATCAAAATCATCTGAAATAATCACCGTCTGCTTGCCAAATGCATAATACTGATCCAGATCCTCATCAGTTCCATTGGAGATCAACTGATCTTTGGTGGCAACCGATACCGGCGCCCCAGCGTCGCCGCATTCTGAATCATTTTCTGCACATCTGCCTGCTCCAGCGGATTGCTGTAGATAATCTCCTTCTGATTGAAACAGTAGGAACCATTGTATGTAAGGATCGCATCAAACTCAACCCTTCAAAGTCGGCACTGCCATAGGCGCTCTTCCTGTAGCAATACAGATGATAATCCCTTTTCCTTTAGCCGCCTTAACGTCTCCAGCATCTTCGGTGTGACTTTTTGTATCTACGTCAATCAATGTTCCGTCTATGTCAAAAATATGATTTTAGTATTTTTCATGTTTGTTTCCCTCCTGCTTAAAATCTCGGCAGCTGCTGATCTGCTGTATGTTCACCGATCAGCTTCTCCATCCAGACCATGTCATACCATCTGTGAAACTTATAGCCGCATTGGTGAAACTGCCCCACCATACGGTATCCCAGATGGGCATGGAACTCCACACTGTTCCGGGTCAGGTATTCATCCTCCTGCGCCGGATAGGCAATGCAGGCATTCATATTCAAAAAGCCTCGATTCCTCAGTTCTTCTTCCAGTGCTTCATGAAGTTTTACCAATCCCATGCGTTTTATTCTGATCTACATAGATGGAAGTCTCCACCGCCCAGTCATAGGCCGGGCGATCATGGAACGGTCCCACGTAAGCATAGCCTACTGGCTCTCCACCTGTTCCGCCACCAAATAAGGATACTTTTCAGCGTATTGTGAATCCGTTCACGGAATTCCTCCACGGTCGGAACTTCATACTCAAATGTGATGGCTGTCTGCTCCACATAAGGCGCATAGATTGCCAATAATTTCTCTGCATCTTCTGGCTTCACAGGACGAATCTGATCTTTAAATCCATTTTACTCATCCTTTTCTGTTCAATTTATCAGTCTTACTGAGATCTCCGTAACATATTGATCGATTTCCTTTTCAGTCAGTCCATCCACCAGGTATCGTTCCAGATACATTCCATCAACACCTAAATTTTGTTCCTGCTGATATTCCTTTAGTCTTTATATGCTTCCCAATATTTCCAATGACCCACATGGTAAGCTGTCAGATAATCTCCCGCCTTGAGAATCTGACACGAAAGTTTCTTGGACGTTTATCCAACAGAAGCACGGCATTGTCATATTTATGATAAGCTCCGCATTCTACATTTTCTGCATGCTGCATATATGCTACTTCATAATCACTGCAAAACTGTGGGTTTGCATCGAGAAACTGTGTGAGCAGCTCATTTTCTTTTTTATAAATCGCTTCTTCTGTCCCCTCCGGAACCTCACGATATACATAATAACGTTCTGAAAGCTTTTGAACATGCACAAGATTCCAATCCATCTGATAGGCCAACTGCATTTTCTGCCGATGTTTTCTGATCCATTCTTTCATGTTTCTCAGTTTCACAAGTTCCTTCTGAATCTGCTGTTCCCTGTCCTGAAATATCTGCATCATCTTGTCCAGACTGCGCTCTTCTAATGTGAATTTTATTTCTTTTAAAGGCATCCCCAGATCCCTGAGCAGCAGAATCGTATTCAATACTTCCATCTGATAAATCGCATAGTAGCGATAACCGTTTTCCTTCACGATCTCCGGCTGAAATAATCCAATTTCGTCATAATGAAAAAGTGTCTCCTTGGTGATACCCATCAATCTGGCAAGTTCACCCGTCGTCATATACATTTTCTGTTCCATATCCAGATATCCTTCAATTTTTTCTTGACTATAGGGTTACCCTATACAATATACTATCCACTGTTGACTTAGCATCAAATGGTTTCCGAAAGGAGTTTATCATATGAGTACATCCATCAACCGCAATTTTTCCCCTTGGGATCTGTTAAAATTCGCGGCACCTTCCATCATTATGATGGTATTTATGTCTCTGTATACTATCGTGGACGGTATGTTCATCTCCCGCTTTGTGGGAAGCAATGCTCTGTCCTCTCTTAACATTGTATTCCCGGTGATCAATGTTGCAATTGCCATCTCCACCATGCTCGGTACCGGTGGCAATGCGATCATCAGCAAATATTTAGGCGAACGCAGAGAGGAAGATGCCAGAAAAGCTCTGACCCAGTTCACTGTCCTGTGTCTTGGCTTCAGTTTTCTTCTGATGCTGCTGTCCCTGCCAAACCTTACACTGATCTCCCGTTTTCTTGGTTCCAGTGAAATTCTTCTGGCAGACTGTCGGGTCTATCTTGGTGTCTCCATGCTCTTTGCACCGGCTGCCATGCTGCAAGGACTGTTTCAGTCCTACTTTGTAACTGCGGGAAAACCTGGACTTGGTCTTTGGCTTATGATCGGTGCCGGCATTTTCAACGTGATTTTTGATTATGTACTGATCGTTCCCTGTCAGATGGGGATCGCCGGTGCTGCCCTTGCCACCGGAATCGGTCAGTGTATCCCGGCACTTTTCGGACTTTTTTTCTTCCTGTGTTCCAAAGACGAACTGCATTTTTGCAAGTTTACTTTTCATATGAAAGAAATATTATCCGCCTGCTACAATGGTTCCTCAGAAATGGTCTCTCAGCTGGCCAATGCGATCATTACTTATCTGTTCAACATCATCATGATGCAGCTGGTAGGTGAACATGGTGTTGCTGCCATTACTATTTTACTCTATGGACAGTTTCTGTTCAATGCATTTTATCTTGGATTTACCATCGGGATCAGTCCGATCATCGGATTCCAGTATGGCGCCGGAGACAAACAGAAGCTTCGCAACATTTACCATACCTCTTTCTTATTTGTTGCTGTCTCTTCGGTGTTCATGGCAGTGTTTGCCATTGTTCTGTCTCCGACCATTGTGACGATCTTTACTGACGATCCGGCAACTTATGAACTGGCTGCTGTAGGATTCCGCCTGTTTGCCATCAACTTCCTGTTCAGCGGCATCAGCATTACATCCTCAGGATTCTTTACAGCACTGTCCAACGGAACCATCTCCGCCGTGATCTCTTTTTGCAGGACCTTAGGATTTATCGTTCTGTCGCTTCTGATCCTGCCGAAGTTCTTAGGGATCACAGGCGCGTGGATCGCCATTCCAGTGGCAGAGTTCTGTACCCTCCTGGTAACCGGTGTCATGCACTTTGTGTACTTCTGGAAACCGGGCATTCGAAACTATCTGCGGTGATCCGCATGATTGCCATCAGAATCGCATACTGTTATAATGAATGGTGCCGAGAGCAATCGCCCTGCGGCATCATCTTTTTTCAAAAGGAGCTGATTTTCTATGAGCATTATGAATACATATACCGGGAAGAAATTTGATCCTCTTCAGATGAAGCCTGAAGATGTGGATCTGGTAGATATTGCCCACGCATTAAGCCTTTTGTGCCGGGGTGGCGGACATATTGACCGCTTCTATACCGTTGCTCTTCATTCCATTAACTGCGCCAACGAAGCAAAGGCCCGCGGCTGGGAACGAAAGCTCATTCTTGCATGTCTCTTGCATGATGCCAGCGAGGCTTATATTGCAGATATTATCCGCCCGGTAAAGCCGTATCTTACCAATTATCTGGAGATCGAAGATCAGATCATGTCTGTGATCTGGCAGCATTTTCAGCTTGAACTGACACCGGAAGAACATAAAAAATGGAAACAGATCGATGACGAGATCCTGGATTCCGAGTTAAAAGAAATGTTTTCCGGAGAAGCAGAAAGGATTCCTGTTCCACTCAGATCCACGCCGGATTTCAGCGAACGTCCACATGGGGAAGTGGAAGAAGAATTTATCAGAATTGCTGAAGAACTGCTGAATTGATCCCCCCGAACCGCCCAAAAGGGAGTGTCGCAAAATCACCGGAATAGGTGATTGAGCGGCACTTTCCGTTTTTAGAGAAAAGAAAATTGGCAGAAAATCTTTGTACGTTGATTTTCTGCCAATTTTTTTCGCACCTAAATAAAGCCTTCATTTTTTGTTGGAATTTTAGGCTGACTTTACTTTAAACAGGTGGGAACCTATTCGTTCATTTTGAATTTTAGCATGTAGTTTATTCAGGTTATAACCCATGCAAAGCAAAAGAATCTCCAGTTTCACTTTGGTTTTTCCGCGAAGCAGAAATTTTGAAATTCATAGTCATTTTTCAAAACTCCGAAAGCACCTTCTACCTGAATGGAGCGGTTCATGCGATACTGGATTCCTGTTTCGGTCAGGATGTTTTCATAAGACTCCTGTCGTTTTTCCAGAAAGCTTTTGGAAACGTATAATCGCTTGTTTCCTTTCGCACGTGTACATTTTTCTTTGTGAGGACAGTCTTTGCAATCTTCACATTCATAGACGGTAACTTCTGATTCATAGCCACTCTTGCTTTTCTGCTTTTTCACGAAGACCGGTGACAGCTTCTTTTGTGCATAACAAGTGTAAACATCCGTTTCTGCATCATAGGCCATATTTTCACGTTTACTGATATCCTGTTTGAAGCTTCGCCTTTTCCACTTTTCGTAGGTTTGTGGTTTTATATAAGGCGTCTGTCTGGTTTCCCGAAGATAGGTATAACCTTCTTCGCTTTCATATCCCGAATCAGCTGTGACACTGGGATATCGGAACCCCAGTTTTTCGTCCATTGTTTTTAAAAATGGAATCAGTGTCCAGACATCGTTTCGGTCTGAAAAGACATCTGTTGCCACGATATATTCACTGTCTACACCGATCTGAATGTTATATCCGGTTTTAACTGTGCATTCCGCATATGATCATCTTTCATGTGCATAAATGTAGCATCCGGGTCAGTCTTACAATAATTATTTCGTCCCTGAAAGCTGGCTGTATGCCAGTCGTAAGTTACCTGACGTTCCTGAAATTTTCGGAAAAGCTCAAAGTATTTCTGGTTTTTACTTTTTCTTTTCCCTCGGCCATACACAAAAACTGTTCCATCCTGTTGGCACTTATTTTCAAGATATCTTGTTATTGTTTGAAGATCTTGAATCCTCGAATCTATTTTTACAGAAAACGATTGCATGTATTCATGGTTTAGGAACAGTACTGCTTCCTGGATTTTCTGAAACATCTTTTCTTCCCATTTGCCAACAGATTTTTTCCAGACAAATGTATACTTGTTGGCACATACTTCCAATTTCGTACCATCAATAAATACCGTTTCTACTGACAATTCACCAGCATCTTTCAATCTACGAACCATCTGATAAAACAGATCTTCACATGCCTCCAAAAGAAAACCTGTCCGGAACCTGGCAATCGTACTGTGATCTGGTGCCTTTTGCCCGGCAAGCAGCCACATAAAGTTAATATCTCTTAAACAGGCTTTTTCTATTTTTCTAGAAGAATAAATGTTTTGAGAATAAGCGTAGGTCAGGATCTTGAACATGGTCTTCGGATCAACCGCAGGATTTCTTCCTTTGGAAGAGTAAGCCTTATACAATAACGTATAATCGAGTTCCTCAAGCTCATGGCTCAGCAGTCGAACAGAATCGTCATCAGGGACAAGACCTTCTAAACTTAATGGCAAAACCAGTTGATAAGTTTCGTTGAATTCGGTATAATTTTTTTGGTATTTTATTTTACTAGTCATAATTTATTATACCATGAATGGCAGGCTCTTCGGAGCCTGCTTTTTCATTTGAATACAAAAAAGGAGCCATTGCTCCATGGATGATTACTCATCTATTTTGCAACAGCCCCTTTGTTTCAATATTTATCCTCATCAAGAAATGCAAGTAAAAATTCGGCTGCCAGACTGTTTGGCCGGATATTTTTTCTGGCCTCTTCTCTGGAAAACCAATGATAAGAATCAATCTCACTGTTAGGATTCAGTTCACTGGCATCTTTCACGTAAGCGGTAAAATTGCACATGAGCGTATTGGAAGGTTCATAGAACCTGGTTCGGTTGAAATGAATCTTATAGGCGGTCATACCTGTCTCTTCCTTGATCTCACGGACGACAGCCTGCTCCTCCTGCTCACCACGATTCAGATAGCCGGCAACCAGAATATAAAATGGTCTTCCATATTGCTGGATCAGCAGAATCTCATCCGTCTGCTCATTGATCACGATCATACTGACCGCCACATTGAACTTCGGAAACCGATAATCATTGCAGACAGGACAGAACGGAATGATTCCTTCTCCTTCCAGCGGTTTTTCTACCAGTTTTGCTCCACATTCCGGACAAAATCCCTGTTTTGGGTCTACCATCTCTTAACGCTCCTTTGTATATCCCTTCGGAGGATGACTCTTTCGGAACAGATCATCCTGAAATCTCCACAGTAAGAATAAAATCACCACAACAGCCACAACAATTCCAATGAGCAGCCACTGCATAGAGGAAAGCATGCTGATGTTAAAGCAGCGGATATTAATCCACATCTGATTGATGTTGGCATTTCCTTCATCATCAAAATACATCATAACCGCACTTCGGTTGATCTCTTCCTGGGACGGATACTGGGCAGATAACTGGCGATGAGCCTGCTCTGCAGGAGCTGTGATTACATAATCTTCATTCTCGTTATCCCCGGCGAAGAAATAACCCAGCGGATATTCAATGGTATCTTCCTCATCATCCTCTGCACCATAAGTCCAGTCCGCATATTCAAAGACCAGCGGACTGTCTCCGCCTGCAATGGCTGAGGTATAGCCGATGTAATACATATTTCTGACTGCACTGTCCGGGCGGGACAGGAAGTTGATAAATGCCTCCGCCGCCTGTTTCTTGGCAGCGTCTTCCCCGATGCCGCTCTTCAGCATCACCCAGCCGTCAAACCACAGGTTGGTACACTCTTCCGGCACTGCCCAGTCCAGATAAAAATTGTCATCCTCTGCCTGATCCATGGTGTACACACCATCTCCTGACCACTGCAGGTTGGCAACTACTTTCCCGGTGATCATATCTGCTTTTCCACTGTCAGTCTCGAAAGAATACACATTCTGACGAATTTCTTTCAGCTTCTGTTCTGACTCATCAATGGTTTCCTTACGGGTGTCATTCATGATCGCGGACAACTGTTCGTGATAATCACTTCTGTTTCTGAGTCCGGTACTGTTCAGTAGATTTTTATTGAGAATTGCCAGCGTTGGAAAGTAAGCATCACGCACATTATCCTTGATGGTTACCTGACGGTAGAATTTCTCATTTTCCAGAATGCTCCAGGTAGAAGCCTCCTCTTCCGTCACCTCCTCCGGGTTGTACACCATACCGGTGATGCCCCACATATAACCTGCCGCATAATCAGACCACGGCTCTCCATCGATCTCATTTTCATGAAACACACTGTCAATATAAGGAGACACACCCTTTACATAGTAATTATTTTCATTGGAGTCATCAAAAAACTCATCGGATAAGGGCTCCAGCTTATTTTCTTTCATAAGCTTCATGATCATGTAGTCCGACGGACACACCAGATCATACTCATTTCCAAGATTTAACTGACTGTACAGCTCCTCGTTGGTTCCGAAGGTGGAATACTCCACTTTCACAGGAACTCCATAGGTCTCGTAATACCACTCTTCAAAATCAGATACCAGCGAATTCTCTCCGAAGATATCTTCGCTTGGGAGATCGATCAGTTCATCATCCTCCCAGCCGCCTTCATCAATGTATTCCTCCCAGTTGCATATCCGGAGAACAACAGGCTTTTCCATATCTTTTGCAGCTGCCATTGTGGTCAGCGGAGCTGCAAACGTTCCAACGATTACGGAAAGCCCCGTCCCCACTGCAAACGCGCGGACAGTCAGCTTCTTATAACGTCTATCTCTCATTTTCCGCACCTGCCTTTCTGTCAGCCAGAAGATTCCATGCAAGCACGCCCGCTACGATCACTACAAAGATCAGTGTTGACAATGCCCACAGTGCAGTCTTGATCTCTGTGTGCGAACCCTTGGTGGCATTTACCACATAGGTACTGATCGTGTCGAAGGTAGATGGCTTGGTGTAAGTCGTAATAAAATAATCATCCAGTGACAGGGTCACGGACAACATAAATCCGGACACGATCCCCGGGATCAGCTGCGGGATCACTACTTTGCGAAGAGCCAGGCCGGCACTTGCGCCCAGATCCAGAGCCGCCTCATAGATGCTGTTATCCATCTGCTTCAGCTTCGGAAGCACAGACAGATATACAAAGGGCGCTTCCAGTACCACATGACCCACGATCAGCGGAAAGAAGGAATCCTTGCTCAGTCCCAGCACTACGATCAACAGTACACAGATAGAGAATCCGGTCACTACTTCCGCATTGACAACCGGGATCTGATTGGCAAAATCCATAAATCCGCGAGGGCCTTTTTTACTGTAAAATGCTCCGATGGCTCCGATGGTTCCCAGGATCGTTGCGATTAGCGCAGAGCCAAATGCCAGCGCAAACGTTCCGCCGATCATGCTCAGCAGTTCGCCGGTCGTAAACAATGTTTTATAATTCTGCAGCGAAAAATGCCCACTGGTTCCGATGGTTGCTGTATCGGTAAAGCTGTATACTGCCAGGATCACAACCGGCAGATACATAAATAACAGCACCAGTGCCAGCCAGGAGGAACGTACTATTTTTTTCATCATAAGAATGCCCCCCGTGTCGTCTCTTCTTCACTGAATCCATTGGTCGCCCACGTCACCAGGAAAATGATGGCCAGAAGCACAATGGAGATCATAGAACCGCTGTTCCAGTCGTATGCATGGAAATAGCTTCCAATCAGACTTCCCATAATATAGGTGCTGTTGTACAGCATATCCAGAATGACATAGTTGGTCATGGACGGCAGGAATACCATGGTGACACCACTGATCAGTCCCGGCATACTAAGAGGTAATGTTACCTTCATAAATGTAATCACCGGACTGGCTCCCAGATCCGCAGCCGCCTCCAGATAGCTTTTATCCAGCTTCTCTAATGTAGTGTACAGCGGAAGGATCATAAACGGCAGGAAATCATAGGTCATACCAAGCACTGTATTCAAAAACGGATGATATGCCAGGTTTCCTTCCACCATGGTCAGCACTTCTTTTAATGCGACCACACGAAGGGTAAAATTGATCCACATGGGTGCGATAAAAAGTACCAACAGTACATTCTTTTTCTTAATATCGCTGCGTGCCAGAATGTAAGCTACCGGATAGGCTACCAATGTACAGCAGACAGTCACAGTCATCGCCGTCACAAGGCTGTATACCAGTGTACCAATGGTATTTTCACTGGTGAAAAAGTTTACAAAATTCTGAACCGTAAACTGTCCCTGCCCATTGGTAAATGCATAATAAAGTACCACCAGAAGCGGTGCGATGACAAAACATATCAGGAACACTGCATAGGGGATACCAAGCTGTTTTCTTGAAAAACGCATCAGTCACACTCCTTTCAGTTTTCATCTGCCAGAGAAAGTTCAATGCTGTCTTTCGGAATCAGCAGTCTGACATAGTCATTTTCATTCCACAGATATTCATCATGAAGATGGAAATCAAACTCATCCTTCGTTCTGACAATGTAATGATAATGGTCACCTTTATAAATAAGAGAAATAATATTTCCGCAGATGCCCTCTCCATTCTCTGTATCATCACTCATTGTGATAGATTCAACCGGAACTTTCACTTTTACCTTCACGCCAGCTGTCTGGATCTCATCTCCGGATGCATCCACCAGAACACCTTCTGCATTGATGGTAGATCCCGGATACAGTCTGGTTACATCACAGTCGTACTCGCCGCCTACAAATTCCACCATGTAATTCTTGGTCAGTTCGCCTTCATAAATATTCTGGTTCGTATCTGCCAGGATTACATGGATACCATCCGGCTCCAGACACATCCCGATGGTTTCTCCAACTTTAGCTCCTCTGGTTCCCTGGATCACCACTTCATTATCTCCGGATTCTACAATGATCTCATAATGCATTCCCTTAAAGATCACAGACTGCACCACGCCGGTGATTGTTCCTTTTTCCGGTTCCGTCATGATCACGTCCTCCGGCCGGACGATCACATCAACCTTAGCCCCTGTCGGCAGATCATCCAGACACTCAAACTCGGCACCACAGAAATTAACTTTTCTGATACCGCTCATATGGCCGGTGTAAATATTGCTCTCGCCGATAAAGTCTGCCACGAATACAGTATTGGGCTCGTTGTAGATCTCTTCCGGTGTACCGATCTGCTGGATCTTTCCGTCAGACATAACGACCACCTTGTCTGACATGGTCAGAGCCTCTTCCTGATCATGTGTTACATAGATAAAGGTGATTCCCAGTTCCTTATGCATAGCCTTCAATTCCAGCTGCATCTCTTTTCTCATCTTCAGATCCAAAGCTCCCAGCGGCTCGTCAAGCAGAAGGATCTCCGGCTCATTGACAATGGCACGGGCAATGGCAATACGCTGCTGCTGACCGCCGGACAGAGTTGCAATGCTCCTCTTCTCAAAGCCTTCCAGGTCAACGATCTGGAGTGCATGACTTACCTTCTCACGGATCTCTTCCTTGGTCAGCTTCTCCTGACGGGTCAGCGTCTCCCCCGCTGCATTCTGATAAGTAACGGTCTTAGTTTTCAGCTTCAGTCCAAACGCAATATTGTCAAATATATTCAGATGTGGAAATAACGCATATCGCTGAAATACCGTATTGATCGGCCGCTTATTAGGCGGCAGCTGACTGATCTCTTTTCCATTCAAAAGTATCTGTCCCTCTGTCGGAATATCAAATCCGGCGATCATTCGCAATGTTGTGGTCTTTCCGCATCCGGAAGGACCCAGAAATGTCACAAACTCTCCCTTTTTCACCTGGAGATTAAAGTCCTTTACCGCTTCAAAATTATCCTCAAAGCGCTTTTTGATTCCTTTCAGTTCAATAATATTTTCAACTGACATATGTGGCACCCAAATCCTTTCATTTGTTATTTACAGTGATATTTGCACACAATAAAAGCAGAGATATCAAGATGACTTTTCGTTTCTTGACGTCTCTGCCTTTTCGTTCCTGTGCCAGTTATCGCTACCTAGAATCGTATCCGATAATGATAAAAATGTCAATAAAATATTATTGATTTTTCAAGGATTTTACATGAAATTCAGGTTAGCCAATCAGCACCTGTTTTCCTTCAAATGCAAAACCATAGTGTCTGATATTCTCCTTCCCAATTCCCCTTGCCAGAAGCTCCGCATCATAATTTTTCTCTTTGATCTGAGTCAGGGCTGCCTGAACCGTATCTTCCAGACTTGTCTCCCGTCTGCTGTTATATACCTTAAATTCCAGAATGATTGCCGGTCTGTTCTGACCACATTCCATCCGCGGAATCATCATCACATCATAACGGCCAAATCCACTCTCCCGATTCGACCGGAGTTCATAGATATCCGCCTGATCTGCCATGTCTGTCAGCACACGCCTGTATGCCAGCTTCTCTGAGTCACTGAGTCTTTCGCTTTCCAGTAAATACTCATAATCCTGATAGAGACTGGTAATCCGGGATTTGATCTGCTTTCTGGCATCTGCCGCATTATCTGCCTTTACAGAAGCAAAACTCAAAAGCAGAACCGGATATATTCCCTGTATTTTCCGGTATTCATCCTCTTTCCAGACAGACAGTCCTTCAAAAAGATCCTCCCGGTCTGCATATTTATTGGAAAAGAAACAATTGAGCATACTCATATTCAATGTCTTTCCAAATCGCCGCGGACGAGTGATCAGAGTCACGTCATCTCGGGAATCCCACCACTGCTTTATAAAATCTGCTTTGTCAATATAAAAGCACTGACTCTCCCTCGACTTTTCCTAACTAATTTTGTTTAGAAATTATTCTCTGCCGAGTATGTAAATCCTTTGATTATTTGATATATCCATATTATCCTGCCTATATAAGCTAATGTTATCATTTTGTTATCGGTATTGATAACACTTGCTCAGTAGCTGTGGATAATAGCTATATGCTATGGCTTAATTTATAAGCGAGTTTGCTTAGAAAATCAAGCCTTGTAAAATATTTAGCATACTGTATTTTTCTATTCAGATACCATCTTAATTTGCACTATCTATGCTAACCGAAACAACAAAGTGCTTGACATTCACAAGTGTTTGCTGTTTACACTTCGGACAGTAGAGTGGAAAGTTCTTTAATTCGGTATCTTCTTGCATCATCGTTAGGGTTTTATTTCCACAGATAGGACATGGAACCTATTTTATAGTTTCCATATTTTTCTCAATCCTTACTTCTAAATATTATCCTACTAAATTTATAAAATTTATCGCAACGGTTTTTAAGTTTTTGCTTCTTGATTACTTAACGGCGGAAAAAGAATGTTTTCACATAGGGCTGTTGTTTACATGTCATTTTTTTGTTTTTTTAATTCTATACCCACCAGTACAACAGATAGCATAAACGCTGAAAAATCAGCAACAGGTCCCGCAAGCAATACTCCCATAATTCCGAAACGAAGCGGGAGCAGCAGGGTAAGCGGAATCAACAAAAAGGTCTGCCTTGTTAATGCCAACAGAGCACCTCTTAACGATTTTCCTATTGCGGTAAAAAAACTGGAAGAAAGCAACTGCACACCATTTACCAACACCATGAAAGATAGGTACGCATGAACAAAACAGCAAATTCAAAATACAGCTCGTCCCCGTCTCCGAATAGCGAAATGATAGATTCCGGGAAAAATTGAAATGCGATGAAAGCAATAGTGGAAACAACAAGGTTCCATTTTACCGCAAGCAGGTAAGCCTCCCGTACACGATGGTATTGCCTTGCCCCATAGTTGAAGCCGATAATCGGCTGTGTTCCCTGCGAGATTCCTACAACAATCGCAAGGATTATGGCATTTGTTTTCATAACGATTCCGCAAGCAGCTAAGGGAATATCTGTTCCATATTTTGTTAATGCGCCGTAATAAGTCAACGAATTGTACTGAATGATTTGAATCACGGTAACTGCAATCTGATTTGAGCTGCTGCTGATTCCCATGCTGCAAATTTTCATGCTTTCTTTGATGTCCAATAAAAACGACTCTTTTTTAAAATGGATTGTTTGGAAACGCCATAGATAACGGAGTGCGAGTATGAAAGGAAAAAATTTGCCCAATAACTGTTGCCCAAGCTCCGCCGGCAATCCCCCAATCGCAAGCAAAAATAAAAATAGGGTCAAGAATGGTATTGATAATAGCTCCCACAACCATGCAGACCATTGAATACTTTGGTTTTCCATCTGCTCGAATCAAATTGCTCATACCATTCGTTACAATGAGAAACGGCATTCCAATCAATGTTATGCTGGCATACTGCTTTGCATATGGAAATACATCTGTCGTTGCCCCAAATGCCTTTAGGAGCAAAGACAGAAAAGTTTCTCCAACCAGCAAATAAATAATTCCGAAAATTCCCATCAGAACAATACCATTTCCCGCTGCTTTGGCGGCAGCTTTCGGCTCTTTACGTCCAAGACAGAGGGAAACATGGGAAGCACTGCCAATTCCGACCAGTAGTGCAATGGCAAGGCAGATGGTAGAAAACGGGTAGGCAACATTGGTTGCTGCATTTCCCAGATAACCGACCCCTTGACCAATAAAAATCTGATCCACAATATTGTAGATTGAGCCGACAAGAGACGCCGTAATACTGGGAATGGCAAAATCTTTCAACAGTTTTGAAATTTTTTCATATCCTAGGGGATTCTCAGTCATTAAATTCATCCCCCTTTCTTTCTATACGGAGTTCCGCTGTAATATTTTCACCTGCTTGAATCAGCAAATCAATAAAGAGGTTTTTATCAGATTCCCTGAAGCCTTGCAATAAAAGAGCTTCTGTCTTTTCACATACCGTCTGTACCTCATCAATTACAGACAGCGCACGTTCCGTAGGATACAGCTTACACGTCCGCTTATCCTTATCATTTGGGGAACGCATAATCATTCCCTGCTTTTCTAATGCCGCAACTGTCCGTACAATATTGCTCGGATGAACATAAAACATATCCATTAAAGAATCCTGTAAAATGCCAGGCGAACGACAGATTTTAATCAAAAACATATATTGGCTGTTGTTGATTCCAAAGGGGGCAAGCTGTTTATCCAAATAGATTTTGTAAAATCGGTCTGTTACTGAAAGCCATTTTAATAGTTGCATAGATATATACCTCCAATCAGAACGCATTATACATCAATATGCGTGCGCACGCAACTATTTTTAACATTATATCTGCCGCTTTGTCAGCAGATTAAGATAAACAAACTGCTTATACTCTTTGAGATACTGCAAATGCCTTTGCCCACATATTCCTATGGACTTTTCTTTTTCGGAAGGTAATGCAAGCTCTTGAAGGTAATAGTCGCCCTGCTTTCTGGTATGGTGTACGAGCAGGATACAAATGCCGTAGCTGTCTGCAAACTGCTTGAGCTTCGTAATGATTTCATAGTCATTTGCATAACTGTAATTATCACCGCCGACTTCCCTCACCTTTTGCAGCGTATCAATGATAATCAACCTCGTGTCATTATGCTTTTTCATAAACTCCTGCAACTGCCCATCCAGCCCATTCCCCAGATTACCCGCCGAGACAGAGAAGAATAAATTGTCTGCCCCATCCGTGCCGAACATACGGTACAGCCTTTCCTGCAGGCGACGGTAATCATCTTCAAGGGCAAGATACAACACCGCCGCTTTGCGGGCAGGGTAATCCCATAAAGGAATCCCCCTGCTGATATGGTAGTCTATCTGCGCCATTAGAAAGCTCTTGCCGAGCTTCGGCGCACCTGCGAAAAGATAAATGCCAGTATAAAGCAGACCGTCAATCAGCGGCGGATTATTGGATATACTGTTATTGTTTACATTAGGTGGCTGCTCCGTATCTGCGCTATCAGATACAACAGGAGCGGTCACTTCTTTTTTATTCGCCATCTTCACCCTCTCCTTTCAGACCGCCGAGGATAACGGCAATCAATTCAATAGTATCTAATAACTCATTGTCAACGCTGCCGCCCGCTTCAATCCTCTGTAATTCCGTAAGAACAGCGGCAAGCTCATTGCGGAGTGCCTTATACACCCTCGGATTGCCCTGCACAACTACGTCTTGGCACAACAGCCGTCTTGTAATATAATCCTGCTTAGTAAGCCCAGAAAGCCGTACTGCTGTTTCAATCTGCTTATCTTCTTCTGGAGACACCCGAAAGGTAACGGTCTTGTTCCTCCAACGGTTACAGTTGTCTAAATTTTTACGCCTTTGCCCCTCTGTCCATCTCGTGGTGGAGGTAGCTTTTCGTTACCGTGAAAATACGGTCTTTTTTCTTTAAGCCATACAGCATACTGATATGCTCCTGCATTTCCTCACAGAGAAACTTCGGCATCTTGATTGTGCGATTGCTCTTTTTCGTTTTCGGGGAGGTAATCACATCCTCGCCATGCAGACGCTGATAAGACTTATTAATCGTGACTGTTTCCTTGTCAAAATTAAAATCTGCGGCGGTCAGTGCCAGTAATTCTGCTTTTGTCAATATAAGTCTAAAAAAAATTTGCTTTTAATTCGCAAAAAGCACCACTGTTTTCATCCAGTGATGCTCCTGCGAACAATCTTATTCCGTTTATGCTTTTTCTTCTTTGTAGAAAATGTCATCCATCTTCCAGCTTATCTCCATACGACCTGGTTCATAAATAAAGACTTTCTCAATAATCTTTGACAGCTGTATTTTGTCAAAATCCTGCAATGCTGCAATCTCATTTACTTCCATTTCTTTTTCTGTTGCTTCATCACATTTTTTCTTCGCTACTGCAATCTCATTCTCCAATTCTGCTATCTGCAAAGTGATTTCTGAAATACGGGAAGTCGTTTTTTCCAGTTCTTCCATATACCCTTCCTTGTCCAACACTTCTGAACGATAATCAGAATACAGTTTCATTTTTCTTGACGAGAGTCGCTTTTTTTCACTTTCCAGTGTTGCGATATTTTCTTCTTTCAAAATTGTTTTATGCCATTCACTTTTCTTTTTCTCAAGATTTTCCGAAATGAGTTGTGCCATATTTCTGGCTGCATCCAGTACTGTTTCTTCTGCTTCTTTCCTGTCCATTTTACTTTCCGCACACCCACTAAGACCGCTGATATGTGCCTGCATACAGCGATACCCAGTCTCTCTGCTGGTAAAACCAAGTCTTCTTCCACAGGTCGGACAAAAGAAAATAGGGCAGGCTACTCCTCTTTTTGTAAGAACTCTTTTCTGGTTAGTAAATGCTTTTTCATTTGCTTTCTGGAATAATTCATCGGATATAATTGGTTCATGTGCATTTTCTACAACAATCCACTCTTCTTTATCATTGGAAACCAATTTATTGCTTCCTGTTCTTGCCACTCTCTTTTTATTCCAAATAATTTTCCCAAGATACACTTCATTTTTGAGCATATCTGAGATTGTTGTGACTGACCAGAGTTTCTTTTCTTTTTCGTTTTCTCTGTGCATTTTTATACCTTTTCTGCACATATACTCCCGGCATGTAAGCACATGGGTTTCGTTCAGATATTTTGCTATCTGTCCTTTTGTTTTCCCATCTGCCGCCATTGTGAATATCAGTTTCACTATTTCAGCCGCTTCTGGGTCTATAACCAGATGATGCTTATCTTCTGGATCTTTAATATATCCATATTTGGGAAAAGCCGGCATATATTCACCGTTTTTAGCATGTGTTTTCATAGCAGAACGAACTTTTCTGGACAAATCTCTGCTGTACATTGCATTCAGCATATTTTTTAACGCTACGCTCATTCCTCCAGTAAAACCAGAGGAATTGATACTGTCAAAGCCATCGTTAATTGAGATAATTCGAATACCAAGGACTGGCAGGATTTTTTCCAGATAATTCCCCACTTCCAGATAATCTCTTCCAAATCTTGAAAAGTCCTTTATAACAATACTTTTTATACGTCCTGTTTTTGCATCTTCCATCATCCTCTGAAAGCCAGGACGGTTAAAGTTTGTACCACTGTACCCATCGTCTACATATTCAACTACTGGACAGTTAGTAAATTCGTCCTGTTTTTTGATAAATTCGTTTATCAGCATTCTCTGTGCACTGACACTGTTACTTTCGGCTTTTATACTGCCATCTACATCATTATCCTCCGACGAAAGTCTGATATAAACAGCGATACATTCTGTTACTGGCATAACTCAGCCTCCCGTTCTTTTGCATATTTTCTTAATTCTTCCAACATATCATCATACACCAAACGTACCGTAATAGAACCGCTTTCATGTATTTCGATTTTTTCTACAAAAGCATTGACCATTTCCTTTGTCAGCGTTCTCGTATTGCGGTATTTATTGATCAATGTTTCCCATTCTTCCTCTGTGTGAAAATTTTTTTCATATCCAACCTGATGCTTTAATAAAATTTCCATGTTATTCTGGATCTCTTTTTCTGTTTCCGCATCCTGCTTTGAAAATGTTTCATACTGCTCTGCATCAATAATACGGCACACATAATCCTCAAACAATCTTTCCCGGTGTACTGCCACTTTTTCCAGTTCTTTCCGGCATTTCTTGATTTCCCTGTTAAACACATCATATTTTTTAATGCTTTCCTGTCTTTGATTCAACCGCCGAATCAAATCTACATTTTCAACATATACATTGATATGTGCACGTATCACACGCAGTACATAATCATTCACTTCCAAATCAGTGATAGAATGTGGCGTACACTTCCCGTGGAGCTTATTATTTCCACAGTAAAACCTACGATGATTGCCTTTTGTTTTCCCATATAAATACATGGTTTTTCCACAGTCTGCACATACAATTTTCTGCTTGAAAAAGTTGAAGTCTCTTACATTATTGCCATTTGATTTACGAGCTTCATTAACCCGCTTTTACGATATGACCAATCTTTTCCTGTACCTCATCAAAATCCTTTCTGCTCACAAGTGCCTCATGGGTATTTTTGATAATGATCCATTCTTCTTTCTGATTCATTTTCTGTCTCTGTGCAGCCCAGGAATCATTGGTAAACTGATTATGCACACTATCACCGGCATAATATTGATTCTCAAGGATTTTGTGGACTGTTCCTCCACTCCATGTCCATGCCGCTGACTTTTCATTTGCTTTTCCTGCTTTATCCAGCTTGTAGGCTTTCGGGCAGAGATACCCATCCGCATTTAATTTCCGGGCAATCTCAGCATAAGTCATTCCATCAATAAAATACTGAAATATCTTTTTCACCACTGGTGCTGCTACTGGATCTGGAATCAGCTGATGAGGATTATCCTTGTCTTTTTCATAACCATAAGCCATCTGACCGGAAGGAAATTCGCCATTTGCCCAGCTCGTCCGGTATGAACTTCTTATTTTCTTTGCCAAATCTCTGGAATAAAACTCATTATACACGTTTGACATGCTGATCAGCAGACTTATGTCATCTCTGAACGAATCATAATGATCATTCACCGAAATAAAACGCACATTAAAGAATGGGAACACTCTTTCAATATAGCTTCCCGCCTCTACATAATTTCTTCCAAGCCTAGAAAGATCTTTAACAATAACACAGTCAATATTTCCCTCTTTGATGTCCTGCATCATCTCATTAAAACCATCTCTCTCAAAATTAGTTCCGGTTTTAGATATATCATAATATTCCTTTGCAACCACGATATCTTTCTGTTCTTTTACGAAATTATGAAGCAAAACCATCTGCGTTTCTATCGTATTTCTTTCTCTGTTTTTTTCACTCTCATAAGAAAGCCTTGCATAAAGGGCTGCATGTGAAACTTTTTCACACTGGTTTTCAGCTTCTGTAACCAAATTTTCTTTATTTCCAACATTCACATAATCTACTTTTCTTGATTTTCGAGCCATTTATACGACCTCCCTCTTTTGAATTTCTATTCTTCCGTCCATACCTGTGCTGACATCACATCCCACCGACTGTATCTGCCGTAACAGGGATTGATAACAGTCATCAAAATTAAATCTGACTTCAATATGTTTTTTGTCATATACCAATATCTGGTCAATCAGTTCAACAGCAACAGTTCTTGTAAGTTCTTGTATATTCTGATGCTCGGCAAAATAATCCAGCCAATGATATTTATCACTTTTTGATTCCAGGACTTCACTGATCTGTTGATCAATGCTTCGGACTGCTTCCTCGGCTTTTTCCGTTTTTCTGTGTACCCGTCATGAAGCTCTTTATAATCTTCTTTTGAAATGATTCCTTCACGGAAATCCTCATATAGATAATCTCTTAACTCCCGGCATCGCACGGCTTCTTTTTCTTTTGCTTCTTTTCTAATTTCCAGTTCTTTTATATCCAATTCTTGAAATGGTACTTCATGGATAAAATCCATGATTTTTTTCATATCAAGGATATTTTCAATATGGATTTTTACCAGTTCCAATACTGTTTCTTCTAGTTTACCCATTGGTATTCTGTGTGCTGCACACGCTTTCGTAGCCGCATGTCTGGAACAGATATAGTAAGCATATACCTTTCCTCCTGCCGGAACATCCCGTTTGATCATCATTGCCCCACAGTCTCCACAAACCACAAGTCCAGATAATGGATATACCTTTTCCTCGTTCGGAGAAGTCCTTGTATCTATCCCTAATAATCTCTGCACCAGTGCAAATTCTCGTTCTGATACGATAGCCTTATGGTTTTTTTCAATTCTAACCCAATCTGTCTCCGGCTTTTTCATCAATTTTTTTACTTTATGGTTTGGTGTTGTTCTTTTTCCCTGCACCAGAGTTCCAGTGTATACTTCATTTTCAAGGATTCTTTTTACCGACATGGCGCTCCATTCTGCCTGTTCGTGTGTTTTAAAATTATCCTGAATCCTTATTCCAAGACTGTGCTTGTATTCCATTGGTGAAAGAACACCCTGTTTGTTCAATGCATTGGCAATTGCTGTCTGGCTCATACCTGATAATTTCATGCGGTAAATTTCTTTGACGATACCTGCCGCATATACATCTATCACCAGTTTGTTTTTATTATCTGAATCTTTCTGGTATCCATACGGTGTAAACGCTCCAATATATTCCCCATTTTTTCTCTTTACTTCCAGGTGGCTTCTTATTTTGATAGAAATGTCACGGCAATATGCATCGTTAATGAGATTCTTGAAGGGAATTACGATTTCGTCTGCCTGACTTTTCCCTTCCAGGCTGTCATAATGATCATTGACCGCAATAAACCGCACGCCAAGTGCCGGAAATAATCTTTCGATATATTTTACGGCATCAATATACTCACGTCCAAAACGGGAAAGGTCTTTTACAACGACACAATCCACAATTCCTTTTTTGATATCTTCCAGCATCATCTGAAATGCAGGACGTTCAAAATTAGAACCGCTGTAACCGTCATCCACCCGTTCTGATACAACAACTATATCCTTTTTATCTTTTAGGAAATTTTTTATCAGATCTTTCTGATTTGAGATACTGTTGCTTTCACGCTTTCCAGCAGTAGCAACATCGCCATCTTCTTTCGATAAACGAACATAAATGGCTGCATGATAGATTTTCTTTGAATTGTTAATTTGATTCATCTTCATCCTCCTTAGTTTTACCTTTCCATCAACATTGGTAAAACCCAGAGGGTGAGTCGATTTTGTCCTGATATGAATGAGGAGTCCTGAATTCCTCGTTTCCATATTAACATAACTCTTCAGATTTTACCATCACTTTTTATACAGAAAGCAAAAGTTCCTCAAATGCATCTTCAAAAGATACTCCATTGTTTGCAAACCTTATTTTCACTTTTACATTTCCTATACAGACAAGATAGGGATTTCCCACCTGTCTGAGATATTGAGCTATTCTTTTTTCCTTCGTCTGATTCCGGTCAATCCTTATTTTTCGGATATCCTTCAATTCCTTCAGATCCACATCATCAAAATCCGTTTCCAGATAGTTTCTATATTCTTCTGCTGTCATGCCCTTCTCCTTCCATTCCCATCTGAATCCGTACTGCTTTCAGTACCCGATCCAGGCTCCACTTATTTACTCTTCCGCATTTCTCAATAATACATTTTGTAGAAATACTCATAACCTGTTCAGCCAATGCCAGGCTTCCTTTTCGGATCCCTGTCATATCGTACTTACTGATAAATACATGTGTTGGCAAATACCGCTTCTTATATATTCTTGACGTCAGCGGAACTACTGTAATGACTGAACTGTATGTATTAGCTTTGTTGTTACTTACTACGATCACCGGTCTTACTCCACCCTGAACCGAAGTTGTCGGAAACATACCGAGATCCGCCCATAAGATATCTCCTCTTCGAATCGTCACTTGTCATCTCTCCAATCTTTTTTTATTTGTAAAGCATCCCTAGCGCTATATTGGCTCCACAGGAATACGGCAGAGTTCCTTTCCAAGATGGAAAGCTCTGCCGCATAACCTCTATAACCAATTTGATTATTAAACAGTGCTCGCTCGATTCTATTTATCCTCGATACCCCGAATCGTTACTCCTGCATCTGCAGGAAGGGAATAATAACCTGTCCGAATGCTATACTCCGGACCACAACCCAAAAACTCTCGTTTCCAGGCTCTGGCAGTTCATAGGTTTACCAATTACAGACTTCTCAGGGTCTGCAAGTGTATCGCATCTCACACATGTCATCGCATTACCAGCCTGCCGACTGGCTTTGGTCAGTGCTTTTTCGCAGCATTATTAGCTCTAAAAATGTTTTTACGTCTTATAATCCTATAGCGGCATCTTCCTCGTGCTCACTGTATGAAATGTCACGTCAGTTATTATTGGATATTCAGTTATCACGGTGCGTTTTAGGGAGTCCTTAAAGCTCCTCTAATTACTAAAGTCAAATGACTTCGGAAGATGCAAAAGATTTTGAAAAATTTTTTAAAAAAATTTATTCATATACATTTCACGCATCTTATTAAGAATGGATTTCAGCTTGTATGACAGCATCTGTCTGGAAATTCCCATAATCTCTGCCATCTGTGTCTGTGTCTTGTTTTCAAAGAAAATACCGTAAATAATCATGCGTTCCTCGGAGTTCAGCTGATTGATCACTTTGTGAATATCCTGCTGTTCCATTTTTGTCAGCACACTATGCTCCACATCACAATTCAGATCCGGAAAATCCTCTATCATAAAGCCTTCTCCATCAATGGACTGACCGCTGTAAGGTACTTCTCTCAGCATCTTATCCACAACCTCACCCAGTTCATTCTTAATCTCAACTTTTTTTGCCTTGCTGCTTCTATAAAAATTGTTCATCGCATACGCAACCTCTTTTGTAATCTCAATCATCTCTCCATCAATATTTGCGTAATACTTTCCTTCATAAAAATATGGGTGTTCAATATACATGTCCGTTCCTCCTGAATTTGAAATCTCGTTGCTTGTTTCAAATCCAGAAGGCGGACCTCTGTTTAGAATCATGCCTGCCCGCCTTTTATCCTGCCGGGATACGCCCGCAGTTATTGGCTGAGAAATTCAGGTACGAAAGCCCCAGTAGTTTTTCTTAACTACTGAGGCTTCTGTCTCTTTCTTGTATTCAGTTATCTATGCCTTCTCATCAGCATAATCATTGTATCAGGATAAAGTTCACAAAGTATCCGCAATACATTCCTATAAGTTCACATCATTATTGAAATCGTACATATTTCAGTATAAAAAGTTCACCGTGTTATTCTTCTACTTCTTTTCCATCTATATATAGTTGAAATTTATCAGGATTATTGACAACATCATAGTCCTTTCCATATTCTACAGGTCTGTATTCGGCTGTCATTACCGATTCCCCATCTTCAATATCCTCTTTCCATAAATAGATGTTCATATCAAGACTCGTCGCATATCCCCTGTCTGTGGAGAATTTTGTCGAATGAAAAGAATTCTCCTTGTACATCTGCAAAAGTTCTCTTGCAAACGCTTCTCTATCCTCAATATTTTCCCGGTTAGCTACTACGGTTAGATTTTCATCCTGATTTATGGAAAATGTTCCTACTACATCAGGTTCACCTTCCTTATGACCAGATTCAGGTTTCCCATAAATACTTCCTGTAGCAATTATCAAGATGACTGCTCCTGAGATTACTGCAATTATCTTTCTTTTCATATTTTCATTAATTTCCTTTTAATTGTTTTACTGCGTAATTGATTACTTCTTCCGGTGTGGGTCTGTCTCCTTTAAGTGTCATTTTCTTCCATTCTTCCTGCACATCCGGATCAGGATTATCAAATCCTGCATCTATGGCTATCTGCATTTCTCTGTGTACCTCTTCTGGTGTTGTGTTGTACTTTTTTGCAATTTTCTCATAAATAGTTTTCTCTCTCATTCATTTTCCTCCAATATATAAGTAGAATTACACATTGTTCTATAGAACTAATTTAGCATATTTCTATTATCATGAAAAGACACTTTACAATTTAAAGCGGAATAAAAAGTCAAAAAAAAGAAGAGCTACTTGCTCTTCCCATTTTGTCATATTACTCTTCCAATAATGTATGAATTACTTTGATAATTTTTTTCTGCTCTTTGATCGGAAGTTTTTCTATTTTCTCTGTCAGCTCATTGGTAACACCTGTAACTGAATGTGCCACAACATCAATCAAAAGAGTATCTGCAGAAACATCTAATGCATTTGCAATTGCAACAAAGGTATCCAATTTTGTAACTTTCAAGCCTCTCTCTATTACACTCACATGCGTCGGACTTAAATTTACTAATGCAGCCAGTTCCTCTTGCGTGAGATTTTTTGCTTCTCGTGCTGATTTGATTCGCTGTCCTACTGCCTTCAAATCCATCGTAACACCTCCTCCAGAACGAATAATCGTTCTGGATTTAGTATACTTGTGGATATCTTAAATATACAGAATCGCAAAGCCAAGTTCTAATTCTACAGAACTATATTTCAAGATTTTCTTTGCATATTCGTAAAATAGAGTTATGATTGAAGCAGCTAAATCAAAGGAGGTATCAAATCATGAAATCACATAAATACTGGTCCCTAGGCGCACTTTTCTGTATGTTGGGATGCATTTATTCTGGAATCAGAAAATCTATGACTGCACATAAATACTTTGCCTATTCTTCATTGCTTTGTATGGGCATGTCCATTTATTCCGGTCACAAACTGGTTTCTCCAAAGAAGAAAAAAATCACTGAATCAAACAATAGTGAAAATAATTGAACAAAAAATTGACCTCTATTCATCAAAGACAAAGTTGCTGGAGAGTTTTTTCCCTCCAACAACTTTCTTCATCTTTAAGCCATTGAAACACAATACTGTCCAATCAACTTCATCCAACTATTATATTTATTCTTTTCACACACCTTTCGGCAAATTTCATTTTCCATCAGTACACAGAACATCTTATCATAATCAAATGCCCAAACAGCACCATTCACATGGTTTTCCACTGCTTTCTGATCTATGCTTTTCAAGCGTGTGACCATTTTCTCAATTTCTCCATTTCCCAAGTTACCGATATTTTTGCAGATAAACCGAAAGAAATTCAACGTTGCATATTCGTCATGCCAATGGAACTCTTCTGGATTGTTTTTTATTTTACTGGCTCGCTGCTGTTCTTTGATTATCTGAGCAGCTACACCTTTCATCGAATCTTCGTATCTCATATTACTCACCTACTCTTCCTCTACGCCCAGTGACGGTTTAAATCTTTTATCCTTTGCCTGCGGTACCACGATCTCATAAAAATAAAATCCTAAATATCCAAGGGCCTGCTTCTTCATCTTATAAAAAGAAGTCCTGCCTATTCCCAGTTCCTGCTGCACTTCCACATCTGTCTTATTGTAATGACTGCAAAAGCAGGAATGAAGAATTTCACTGAGTGTCACACCATTGGGAGCATAAAATTTCACCAGTGTCATTCCCCGATAGATCATGTCCGACAGTCCATAAATAATCATCAGGTTATTCATCTCCCGGTGCATCTTTGGCACGTTCAGCTGATGATTATAAATGCTCAGGTAGCTTAACGCATATGCCATATCTTCATTGATCTTCTCCTGGCACTCCATATCCAGTTCTTCCAATACGACCTGATTTTCCAAAATCAGCTTCTGGTAACTTGTCATCAGTTCTTTAATATCAGTATAATGTCTTTCGATTGTAACTTCCAGATAATCCTGTGCATGGCTTGCCATCTGGAAGGTAATCTCTTTCATTGATTTAATTGCATAATCTCTGTCTGTCATCAGTTTCAAAATCTCCTTATCATCATCACACTAACTGGCGGTCTTTCAGACCAGTTCGCTTTCCCCATGATTTTGATGGGAAGCAATTACTTACTACAATTTGCAGAAGCGGATATCCAAAAGGCATTGTGGGAGTTGCCTTTGCTGACCGGAATCCATCTTCTTATGTAAAACCTGCAGGAATATAAAGGGAAAGTGACTATCCCTGCCGGTTAATAATCCAAATAATATCGTCTATACCTATCTCTCCTTATGCTGTTTTTCTCTCCATAAACCATTTATCCACTTCGTAAAACAAATGGCTTTCCTGTCCCTGTATCATACAGGTGTACATCATTCCTACACCGCCTGCCTTTCTGCTGGCGCATCGCTCGATTTTCAAAATTCTGTCAATGCTATACTTTCTTCCATCCTCCCATGTAAAAAATATGGGAACCAGCTGTCCGTCTTTCCGAAACTCTGCCACTACATCTACATATACTTTGTTCATGCCGACACCTCACTATAAAATCTCGATTGCTCTTGGCGATGCCGGAATCCTTCGGATATATCCGTTTTGCTCCAACTGCTTGATTCTGGAAAAAGCAGATGATGTTGATTTCACCCCGATCAACTCTCCAAATTCCCGAACTGTCGGCGGATATCCATGCTCCTTCGTATAATTCAAAATACACTGATAACTTTCTTCCTGTTTTCTGGTTAATGCTTTTTTCAAATCTATCCCTCCAATTACCCATGAAAATAACTGTGTGGATGGACCGTGTGCGTACCAGCGTCTAAGTGGGATAAGACTTTATCCTGGTACATTGCCGCTCGCTGTATACTGAAATATCCAAACCGTCGTCTTATCTCATCTACAGTACGATCCAGCTTCTCTAACTTTTCTTTTTTCTCCTGATTTCCAAATAAATCCAACTGCACGGGAATATCATCTAACACAAGATCCGCAGCTCGGATTCCCAGGCTTCTAATGGGATGTTCCCATTTGTAATTATCTTTAAATAGCTGAAATGCTGCAGTTACAATCTCATTTGTAATATTCGTTGGCTGTCGTAAATGTATCTGTCTGGAAAAACTATACAATCCATTATCTCGAACTGTAATTTCTACTGTTTTGCATTTAAATCCATGTTTCCGCAATCGTGCAGCTACACTTTCTGCCAATGCTATTTGAATGATCCAAACATCCAGATCATTTTCCAGATCTCTCGGTGTTGTGGTGCTATTACCTATCGACTTTACTGGAGCTTCATACCCTTCCTTGCAAACCGGATCTTCATCCCAGCCATTTGCGAAAGCCCATAATACATTTCCTATTTTTCCAAAATGGCTCTCTAACAACTTTTCGTCTGATTCCGCAAGTTGCCCGATTGTCCGAATTCCAAGTTTTGCAGTTTCTTATTTGTCTGTCTTCCGACATAAAGCAAATCTGACGCAGGAAGCTGCCATATCCTGTCTTTATAATTTTCTCGATTAAACTCTGTGATTGCATCCGGCTTTTTGTAATCTGAACCAAGTTTCGCATAAATCTTATTCCAGGAAATTCCAATACTTACCGTTACTCCACCCAGTTCGTATTTAATCCGATGGCTGATTTCTCTTGCAATCGTCATTCCGCTTCCTTTCAGATTTCTGCTGTCCGATACATCCAGCCAGGCTTCATCAATTCCATATGGCTCAATTTTATCTGTATACTCTGAATAGATTTCCCTTGCCATTTGAGAAAATCGCAAATATAAATCCATCCGTGGTGGTACAAAAATAATTTCCCGGGCAAACCTGTTTCGCCTGCCATAATGCCATTCCGGTTTTTACTCCTTTTTTGCTTGGCAATATAATTTGCCGTCAGCACAATCCCATGCCGGGCTTCCGGATCACCACCGACTGCCAGCGGCATTCCAGGATAAATTCCGGATGATGTAGCATTTCCACACTGGCATAAAAACAGTTCATATCACTATGCAGGATCACACGCTCACTCAAACTTTTCACCTCCCAGCTGCTTCCTTCAACATAATGTCTTATCAATTTCTGTATGTTTAGTATATATCGACATTTCGGAGATAGTCAAGTAACATCTTGGTTGCTTTTCTCCATTTTGAGATTATTGTTGATTTTATTTCTAACATACGGTATAATGCATATAGAAAATTCAAATAGAAATGAGGCGAACAAATGCGTGATTTCGGGGAAATATTAGCAGAAAATAGAAAAAAGAAAGGATACTCAATCAGATCTGGTAAACCTGCTTTCTCAGGAAGGTATTCAGGTCACTACAAAAGCACTCTCCAAATGGGAGAACAATGCACGAGAACCAGCTTTACATGTTTTCCTGACACTTTGCCAGTTACTTGATATCGAAGATATCTATGAATCCTTCTTTGGAGAAAACCCATATAACATTATGAGTGGATTGAATGAAGAATGCAGAAATAAATTGATTGAATTTGCTGATATTTTGAAAGCTTCTAAAAGTTTTCCACTGTCTGCAAAAATTATCCCATTCCATCATCCTGTAGAAATTACCTGGGAACCAGTTTCTGCTGGTACTGGAAATTACCTGGAGGATTCTGTAAAAGAAACCTATGATGTAGGACACCTTGCTCCTGAGCAGACTGACTTCGGTGTACGAATCTCCGGTGACAGTATGGAAACTCTTTATCATACAGACGATGTTGCATGGATTCAGCAAAAAGATTCTCTTGCTAATGGTGAAATTGGAATCTTCTATCTCAACGTCAATACTTACATCAAGGAATTACACGATGAGCCAGATGGTGTTTATCTGATCTCTTTAAATCGAAAATATCGTCCTATCCAGGTTTTGGAATCTGACTCTTTTAAGATTTTTGGAAAAGTAATCGGGAAATGCAAAGGTGCAGAAATTCCGATTTCATTAGATTTCAAACAGCAGGTTCATGATCCTGCTGATAACAATAAGCAAAGGAAGTGATTGAATGGCAATCAATAATACACTAAAAGATATTCGTGAAGAACGGAATCTCATTCAAGCAGATTTGGCTGAAGCCATAGGTTCCTGCAGCCAAACTATAGGCCGCATCGAACGTGGAGAACGTAATCCCTCTCTTGAGATTGCAATCCGGCTGGCACATTACCTGAAAGTGCCTGTAGAAGATATTTTTCAAGTTGAAGACTGAAGCACAACAGCCAGAAAACCGAGGAGTAAAATCCACCGGTTTTCCTTTTCCTCAAAAATCAGTGTAATCCTTTTACGAAGTCCACTGCGTTTTTCATATCTTCTTCATTCGGATGGCCTTTAGCAATACCTCCAACCAGTTTAAATGGTCCGAATGTGTCATACCCTTTACAGCCAAATTTTCCAACCACACTGGCATGTTTTTTATCCAAAATCTGCTCTATGGATTTATAATTCGCACTTCCACCATAAGTACAGATCAGAAATATCTTTTTGTCGTCCGGTAGATTCTTCTCTGCAAATTCCAATATCGACTGATGAAACTTTGAAAAATAGATTCCTGATGCGAACCCAATCATATCATAATCGCTCAGATCTGCATCTAGCTGTTTTACAGCATCAATCAAATCCACCTGACATTCTTCTGCGATCCTCTTTACTAATTTTTCTGTATTTCCATGATGCACAGATGCGTATACTATCGCTGTTCTCATTTTTCTTCCTTTCTGTCTGCTCCGTCAATCAGGTCATAGCTCATATCCAAAAAGTCCAGTGTCTTAGCCTCACTGACAGAACCATCCAGTAAAATCGTGATCCAGTGCTGCTTATTCATATGGTATCCAGGTAAAAATCCATAAGTCTGAATAATCATATTCGTCATGTCCGGATCACACTTTACGTCCATGATATCAACCGGATCATTTCCTTCTAATCCCAGTTTCGATTTTTCAACCGTCATGACCACAGCATACCATTTTCCATTTCTTATGTCGGAGTACTGCACTATCCGATAGTTTACTCCATAAATACTCCGGCACCGTACCATACTGTTTCTTCACATATTCAAAAATTTCTTCTTTTTCTTCACAGTTTATTCAACTCCTGATTCTTCTGATATCCTGCCCATAATCATACCATATTTTCAGTTCCCGTACTACCTGCCAAATTCTTTTGCATTTTCCCGGTTCTCCTGACTTTAACTAATAGAGGGGTAAAACAGCAAGGACAGGAAGTGAGGATACACTTCCGGGAAATCCCAATTTAGGGTACCCTGCCCTAAATTAAAAAACGCTGAAAGCAGCGATACTACTGCCCTCTCAGAAAGGAGAAACTACCAATGGCTGAAAGAAAACGAAACAAAGAAATCCATTTTTATGTCACAGATGAAGAGCGGAAGCTGATCCGCAGGAAGATGATAGAATCAAAAACCAAAGAACATGGGAGCTTATCTGCGTAAGATGGCAATCGACGGCTACATCGTCAACACCGATACCACTCCACTGAAGAAACAGTATGAGGAAATGCACAAGATTGGCGTAAATATCAACCAGATTGCGAAGAAAGTGAATACCACCGGAGATCTGTATCCGGAAGAAATGCAAGAACTGAAAGAGATGGTAAAAGAGATATGGCATATATTAAGATCTTCCCAATCAAAGTAACGGACAAAAAAGCTCTGGACTACATTACCAATCCTGATAAGACTGATGAAAAACTATTGATTTCTAGTTTTGGCTGTTCTCCTGAAACAGCTGATCTGGAATTTGCCATGACGAGAGAACAGACAAAAAAGAACGGAATGGATAAAGGTGATAATCTGGCATTTCATCTGATTCAGTCCTTTAAGCCTGGTGAAACAGATGCAGAAATCGCCCATCGCTTAGGACAACAATTTGCAGACGAAGTACTGAAAGGAAAATATGAATACGTGATCAGTACCCATGTTGACAAAAACCACATTCATAACCACATCATCTTTAATGCAGCAAGTTTTGTTGATCATCACAAATATGTTTCCAATAAGCGGAGCTACCATAAAATCTGCCGGATCAGTAATCGTATCTGCCATGAAAATGGACTTGCCACCAGTATGCCAACCGGAGAAAAGGTAAAGCTATAAAGAGAACATCGAATATCATCGTGGCACCAGTTGGAAAGCCAAGCTACGTGTTTCAGTTGATAAGGCAATCTGGACTTCCATTAACTATGAGGAATTTCTACAAAAAATGCAGTTAGCCGGATATGAAGTCCGCCATCCTTCCGTGCACCAGAGCAGAAGAATTTCACTTATATGAAATCTCTCGGAAGCTATTATTCAGAAGAAAATGTCCGCATCCGCCTGGCTAAAAATCGTAGCAAAGTGAAAACTCCAAAGCATCTATCCAGAGAAGCTCGCCTGTATATCAATATCTCCACGTATGTTACAACCGGCAATCGAGAAGGATTTGAACGTTGGGCAAAACTAAATAATCTAAAAGAGACAGCCCGCACCTTCAACTATCTTTCCGAAAATAATCTGCTGAATTATGAAGATTTCCAGCAGCATATTTCTGACGTTGATGCTTCTGTTAAAGCGGCTGAACAGAGAATAATACAAATTAACAGTGAGCTAAGCACACAGAAAATCATTCAAAAGCACTGCGATTCTTACCGACTCTGCCGTAAAGTGATTGAAGATTGCAAATCTGCCAAAAACCCAAAAGTATACCGCACCAAACATCAGGCAGAATACCAGCTCCACGATTCACTAAAAAAAGAGCTTCAGGATCTCGGTATTACCAAAATCCCAAGCTCTAATAAAATCCAGAAGCAGATTGAAAATCTTGAATCTGAACAGACTTCTACTGTTCGGGAAAACAGGAATTACAGAAAAAGCTGAAAACTCTGGAAATCATTCAGCAGAATTTCACAGCACTGCTCAATGCTCCGGAGATACAAATTCCTGTATCAGGGAAAGAGCCAACTCTTTAAAAAGAAGAGGTACCTATGTAACGGTGCCTCTTCCCTTTCCATCTAATCTGTTTTATTGCTCTACCCTATCACCCTTAATATGCTGATGGAAGATGTATTCCATGTGGAAGATTGAGCTGGGTATTTTATCCAGCTCAATCTTCCGCTCTGTAAATGAGAATTTGTCCGCTCCTTTATATAAAATAATTCCATTTTTCAGAACTACTAACTATTTTTCTTCAGCCCATAAAATTAAATGATCAGAACACTCTGTTGGTTGCAACACTCTACATGTATTTTTTATAAATCCTTTAATAAAGATATGATCAATAGGTGATGCTGGAGTAGTCAATTTAGTATTAATTGGGGAAATCAATGCTCGTATGATTCTGTATAATTTCTGTGAATTAGTGACTTCTCACGCTGTGGTAAAAACATCTAAAAATACCAAACACGTCTATAAAATTAATTTCGCCACCGCAGTAAACATATGCAGGGCATATCTCAAACACGGCGGTGATGAAACAGAGACCATGCTTCTCATACAAAAGTATCTGACATCTGTCAGGTACAATCGAAAATATCCTATCCACCTCCGTCCAAAGAGAAATAGGGATTTCATGTATCGAGTTGCATAAATCTCGTTACCATTATACTGCGTTATGAGGCAGATATGCAATCTGTCTTTTTGTCATACACAAAAAAATGATTTGAACTCATCATACACCTGCTTTCTACGCATTAGTGTACCAAAAAAATACAGCATTTCTTAACTGAACAGTATTTTCAATGCATGAACGCATATGATATACTGTTTTCATCATAAAAAACCTTATCTAAATGACATTGATTATCTAATTAACTACATTATTTTCTGTCTAAAATATCCATAAATTCGTCACCTGTAATTGTTTCCTTCTCATACAGGTACATAGCCAGTTCGTCCAGTTTTTCCCTGTTTTCAGCAAGGATTTTTCTTGCTTTTTCATGCTCTGCTTTTACGAGCTGCACGACTTTTTCATCAATTTCCTTCTGGCGTATCTGCAGAACAGGAAAGAGACGTATCGCCGCCAAGATACTGGTTGGTCACGTTTTCCATTGCCACCATGTCGAATTCATCTGTCATGCCGTAGCGGGTGATCATCGCTCTTGCAATTTTTGTTGCCTGTTCGATATCATTGGAGGCTCCGGTCGTGATCTCACCAAATACGATCTCCTCTGCCGCACGTCCGCCTGTAAATGTAGCAATCTTATTCTCAAGTTCTTTTTTCGTCATCAGATATTTATCACCCTGCTCAACCTGCATAGTGTAGCCGAGTGCACCTGAGGTACGCGGGATGATCGTAATCTTCTGGACCGGTGCTGAATGACTCTGCAATGCAGCTACCAGAGCGTGTCCTATCTCATGATATGCAACAACCTTCTTCTCCTGATCTGAAAGAACCGCATTCTTCTTCTGATATCCTGCAATAACCACTTCTATACTTTCTTCGAGATCAGATTCATTTACAACGGTCCTTCCACTACGGACAGCACGTAATGCTGCTTCATTTATAATATTGGCAAGCTCCGCACCGGATGCACCCGATGCCATACGTGCAATCGTATGCAGGTCAACATCATCAGATGCTTTTATCTTCTTTACATGAACCTTTAAAATTGCTTCACGGCCTGCAAGATCCGGCAGTTCAACCGGCACACGTCTGTCAAAACGTCCCGGACGTGTAAGTGCCGGATCTAACGACTCCGGACGGTTCGTTGCAGCAAGAATGATGACACCATTATTTCCTTCAAATCCATCCATCTCTGTAAGAAGCTGATTTAAGGTCTGCTCCCTCTCATCATTTCCGCCCATTTGTCCGTCACGCTTTTTACCAATGGCATCAATTTCATCAATAAACACGATACATGGTGCCTTTTCCTTTGCCTGTCTGAAAAGATCTCGAACCTTGGAAGCTCCCATACCGACAAACATCTCAACGAATTCTGATCCGGACATTGAGAAAAATGGTACATTTGATTCACCTGCAACTGCTTTTGCAAGCATTGTTTTACCAGTTCCCGGAGGTCCTACAAGAAGGACACCTTTTGGCATAGACGCACCTACATCGGTATACTTCTTCGGATTGTGAAGATAATCAACGATCTCTGAAAGGTTTTCTTTCGCCTCATCTTCTCCTGCAACGTCTGAAAAACGGATTCCCTCACTGGATTGCACATAAATCTTCGCATTGCTTTTTCCCATTCCAAAAGCCATCGAATTTTTTCCTCCGGCATGCTCCATCAGTTTCTTCGCCATATAATTTCCCAGTGCGATAAAAAGGATCAATGGCAAAACCCCGGTCAGCAGGAAGCTGATGATCGGTGACATCTGCTTATCGATATCTTTTGCGAATACTGCTCCACATTCATATAGCCTGTCCGTCAGGTTCGGATCGTTCATCAGACCTGTTTTATAAATATTTTTTTGATCTTTATCTGTAAAGATGATCTGATTGTCCTTAACTTCTACTTCACCAATATTCTTCTTCTCGATCATGCTCATAAAAGTTCCATAATCCGTTTCCTTTACCTGATGCTCCATAAGGATTGGTGTGACAACCAGATTAAATACGATCAGCACTATTAACACAATCCCATAATAATATGCCAGTGGTTTTTTCGGTGTTTTAACTTCTTTCATGTTCTTTCCTCCTGTTGTTCTGCGTTATGCTTTCTCCGTGCATTTTCGTATTATTTATTCTGCCATCTGACTTCGCCCTTGGACAGAAGCGGATAACAGATCAGCTGATCTGAATCCAGATTTTCGGCATGCATGTCAACCGCTGTGATCTGATGATTATCATAAGTCGTATAATAGTAAATACCTTTTGCTGTATTACAACAGGACGTGTATATCGTGATCTCATATTTGCCTTCTGTCACCTCACAGCATCCACGCTGCTGATCTACGGATCCTAAGATATGGAAGAACTGGCTTACACTCTCATCCTCTTCTTCACCGGAGATCGAATTTAATTTTGTAAAGGCAACTTTCACAAATCTTGACTGGCTGGAAAGATCTCCAGGTATTCCCATTCCACCCATTCCTCTGCTATATGCATCAAGCTGTAATACTCCTGCAAAAGTACTCTCCGGCTGTTTTCTGGATACTCCGGCATAATTATTCAGTGCAAACATCTGACTCGGAATGGTGGATTATTGGTAAGCACTCCTACCGGATTATCATATACATGCAGCCCATCCTTCATAGACTCAACAACGATACAGAAGTCTTTGTCTGCAATAATCCAGTGAAGCTGTGCTGTCGGCAGCTGTTCACTGAATGCTGTACCTGTCAGTCTCATTGCTGCCAGCTTCTCTCTCGCCTCTGCTACAGTAGCACACTGTGTAAGGATCCATGGGATGAACTCGAACTGTGCCACCTGGCTGACTTCTGTTTCATCTTCCGGCAAAGCCTCTTCATATGCCGCATTGCCGACAAAATTAAGACCTGCCATTCCAAGGCCTTTTTCATTAACAGCATCATAATAAAGCGGATAACCTTCTGCGACAAATGCCATTCCGATCAAAGCATAATGGCTTTTTATCTTCCCGGCAAACCGGAAATCAAATTCGTAATTTCTTGGCGTTATCGTGATCTGTTCCCCATAGGAAAATTCATAATCAAGCGTTCTGCCCATATAAAAATCTTTTGTTTTGTAAGTTGCTGCTGTACACATATAGAACACCTCTTCTTTCTGCTATAATAGTCCTGCAAACAATCTCATAAACAACTGTCCGAGCCGTAAATATGCACTCCGTCCTGTGCGGTACTTTTCGGTCACTTCCCTGCATTCATTCATGGTTGCTCCCAGATCATCTCTTATATCCAAAACTGTCTGACTATCCGCCATAAAACAACCATTTTCAAAGTGGTGATAAAGCAATGCCATTCAGTTAAGCATCATTTTAGTGGTTTTCTGTCATAGAAAGCCACTGTTTTTATGCCTAAAAACTTTAAAAATATTACAAAAAACAGTTGACAAGTAAGCCAATATATGTTGTGCAAGCCTTGATTATAAACATATTTCAAGGAGGCTCATTATGGCTGATTTTTTCTTATCTAATTTAAAATCCACACTCGACAACTGCATCACAGAACTCGATGAAATTCACTCCATGTTCTGCCGTAATCCGGGAAAGTGATTTTACCCAGGAACTGCAAACTTTCTTTCC